>Ga0307379_10004303_pt1 | contig 20370 bp, 8 predicted proteins | sample UN2MG_FD_202237 | JGI IMG/M metagenome (GOLD analysis project Ga0307379, IMG submission 202237) | Soil microbial communities from Risofladan, Vaasa, Finland - UN-2 | ecosystem: Environmental > Terrestrial > Soil > Coastal area > Acid sulfate soil | place: Finland: Risofladan, Vaasa | collected... | reverse complement strand
CTCGAACGGCGCAGGGAACACCGCCAGCATCTGCCAGCGCGCCGCCAGGTCCGCTCGCTCCCGCACCAGTTGCACTGCGCTCAAGCCCAGCGCCGCCCCCACGTCCAGGTCCTCGTGCTTCAGCCGCGCCAGCCGCTCCCGCTCATTCGCCAACGCCCGCGCATACTCCCCCGCGCTCCAGTCCGGGTGCACCACCAGGAAGTCGCCCGCCACCCGCAGCGCCAGCGGCAGCCGCCCGCACAACTTCACAATCGTGCCCAGTTCCTCCCCCGTCGCCCGCCCCTGTCCCACGATCGTCTGCAGGAGAGCGCACGCCTCCTCCTCCGGCAAGGCGTCCAGGTCAAAGTGCTGTAGCCCCGGCAGCGAGATGTTGTGCCGCGAGGTCACCACCAACCCGCAGCCCACCGGCACCACCAGCGGCCGCACCTGGGCCGAGTTGGCCGCGTTGTCCAGGAGCAGCAGCGCCTTGCGGCTCTCCAGGGTCGTGCGGTAGAAGCCAGCTACCTCATTGGGGTCGTCCGGCAGCCGCAACTCGGGCTGGAAGGCGTGCACCACCTGGCCCATCGCCTCCACCGGTGCGAGCGGCCGCTCGGAGGTGCCGCCCATCTCCACCACGATCTGCCCGTCGGGGTACCGCGCGGCCACCCGGTGGGCCACGTGCACGGCCAGTGCCGTCTTGCCCACGCCGCCCATGCCCCCGATGGCCGAGATCGTCGCACCGGCGCCGCCGCTCAGCAGCGCCGCCAACTCGCGCACTTCGCCCTCCCGGCCGGTAAAGTCTGCCAGGTCGGCGGGGAGTTGGTGCAGCGCGGGAAGCGCAGCGGCCTCGACTTTGTGGGTGACCTCAATCCTGCCGCGTAGCTCCACCTCAAGGCGCAGAAACTGCCGTGCAATCGCATCGCTGGGCTCCGCGCCACCGGCGTAGCGCGCCTCGTGCTCGGCCTTCATCCGCCGCAGCTCCTCCACCGTATACCTTTTGGGATCCCCGTCCACCCGGGCGTGGTGCGTTGGGCACAACAGCACCAGGTTCCCGAACCCGTGCCGCTCCTCGTCCGTCTGTTCCGTGTCGTACCGCGGCCCATCGGAACTCTTGGCCGTGATGTGGCACACCTCACCCATAACGGAACCGCTGGCCTCGTCCACCAGCCGCTCCTCACACCCTGGAAACGCGCACCGGTTTCCCGATACCGCAAACAGCCTCTTGACGGTCGCTACGCTTGGTCCAGCCATCAGTGCTCCCTTTCGACGCGCCTACCGCCCGATGCACGAGTGATCCAACCTGATCCCGCCCTCTTCTCCCCCGGCTACTGCCTACCCCTCATTCAGTTGCTTCAGCCACCCCCGCACCCGCTCCGCGTTCGGGTCCTCAATGTCCTCGAAGACGCGCAGGGCCTGCTCCCACAGTTCGCGGGCACGTACCAGGTCCCCCACGTTCTTGTAGGCCACGCCTAGGTTGCCCAGGTGAATCCCCCCCATTCGCCGGTCCCCGATCTCGCGGTCAATCGCCAGCGCCTGCTCATAGTGCTCAATCGCCCGCCACACCTCCCCCAGGCTGTAGTAGGCATTCCCCAGGCTGCCCAGGTCAGCACCCTCCCCGCCCCGGTCCCCGATCTCGCGGGCAATCTCGAGCGCCTGCTCATAGTACTCGATCGCCCGCCACACCTCCCCCAGGGCAGCGTAGGCAATCCCCAGGTTGCCCAGGTCGTTCCCCTCCATTCGCCGGTCCCCGATCTCGCGGGCAATCTCGAGCGCCTGCTCATAGTACTCGATCGCCCGCCGCACCTCCCCCAGGACGAAGTAAGCATTCCCCAGGTTGCCCAGGCGCACACCCTCTCCGCGCCAGTCGCCGAGCGCGCGGTGGATAGCCAGCGCCTGCTCATAGTGCTCGATCGCCCGCCGCACGTCCCCCAGGGCAGCGTAGGCTACCCCCAGGTTGCCCAGGTCGTTCCCCTCCATTCGCCGGTCCCCGACCTCCCGGGCAATCGTGACCGCCTGCTCACAGTGCTTGATCGCCCGTCGCACCTCCCCTAGGTCAGCGTAGGCCCGCCCCAAGGCGCCCAGGTGCGCTCCCTCCCCGCGCCGGTCGCTGAGCGCGCGGGCGGCCGATACGGCCGCCTCCAAGATGGGGATCTTATCCCGTGGGGCTAGCCGCAGGTCCAACACGTACGCCACCCGGTCGGGAAAAGCACTCGTCCACTGCAAGGCTACTTCATCCTCCCGCCCCCGCATCCGACCATACGCCGCCCGCAGGTGCGGCCACGCCCCGTCGAACTGCCGCAGCCCCTCCACCACCTGCTCCCCGCCCTGCAAGTACAAGGCGTCGGCCCGCCTCCCCATCTCCAGGTAGTACGCGGCGTGGCGTGTGACTGCTTCTCCCAGCCGCTCCCGCTCCCGCTCCCCCTCCCTCTTCCCGCCCCCGTACCCGAACGCATCCTCCGCCACCAGCCGCATCAGGCCGGGCAACCGGTACAGTCCACCCTCCCGCTCGTACAGCGCCAGGCTGCGCGCCGCCAACTCGCTCAGCCCGTCACGGGCCTCCCCCTCCTCCACTCCCCACACCGCCGCTGCGGCCGCCTGCTCGAACGGGGCAGGGAACACCGACAGCATCTGCCAGCGCGCCGCCAGTTCGGGTTGCTCCCGCACCAGTTGCGCCGCGCTCAGCCCCAGCGCCGCCCCCACATCCAGGTCCTCGTGCTTGAGTCGCACCAACCGCTCCCGCTCGTCCGCCAACGCCTGCGCGTACTCTCCCGCGCTCCAGTCTGGGTGCACCACCAGAAAGTCCCCCGCCACCCGCAGCGCCAGCGGCAGCCGCCCGCACAAGCCCGCAATCGCGTCCAGTTCCTCCCCCGTCGCCCGTCGCCTGCCCACGATCGTGCGCAGCAACTTGCGCGCTTGCTTCTCCGGCAAGGCGTCCAGGTCGAAGTGCCGCAGCCCTGGCAGCGAGATGCTGTGCCGCGAGGTCACCACCAGCCCGCACTCCGCCGGGGGCACTAGCGGCCACACCTGGGCCGAGTTGGCCGCGTTGTCCAAGAGCAGCAGCGCCTTGCGGCCCTCCAGGGTCGTCCGGTAGAAGGCAGCCACCTCGTTGGGGTCCTCCGGCAGCCGCATCTCGGGCTGGAAAGCGCGGACCACCTGGCCCATGGCTTCGACGGGGGTGACCGCCCGCTCGGAGGTGCCCCCCATCTCCACTACGATCTGCCCGTCAGGGTACTGTGCGGCCACCTGGTGCGCCACGTGGACGGCCAGCGCGGTCTTGCCCACGCCCCCCATACCGCCGATGGCTGAGATCTTCGCCCCGCCCCCGCCCCCGCTCAGCAGCGCCACCAACTCGTGCACTTCCTCCTCCCGCCCGGTGAAGTCGGGGAGGTCGGCGGGGAGTTGCTGGGTATGAATGGTGTAATCACCGCCCGACAGCTTGTTGACGGTGACCACGTCGTGGTAGACGACCACATTGCCCTCGCCGGTGATGACGGTCGAGCCGATCAGCGTTGACAGCTGGGCGGCGAGGCTGGGGTCCTCCGCCAGGAGCCGCTTCAAGCGCTCAAGCAGGTCGGTCTTAAGCTCTTGACCTTCTACTAGCCCGCGTTTTGACTCCTCGAGGCTTGATATTGGCTTGTGGACGATCTCTGGCTCCGAGGGATGCAGGGCTAGGCCAAGATCCCCAGCACGTGTTCGCAGTGCACGTATCAGGCGCTCATACCCTGTCTTCTGATAGAAGTCAACCCACTGCCAGCGCCGAAGACGTTCAGGAACGTCACACTCTTCTAAACGGAGAGGGATCAAGAAGATGGTGCCCTCGGGCTGTTTGTCAGCCACATCCAGAGCATCCTTGATCTCTTTCTGGACGTAACCGGCCTTCGTGATTGCTCTACTCGAAAGACAGATGATAGCCGCATCTGAAGACCGCACGGCTTTTGGTATCTCCAGTTCCCAGTCTTGTCCAGGCAACAGGTCCTCCTCATCAAGCCAAGGGGCAATCCCATCAGCGCGTAGCCGACGGTAGAGGTCGCGCACTGCGGGCTTGTCACCGGAGGCGTGGCAGAGAAACACCTTCAACTGACGTGGCGGTCGCATGGGCGCCACCAACTCGCCCATTTCCTTCTCCCGCCCGGTAGAGTCCGCCAGGTCGGCGGGGAGTTGGTGCAGCGGGCTGACCGCAGCCACGGGAGCACGCGCCGGTCCCAGGACCTCGGCGACCGACTCCCGGGTCACCCTACCTCCACCCACGCGGGTGGACTGCCGCATAAAGTACTCAAGTAGGAGCGCGTGCGCCTCCTTCCAGTCGGCCCGGCCGTAGGCCTGCAGCTTGGCCTGCACGTTCGCCTTCACCGCGTCCACCGACAGGTATTCCACCAGCGCCGTCCGCCCCAGCACCGCGTCGAAGCGATCCCTATCCACGCCCGCTTTCTTCTCTGTCTTCGCGTAGCGGACCAGTTGCTGGTACAGTTTACCCACCTCAGCACATTGACTCACTGTGCCCTTCTTGATGGCCGACTTGACCCGCACCAGGTCCGGGCTGAACGGGCGATTGGTGAGGAACACGAAGCGGCCCTTGTCTGGCCCCTCGGCGAAGGCGCGGCTCTCGTAGAAGCGGTAGAGCGCCTTGAGCAGCAGCGAGTCGGTGGGCGTCCAGCGCTCCCCCTCCGCCTGCTTCGTCTTGACCTGGATCAGGATGCGCCGGTCGCCGTTGATCAGGTTGATGTCCTCCAGCTCGATGCCGTTGTGCCGGTCCTCTCCCTCCAACTGCATCTCGGCCACCTGGCCCAGGAAGCCCCGGATCAGGTCGAACAGGGTGGGGTCGTAGCGCACCGGCTCGAAGAAGTGGTTGAGGGCCAGCAGGAGCGCACACTCCCACTGGTAGACGTACCCGCCACCGACTTGCAGATCCGTTTCGCTCATTGCCCTGTCCTCTTCAGTACACCCGACCAGCCCACGGTTACGGTGCGCTTGCTCCAGCCAACTCGTCCAGCCAGCCGCGCACCCGCTCCGCGTTAGGGTCCTCAATGGCCTCGTAGATCTTTAGGGCCTGCTCCCACAGTTGGCGGGCACGGGCCAGGTCTCCCTGCTCTTTGGCCAATATGCCCAGGTTGGCCAGTTGGTTTCCTTCCCCGCGCCGGTCCCCGATCTCGCGGGCTACGGTGAGCGCCTGCTCGTAATACTCGATCGCCCGCCGCACCTCCCCCAGGTCGCTGTAGGCACTCCCCAGGTTGCCCAGATGATTCCCCTCCCCGCGCCGGTCCCCGATCTCGCGCGCAATCTCCAGCGCCTGTTCGTAGTACTCGATCGCCCGCCGGGTCTCCCCCAGGGCGAAGTAGGCGTTCCCCACGTTGCCCAGGTCAGTCCCCTCCCCGTGCCGGTCCCCGATCTCGCGGGCAATCTCAAGCGCCCGCTCGTGGTACTCGATCGCCCGTCCCACATTCCCCAGATCCGCGTAGGCCAGCCCCAGGTTGCCCAGGTGATTCCCCTCCCCGTACCGGTCCTCGATCTCGCGGGCAATCTCCAGTGCCTGCTCGTGGCACTCGATCGCCCGCCACACCTCCCCCAGGTGGCGGTGGGCCAGCCCCAGGTTGCCCAAAGACTTCTCTGCTATCCTCCGGTCTCCGCTCTCGCGGGCAATGGCGAGCGCCTGTTCGTAATACTCAACCGCCCGCCGCACTTCCCCCAGACAGTCGTAAGCCGATCCCAACTCGCCCAGGTGAGTCCCCTCTCCGCGCCGGTCCCCGATCTCGCGGGCAATGGCTAGCGCCTGCTCGTAGTACTCGATCGCCCGCCCTGCATCCCCCAGGGCGAAGTAGGCATTCCCAAGATTGCTCAGCCAATTCCCCTCACTGCGCCGGTCGCCGATATCGCGGGCAATGATGAGCGCCTGCTCGAAAGCTCCGATCGCCCGCCGCACCTCCCCCAGGCGATAGTAAGCTGCCCCCAGGCTGCCCAGGTCCACTCCTTCCCCACGCCGATCCCCGCGCTCACGGTCAATAGCCAGCGCCTGCTGGTAGTACTCGATCGCCCGCCGTGCATCCCCCAGGTCAGCGTAGGAATTCCCCAGGTTGGCCAGGTCTGCCCCCTCGCCGCGCCGGTACCCGATCTTGCGGGCAATAGCCAGCGCCTGCTCGTGGTACTCGATCGCCCGCCGCGCCTCCCCCAGGTCGGCGTAGGCAACCCCCAGATTGCCCAAGTGAGTCTCCTCCCCGTGCCGGTCCCTGATCTCGCGGGCAATGGCCAGTGCCTGCTCGTAGTACTCGATCGCCCGCCCTGCATCCCCCAGGGCGAGATAGGCACTTCCTAGGCTGCCCAGGTCCTTGCCCTCCGCCCGTCGGTCCCCTGCCGCCCGCGCCGCCTCCACCGCCCAACGCAGCAGCCGTACTGCCTCCCGCGCGTGGCCCTGCAGGTCCAGGAACTCGCCACCGCCATAGAGCCAGTGCGCCAGCGCCTGCACCCCTCCGTTCTCCCCGCTCTCCAAAGACCACTCCCCCGCCGCCATCAGATTCCCCAGTTCCCCCTCCAGCGCTCTAAAGTCGTCCGTGTACTGCTCCGCGAACCCCACATAGTATGCCAGGTGCGCCGCCCGCAGCCCCTCCCACCCCCCCGCCTCGCGCGCCAGCACCCGGCTATAATCCGCCAACAGCGGGTGCAGTTCGTACCGCCCCGGCACCTGGCTGGGCCGCAGCAACGACAGCGCCTCCAGGTCTGTCAATCCTCGCTCTACTTCGCCCTGCTCCTCATCCAGTACCCCCGCCACTGCGGATGGTGCAAACCCACCCTCCGCCATCACCCCCAGCGCCCGGAACAGCCGCTGCTGCCACTCCTCCAGCGCCTCGTAACTCAGCGCGAACGCCCCTGCCACGCTGTCCTCCGGCCGCTTCGCCAGCGGCAGGCACAACTCCGCCACCAGGCTCCGCGCTTCCTTCAGCCGCGCCAGGTACTCCCCCGCGCTCCAGTTCCGCCGCCTCATCAGCCGCGCCGCGATGTCCAGCGCCAGAGGCAGCCCCCCCAGCCGCTGCGCCAGGTCCCCCCGCGCCGCCCGTTCCTCCTCGTCCGTCGTCTCCCCCAGGATGCGCGCCAGCAGCGCCTTCGCCTCCCGCTGCTCCATCTCCCCCACCGGCAGCACCTGCCCGTGGCGTTCCAGCTCCGTGAACGAGCGCCGGCTTGTCACCAGCGCCACGCAGCCCGGCACGCCTGGCAGTAGCAGCGGGAATTCCTCCACCGGTACCCCTTCGGCGTTGTCCAGGATCACCAGCGCCTCCCGCGTGCCCAGCACCGTGCGCACCAGCCCCGCCAGTCCCTCGGCGTCGGGTACTTGCCTGGCCTGCTCCCCGTAGCCGTAGGAGGTCGCCACGTGCCGCAGCGCCGAGGCCACGTCCCGCCGGCGCAGATCCACCCACACCACGCCGTCGCGGAACCGCTCCCCCCACCGGTGCGCCGCGTGCACGGCCAGCGCCGACTTGCCCACCCCGGCGATCCCGTGCAGCCCCACCAGGCCCACCGTCTGCCCACTTCCAGGCCGCAACAGCCCGTCCAGCTCGTCCAGGTACTCCTCGCGCCCGGTGAAGGTCGCCAGGTCGGCGGGGAGTTGGCGGGGGCAGAGGGCGACTTGCGGGCCGGTTGCGCCGCCATAGCCGGCCTGGAAGAACTCCTCCACGATTTCTGGGTACCGCTTCACTAAAGCGTCCAACTCAGTCCCGGCCCAGAAGTGGCATTCCATCTTCCCGGCGCGGGCGCGCGCTCGCCGGCGGGTCTCGTCCGAGACATCGCAGACGACGAGGAAGGCGAGCGCCACAGGGCGCAGATCCTCGGGGAGATCCAGAACCTTGTCGACCTCCGCTTCTGCGTCGGTGGGGCCGAAGTGCTGCACGCGCTTGCACTGGAAGGCCCACAATCGTCCTTCACGCCACGCGATAATGTCACGTCCCTGTTCCCTCCCCGCTGCGCCCAGGTGCTCGGCGCGCTCGTACCCCTCAGACTTGACGAGCCACAGGCAGAGCCGCTCAAAATCGCGCGCTGAGAGCTTGTCGAAGGGCAGAGTGTGGGCTGTCCCGGTCATAGGCGGCTTGGACTGACTCACGGGTATGCCTCCAGCTTTGATGTGACAGATCCGGTGCTTCTCTCAGTTCTCCCCAAACCACAACGCCGCCCGCTTCTCTCCGATGTGCTCACTGGCGCTCAGTGTCTCCTCGCTCGCCCGAGCAGGCACAGCCTCAACGATCTGCCACAGATGACGCCTGTACGCAGCCAGCATCAGACGCGCTGCTGCATGCTCAGTAGGGATAGCAGTGCTTACAGGGTACCTGCGATCCTCCCTGTCTCTTGACGCTTAAAAGAGAGGCCAGTTGAAGACAAGCCAAAGAACCAACCCTGCAATCACTTCTAGAGTTATGACGGATAGGGGGATCCAAAAGCCGATGAGAGCGAATGCAGAGACTCTATTCAGAGCAGCCAAGCGTACCTCGGAATCCTGCAGCTCAGATATCTCTCGTACCTCGGAAGCTATGCCCCCAGGGTGGATGCGCAGAGATGTTTCCCTATCATCGGGTGCATATCTCTTCTGCAGCTGAAGCCCACGATAATAGTAAGCGGCAAGAAATTTCCTAGCGCGCCTGTCCATGATAGTGAAAAGCACCAGAATCGCAGCGCTCACGAAGAATACCCCAGCCTTTTGAACAGCGAGAGCAACGCCAAGGGCCGTCAGATTCGCGGTTCCGAAGAACGTGCCAAGCTGCACTCGTAAGTCCTGAAGTGAGCCGATTCGCTCGAACACCTCGCGGAATTCCATTTTGTGGTACTCGTCTATCTCTTCGGCTGGCTGATCCTCAACGGCATTGAGCTGCGCCATTGCCTGCCTCCTGTCCACTTCACCTGACCAACCAATTCTCGCCTCAGTTCTCGTTTATCCCTACCAACACCTGTTGCCTCTGTCGATTCACTGGCGCTCGATGCCTACTTGCCGACCCAAGGGGGCACAGCCCCAACGAGCGCCCAGAGGGGGCACGCCCCCTCTGGGCGCCCCCCAGCATTCAGCATCCAGAAACCGGAAGTCAGAAATCAGAAGGCGGGAGAGCCAGGGACATCACCACCCGCAACCCCACATTGAGGTCGAAGTAGCCTGGGATGAACCTGCCGCGGTACGCGCAGTGGGCGAGCCTCTGATTGACGCCCCACGACCCCCCACGCACCACAAGCCGGCGACTGCCCGGCTCATATTCGCTGGCCGTCCACTCCCAGACATTGCCAGCCATATCCACGCATCCGTAGGGGCTATCTCCCTGCGGCGAGTACTGGCCCACCGGCGTAGTGCCGCTGGTATCGGCCTCCTCCGAGTTGCAGCGCCCCTCTGCCCACTCACCCCACGGGTAGTCCCGCCCATCCGTCCCCCGCGCTGCCTTCTCCCACTCCTCCTCGGTGGGCAAGCGCCCACCGGCCCACGTGGCATAGGCCACCGAATCGTCCCAGGAGACGTTGACCACCGGGTGGTCAGTAATCTTCTCCGCGGGGGTCTTGCCCTCCCAGTGCTCTGGCGGTTTGTGCTCCGTCTCGGCCACGAAACGGGCGTACTCGGCATTAGTGACAGGGGCCTTGTCAATCCAGAATTCGGGCAGTTCGACCTCTCTCTTGTCGTAGCCGTAGAGAAACTTGCCCGCCGGCACGCGCACCATCTCCTTGCCATCCTTGGGATTGCGCCAGCGATCTCTGGCAGCCAGGCCGATGGATTTGGCGCGTGCTCTCAACGCACGGAGCAGACGCTCATACCCTGTCTCCTGAAAAAGGTCAACCCCCTGCCAGCGCCGAAGGCGTCTAGGAACCTCACACTCTTCTAGGCGGAGAGGGATCAAGAAGATAACACCCTCGGGCTGTACGTCAGCCACACCCAGAGCGTCCCTGATTTCCTTCTGGACGTCGCCGGCCTTTGTGATTGCCCTACTCGACAGGCAGATGATAACCACGTCTGAAGACCGCACAGCCTTTGACATCTCCAGTTGCCAGTCTTGCCCGGGCAGCAGGTCTTCCTCATCCAGCCAGGGAGCGATACCATCGGAGCGCAGCCGATGGTAGAGGCTGTGTACTGCGCGCTTGTCACCGGAGGCGTGACAAAGAAAAACCCTTAACTTGCGTGGCAGTCCTGTAGAGGCGGCAGGTAGGGGAGATGCGGAGTGGGCTGACACAGGTAGGGAACGCAGTTGATCAGGGGAGAGTGTGAGGTGGAGTTGCCCAATCTGGATGGCATAGTCACCCGCCGACAGCTTGTTGACAGTGGCGACATTGTGGTCGCCGACCACGTTGCCGTCGCCGGTGATGGCGGCTAGCCGGGCGGCGAGGGTGGGGTCCTGTGCCAGGAGCTGCTTCAAGCGCTCAAGCAGTTCGGCAAACTGGGGCAGAAATTGCTGTGCAATCGCGTCGCTGGGCTCCGCGCCACCCGCGTAGCGCGCCTCGTGCCGGGTCTTGATCTCCAGCAGTCTCTCCACCGTGTACGTCTCGGCGCCGCTGTCAATCACGTCGTGGTGGAGTGGGCACATCAGCACCAGGTTGGCAAACCCGTGTCGCTTCTCTTCGCTCTGCTCGGGGTCGTAGCGTGGGCCGCCCGGGCTATCCGCCTTGATGTGGCAGATGCGCCCCGTGACCTTGCCACTCGCCTCATCCACCAGGGGTAGGGCACACCCCGGAAACGCGCACCGGTTCCCCGATACTGCAAACAGTCTCTTGACGGTCGCTACGCTTGGTCCAGCCATCAGTGCTCCCTTTCGACGCGCCTACTGCCCGGTGCACGAGTGATCCAACCTGATCCCGCCTTCTTCTCCCCTGGCTACTGCCTACCCCTCATTCAGTTGCTTCAGCCGACCGCGCACCCGCTCCGCGGTGGGGTCCTCGATGGCCTCGTAAATCTTCAGGGCCTGCTCCCACAGTTGGCGGACGCGGGCCAGGTCCCCCAGGTTCTTGTACGCCGAGCCCAGGTTGCTCAGATCAGCACCCTCCCCGCGCCGGTCGCCGATCTCGCGGTCAATCGCCAGCGCCTGCTCGTAATACTCGATCGCCCGCCGCGTCTCCCCCAGGGTGAAGTAGGCACTCCCCAGGTTGCCCAGCCAATTCCCCTTGTTGCGCCGGTCCCTGATCTCGCGGGCGATCGCCAGCGCCTGCTCGTAATACTCGATCGCCCGCCGCGTCTCCCCCAGGTCGCTGTAGGCATTCCCCAGGTTGCCCAGCCTATTGCCTTCCCCGCGCCGGTCCCCGATCTCCCGCGCGATCGCCAGCGCCTGCTCGTAGTACTCGATCGCCCGCCGCGTCTCCCCCAGGTCGCTGTAGGCCAGACCCAGGGCGCCCAGGGCGTTCCCTTCCATTCGCCGGTCCCCGATCTCGCGGTCAATCTTCAGCGCCTGCTCGTAATACTCGATCGCCCGCCGCGTCTCTCCCAGGTCGCTGTAGGCATTCCCCAGGTTGCCCAGATCAGCCCCTTCCCCGCGCCGGTCCCCGATCTCCCGTGCGATGGCCAGCGCCTGCTCGTGATACTCGATCGCCCGCCGCGCCTCCCCCAGGTCGCTGTAGGCATTCCCCAGGTTGCCCAGGTGCCAGCCCTGGGCCTGTCTTCGGTCCAGTCTGCGGGCCGCCGTCAGGGCTGCCTCCAACCACGCGATCCACTGCCTGGGGTGCTGGCGCATCGGGAGGACATAAAAGCACCCCGCCGGGTAGTCGTCGCACAGCTCGAGCGCCCGCTGGTTTCTCTCGGCGTTCTCCTCAGCCCACCTGTGCCCGGCCTCGACGTTGTCCCACTCCAGGTCGAACAACCTCAGTCCGCGCAACAGCCACTCTCTGCCCCGCGCGTACAGCCGATTGGCAGCCCCGCACACTATCTGATAGTGTGCCGCGTGCCGCTCACGCCCGCTGGCCCGCTCAGCTTCTCCGAGCCTGCTCCCCGCAAACACCTGCGCCAGGTCGTGCAGCCGGTACCGTTCCGCCTCCCCGTCCCATTCCACCAGGCTGTACCGCACCAGCTCGCCCAGCCCCTCCTGCGCCTCCTCCTCCTCCTCCCCCCACACCGCCGCAGCCCCGCTTCGCTCGAACGTCCCCGGGAACACCGACAGCATCGCCCACCGCCTTCGCAGCCCTGCCTCCAGCAGCTCGTAGCTCAAACCCAGCGTCGCCTCCACCAGTCCCAGCCGCGTCTGCTCCTCCCCGAGCCGCCGCAGGTACGTCTCTACCCCCAGGTCCTCCCGCTCCGCCAGCAGGCTCCCCGCCAGCCGCAGCGCCAGCGGCAGGTACCCACATAGCCCCGCCATCTCCCCCGCCCGATCGCCGATCCGCCCCGCGATCCGCAGCAGCAGCGCCTGCGCGTCCTCCGGCCGCAGCGTGTCCAGGTTCAGCGCCCACATCCCCGGCAGCGCGAACCGCTGCCGCGAGGTCACCAGCAGCAAGCACGACGAAGGGGGGATCAGCGGCTCCACTTGCGCCGCACCGGCGGCGTTGTCCATCAGCAGCAAGGCGCGTTGGCCATGCAACACCGAGCGATACAGCCCACACAGCTCGGCCTCGCTTTCGGGCAACCGCTCTGTGGGGCGGTAGGCCCGCACCACGTGGGCCATCGCCTCCCCCGGCGTCAGGGGCGTAGGGCCGGTGCCCTTCAGGTCCAGGTAGATCTGGGCGTCCGGGTAGCGCGGCGTGATCTGCTCGGCCAGTTTGAGTGCCAGGGCGGTCTTGCCGACACCCCCCATACCCCGCAGGCCGAAGATGGTCACGCCACCTTGCTCTATGGCCTGGCACAGCGCGGCCAGTTCCTCCTCCCGCCCGGTGAAGTCGCCGGGTGGTGACGGGAGTTGGTATAACAGGGGACGGGGGACGGACGCCAGGCCGGCAGGCGGAGGCCCCAGCACTTCGATCACCGACGCGCGGGTCACCACACCTCCACCCACGCGGGTGGATTGGCGCGTGAAGTACTCGAATAAGAGCGCGTGCGCCTCCCTCCAGTCTGGCCGCCCGTAGGCCTGCAGCTTGGCCTGCACGTTCGCCTTCACCGCGTCCACCGACAGGTACTCCACCAGCGCCGTCCGTCCCAGCACCTCGTAGAAGCGGCCCGCATCCACGGGCGCCTTCTTCTCTTTCCGGGCATAGCCGGCGAGGTGCTGGCAGAGACTGGCTGCCTGGTCACACTGCCCCACAGTGCCCTTCTTGATCGCGGACTTGACCCGCACCAGGTCCGGGCTGAACGGGCGATTCGTGAGGAACACGAAGCGGCCGTTGTCCGGCTCCTCGGCAGAGAAGCGGCTCTCGTAGAACCGGTAGAGCGCTTTGAGGAGCAGGGAGTCAGTGGGCGTCCAGCGCTCCCCCTCCGCCTGCTTCGTCTTGACCTGGATCAGGATGCGCCGGTCGCCGTTGATCAGGTTGATGTCCTCCAGCTCGACGCCGTTCTGCCGGCCCTCTCCCTCCAACTGTATCTCGGTGACTTCGCCCAGAAAGTCCTGGATCAGGTCGAACAGGGTGGGGTCGTAGCGCACCGGCTCGAAGAAGTGGTTGAGGGCCAGCAGAAGGGCGCACTCCCACTGGTACACGTAACCGCCACCGACTTGCAGATCCGTTTCGCTCATCCTTCCCCCATCTACTGTCTGTCGTCTACTTGCCCTTCCCCACCTTGTCCAGCAAGCCCCGCACGTGTTCCCCATCTGCCTCTGCATCGGGGTGCCCGATCTCCCGCTCGTACTCCACGCACACCCGCATCAGTTCCGCCGCGCGGGCCGGATCGCTGTCCTCGTACAGGAGCCCCAGATTCCAGCAGTGGTTAGCCTCCCCGCGCCGGTCCCCGATCTCGCGGGCCATCTTCAGCGCCTGTTCGTAGTACTCGATCGCTCGCCGCGCATCCCCCAGGTCCGCGTAGGCAAGCCCCAGGTTGCCCAGGGCATTCCCCTCCCCGCCCCGGTCCCCGATCTCGCGGGCCATCTCCAGCGCCTGCTCGTAGTACTCGATCGCCCGCCGCACCTCCCCCAGGGCGGCGTAGGCACTCCCCAGGTTGCCCAGGTCCGCCCCCTCCCCGCCCCGGTCCCCGATCTCGCGGTCAATCTCCAGCGCCTGTTCGTAGTACTCGATCGCCCGCCGCACCTCCCCCAGGCGAGCGTAGACCAGCCCCAGGTTGTTCAGATGATTCCCCTCCGCGCGCTGGTGGCCGATCTCGCGGGCTACAGTGAGCGCCTGCTCGTAGTACTCGATCGCCCTCCGTACCTCTCCCAGCCTGTGGTAGGCTGTCCCCAGGTTGCCCAGGTGCGCCCCCTCCGCGCGCCGGTCGCCGATCTCGCGGTCAATCGCCAGCGCCTGCTCGTAGTACTCGATCGCCCGCCGCACCTCCCCCAGGTCCGCGTAGGCAAGCCCCAGGTTGCCCAGGTGTACCCCCTCCGCATTCCGCTCCCCGATCTTGCGGACGGCAGCCGCCGCCGCTTCCAGGATGGGAATCCTGTCCCTGGGCGGCAGCCGCAGGTTCAACACGTAGGCCACTCTATCGGGAAACTCGCTCGTCCACTGCGCGGCCGCCCGGTCCCCCCGCTCCCGCATCCGTCCGTACGCCGCCCGCAGGTGCGGCCAGGCTGCGTCGAACTGCCGCAGCCCCTCCAGCACGTGCTCCCCGCCCTGCTCGTACAGGTCGTCCGCCCGGCTCCCCACCTCCAGGTAGTACGCCGCGTGGCGCACCGCCGCTTCCCCCAGCCGCGCCCGCTCCTCCTCCACATCCCGCTTCCTACCCCCGTACCCGAACGCATCCTCCGCCACCAGCCGCATCAGGTCATGCAGCCGGTACAGCCCGCCCTCCCGCTCGTGCAGCACCAGGCTCCGTGCCGCCAACTCGCTCAGCCCATCGCGCGCCTCTCCCTCCTCCACCCCCCACACCGCCGCCACGGCGGAGCGCTCGAAGGGGGCGGGAAACACCGACAGCATCTGCCAGCGCGCCGCCAGGTCCGCTCGCTCCCGCACCAGTTGTGCCGCGCTCAGGCCCAGCGCCGCCCCCACGTCCAGGTCCTCGTGCTTCAACCGCGCCAGCCGCTCCCGCTCGTCCGCCAACGCCCGCGCATACTCTCCCGCGCTCCAGTCCGGGTGCACTACCAGGAAGTCGCCTGCCACCCGCAGCGCCAGCGGCAGCCGCCCGCACAAGCCCACGATCGTGCCCAGTTCCTCCCCCGTCGCCCGTCGCCTGCCCACGATCGTCCGCAAGAGCGCGCACGCCTCCCCCTCCGGCAGGGCATCCAGGTCGAAATGCCGTAGCCCGGGCAGCGAGATGTTGTGCCGCGAGGTCACCACCAGCCCGCATCCCGCCGGCACCACCAGCGGCCGCACCTGGGCCGAGTTGGCCGCGTTGTCCAGCAGCAGCAGCGCCTGCCGCCCATCCAGGATCGTTCGGTAGAGGGCGGCCACCTCGTACGGGTCGTCCGGCAGCCGCAGCTCGGGCTGGAAGGCGTGCACCACCCGCCCCATCGCCTCCACTGGCGTGAGCGGCCGCTCGGAAGTGCCCCCCATCTCCACCACGACCTGCCCGTCGGGGTACCGCGCGGCCACCTGGTGCGCCACGTGCACGGCCAGCGCCGTCTTGCCTACGCCGCCCATCCCGCCGATGGCGGAGATCGTCGCTCCTGCTGCACCCTGGCCCAGGAGGGCCGCCAAGTCGCGCACTTCGTCCTCCCGGCCGGTAAAGTCCGCCAGGTCGGCCGGCAGTTGGCGGGGGTGGGGGGGGTACGCAGGCCCGAGCAGGGCGCGCAGTTGGTCGGGGGACAATGTGACGTAGAGTTGCCCAATCTGGATAGCATAGTCACCCGCCGACATCTTGTTGACAGTGGCGACGTTGTGGTCGCCCACCACGTTGCCGTCACCGGTGATGGCGGCCAGCCGGGCCGCGAGCGTACGGTCCTCCGCCAGCAGTCCCCTCAAGCGCTCAAGCAGTTCGGCAAACTCGGGCAGGAATTGCCGCGCCACGTCGTCGCTGGGTTCCGCCCCGCCTGCGTAGCGCGCCTCGTGCCGGGCCTTGATCTCCAGCAGGTTCTCTACCGTGTAGGTCTCGACGTCGCTGTCAATCACGTCGTGGTGGAGCGGGCACATCAGCACCAGGTTGGCGAACCCGTGCCGCTCCTCCTCGCTCTGCTCAGGATCGTAGCGCGGGCCGCCCGGACTATCTGCCTTGATGTTGCAGATGCGCCCCGTGACCTTGCCGCTGGCCTCGTCCACCAGGGGCAGGGCACACCCTGGAAACGCACACCGGTTCCCCGATACTGCAAACAGCCTCTTGACGGTTGCTACACTTGGTCCAGCCATCAGTGCTCCGATCTCAGTGGATACCATCAGGTCGCCGTGCCGTCCCCGATACGTTCACTCGCGCTCAGTATCTCGTCGCCCACCCAAGGGGGCACGCCCCCTCTGGACTTCCCCCAGCAACCAGCAACCAGCATCCAGAAACCAGAAGTCAGAAATCAGAAGGCGGGAGAGCCAGGGGAAACCACCACCCGCAACCCCACTTCGTTGCCGAAGTAGTCAGGGATATCCCAGCCGCGGTACGCGCAGCGGGCGAACCCTCGATCGAGGCCCCACGACCCCCCGCGGAACACACGGGTGCCACTGGCCAGCTCATGTTCGCTGGCTGACCACTCCCAGACATTGCCAGCCATATCCACGCATCCGTAGGGGCTATCCCCCTGCGGCGAGTACTGGCCCACCGGCGTCGTGCCACCAACGCCTGCCTCCAGCGAGTTGCAGTGGCCCTCCGCCCACTCACCCCACGGGTACTCCCGCCCGTCCGCCCCCCGCGCCGCCTTCTCCCACTCTTCCTCGGTGGGCAAGCGCCCACCGGCCCACTTGGCGTAGGCTGTCGCGTCGTACCAGGAGACGCTGACCACCGGGTGGTCGGTAGTCTCCTTCGCGGGGGCCGTGCCCCCCCAGTACCTTGGCGGATTGTGCTCCGTCTCGGCCACGAAACGGGCGTACTCGGCATTAGTGACGGGTGCCTTGTCAATCCAGAATTCCGGCAATTCGACCTCTTTCTTGTCGTCGCCATACAGGAATTTGCCCGTCGGCACGCACACCATCTCCTTGCCATCCTTCGGATTGCGCCAGCGGTCTCCGGCAGGCGCGAACAGGTGTGTGCCTAGACCGAGAGACTCGGCACGCGCTCCTAACGCACGGAGCAAGCGCTCGTACCCTGCCTCCCCAAAAAGGTCAATCCAGTGCCAGCGCCCAAGACTTTCAGGAACCTCACAGTCTTCCATGCGGAGAGGGATCAAGAAGATAGCGCCCTCTGGCTGTTCGTCAGCCACCTCCAGAGCGTACTTGATCTCCTTCTGGAAGTAACCGGCCTTCGTGACTGCCCTACTCGAAAGGCAGATGAGAGTCACATCTGAAGACCGCACGGCCTTTGATATCTCTAGCCGCCAGTCTTGCCCAGGTAGCAGGTCTTCCTCATCCAGCCAGGGGACAATACCACGGAAGCGCAGCCGATGGTAGAGGTCGCGCACTGCGGGCTTGTCGCCGGAAGCGTGGCAAAGAAAAACCCTTAACTTGCGTAGCAGTCCTGTAGAGGCGGCAGGTAGGGGAGATGCGGTGGAGGCTGACGCAGATGCGGGAGGTACAGGGGATGCGGAGACAGCTGACACAGGCAGGGAACGCAGTTGGTCAGGGGAGAGTGTGAGATTGAGTTGCCCAACCTGTATAGCATAGTCACCCGCCGACAATCTATTGACGGTGGCGACGTTGTGATCGCCGACCACGTTGCCGTCACCGGTGATGGCGGCCAGCCGGGCGGCCAGAGTAGGGTCCTCTGCCAGGAGCCGCTTCAAGCGCTCAAGTAGTCCGGTCGTGTCTTCCTGAGTCAAGTTCTATTCCTTCCTGAACAACGCCGGTATCGCTCAGTGCTCGCTCATCCGAAGCACCGCCCGCTTGTCTCCGATCCGCTCACTGGCGCTCAGTGTATCCTCACTAACCCAGGCAGGCGCGACCTTCACGATGGCGTGCAGACGACCTTGTGTCGCACCAGCGAGTGTGAGCCGACCCTGCCTATCTGCTGAGAGTGCGCTATTCACTTGTGGGGAGTACAAGAAACACCTGGGAAGGGTTGACTCCAGGTCTTGCCAGCAACTTGGGTGTATTCTCTTCTGAGATGCCCTCAAGTAGTAAGGCCGTGACCCCTTGGTCAAACGCCTCCTGAACAGAGCGGCCAAACCCAATGGCGCAATAGAATGACGCGGTGAATATGGTAGCTGCTGCTTCCCCTACTGCACCCTCCATTCCAATCACACAATCGATAACCTCGGCGATCACCTCGGCCTGAGACCTTGAATAGCAGGCATCTAGAATGACAACTCTAATGTTGTCTCTCAAGGCGGTGAAAAGTGCTTTGATCGCTTTAGCGCTAATTGGCTTGGATTTCCCGTCACTCCCAACGACTAGGATTTCCCCTGTTCGACTTCCATGCCCACTAAAGTGTACAATGTGCGGTCGGTGCTCATTTAGAGATTGAAGCAGATCGTCAGGTCGAACAGCCCAGACAGACACCAGTTCCAGCAGATCACGGTAGTCTGATGCGCGAATCTTGCCGGTGATTGAGCGAATCTGCTCGTCCAAGTTCAGTTTGGGAGTATCGGCTGGGTTAGCAGCGAGAAATAATGCTTTGATTTTGCTCGTAGACTGTGGAGTTCTCTGTATCTGCACTTGGGAATCAAGCGGCATCGTCACGCTGAATGTGACTCTTGAACCGCCTGCTGCCAGTTCCAAAGCGTCTAGTACTAGAACGGTCAGATATACACTATCAAGACAACCGAAGTCTATCCAGCACCCGGATTCGTCTTGAACCGACCAAAGCCAATCTCGGGCTGCAGAAGTAGCAAGTCTCCATCCTCTAGGTCTTTTGAGTGCAAGAGCATGTATCGCCATCGCGGTGGTATCTACTGATGGTTCTTCGCCATCTGCGTAGTAGCACCAGCTTCCCTCGATGCGTTGGTGCTCCAACAGAGTCTCAAGTGCCTGTTCCACAACTTCACTGTCGCCTAGACGTGGACGAAGTCGCTCGTCCGCGAAGGCGATACTGGCAGCATAGGCAAAGTGATCGACTTCCTGAGGCAGGTCCGTCCACCTCCATCGACGCCAGGGATAAGCTTGATTATGGTCTGGGAGTTCTATCGCCTCCAGCATCCTGACTAGTGTTTTGTGCATCAACTGGATTGCATAATCAGACCGGCACATGTTGAATATAAAGAAAGAATCCAGGACTTGGTCACTCCCTCCCTGAGTGGTCATCTTGCGACACTCTTTTGCCAACCTAAGCCACCATTGATCGAAGCCTCCTATGTTGCACCATTCGACGGTTCGCAGCATCGTAGCCTCAATCGAGAGTTCTTGGTAATCAAGGCAATCCCAGAAATTGACCAGATCCCAAGGTGATTGGTTCAGCACATCACTAGCTTCGGCATAGGACATCCCCTGCCGAATCACTTCCCCAGGCTTACCAGTATCAAAATCGTCGGCCCTTACCTCCTGCATGCACTGCTCTATACAGCGCTTCTCATCGAGCTTCCATGCGGTGATCACATCTCTGACAAACTCCGCACAGTTCTGTCCTCGACTGACCAGATAGACCAGTGCTTCTTGTGCGCCATAGTCGGGACCTTCATCCGCAATACACTTGAGCCAGGTCTCTGCTTTTTCCAGTGGCTGCAGGTTCTGTACCGATTCCACGAATTCTTTGCTCCGTTGCTGCTTCCGCTTGTGCATTTCTCTCATCTTGCAGCGTATGCGCCACAACTCCTCGGGCGGTACATCAACCTTAGGTTTCATACTCGACTACTCCAAGATCCGTGGCGATCAGAGCCGGCGCTCTACGAGTCTTACTGTGAACTCGGTTCTCTGACGTACAGTGCCATGCCCAGCTATTCCTAGATGGACGATGTTTCATCTAGGTCGCCATTTGGCATATTACACCCATCACTGCTGAACCCATACATCCACAGTCCCCAACAAAACACCCGCCTCAACCTTGACGGCGGGTGGGTTCCGGGTCACACTCTCTAGCACCAGGGCGCTCCCGCCGTCCTGGTCATTGCCTCGGGCTGGCAAGAGCCGCGAGGCGTTTTTCATTGCGCATTTACAGTATAGTGCAAGTCTGCACAGAAGTCAACACTTTGCGGCTGACATCCTGTCACAAATCGCTTCAGGACGCAACTGGCGGAGTGTCACGCCCACATCAGCGCTGGAAGATGATCCCCAAGTGGGGAACAACCCTCGATTTCATCTAGAAAACCGTTCACCAGGTGGGCCATCCAGAATCACGACAGGATGTCAGTTGGCAGGGCTTGACGCCCTGCCAATGTTTCATGAACTTGACAGAGTTGTTGCTCTCGACCCTGGCTGGCTTGTCCACGACGTTGGGCGGCCTGC
>Ga0307379_10004302_pt1 | contig 20375 bp, 16 predicted proteins | sample UN2MG_FD_202237 | JGI IMG/M metagenome (GOLD analysis project Ga0307379, IMG submission 202237) | Soil microbial communities from Risofladan, Vaasa, Finland - UN-2 | ecosystem: Environmental > Terrestrial > Soil > Coastal area > Acid sulfate soil | place: Finland: Risofladan, Vaasa | collected... | reverse complement strand
CGAATACCCCCGGCAGTGCCGGGGGCTAAGTATTTACGAGTTTTTTTACGGCTTCTGCGATTGTCTCGACGCTTGGTATGCTCGCCAGTTCAAGCGGTTCGCTCATCGGCGGCGGCACATCGGCTGCCGCGAGATTCACCGGAGCCGCATCGAGATAATCGAAGCCGTGCGAGCCGTCACTGAATTCGTATTCCATGTACCGCCCGGCGATTTCTCTGCCGGCGCCGCAGGTGCAGAAACCTTCGCTGACTGTAATCAGCCGGCCCGTCTTGCGGACCGACTCGGCGACCGTATCGATATCCATTGGCTTGAGCGTTCGCAGGTCGATGACCTCAGCGTCGATGCCATGCTGCTCGGCGAGGATTCTGGCGGCCTCCAGCGACCACATCGCCATTCTGCTGTAGCTGACGATAGTAGCGTCGCTGCCGGGTCTCTTGATATCCGCCACACCCAGCGGGATAATATAATCGCCCTCAGGGACCGCGCCCAGTTGGCCGTATGTTGCTTTATGCTCGATAAAGACGACCGGGTTGTCGCTGCGGATAGCGGCTTTGAGCAGGCCCTTCGCATCATAAGGAGTCGAGGGCATTACGACATAAAGTCCCGGCGTGTGCATGAGCCAGGCTTCGAGAGATTCGGAATGGTGGGCGGCGATACATCTGCCGACGCCCCCTTCGGTTCGCAGAACCATCGGCACTTTCGCCTTGCCGCCGAACATGTATCGATTATAAGCGCCGACGTGGACGAGTTGGTCCATCGCGATTGTCACGAAGTCGACGTACATAATCTCGGCTACCGGCCTCATCCCGCGAAGTGCCGCGCCGACCGCTGCGCCGGTAATCGCCGCTTCGGAAATCGCTGTATCGATAATTCTGTCTGTGCCGAATTCGGTCAGCAGGCCGCGGGTCGCCTGGTACGCTCCTCCATAGAGACCGACGTCTTCGCCCATGACGATAACGTTCTTGTCCCGTCGAAGCTCCTCGGCCTGAGCGACCGAGACGGCCTGGCCTATGGTTATAACATCCATGCCGAACTTCGACTTGATTTCGTTGCCGGCTTCTTCGGTTGCCGCTTTTTTTGTTTTGGCTGTAGACGAGGCAAGAGCCGCCTCGAAGGCAGCCGTTGCTTGCATAACTTTCGCCGAAGTTGCCTTATCGGAGGTGATTAGTTCCGCCGGGTAAGTTTCATCTACATATACATCCTTTGTCAAATCAGCGGTATTCGGCCAGGGGCTGTCCATGCCGAACTGTGTCGCCGCTTCGATAGCTGCAAAGGCCTTGTCCTTTATCTGGTCCAACTGCTCCTGCGTGCATAGCTTCTCGCCGAGAAGTTTCTCGCTCAGAACTGTAATCGGATCTCGCTGGTGCCAGGCCTTTTCCTCGGCCTTGGTTCGATAAGCACGCGGATCGCTCCGGCTGTGCCCATACCAGCGGTAGGTCTTGGCCTCGATGATCGTCATCTGAGTGTCTTTTCTTGCGTTTTCAACTGCGGCTCGAACTGCAAGAAAGACGGCGACAGTATCCTGGCCGTCAATAATCATCGCCGGTAAGTCATAGGACGCCGCTCTTTGGGCAATGTCCTCGATATTGCTCGCGCGAACCGCTCCTTCGATTTCGCTGCCGGAGAACGGTACGCTCATTCCGTAAAGATTATTCTCGATTATTGCTACAAGCGGCACGGCAAGTGTTGAGGCCATATTCATGGCTTCATGAAAACTGCCGGTATTGGTGGAGCCGTCGCCGAAGAAGGATAGAACGACCTTGCCTGTTTTTTTGTATTTTTCGGCCAGTGCGGCACCGACTGCCGGGGCCTGGTTGCCGCCGACTATTCCGGTCGAACCGAGATTATTGCATTTGTCGACGTCGGCAATGTGCATCGAGCCGCCTCTGCCCTTGCAGTAGCCGGTCTCTTTGCCCATCAGCTCGGCCATCATCTGGTTCCAGTGGTTCTGGTGTTCTTCTTCGCTGTCTGCGTATTTGTTGCCGATAGCTCCGCAGTGGCCGTGGCCGCGGTGGGTCGAGCCGATCACATCTCCCCGCTCAATCGCGGCGATGGCACCGACGGCGACCGCTTCCTCGCCGGCGTAAAGATGTGAAGCGCCTTTGATAATATTCTGGCCCAAAAGATCGAACACCTTCTCCTCGAAAAAACGAATCTCGTGAATCGTCCGAAGCCAGTCGGTTACATCCTCAAGGCCAACAATCCCGTCTTTAATAAGGTCTTTTACCTTTGGGACAGGTTTCTTTCGAGTATCATCGATACCAAAAGCCATTTTTTAAATCTCCAGAAAAATCAACTTTTCAAGGGCAAAAACAGTGAAGTCGCCCCGCTAACAGCAATAAGAAGCGGTATTATAGCACATCTTGTCTCGGTAAAGCAACTGTAGGATTCACATTTTGCTTCTTTTTTACAGAACCGGAGATTGCAGAGCAAGTTTTGCTTGAAAGTCGGCTATTGCGCTCGTACAATCGCCAGCCAGTCACTACTCGCCGTCTGGCCAAAGCGACCAGCTAATAAGCTGCCTGGTGAATATTGGCCTGAATAGTATGAAGGATTTTACTTATGAACAATATCAAGACCATCATAATGTTTATTAGCATTTTGCTGACCGGTAGTGTATGTCTTGCCGACGACTGGCCCCAGTTTAGAGGGCCCGACCGCGATGGTAAATCGGCGGAGACCGGACTTTTGAAAAAATGGCCTGAAGCGGGACCGAAACAATTGTGGTCTGTCGAAGGCCTTGGCATAGGTTATTCATCCGTGGCCGTAGCGCGCGGATTTGTATATACGACCGGTATGATTGACGGCGAAGGATTTCTGTTCGCGTACGATCTTGCGGGCAATCTTAAATGGAAGGAATCTTACGGCCCGGAATGGACACGGTCGTACAAGGGAACCCGGACTACGCCGACGATTGATGGTGATCGCGTCTATGTCTTCAGCGGTACCGGAGTCATGGCCTGCTTCGAAGCCGGGACCGGCAGGAAAATCTGGGAAGTGAACACATTAGAGAAGTTCGAGGGCAAGAACATTCAATGGGGCATGAGCGGCTCACCTTTGATTGATGGTGACAAAATCTATTGCACCCCCGGCGGCAAAAAGGGTGTCATTGTTGCGCTGGATAAAATGACAGGTCGGACTGTCTGGGCCACTACCGGTCTGGATGAGTCATCGGCTTACAGTTCTGCTGTTCTCATCGAAAGAGGCGGCAATCGCCTGCTTATAACTATTATTCAAAGATCGATCATCTGTGTAAACGCGGATAACGGCAAACTAATCTGGCGGGAACCTTATGTGACACCTTCCGATACCGGCGGCGTTACGCCAGTCTATAAAGACGGGTATGTGTATGTTACCAGCGCGGTCGAGCGAGAATTTACGAGAGGCGGGGTAATGTTCGAGCTTTCGGCCGACGGGACATCGGTCGCCGAGAAATGGAATGACCAGACTCTCGACTGCGGCCACGGCGGGGTCGTACTTGTCGATGGCTATCTGTACGGCTCGACCTTCGACGGTATTCCAAAGGGCGACTGGGTCTGTCTTGACTGGGACAGCGGAAAAGTTATGTATAAAGCCAAATGGAACGGCAACAAAGGCTCGATTATATACGCCGACGGTATGCTGTACTGTTATGACGAAAATACCGGTGACGTAGCTCTGGTCAGGCCTTCGCCAAAGGGCTTTGATATAGTCAGCACATTCGGCGTCACCGGAGGCGACGGCCAGCACTGGGCCCACCCGGCGATATCCGACGGCCGGCTCTACATCCGTCACGGCGATGCCCTGATGGCCTACGACATAAAAAGCAAATAGCTCCTCCGTACGGCAGGAATTATGTCACTGCCCGCCAGTCTACCTGGTTAAGCGCCTTCGCTTTCCCGCTGTTCTTTGTCGCTTTTAACCTGGCTCAGCGCAGCCAGTCCGCCTATCGCTCCCAGGTTCATCGTTTCCAATGCCGAGCTGGGCACGATAATCATTGATCCTTTCTCCTTGAGGCCCTCGAACAGCATGTTCATGCCGCGAAGGTGTATTGCCACCGGATTCGATTCGTACTGCTTGGCGGCCTGGGCGAACTTTTCGGCGATTTCGACCTCCGCGGTTCCCAGGATGATTCTCGCCTGGCGCTCCCGCTCCGCCTGGGCTTGCTTGGACATGGCATCTTCCAGGTCTTTGGGTATGATGATGTCACGAATTTCCACGGACTGAACGGTGATGCCCCACGGATTGGTTTTTTCGTCGAGGATTTCCTGGAGTCTCTTGCCGAGCTTTTCACGGTGGGTAAGCAGCTCAGCTAACTCGTGTGTCCCGATGATGTCACGCAGGGCGGTCTGGGCCGAAAGTATGATGGCCAGGTAGAAATTCTCGACTTCGAGGATGGCTTTCTTGGCATCCCAGACCATCCAGAAACAGATGGCGTCGACGTTGACGGGAACCGTATCTTTTGTAAGAGTGGATTCGGAGCTGAAGTCGGTCGAGCGTATACGCATATCGACGGACTGGACGATGGTTTCGATGATCGGGATGATAAAGAATGGGCCGGGACCTTTGAGGGATTTGAATTTGCCGAGCCGCAGGACTATGGCCCGTTCCCACTGGTTGGCGATCTTGATGCCAAAGAAACAGATATTCGCGACGAGGGCGGTGCCAATAATTATGTAGATATTCCATTGTTGCCAAGTACCTTCGGTAAGTCTGTTAAGGCAGGCGCCGGCCACCACGACAACGGCGGCGACAAGAGCGGCTACCCAGTTGAGGGATTCTGCTTCGGCTTCCAATTGGGTCGTTGCCTTGTACTCTCGGGTGAGACCTGATTGGGTAACTATTTTTTCTCTTTTTTCAGCCATTTTCGAGTCTCCTTTGCATATGGGTGACAATTTCTCTTACCGTGAAGCCATATTGGTTGCCGCGAGCAACGAGTTCGTCGCAGATTTGTCGCAGCATACGTTTCTTCTCGTCCTCGCCTATTTCGACCTGTTGATGACTGACAAAGGTGCCGGTGCCTTGCTGCGTGTCCAGTATTCCGAGAATTTCCAGCTCCGAATAAGCCTTGCGAACGGTGTTGGGATTCACCTGCAGATGCACAGCTAATTCTCGAACCGTGGGTAACTGCTCGCCGGGCATGAGCCGATCCGAAGCGATGCCGTAGCGAATCTGGTCAACGATCTGGCGATGGAAGGGCACTCCGCTTTTCAAATCCAGCTTGAATTCAACCATATATAATTCTCACTCAATATCATAAAATACTATTAAGCTATATCTATAGTGTAATAGTAATATAGCACAATAAGCCAACTTGTAAAGAAGAAAATATAAAATTTTCATAATTTTTTTGCTACATCCGTTGTAGGTGCACGGAATGATTTTTCTCTTTTTTCCACTCCTATTCGCCTTGTTTCGGATTTCGGAATTCGAGCTTCGAGTTTCCGGCCAATAGCCGGCGATTGGCGTTGAATTGGGTTTGTTTTTTCGCAGCCTGAAAGAGCCAAAACTTCCGTAACACCTTTTATATTAGATATTTACATTTATTTTCCCCTTTGCAAATTGGCTTTGTTTTTTCAAACGTACCCTGTCAAACATGCCTTCGGATCTGTCATTTGGCTCATATGCCTTTTGTTTAGGATTTAGAGCTTAGTGCTTAGGATTTCCGGCCAAAGGACGGCATATTGGCTTTGAATTGGGTTTGTTTTTTCGCCGCCCGAAATCGCGAAAATCTTTATAAACCCTTTTTGTATAGATATATACGTTCATTTTGGCCTTTCATAAATTGGCTTTGTTTTTTCAAATTAACCACGAATTAAGACGAATAAACACCGGATTTACTCTCTTTTTTGCCTTTTTTTTGCATTTTTAGTTCAATTTTTCATCGTTTTATCATGATATCACTCTGTTTTTCTGATTAAACCCGCCAGATTTACTATTCTCAATTCTCAATTCTCAATTCGTCTTGCGTCTCCTGTCTTTTGTATTCTGTATACATTATGTTATATATTATACGAACCGTCATACAGAATGTCGAGATAATTTCAAATAAATCTCCGTGAGACGGCGTCCATTATTCGTATTGTGTGCTGAGTACTGTGTATTGCGTGCTTGGATAATCAATGCCGTAAGGCATCCTGTGGATAATCATTTTAATAAAACACGAGGTGTACTTGAATCAAGATTGATTAAGAAGGATGCTGAGAAGCACGAAGAAATATGTGAAATGTCTCCCGATTTAAATTAATGTTTGTCTAAATGATCAGCCAGTCGTTCAACAAAATCACGAATTTCCTCGAGTTTGATCACGGCACGAAATCCATCCCGATCGGTGAATTCAAATGAATGTACTTCCTCTGTTGCCGGGATTGGATTAAGGCGGAAGTGCGCTACTGAGTTACGAAGGCTATATACGAATCCTCTGAGTGTATCTGGATATTTATTCTTTTTTGTCTTTTTTCCTATCTGTTTGATGGAATCAGGATTGATTCCCCATTCGGAAAAACTGGATATTGAATCAAGCGGGATTGCTTCGAGGAATTTCTCCTTAGGAATGACGAGAAGACCCAAGAGACAATTTACGAGTATTGTGGCATCAAAATCGCCTTTATATTCACGGATTATCTCAAGTGTATGTTGCATGAACGAATGTTCGAAATCATTAAGATAACCCATATGTTTTTACCTTTATTCATTTTCTTAGGTTGTGCCTTGCACAATGAAGTTTCAGATTTTTTAGAACCGGAAAATCACTGATCCCATTTATCTCCCCAATGCGCTCTGTCCAATAGTTAATTAATTGGTGTCACGATAGTAACTCTTGAAATATAGTTGTCTCTGAAAGTATGTATGTAACCTGTTTCGTTTTAACCAAATAAAAATGTTATTTCCTAATCTATTTGTCTGGATTCGGTCAATTGCTTTTCTTCTCTTTCTCTCGATTCTTTGAGCAATCCACGGAACCTCCATTGGAGGTCAGCATGGAAAATTAGGTCCTTTAGAATGAAGGATAAAGGAATCCACCAAAACAAGTGGAGCTTCGACAGTTGTGTAAATAAGGTAATAACGAGCCCGACAATAATAAGGGCGACGAATATCTTGAAAATACGCCCAATTAGAGGTTTGCGATGAAGACACATTGGGATAAAGATAATTAGAACTAAAACACCTATTCCCCAAACAATCCATTCAATGATATTCATTTTTTTCTCCAACAACAAAGTGCTCATCAGGCTTAGATGCTCTCCATCTTATGTTACTCATATCATTCCAGAAACCCAGAATTAGCCATTTGATAAGTACATATATTGTCACTCTATCCCTTCCCATTTATAATCCACGATTGGGGTAAGCATTTCATAAGTACTTGGTCGCTTACCCGACTCTGGTTGCCAATGTTCTGGGTTGGCAATGAAGTCAAAGTGTCCTTTGCGATAAACCAATACCCATAGCTTAGGAAAACTTCTGAAATGCTTCAGTAATTTTATTTTGTAGTGTTGTTTAGTCCAAAAAATTATCACCTCTTCATTTTCTTGTATAGTCCTTTCCTCAAACACTTTCCAAAGGTGACTGAAGTCTATTCTATGAGTGATATGTCCTGTGATTGTACCTTTAATACTCTTGCATTCCAACATGACAGAGGCATAGGGTCCTGTCTTATCGGCGATAATTTTTCCTCCTATAATAAAGCCATAGGGTATAAACTCAAGAACCCTACAAGCCTCCCCGTCAATCATACTCCACTCTTCGTCTGTAAGCAAAGACAATTCCTCGCAAACTGTTATACTCTCACCTGTGTTTCTCAAGTTTTTCTCTTGCATTTCTAATCTCCCTTTACAAAATTGCAGAATCGAGTCTTGCTCCTTCAAACCCAGAGAGATATTCCCGCTTTCGATATTTCGGCTATTTCAGAAGTTGATATAACGTGAGAAGTACCTTCTTTTGAGGATTACGTATAATTACGTATTCTTCCAATAAGAAGCCTTGTTTCTTGTTGGAAATAACGCCAGTAAACTCACCTAAATCGAATTCCGATAAGATTCGAATGAACGCGATGAGAGGTTTCATTCCATTGCCCTGGGTGGAGATTTCTGCACGTTTGGTATTTACTTCTTTTTGCTTACTAATTTTTTTCTGAAGGCTTCGGATTCCCAGTTGTTTATGAAGTCCTGCTGTCGTTCGTTCAGGGTGAGGACGCCGCCGAATTTCGCTGCGTACATTCTGATTATAAGCGAACTGGTGGTAATCTCCGTAATCAATGGCGTGGTTTTCTCGTCGGCTGCTACGAAGAGGCCCAGGCCTTTGACGACAAAAGCCGCGGCTGGTTTTTGGCCTCGACTAACGAGCGACTTGAGATTCCGTGTAATGGTTTTGGTGTCGTAATTTTCCAGCCACATCGCCGAGCCGCTGGCGTAAACCAGCTCATCCGGATTCAGGGCCGGTGTAGCCAGAAGTTTGGCCGCGTCTTTGCGAGCCATAAAGGCGGCGGCGGATTTGTTGTTCGAAGAGTAGGCCACGGGCAGCGATTGCCCTGTCGAGTCGAGGACCGCTTTGCCGATAGCTGCTTTGGCGGCGGCGATGTCAATTTTAGCGGGGGACTTGGTTTTGCGCGGTTTTGCCGGTTTCAATTTGCTGCTGCAGAGCTTGATGACTTTGCGAACGAGGCTCAGCGCAGCGTCGGGTGTTTCCGCGGTGACAAAAAGACCGTGTTTTTCCAGAATCATCACGGCGGGTTTTATGCCGTACTGCTTTTGATAATTCTGAACGAGCTTCGAAATTCTCTTTGCCAGCATGAATCCCGGGTCAGTGTAGGGCACCCATACCGGCGGGAATTTCTCGCTCTTAAAGAGCTTGTCGATTTGTGCTCTGCCATTTTTAGCATTGACGTACGCCGCAACGACGAGAGGATGCAGATGAATTACGCAACGCTCAAGGAATGCGTGCAGATGCGATTCCACCGAGGGGCGCGCCGCACTTCTGACTTTGTCGTCACAGGCCAGAAGCAAACGGTCCACGACTGCCGGTTCTCTTTGGCAGGCGTCAAGCCTTGCCAACGCCTTGTCTTCGATTACCGACAGGACGGCGTCGAGCCGGAGTCGCCGCCAGCCCTGCTTTGCGTTCATATCCTTCAGAGCCGTGCCGCTGGCCTTAATATACATATATTTCCCGTCCGGTGTCTTGACCGATGTGTTGCCGCCTCCGCCCTGAACGAGCGCCGAATCCTTACCTGTCGTGTTCGATATTCTTATCAAGTCTGCTAAAGATTTGTCCATTATACGAAATTCCTTATCTGTCTTTATAACTCAGTGTTTCAATTTATGAAGCATCCTGCTTCTCGGCACCATTGTCTTTCCACATCAATGGGGTCGCGGCGACAAACCAGACGATAGTGGCGAGCAGCATGAGCCACTTGACCGTGTCCAGCTCCATTCGGCCCGCAAGGAAAATAATCGAAGGCAGTGTCAAACCGATTAATGCCAGCAGTGAGACTATTTGCAAAATAGAACGCATAGTAATTCTCCTTTTATACCGCTACGCGGGGCGGATCTTTTTCTGATAGAACTTGCTCAGTACGATATACAAAATGGCCGCGACGAACCAGCCGGGAAGGGAGACAAAGAAAATCTGCAAGCCTGCAAACTTTACCAATAACCAGGCTGTTGCCAGTGTCACGAACCAGGCCAGGCCGGCCGCCCAGTTAAAGGTCTTGCCGCTCAGCTCGGCGTAGTAACTTTGCAGGCCGAACTTGCGGATCAGCCAGAAGTCCACGAAAATTACCGCGCCCATCGGCATTAGAACCAGGCCGTACAGCGCGACAAAACCCAGCAGTTTCATAGCAATGGCCGGGAACATCCCCGCGACCGTCGCAATTGCGCCGGTAATCAATGTCACCTTAAAACGGGACGATTTTGGCGAGATTGCCTGGAATGCGAGCCCCGCACGATAGATGGTCGGGTTGGCGGTCGTCCAGCCGGCGATAATCACACATAGCAGACCGGCAATTCCGGCTGCACGAAACGCCAGCGGGCCAGGCAGCACATCCGTGTCGGCGGGATCGAGGTGCAATTGGTAGGCGTAAAGGATCGAAGCGCTGATCCATGCCATGAAATGTCCCACGTACATACCCGCGCCGCTGGCTACGCCGTACCAGGACTTTTTCGCGAATCGGAACACAGACAAATCGCTCATGCCGACGTGCATGGCCATATTGCAAAACCACGCGAAGAACAAGACGTGCCAGAAGGTGAATTTGACCTGCCCTTCCTGAGGTGCCCCGCCTCTCCATATCTTAGTCGTGGCCAATTCCCAGAGATCGCCGACCGAGCTGATTTCGGTGCCTGTTGTCTGGATGAACTGGCGAAGGCCCACAAATCCGAAAGCGAGAAACACCAGGACCATCCACGGGGCGGCTACGTTTGCGAACTTTGCCACGGTTTGGTAGCCGTATGCGGCGACGATGGCGATAAGTCCGCCGGCGACGGCGACGGCGAGGACCCAGCCGACGCTGTTGGGATACAGATCGTTAAGGCCCGGCATTTTGAAATTGAACCAGACGCCGATCGCCGTTGCCGAGACGGTCACCATTGCCCCGGCGAGGAAGCAGAACATGACGCCGTTGGCGAGGTTGTATAGCGTCACGAGCTTGCGGCCGCAGATTTTTTCCAGTTGATAGTAGAGCGTCAGGCGGCTGCGAGTGGCTATCGGCGCACACAAAAACATCCAGCTAAGGACCGCAAGGGCGTTACCGAGGAGAAGACCCATAATAAGGTCATAAGCACTGACTCCCGCGGCGACAAATAGCGGCCCGAGCATTAACTCGGTCCCGGCACAATGTTCGCCGGCGTACATTCCTATGAAGCTCTTGAAGCCGAGCAGCGCACTTTTCGGCACCGGCTCGCGCTCGAACTCACTCCCCGCTTGCGTTTGCTGCGACTGCTGATCCGTATCCATGCCGTCTCCCTTACTTTTTAACAGTGATAAGTATCCGTTCTACCCACGTTTCCTGAGAACATCCTTTTCATAGGTTCTGGTCTCATCCAGCCATGAATCGCCGGCCGGGGTCTCCATTTTCGTGCAATAGTAATCCCATACCGCTCCGAAGGGCAGTGTCTTGAGCTCTTCCTGCATCGCCAGGCGTCCGGTGTAATCGCCTTGAAGCTCCATTTCGCGTAACTTTTCCGACGGCTCCAAAAGGGCGATCAAGAGGGCCTTTATCATGCACCGTGTTCCTATCACCCATGCTGCGATGCGGTTTATGCTGGCATCGAAGAAATCCAGGCCGATATGCACCCGTTCGAGATAATCGCCGCGAACGATCTCCTGCGCGATGGCGCGCAGCTCGTCCGAGAGAATCACCACGTGGTCGCTGTCCCACCGCACGCCCCTGCTGACGTGGAGCAGGATTTCATTGAGAAAAGTCATTACCGATGATATCTTGTCGGAGACGACCTCCGTCGGGTGAAAGTGTCCCGTGTCCAGGCAGAGCAGCGTTTTGTTTTCGATGGCATAAGCCAGATAGAATTCATGCGAGCCGACAACGTAGCTTTCCGAGCCGAGACCGAACAGCTTGCATTCGACGGCGTCGAGGAGCCTGCTGCGGCCTATCTTTTTGGCGAAGATTTCATCGAGCGATTTTTTCAGCCGCTCGCGAGGTCCTTTGCGGTCGGCGGGAATGTCCTTGGAACCGTCCGGTATCCACAGGTTCGTGACACAGGGCGTTTCCAGTGCCTTTCCAATTGCAGCTCCGATATTCCGGCATACAATTCCGTGCTCGACCCAGAACTTGCGTATGCCTTTATCGGCGCTTGACAGCGTGAAACCGCTGTCGGCTTTCGGATGTGAGAAGAACGTCCCGTTGAAATCCATGCCCATGCCGTTTGCTTTGGCCCAGTCGATCCATGCCGTGAAGTGCTTCGGCTCCAGTTCGTTGCGGTCGACCTTACCTCCGGCTTCGGCGTACATTGCGTGCAGGTTCAGCCTGTGCTTTCCCGGTATCAGGCTCAGTGCTTTGTCAATGTCGGCCCGTAATTCGTCGGGCGTCCGCGCTTTGCCGGGATACGCGCCGGTGGCCATTATGCCGCCCCCGCTGAGCCCTTCGTCGCTCTCGAATCCGCCCACATCGTCTCCCTGCCAGCAGTGCAGCGAGATGGCTATTTTGCTCAGCCGATCCATCGCCTCGTCACTATTGACACCCAGCTCGGCGTAACGCTGCCGTGCCGCCTCATACGCTTTTTCGATCTTCTTCAAACTGCTCATCATGAATCCTTCAGGTATAGTTTTGTTTATAATTTGACACTCAAGAGACACAATTTTCCAGAAGTTTCTTTTCCGCCCGCCTGGTCCAGAGTCCGTCGCTGAGGCACTCGGCGACGTCCGGCATTATTTCGGCCAGCTCTTCCAGAGTCACCAGCACTAAATCCCGGCAGGCGGGATAGACGATAATCTTGCCGGCAATCGAGCGATTCTCGACAGCCCGGATGCCGGCAGTGGCGCCTTCAAGCCCGCTGATCGCGGCTACGCTGAGGTTGGTATCGAGCCGGCCGGATTCGACTTTGGATAGCATGAGCTTCATATCATCCAAAGTCGAGCCGCTTGTCCCGATGAAATACAATTGCTTTTCGATGTATGTATCGAGGTCGATTTCCCCGGCGACTGTTGCCGGGATGCCGGCGAAGATGTTTATCAGGCCCCGCTCGGCGGAACTGTGCACCGCGGCGGCGACCAAGGCGGGAATCGGCGCCATCAAAGCCGTATAATCGAATGCCCCGGGCGATTCTTGCCTGGTCGGGTTATATGTCTTGTACTGAACGCCGTTCTTTTCGGCCAGTGGGGCGGCGATTTTTGTCAACGCGGCCAATCTGCCGTCGTCCACGTCGCTTCCGAAAACACTAACACCCTCGACACCCTGGCAGATATTGCGGATTACGTGCATCATTCCCATCGGGCCGCCTGCACCGATGACGTTGATTTTGTCGCCGGGGCGAATTTCGTCGGTTTCGGGAATGATTTCCATCGATTCGGCCGGGTCCGACCCGGTAGTGCCGATTATCCGGATGCCGCCGTAGTGAACTCTGCCGACCATGGTAACAACGTCCCTGCCGAATTTGCCGCCGCAAAGGACAATATTCAGAAGGCCTTTCAGGGCGACTTTTGCAAATAATGTTTCGACGACCTCTGGCGCAGAGCCGAAATAAATCACATCATCATAGCCGGCATCAGCAAGCTCAGCTATATTTTCAACTTTCTTAATCGGGACTGACAATACCGCCGGTGCCGGAGCCTTTGAGATCCATGTGATTTGAGCCGGTTTACCGTAGCGGCTGAACAAATCTCCGAATGCGTTTTCGGGCACTTCGGCATCCGCGACAACGAGCATGTGGCCGTTGGCTTTTAAGCTCGTTCTCTCCGTAGAGGCATACGCGTCCTCGACGCACGCCCATGGCTCCACGAGCGCCACGGCAGAGCCTGATAGATCCTCGCTGACGGGCAGGAGCATGGAATCACCTTCCGGCGACGTGATTATTCTTTTGTCCATCAGCACGTATTCGGCAAGAGCCCCTTCGAAATTGTATCCGAGCGCGCCATTAGAAGTTGCCGTGCGTACCCAGCGATAATCCGTCTGTACGAGAAAACGCTGGCCGGGCTTGAAATCTTCGACGCCGGGGCCGACCGCTTCGACTCGAACCACGGCCTCGTGGCCCGGCACTGTCGCTGCGTCACCGGGGACGTAGCTGGGTATCTCTTTGAGAATTTCCAGGTCGACGCCGGATACTACTTTGCTTTTACGAACGTGTGATGAAAATTGCTTGAGCAGCTTGAGATCGGAAAAGCAAAGCCCAACCGCCTCGACCCGGCAGAGAATCTGATGCATGCCCGGACTGGGGACTTCCTTGGATTTGTTCAAAATAAGCTCATCCGGGCCAACTAACTGCACCGCATATTGTGTCTGGGGTAAATCTGTCATCATAATTCTTTTCTCTCTGTCATTGCGAGCATAGCGAAGCAATCTCAAATCGCAACAAATGAGATTGCCGCGGCCTGCTCGTCAGGCCTCGCAATGACATGTATAATCAATTTTTTATTCGATCTAATATGTCCTTAGGAGTTAAATCTTCACTCAAGCCGCCAAGGCTGTCTTCATGCTCCGGCTGCAGCGAGTTTCCGAGTTCCTCGAAAAACTTATTCTTGCCGGCGACGTTTTCGAAATTCTTCTTTGCCCACTCGCTGGTATATCCCATGCCGCATTTCCTTTGGAGCACCGAATGGGCGTACACGATATGCGCACCTTTCAGGAATACTGGCGCCAAAGGCTCAAGCTCTTTGCTGGCGAAGTCGTCGACAAATTTCTGCCCCGGGCTGTTCATCTCAGTTCCCTCCACAACGGGTAGATGCAGCTTCTCGGCCAATTCCACCGCGTAGTAGAGGTTCTCCAATTTTACGCTGCTTGCCCCCGGTGTGTAATTGCGGTCCGGAATGACATTGATCGCCGCGGCTCCGGTGCTCATCGCCACTTCAAGCAATTCCTCAATAGCTTTCTCGCCGTCGCTTGTTCCATCAAGCCATGTATGCACGGGGATACCGCCGGTCGCGATTATGAAGCTGTTTGTATCGGCCATCTGCGGGAAAGAGCCTTTGCCTGGCTGTACGTAACCAACCCCGCCGCGTTTCATAGTCTTAGCACGAATCGCATTGAGTAAATCCCTGCTTTCGGGAAGCTGCGAGGTTGTGATTTCCATACCTAATTTCTCAGACCAGAAATCGGTCAGCTCTTCGGGCTGGTCAAAGATTTCCAGAGCTTTGCGGGCGTAGGCCGAGCACATATGACGTTCGGTCGCATTGCCCGATGGCGTCAGCGTAAGCAAATCCCACTCATAGTCGAGTTCGACCGGACTAAGATGCCTGTTAACCCTTTCCATCAGGTCCCGGTTTCTCCGCTGGGCGGTTTCTCGTAGTCCCGCGAGGAAGTTTTTCTGCTGCTCCGGGACATTCGCAGAGGGAAATCCCACGCCCATGTGATATGAAATGCCCGGCTCGCCGGGAGAATTGATTACCCTGTCTTCGAATTCCGGAACAAATACCCGCGTCTCAAGCCCTGCGCAGCCTTTCAGGCCCAGAAGCTGACAGGCATCCAGAAACTCATCGAGGGCATCCAGAACGTCAAAATCGACGACACCCGCGACGGCTAAACCAGCCTTGCGCGCCAGCCAGGCGAATTTGCTCGGCGAATAGCCGTACGTGTTGTAGGAGAAAAAGGTATGGCAGTGAATGTTGACGTCTGTACCAGCCTCGGGCAAATTGATTTGCCCGGCTTCGACTTTCTCACATAGAGCCGACAGGGCATTTTTTCTTTGGTCCGGATCAAAACTATCCAGTTCTTGTTCGAGTTTTTCGATCAAAGCTTGTTTCCTTTTTTAATTTTTGCTTTTCTCATACTGCTCTTGCCAGAGCGAGGTTTCCTGCGGCTCGTATTCTTTTAGTTCGAATGAATTGCGAACGATCCGGCGGGCTTCTGCAAGGGTCTTGATCTGTCCGGTCGCTATGGCCTGCATGAGGATATTGCCGCTGGCTGTGGCCTCGATGGGGCCGGTGATAACTTTCCTGCCGAGTGCGTTGGCCGTAAACTGGCAGAGCAGTTCGTTCTGGATTCCACCGCCTACAATATGCAAAACTTCGATCTTATGTCCGGCGACATCTTCAAGGGCCTCCATTACCGAGCGGTACTTCAGGGCAAGATTTTCCAGGATTGTCCTTGTCATTTGCCCCTTGTCGTCGATAGGTTTTTGGCCTGACTCTTTTAGATAGTCATTAATTCTTTTCGGCATATCGCCCGGGGCGAGGAATCCGCTGTGATCGACATCAATATGGCGGGCAAAAGGTTCGGCTTTTTCGGCCATGGCCGCCAGCTCGGCGTAGGAAAGGTCGGTCCCTTCACGCTGCCACTGCCTTCTGCATTCCTGTGTGAGCCAGAGCCCCATGATATTCTTCAAAAGCCGAATCGTATTTTCAACTCCCCCTTCGTTTGTGAACTCATACTTGAAGGTCTTATCGTTAATTATTGCCTGCGGTACTTCGAGGCCCATAAGCGACCATGTTCCTGATGAGAGATATGCCCAGTTGGCATCCCCGGCGGCCGGCACCGCGGCTACGGCTGAAGCCGTGTCGTGCGAGCCGATCGCGATTACGGGAACGGGCCCGCAGAGAAGTTCCGTCCCAATTTCGGCGGTCAACTGGCTCACAACGGTTCCCGGCCTGATGATTTTCGGCATGATTTCAGGCGGCAAAGACAGACCATCCAGAACTTCTTTCGACCATTTACCGGTTCTCATATCCATAAATTGCGAGGTGCTCGCCAGGCTGTATTCGGCAAAAATCTTGCCGCACAGAAAGTAGCTGAATAAATCCGCGATGAAAATCAGGTTCGTGGCCTTGGCCATGGCAATCGAGCTGTTCAGTCGCATCGCGAGCAGTTGATAGACGCTGTTAAACTGCAAAAACTGGAGGCCGGTGTTTTCATAAATTTCGCGTTTGCTCATCAGCTTGAATGCTTTTTCCGTCATTCCATTGGTTTGGCTGTCGCGATAGTGATAAGGATTTTCAATCAGCTCGCCGTCGGCGTCAAGCAGGCCGAAATCGACGCCCCAGCTATCTATGCCGATGCCCCAGGCCTGGGCGCCTGCCGCCTTTGTCGCCTTGCCTATACCGGCCTTAATCTCGGAAAACAGCTTCTTAAAATCCCATCGCAGCGAGCCATTCTCTTCGACCGGTCCGTTGCCGAAGCGATGAATTTCTTCGAGGACAACTTTGTCGGCCGAAACAGAACCGAGCATTACTCTGCCGCTCTCGGCACCAAGATCAACCGCGATATATTTTTTCACTTCCGCCATCGTCGACTCCTTATTCCAAGAATGTAAGTATAAGAAAAGGAATTTATACTCCAGATTCTGTGCTTTTGCAAACTGAAAATCGAAGTGTGCAGATAGTGAATATGCAAGCGGATTCTATGAGTATACGCCGGCTTTTTCAGATGGTTATTATTGACCTGCAGGAGTTGATTAGTTTGGCTGGAAGCGTATTTTGGCCTCGCCGATGAGGTAGAAACTGCCGGTAATGCAGATGAGGTCTTCCTTGCTGACGGCACTTTTTGCAAGTTGCAGAGCTTGGCCCAGGCTGGCTGCGGTCTGGCACATCTTGCCGCAGATCTCCGTGTACATCTCAGCCAAATCTTCAGGAGAGGCTGCTTTAGGCGAGTTGCTGCGGGTAAAAATCACCTTGTCGGCCCCGTATTGCAGTTTTTCCAGCATTCCTCTAACATCTTTGTCGTTATTACAGCCGAAGATGACAACCATCGAGTCATACGGAATATTTTGTCCGATGGCGTGAATCAAAGCCTTAATGCTTGCCGCGTTGTGGGCCGCGTCGATCATAATTCTCGGGTCATGCCAGATCATTTCCATTCGGCCCGTCAATGAGACGCTATGAAGTCCATCAGCCGCTTTTTGATTGTCTATCTCATAACCCATCGATTTGAGTTTATCCAGCATGGCCAGCGCCAGACCGCAGTTTATTGCCTGATGTTTGCCGTGCAGGGGCACCCGCAGATGCTCGAATTTACTCGTTGGTGTCGTCAGGCAGATTCTTGTATGCGGGCCGTGCTCACGCGATGTCTCAAATCGAAGCGAAAAATCGATATCGCCGCCGGTTATGCTCAAAGGCGCTTCGACAGCAATAGCTCGTGATTTTAGGACCTGCATAGCCAATGGATCCTGCTGGACGGTGATAGCCGGCACGCCACGCTTAAAAATCCCCGCTTTCTCCTCGGCAATAAGGTCAATAGTGTTTCCGAGCAGTTGCGAATGGTCGATACTCAAACTCGTTATACCGACGACATCCGGCTGAATGACGTTAGTGCTGTCAAGTCTGCCGCCCAGGCCGGTTTCAATAACGGCGATATCAACTGACATATCGACAAAATGCATAAAAGCAAGGGCTGTCATGATCTCGAAGAAAGTGGGCGGATCGGTTTCTGACAGCTTCTCAACCGGGGCATAAATACGGTTCAGCAAGTCACGCATTTGCTTCTCGCTGATCATTTCCGAATTGACTGTAATCCGCTCATGCAGGTGTACCACGTGAGGCGATGTATAAAGTCCGACGTTATAGCCGTTCGCCTCGAGCATCTTGGCCAGCATTGTGGCCGTCGAGCCCTTTCCTTTTGTGCCGCCTATATGAACTGTATGGATTTTTGTATGGGGATCGCCTAATAACGACAACAGGTTGTGCATCCTTTTCAGGTTGAATGTCGTTACGTTATAGCGCAGACGCTGCTGCTTTTCGTAGTCAGTCCTCTCAAACAGGTAGCCAATAGCCTTTTGGTAGCTTCTAAAAACTTTCTTACCCTGAACTTTGGCAACCTTGGAGGAGGATTTTCTCGTCCGTTTCTTTCCGTTTGTTTTCACTGATTTTGCCATGAAAGGTTTATTATAACGACCAGCAGAACATTAGTCAATTCCAGATTCAGAAAAATACATCGGCAATCAATGCGAAATAGGACGTAAAGCATTGTAAATATAGTACTTATAAAATAGTTACTTTATTTTATTATCTTTAATAGGCCTTAAAAACATTAGTAATACTGAATATGCAAGTAGTATTTCTTATGGCACGTCAATTTATGCTCGAACGAACTTACGATAGATGCAGTTTTCTTTCTGGTTAATTTTAACTTCTATAATATAATTGCCGGTGTGGACGAAGAAAGATCAGAAGGAGTAAATATAGTTGTAAAACAGACCATCACGTTCGCTCTGCAAAGCTTAAATCAGCTTCTTTGGCCCACAGTTTGCGTAAATTGTCGCCAAAGCATTAGCGAGACCGACAACAAGCTGTGTAAAAATTGCTGGGATCGGCTACTGACCTGCACGGGCGCCGATTACTGCCGGCGCTGCGGCCGAGACGTCGGCAGATTTGCTATGCTGGCGGGAACATGTCCCGACTGTCAGGGTAAAGAAATGCGATTTGACAGCATCGCTCGGGCCGGCGTTTATGACCAGACCTTACGGAAAATGATATTAGCTTTCAAGAATGGCGGGACGGAACTTGATTCGGTTCTGGGCTTTTTTGCAAATTCCGCTTTACAGGGAAGCGGTTTCTATAGTGACGTAGAACTTTTTGTTCCTGTGCCGCTTCATTGGACGAGGCGTCTGTTTCGTGGCTACAATCAATCACATGTCTTAGCCGGGAAACTAACACACCCGACGGCTAAAATCAGCACAGACCTTATCCGTATCCGCCGAACCAAGGCGCAGCCGGCAATGGCAAGTCCCGCTGCGCGAGCAAGAAATGTTGCCGGCGCTTTTGCCGTCCGATATCGACATGAATTCGCCGGACGAAAGATTTGCCTTATTGATGATATTAAAACAACCGGTGCGACATTAAGTGAATGTTCAAAAATGTTGAAACAAGCCGGTGCATCGAAAGTTTTTGCCTTAGTCCTGGCCGTGGCCGGTCAGAAGAATATCAGTTAATACGGTTCCAGAGGAGCGATATCTTGAAAATTCAAAGCAATAACAGAATTATGATTATGACAAAACAACCAGTATTAGTAATGATAACGACTTTATTCGTTATACTTATGGCCGCGGGCGAGGCAATCGGTGCAGACTGGCTGGTGAGGCAAATCAAAGAGCCGGTTCAAATTGAAAAACGCCTCGAAGGCAGGGAGATTGTTCTGAGTAACGGTCTTATTAGCCGAACGTTTCGCCTCAGGCCGAATGCAGCCACCATCGCTTATGATAACCTGATGACTGGAGAATCTATCATCCGGGGCATTAAACCCGAAGCGATAGTCGAGCTTGATGGGCAAAAGTATGAAGTCGGCGGCTTGCAAGGGCAGCTCGAATACGCATATCTGCAGGCTGGGACGATTGATTCGATGAGCGGTAATCCCGATGCTTTTCAATTCAGCGATTTTGAGCTCGGCGATATTAAGAAACGTTTTAGCTGGAATCGCAAGCGTTATTCGGCCCAGTCGGCTTGGCCGCCGGCGGGAAAATCGCTGACGCTGCATTTCGTGCCGCCGGGCGATAAGCTCAAAGGACTGACGCTGTCTATCCACTATGAAATTTACCAGGGTATTCCGCTGCTGGCAAAATGGCTGACCATCCACAACGGCGGCGACAAACCGGTGAGGCTCAACACTTTTACCAGCGAGATTCTGGCGGCAGTTGAGTATGAGTCCCTTGTAGGAGAACCTGCTCAGTGGGAATATCCGAATATTCACATTGAAAGTGATTATGAGTTTGGTGGAGACGATTCGAAAAATGCCAATAAAACGGCGTATTGGGTTGCCGATCCGCAGTACGGCACGCAGGTCAACTATAAGCGGAAGACGCCGGCAA
>Ga0307379_10004301_pt1 | contig 20377 bp, 19 predicted proteins | sample UN2MG_FD_202237 | JGI IMG/M metagenome (GOLD analysis project Ga0307379, IMG submission 202237) | Soil microbial communities from Risofladan, Vaasa, Finland - UN-2 | ecosystem: Environmental > Terrestrial > Soil > Coastal area > Acid sulfate soil | place: Finland: Risofladan, Vaasa | collected... | reverse complement strand
GTCAAAAGAGCGGTCAAAATAATGCTGTCACAAGCTGCTTCCAATCCTTCGAGTCCCCCGCAACTGGCTCTTGACAAATACCCATACCCTACGACCAGAAGGGAACATGAACATTTGGAAAAGGTGTTGGAGAAGAATCCGGGGTTGGCGGAGAGAATCATTGGCTATCTGGACGCGATGTCTTCAGAAGCTCCCATAACGCAGCCGTCTGGGGTGGCAAAAAAAGGGCGCATGGGGGTTATGGGTCCAAGGAGAACGTAGGTACCATCCCCTTCGGCGTTATCCAAGGGGGTGGGGAAAGGCGATGGCGAAGCGCCGACCAAGGGAACAAAGGATTCGGGAAAACGAGACCGAAATGAGATTGCGAAATCAACAACGCCAGCTCAAAACGCCCCATCAAAGCGTTCCGCCATTGACCATAACCCCAAAAAGGGAAAAGGAAATTCCGCACAATGAGTGGCAGCGCCGGAAAGTCGTGAAAGATCGCATACGCGCACTCAAAAAGGCCCTGGGACTCACGCAACAGGAACTCTCCGAAACATTGAAGCTGGCACACGGAACAGTCGGGAATTGGCTCCAGCAAAACCGCAAACCTGGTTCGTTTGCGTGCTTGCTGCTGGCGGGATTGAGTAAGACCGAGGAAGATCGTAATTTCTTCCTGGCCCTCGCCGAACTCACATCCGAACACCGCGATCTGATCGGCTTGGCATTGCAAACCAAGCCGAGCCCCGATTAAGGCACCGCCATGACTTGCGTAGAACTGGTGGCGAGAACTACATTGCTGGCGTTGCGGTACTTCCAGCGGTAATACAGGACCCGTTGCGAGAAGGCCGGGACAGTCACCGTGCAGCCCGAGGCGCATGAGACCCCCGTGATGCTAGATTCGCCACCCGCCTCCGTGGGCCAGGTGAACGGCGTCGTCTCGTTGACCGTCGAGCCGTTGGCGACGCACGCCTCCAAGCGGGACGTACAGTAGAAATTGGTGTCGTAGCCGAACTCCACGATGGCGTTGTTCACGCTGAGGCTGGCGGGCGGGCTGAGTTGCACCGGAATCGGGATGAACGTGCTGCGGTTCACGGAATCCCGTGGCGGCAGCGGTGGAATCTTTAGCAGCATGAAGAAATTACGATTGCCGTTCTGTGCGCTGAACACCGCAAGGGACGCATCTGGCAACGGACGCGCATTTGCGGTGGTCGAATACCGGAGGCCGGTAAACTGGGTTTCGAGCACCCGTCCATGGCTGGCTACGGTGTCATTGACGGGGCCAAACACGCCGAACTGAATTGTGACGTGCCCCGCCATCGACTTCTCCCCGGCGCAGGCATCGTCCCAGTCCGGACCAAGCGTCGACACTTCGCCAGCAGCGCAGTAGCGGTAGGTCTGCACAAGGTTCGGAACATTGAGGTAGATATCCCCCACCGCCGACCCGGTGACACACTCGTTGGCCACAGTCGCAACACAATACTTGTACCTGTCGCTGTCCGTGATCGAACTGCCTGGGCCGCTGATGTCGGTGAGCAGTCGCGCTCCAGCCACGGCCCATGTGTCCAGATGCTTCGTGTACATGGCGCGTGATTGCCCGTAGAGGTACTTGTAGACGTGCGTGAACCCGGACACCCTCGTTGCCGCCGTGTTGTTCTGGACGGAGAACAGGTTGGTTCCCTGGAATGGCGTTAGATCGTAAAATGTCTTGGTCAGATTGCCGGTGGCTTCGTACTGGATATTGGAAGGGTGCGACTGGTAGGAGTTTCCATCAGCGGGAGCGTGCTTCCCAGCAAAGTTAGGAGCCTTGCTGATGGAATGCGTCTGTTGGTTCCAGTTCGTGTAGTCTTTGATGTCGGCAACCTGGATACTGTGATTGGACTGAACCCGAATCCCGTTCCCGTAAGTTCCGTGCCCAATATTGAGCGCGTCGTAGGGCGCATAGTAGGTGCTGGTGCTGGCGTTCCGATCCAACGTGAAGTACCAGTAATTAGCGTAGCCTGCCTTGCCGCGCATATTGATGACTGCATCAATGTTGTGGGCTGGCTGGCTTCCGCTCCTCTGGACGCGAATAGTTAGGTCTTCAGCGTTCTCCGTCCGTGAAACAACGGTTACATACTCGCTGTCGATCTGGATTCGATCGCCGGCATCAACCTTCAGGAGCGCCCACGGCGCCCGGTCACCGATGGGGTCGCCGACATGCCACCAAGCGGGGGCAGTGGGAAACGTGTACGTGAAAGCGGTACTTGAAAGGTCACTACTGAACGCCGTATCGATGGTGACTGAGTTCCCGCTCACCGCTGTCACGGTTCGGATCTCATCGCCGCCACCGGGATTCGCTTTGATTTTGCTTCCAATATACAGGTGCTCTTTGATGTTCCCGCTTGCCGGGGTGACGGTTGTTCCACTGCTGTTGAGCGCGGTCGGCCCCCACGTTGGGGTCCGGTAGGTGGTCGTGTCCCAGGTGCTATCAACATCGATGTCTTCTTCCCCGCACGGATTACAAGAAGTCATCGCTGTTTTGAGCGTAGTCTTATAAGGGCCGATACCGAAGGCAGTTGCCTTGCCCGCCGTCTGGACCTCGGGACACATGACCGGCTCGTGCCCCACCCACTCAAATGTGTGAAGAGTGTTCCAGCGGGACGCCGAACGATCAAACAGCGAGGCCATAGCCTTGACGAACCCGGTGCCATCCGTCGCCTCGGGATTAGTTCCGCCCAAGCTGCCCACCCAGCCACTTCCAAGGGGGAGCTTGTTCCCGGTGTCGAGAACTGCAATCCACGCGAAGCTGTCCTGTTGCCCCATGCGATTGCCGAGGATGACATAGTTGCCTTGAACCGCTTCCATCCCCCAAGATGTCCCGTAGTACGGCTCGTACCAGATATCGTTGGCGCTGGCGAAAGCCGAGATTAGGGAACTGATCGTGTAGGAGTCACTGATATTTACCAGCGAGAAGTCCGCGATGGGAATACCGCCGGGGTCTTTCTCGGTGTAACTTGTGTTGGTGAAAGTCGCCTTGATTAGATCGTCGTTGCATGTGGCCCATATCACATTCGAGTCGGAACCGTCCCAAGGTCTTGCTCCGAAACCAAACGTGATTGGATAGGCGTATCCGGTGCATCCGACCAAGGAGCCGGTGAAACGAACCGCACCCATATTGCGGATCTCCGGAACGCCGCTGGCAGTTTCTCGAATGGCGTACATCTCGGTGGCTGGATTACCCGAGTTACTGGCAATGCACTTGTACCATCCGCCGTTCGCAGTGTCCTTCTTTGAGCATGTGTTGTGAAACCCGGCGCTACCATTATAGAAGTTCGACGTGCGCCCAACCGTTACCTGCGTCCGGTCAATATAGATCGCCTGGCCGTCGTCGTTCGCCTTCCAAATCTTCAGACCGAAGCCCTTGTTGTTCTGGATTCCGCCCGCGATGAGGAATGGAACGCCCAAGCCTCCGTTGTACAGGTTGACCTCCGAATCCACTACGGCACTAGGACATTCCAAGGACTGCACGGTGAGATAAGTCTTCGTGGTGGAACCGTCGGGGAACACTTGAACGACACTGCCTACCCGGAGCCGGTTGCAGTCGGTCGAGGTCGTGAACGTGACAGAGGTGGTCGGCGTCGAGGAGGCCGTCTTGACCCATCCCGCCCCCCGCGTGTTCCCCTGGTGATGCCAGACGCCGGGTTCCCACCAATCTCCCGCCGTCCCGGTGCCTGCCGTCACATTGCCGTCCGTGGCCGGCAGGACTACCTGTTGCGTCGGGCTACAGGTCTGACCGTTATCCCGCGTCAGGCAGACATTGACGGTACGTTGCGCCTCCGTGCCCCCGGCTCCATATCCGTTGATTGGGAACTGCACGAAGTCCATCACGTCTATGCCGCTCTGCCCGTAGCTGAACGCCGTGATGTTTGCCACCACCAGCAAGGGATTAGTGGTCGAGGTCGAAGCGTAAGTGCTGTCATCAGTCACCACCTGGCAGACGCCGCTCCATCCCGTTCCCGAACAGGTATCCACCGAGAAGGTCTGATCCGTCGTGTAGTCACGTGGCATCATAATCGGCCACATGGGAACGCCCGTGAGCGGGTCGATGATTTTGGTGCGGGTCGTGTAGTTGACGCTCGGAATCAACGGTCTGCCGGAACCGTCGCTCATGGCCTGCATCACCCCTGCGCCGTGACTGTCGCCAAACGGGATATTGCGGGTGCGAAAGGTGAATGTGGTTTGGTCACCGCCGCAGGTCACCCGACCGTAGTGCAGGCGATCCGTCTCAAGGGCGCGGCTGTAGTTCTTGTCGTCGGAGGCCGTCTCGACCTTTCGTTGCCCGATGGTGATTGTCCGGTGCCGCCCGAGGGTGATGTTCCCGGTTCGTGAGTCGCTGTTGGACCCGGAGAACAATGTCGCGTTCACGTCATGGACCACGGGCGAGTAACTGGGGTCTTCGCTGATCTCGACCGTGCAGGCGCTTGTGTCCGGCGCGGCGTATGAGATGATGGCTTGCGTGGCGGTCGTGTCCACCACCCGCAGGTTGTCAACCGCTGCCGCAAGCGGCAACGCCAGAAGTGCAGCCAGCCAGCGCATTAGTTCACCGTCACCTTGTAACGAAGTTGGAATGCAACGACATAAGCAATCTTCGCGTCCAGCGTGTCCCCTTCGTCGGCGGAATCCGCCCTGCGAAGTTGGACGCGCATCGCCTCGCCAGCAGCACAGTTCGTCATGGGGATACTGGAGACGGTCATGCTGTAGATCACGGTGTCGGTTCCGGCGCTCCCGGTCTGCGACGCCGCCGTGTTGTAGCTCCACGAGTTAGATTCGCCACCCGCCCTACACGCTGTTTCTACGAAGAACTTGGTTTGCGGGCTTCCACCGAGATAATTAGTGGTGTAGTACAGAACCGCATCCACGGCGTCACCTGAAGACCAATTCGCCGGAAGGATGACTTGAGTAAAGGCCCGTTTTCCCGTCGCGGCGTCGTCGTAGGCAATACTCGGCCCGGTACAACTAACGGCTGCCCCGTTCGTAGCATCCAGCGTCCAGACCCCATAACCCACGACGCTTGGAGTGGCGCTACAGGTCGGCATGGAGAGGTTGTACACCTGACGTATCGTGGTGGCCTCCAGGGCTGGGATCGTGCAAGTCGTCTGGTTGGTATCGTCGGCGCAAGTCACGCCCGCACCGGCAAAGTTGAGCGTCGTCCGCTGCGTTAGTGGAGTGTCTTCGTCGTCAATCGTGGCATAACCGCCGCCGCCCGCGCCGTCGATCTGCTCCCAGGTGTCGGTGTCGGTGCAGTAGTAGCCATTGTGGTTGGTCGTGTCCAGATAGAACAGCGTTCCCTCAGTGCAGGCTCCCGAGGGCACTCCGGCCCCCGTGGAATAGAACGGGACGACAGCCGTGTCAAGGGAGATGGTCGCCTTCCCGTAGGTGTCAGTGATGGACACGCCGGTACCTGCGACAGCCTCTTTCTCGTAGAGGAACGAGCGTTTGTCGAATGTGGCAAGGGTCGAATCAAACGTCGCGGTTGTCACCGGCCAGACATACCCCGGCACCGCCGACGAAGGAAAGGAAGTGATTCCGCTTGTGGATGTGCAACCGGAGCAAGTGTATGTGTTCGCCGCGTTGTAACCGACGATGATCGCGCCAGTCGTATCCAAATAGATGTAAGTCGTGTCCGAAGCCGACCCCGATGTGATGTCCACGGTGGCCGAGGAGGTAAACTGATTGCCCTTGATGTTACAGGGCGTGGACGAAGAACAGCTCGGGTTGATCGTCAGGGTGTCGGCGTCGGTGCGGGTGACCTCAAGCTCATATCGGGTCGCGGAGCCGCCGCCTGCGATCGTGCAATCGGTTCGCGTGGCTCCCGCATTATCGGCGCACGTCACTCCGGTACCGGTGAAGTTGATCGTCGGACGTTGTGTGAGCGGGGTGGTTTCATCCTGTACAGTCTGGTAGTAAGCCGCGCCAGCTCCTGTATCGAGATCGGTGATTGTGCCGTTCGTGCATTTCTTCCAGATCGACGAACCGCTGTCCGCGTAGAGACCGTAATTTCCGCTGGTACAGGAGGGCGCCGAATCCGCCGCTGCCCAGAGTCGGCGCAGTTTGAAGTCGCGGAGTTGGCCGGAGGTGCCACTATTGACTTCCAACAACCCGGCACTATTACGGAACAGTGCGAGATCCACCGTACCCCCGTAGGCCGTCGTCGAGGAAAAATTCAACTGCCTGTCGTTGGCGAGATACATACCCGCGCTTTCGACGCTGATCTTCGCCGTGATGTCGTTGTAACCGGGACCAACCAACATGCCAGTATTTGTGATTCTGGCTATGATGGAATCAGCATTATTTCGCCACTCCTGGAGATTGGTAGTGCTTTGACCCGCGCCGGCCCTGATCGCGAGCGTCGTACTCCCCGTAGTCGGCGTCGAATCGTAGAAGCTGCCACTGAAAGCTGTCAACGTCGAGCCATCCCATGTAAGGTTTCCCGAACAATCGACAACGCCACTGGAACCCGCGAAGAAGACGCGGCCCGCCGTGCAGGTCGTCATCGTCGTTCCAATCTGCGCTTCGATGGCCTGGACCTCTTCCCGCAGCGCGTTATGGTGCCACGCGGTAATGTGGCCCCGGACGTTCGCGCCGGAGTCATGAGTCGTCGCACTGGTACCCGCGAATCCGCGACCCCCGGAACAGACGGTGAGCGTGTTGCCGGCGACCGAGCAGAGCAGCATCTGCTCCTGATCGATGGTGATCACTTCGTCTTGCACGAACACAGAACCGTCGACCACCGGGATCGAGAGCGTGCTGGCATCGATGCCGCTCGACAGCGTGCTGGCGGAACGGTCCTTACCTACGAGAAGATCGTTGTCTGTCGCGATGGCCGAGGGGAACTTCGCCGTCTGCGCGCACAACAGCCCCGTCGCCAACAGGAACAGAAATAGTCGCTTCATGAAAGACCTCCTATCAGGTGAGGGTGACGGAGCCGCTCTTGAGCGTCGAGCCGTCGCTGTACCGGACACGCACCTTGAGAGCGTGCGCTGTCTCATCGAGGTAGAACACGACGCCGCGCGTCGGAATGTCGCCATCGGTCGGTGCGGAGGACTCGACGATCACACCGTAGCCATTGGTATCCACGTCGTCGCCCCACTGCTTGATCGCGTTCGTCCATTCGGTAAGACGCGCCTGTGTCATCGTCTCGCTGTCAGTCCAATTATTCGGCCACGCCATCGGGTTGATCCTCCTTGTCGTCCTGAAACACGCCCAGAATCTTGCTGCCGTCCGCGCTCAGGCTGTATTCGCCTTCCGGCTTCGGCAACTCGTCGGCCTGGGCGATCTGCGCCAGGAGCACGCCGAGATGCCGGCGCATGAAGGCGATGTCCTGCTCGACAAGGGCGATCCGGCCCCGCAACTGGAGGATCAGACCCTCGCCCTGCTGGATCTGGCCGAGAACCTCGCGGATGTGAACCCGCCAGGGATTCTGGATTTCATGCTCGATCTTCTTTAATGCCAATGTCTTACCTCTCTGCTCTTTACAAAACGACACTTTTTCTTCATACTGACTGCAACGTTTCGACGCCTTCGCCGAACTATCCTACAGGGAGAAAAACAAATGAAAATCCTTCAAAGAATTACGATCCTGATCGTGATCGCGTTGATCGCCGTCGTTCCGCAAATCCGAGCGCAGGGATCGGATAGCCTGACCGTCCACTGGTATCACTGGAGTACAACCGGGCTGATACGTCTATTCCAGCAGCCACAGCGAGGCGGCATCTGGATTGCACCCGCACCCCAACAGGCCCAAGAAGGTATTTGGGTTGCCGTCTACATCTCCGATAATGAGACGGAAGCGCTCTCGATCACATTGAATTATCGCGACCAATTGGGGAGAGATCTCTGTCGGATGGACTTTGTACCACGGCACTATCGGGATCAACCGGAGTGGACAAACCATCTGTTCCTGGTCGGTAAGGTCCAGGTCCGATCGATCCTTATAACGCCACTCAAGGCAACGGCGGCGACACGGCTGATCGAAGTGAACGAAACCAACTGATTACGTTGCGATCAAGCCGTGGGTACGGATGGCCCCGAGAATGCTCACAATCACGGCTCGGGCCTCCGTGTCCACTGTGGTCCCGCCTGTCGGGTTGCCGATGGCGGAACCCTGAGCCCCGACTACTTTTATGGTTCCCACCCGATATTCGGAAGAGTTCGCCCAGGCCCCACATTGGACCGTTGCGAGATTGCCCGCCCCGGTGGAATCGATACGTTGTGCGCCGCCGACGTTCAGGGAGTTTGTCTGAACACTGCCGGTTGCTCCAGTGCCTCCGGTCTTGACATTGGTGCCGACAAACTCATCAGACGAGTTGATGACCAAATTTCCGCTGGTCTTACTCTTGAAGTCGGTCGCCCTGACGTTGTAGGCTACGGTCACGCTACCTGTTCCGTTGATCGTCAGCCCGCCGCTGCCTACATCCATCGTTCCTGCTCCAATGCGATCAGCAGCCATCGATCCGGTTGTGATGTTCGAGGCATTCAGGTTCGTCACGCTCACGACGGAGGCGTCGAGGGTACCTGTGGTGATCTTCGTGGCGCTCAGGCCCGAGGCGATCTTAATGTCAGCAACCGTCCCATCATCGAGGTAGCTACCGCTCAACGTGCCCGTCGTGATATTTGAGGCGTTTAGATTCGTGACCGTGATGACACTGGCGTCAATCGTTCCTGCTGTGAGTTTCGAAGCGCCCAAGCTGACGATGTGAGCATTGTTAATCTGCGCGTTGCCGATGTCGGCGCTCTGGATCGCGCCGGAATCAAAAACCGCATCGATGGCACGAATCGCACCCACGGCAATCGTCCCGGCAGTCACGGCGTCAGCCGCAACCTTCCCGGCGATGACCGAATTGGCGGCGAGAATGCCTGAGGTTACCGAAAGAGCCTGAAGCTTTGGCGTCGAGATTGAATCGTTGGCGATCTGCGTTTCGATGATCGTTCCGCTGAGGTCCGTGGTCGGAACCACGGCGGTCCAAGCGTCGCCGTTCCTACGGTAGATCTTCCGGTCCGTGGTGAGCAGGACTACGGCATTCGCGCTGTAGTTTGGATCCGGGAGCGAGGGCAGGGAATTGACGATCTGCACCGGCTCGATGGTCGACGCGAAGTGATCGACATAGACCGATTTCTGAACCGGCTTCGCCAGCGGCGTCGGGGCTTTTTCCTTCGCCAACTCCTTCAGCCGCCGCAGCGTCTTGGCGAGATCGGGCCGGTAGTCGCCGAACTCCGCGGTGTACTCGGTGAGCGAGGGATTTTTCCAGCGCATCGAGAGTTTTCGCACTAGAAAGTCACCGGATAGCCCGCGCGTCGGCGAGTTGATGGTGAGCAATTGGCCGATGTTCACGCCATCGCGCCGGTAGGTCACCGTCCCGTTTTTCTCCGGAAAGGCGTACCGCTGAACTTCGACCTGGGCGCGAAGCTGCGCCTCGGTGTCCGAGGCGATGTTGCGATCGACGATCACCCGGCTGAAGACTTTCCCAAACGCGGCTTGGCTGTTGAGATCCTGAGACGTCGCGGTGTAGGCGGTTTCGTTCTCTTTGAGCCCGCCGATCACCTTCACCCGGTTTGCCGGCGTCCGGAAATCCTCTGCATAGTCGAAGCTCTTGCGGTCGAAATCGAAACTGGTGCTGTAATCGGGAGTCTCGGTGAGGGAAAACGGGGCAGGGTTCGAGGAAGGCAAATAGTAGCGGAGGCGCTTGTCGAAGTCGAGGTACCACTCGGCGCCCGTCAGCTCCGCGATCTTCTCCATGAAGGTCCGGAGGCTCTCGCCCTCGAGATTGAACGTCTCGATCGTGGTCAGCGAGGAAACGAGCGACGTATCGACTTCCGGAAGGTAGGCGGTGAAAACGGCCTGAATGATGTCCTTGTCGGTCTGGTTTGAATAGCTGATCTCGGTGACTTCGGTGTTATCGAGAAGGACGGTGTAATCCTGGCAAGTGATGTGGTACTTGATCTTGGCGGGATTGGAGCGGAGGTACTCAGGCCGAACGTCGGAAACGTAGCCCGCGAACTGGCGATCGCCAACCGGAGAGCCTCCGGTACCGCCGCCGAAGATCGCTTCGTCAAAAGTCGCCTCATCGAAGTAAACGCCGAGCGGGGAGCTTCCGAGGTTTTCGTTGATGACGATTTCTTGAAACGGGCTCGGCGACTGACCGACGACCGCGCTGCCGACTTTACCGAGACCGACCGCCGCCCGCTCGGAGGGATCGGCCAGCATTTGCAACCGGCACATAGCCATCCGGCCCCCGAGATCCTTAGTGATGTCGAAGCCCTCGAGCAAGACCTGATTCCCACGAGGGATGTCGCCAATCTCGATGAAAAGACGCATGATTTAAGAAGCAAGCCCTTGGGAGCGCAGACTATTGGCGATCGCGTTGGCGATATCGTCGGCAGTCGAAGACGTGCCTCCGACCGCAACGTTGATCGTGATGTTAGCGCGCGGCTGGCTGGCGATCTGATCCAGCCGTGGGACGACGCCGGCGTAGAGCGCCTCAGTCTGAAGATTCAGAACATCCAGACGTGGCAGAATGTCCGCGCAGAGCGCCTCGGTGTGGAAGATCAACTTATCCAGACGCGGTAGGATGCCCGCGCAAAGCGCCTTGGCATGGAAGGTCAGAACGTCCGTGAGTGTTCCAATACGATCCCAGATTTCGGTGAGTCTCGCCCCAATGCTGGTTAGCAGTGAAGTAAGCGGCGTAATGTCAAGTTCGGGAGGAGTTGTAATTGCAGAGGAAATCGAAGACAGCATTTCAACTGTCCACTCGCGGAAAGCCAGGGCATTGCTGGCAAGTCCAGCGGCAGTAATGTTTCCCATTAGGCCAGGATCTGGGGATAGTGGCGGTATTATGGGTTCCGGGATTGTGGGAGTAGATAACTCTTCCAACGCTGAAAGCGCTGAATCGGATATGACAATTCCACCGGATAGGAGCGCGATAATATCCCAAAGCGCCTGCTTCATCGAATCCAGCGATGGGTTGATGTAACCCGCACCAAGCTGTTTCATTTCGTCGGAGATTATAGTAAGGTGGCCGTCAATATCACTGAACACATCAGGAGGAATTATGTCGCGCACATCGGCTTCTGGAGTGACTTTCAGGCCTACGGTTTCCAGAGCTTCCAGGCTGGATTTGATCGCCGCAGCATTGTCCTTTAAGGTATCGAGCGACGGATTGATGTAACCCGCGCCTAGGTTTACCATTTCATCCCGGATCCGTTCCAGTGCTTTCGTCCCAACTCCCCACGCCAATTCTTCGTTGATACTGAAGAGCACGCCCAGGATGCCGCCATCGGCTCGGTCGCCGAGGTAGAGGGCGGAACGCCGTGTGCTCTCTTCGATCGCATTAAGGGTGGTTTCCTGCTTTGCGTTCTGAAACAGGCCGATCACGCCGGTGGCCGCACTGATCCCGCCGAACACAGCGCCGAGTGTCCCACTGATGCCCGCGCCCACCGCAGTTCCCGCTGCGCCGCCAGCCCCCGCCGCTGCGCCGCCGGCAGCCGTACCAGCCGCTGTTCCAGCAGCCGCCGCCGCGCCGCCACCGAAGCCGAACAGACCGCCGAGCGCCTTACCGATGGCCGGCAAAATATCATCGAGGAGCTTGGCAAACGCGCTGAACAGTTTGCCCTCCAGATACTCGATGACGAACCGGGTTACCGCCTGCCCCATCGACTCGAACATACCGAGGAACTTGGACTTGATCGACTCCCCGCCTTCGCCCCAAAGGATGTCGTTCAGATCTTTACTGAGATCGGTAAAGATCGTCGATACCTGGCTTTTCAGGCTGTCCCAGGGCTTCTTCAGGCTCGACACTCCCTTATCCCCTTCGAGTTCAGTGCGAAGCTGATCGAGAAGTTTCTGCTGCTCGGCCGGAATATCGACCCCGGCTTCCTTCGCGGCGTCGACCTGAGCCTTCAGCGCCCGGTAAATCGCGGTTTGTTTCTCGAAGTCGGTTGCCACGCCGCTGCCTAGCACGGCATCGCGGGCGGCCGTCATCTGCTCGGCGATCGTTTGTTTCGAGGCGATGGAGTCCAGCCCGAGCGTCTTCATGGCGTCGCCCAGCTTGTTGACCTGGGGAGTGGACAGGCCGATGGCGTCACTGATCGCCTGCGAGAACGGAGGCATCATGTCCTTCACGTCCAGCGCAGCAGTTTCAATGGCCGTGAGGGAATCGCGCAGGCGATAGGCTACGGCAGTGTAATCAACCGTCTCATCCCCGACTTTAATCAGCCCCTGGTAGAACAGCGCCGTCGCGTCCTTCGCTTTGATCGTTTCCCGATTGAGCTTCCAGATCTCTGTCTGATGGAGCGCCGTCTCGCGTTTCGCGTCCTTCAGGTACTTTTGGTACTTGTCATAGGCTTCATTTAGGTCCTTTTGTTCCTTTTCCAGCTCGGCAGCAGTTTTGACGGCTACTTTCTGCTTCTCCGTAAACTTCTTCTGTTCCTCCGCTGCCTTTTTGGCCGCTTCCGCTGCCTTTTTGGTCGCTTCCTTTGCCGCTTCTGTGCTCTTCTTGTTCGCGTCTAGGGCTTCGCTAGCCTTGAATACCTCAGCGGCCCAGTCCTTCAGGCTTTTTCCGCCGCGTTCAATTACGACGCCCTGTGCTTCGAGCGAATCGCTCAATGCCTGTACTTTTTCCTCGGCATCCTTGTACTCATTCGTGAAGGAATTTAGCCACTCGCCGAGTTTCCAGCCAGCGAAAGCGGCGGCGGCCACAGGCACGGCCTTCGCAATGCCCATGAGCGCAGCAGATCCGCCCCCCGTCACTGCGATGAGTTTAGTAAGTACGGGGATTATCGAACCGACCGCAGTAACCAACTGACCGGCGACAATCAGCATCGGGCCGATGGCAGCAGCCAGCGCCACCACGGCAATAACGGTAGTTTGAATCGGCGTCGGAAGATTGCCGAACTTATCAGCCATCTCGCCGATCCATCCGACGACGGGCTCGAGAAGGTCGAGCAACTTTGAGAGCGCTGGCAAGAGCCCGTCACCAAGTTTTTCAACAACGCCGGTCATACGAATTTTGAATTGATTCCACTGAAAGCCAGTCGCGTTGATGCCCTCGGTCTGTTCCCGAAACGCTTCGGTCGCCACTCCGGTAGTATCCGCCATCGCGGCCAATTTCTGATCGAACGTCTCAGCCTGCCCGCCACTCAGGGCAAAGATAGAGGTCAGGGCTTCCGCGCGCTGTACCAACTCACCCACGGCCTCCTGGGATCCGTCAGTCGTGCCGATCAACGCCCGCAGCGAGCCCACGAGTCCGAGGTCTTGTACCATTGCTTGCGCCGACTCGTAACCCAAAGAGTTGATAGCTTCCGACATATCATCCGTAGGCTTAATCATCGCCCGCAAAATCCCGGCAAGCTGTGTGGAAACTTCCGAGGCGTTTCCGGTAACACCGGTCAGCGTTGCAAAGCCGGCGAATAATTCTTCCTGGGTTACTCCCAATGTCGCGGCGATCGGGACAACCCTACCGATGGAAGCTGCCAACTCGGGAAAGGTAGTTTGCCCGAGCTTGACCGTCTGGAAAGCGAGATCCGCCGCCTTCTGCGCGGCCTCGGCAGTCACGTCGCCATAGCCTTTGGTGACCGAACTGGTGAGGTTGATGGCATCGGTCGTTGTGGCGAGTCCAGCGGCCGCTGCTTTCGCGTTGATCTCCAATAATTGCGCTGTGTCCGCAGAATCTCCGAAGGCCGAAATAATCTGATATAGACCACCCGCGAGGTCGCCGGTCGATTTGCCGACCTCTACCGCCATATTCTGCACGGCGGTTTTCAACTCCTCGACGCGATCAACATTGCCCGGTATCAACGTCGCTACGTTCGCCATCGCCGCGTTGAAGTCGGTACTGAAATTGAATGCGGCGATGCCGGCAGCGACCAATGGTGCAGTAAGTCCAATCGACAGTTTGGTGCCGAGCGAAGTCAGATCGCCCCCTATCGCCGTGAATCCCGACGAGGCAGTCTTCAGGTCGGTATCCAACTTCGTGAACTTGGCGTTCACATCCGACATATTGGCCGTAAGGCGCACTGCCAGATCTGCGATTACGTTGGTCATGGATTTGTTTGTTGGGGGATCAGCCGCTCATGCGGCCAAACATCATTAAGTGCTGCTTGTAGGAAAGGTCTGGATCGACCTCGGCCCCTTCGGACACAGGAACGGTAGCAAGATCCGGAAACAGTTGCTCTGGACGAAGCCGCTTGTGCCGGTCCTTGTCTGGAATCTGTGTGTTGTAGCTGAAGTGGATCAGATACCACACACGAAGATTCCACATCCGCTGCTCGAGGCGAAACTCGCGCAGCAGGATAAAGAACTCGCGCAGCGTCAGGCGTCCGAACTCAGTTCGAGGGACGCGGAAATGGAATCGGGCAAGCCCGAAGACGTTTCCCCACCACTCGCGGCGGGTGAGGGGCTTTCGGTAGGGCGGTCGCCGTCTGTCGGAACCTCCTGGGGCATCTCATCCTGATTCGGGTAGTGCTCGGTGATCCCGTTCATCACGATGTTGATGACTTCGCTCAGGTTGTGGAAGTTCACCATGCGCCCGACTTCGGCATGGCTGAGCGGCCAGGTCGGTTCCGCTTCAGGATTGCGCGGATCATATTCGTGGAGAGCGGCCCACAGCAGCGCGTGAATGTCCTTGAAGCTGACACGTCGCAGGACGGCCATGTTCTTCTCGATGAGCTGTTTTTGCTGCTGTGCCGGATCCTTGGACAGCGTGCCGATGGTTTCTTCGGCGGCGCTTACCGCCTGCTGGAGCCGTGCGATCGACTCCAGAAAGAATTGCCCGGTCTTTTCCTCGAACGCCGTGTAGGTGTTCAGGTCAAAATAGAGAGGGCGGGTCACCCCGCCCAACTTGATCTTGCTCATGATCTCCTTATTCTGCTTACGTGGCCTCGATCGCTCCGGTCAGTGCCAGCTCAATGTTTGCCTGGAGCACGTTGTCGACCGGCGCCACGAACGGATGGCCGGTAACATAGCCGGCGAACGCCAACTGGCCTGCGGAGTTCGGAAAGATCTCCTGCCAGTTGCGCTTGAACAAAGCGATGAAATCGGCCCACATACCAGTAGCAAAGGCGTGGGTCGCATCGTCCTTATCGAAATTGACGGCGAAACTGACGTTGCCCGGATCGAGCAGCGTAGCCAGCTTGTTCATCCAGTTTCCGGACGTCGCGTGCGTCGTAACATCCTGCACGACAGCACTGGCACCCGGCCCGTCGATGGAGCGTACTTCACCGATGGGAGCGAAGAGTTCGGGACTGGACGCGTCGCCGATTTTGATAAGAGTTCCTTTTGCGGTGGTGATGGCCATTGTGATTACCTCCTGTCATAGACAGTGGAATAGTTGCGAAAACTCGGGATACGATCGAAGGCGAGCTTCAATTCCCCGAGAAACTTCTGAATGTCTTGCTGCGAGGCTCGGTTGTGCTTCAACTCTCGCAGCCAGTGATCGATCTGCTGAGGCAGTGGCGTTAACCGAAACAGCATCGTGCAGAGATCGACAAAAAGCGCGATGTTGTACTCACTTACCGGAATGGTCGGCGGCGTGCGCCCCGATACGGTCTTCGGCTTGATGTCGAAGTTCCGCATGAGAAGACGCGCCGTGTAGATGGCTGGCGCGGATACCTCGTGACGACGCGGTGCCTTTTGAGCCGGCGCGCCCCAATTGGCATCTTCCGGTTTGTCGGCACGATGCCGGGGATCGATGATGATGTTACTCATCGGATTATTGCTCGAATGGATTCTCGAAAGGCTGACCGGTCGCATTGAGCAGGATGCTTCTGTTCGCCGACCTGTGAATTTCCCGAACATGCTTTTCGATCAGCTCCGGCAAATAGCTGTCGAATTGACAGAACTCGCACCGATAGCGAGTTTGCCCCTTCCATTTGTAAGTGCTGTAGTCTTCGTCCATTGATTATCTCCGTGGCCGATAGAACGCCACATATTGATCGGCGTCCTCTCCAATCCATAGTCGGAGCATCGACAAGTTCGGATCGGATCTGAAAAGATCGTGCGGATCGTGGCCGCTCCCGATGCCCTCGCGTCCCGGGAGGCCCTTTATCCCAATCGAAAGAGCCGGAACATGGCGCGCGAACATTCGCAATTGGCCGCGACACCGGGCACAAAGTTCCGCGTCGATGTAACCGGGCGTTCCGAGGGCTCTCGCTACCTGTTCGGCGGTATTCGGCTGAACACGGAAGCCCATCTGGAACAGACTGGCGCTCGATCGATTCGGATGGACATAGTAGGAGCGATACCGGACGTTGTAGAAAACCGTGCATTGCTCTCCGACTAAGGGGGCTTCTTTCAACCGATTGACCATCTGCTCGATGTAGGCCGGCGCATAGTAATCATCATCCTCGATGAACAGGACGAACTCCCCCTTGATGAAGGGCAGTGCGGCCTTGAGGTTACGTGCCTGGGTATTCTGCCCCGGCTGCCAGATCGGAACCGGATAAAGATGATCCTGGCCGAGAGTCAACCGCATGTGCGGAATGCAGTCGTCGATCACGATCCATTGCAGTTCGCCCCGGTAAGTCTGCCGCTCGATCCAACGTTCGAGGAGAGCAAATGCTTCTGGCCTGCCTCCAGTCGGAGTAAGCAGCGTAACCATCAGGCCCGGAGCCTCCCGCGAAGCTGCCCGGTCTTGACGTTGAGCGTGTAAATGTCACTCTTGCACCGGGCGCACCGGCCCAGGAGTACATGATTGTCCTGAATGGCTCCGACGACTTTGACGTTGCAACAAGGCGACTGAGAGGAAGGCTCGCCTTCCAGATGTTGCCAAGCGCCGAGCGCCTGAAGCGGTTCGTGTTTCACGGAACCCTCCCATTTTTCAAAGCGCCGCATCGCGCCATTCTGCATTGCGACGATCTGCGCCTTTGTATACAATGACTTCCAGGTACTACGGTGATGGTGGGGAATGACAAGATCCTGAACCAGCGCCAATTGAAAGCCACCCTGAACCGCGCGCCGGCAGTAATCGTCATCGTCGCCGAATCCCATTCCGTAGGCCGGATCCAGATAGCCGATCGTCTCGAAGACTTGGCGCGTCATCATCACGCAAAAGAAAGCTAGCATCGCCTGGGGCTGAAGGATCTGAATGCCGTTTCTGCCCTGCCAGCGGCCCTGCCAGCTTTGCGCCGTGGTTGTCCGCGGCCCTGACATGCCGACACGGTTCTCGAGAGCAGCACGGAGCTTCTCAAGCCATCCAGCGACGGCCTCGGTGTCGTTGTTCATCAGCACGATATAGGGAGCCGTGGAAAGCGCCAGCGCTTCGTTGACTGCCGTGATGAACCCCGTGTTCTTAGTGTTGCGGAGCAGGCTCAGGCGCTCATGGCTGCGAACATAAGGGTCGATCTTTTCCCACTCCTCGGCGGGGCTCCCGTTGTCGACGAAGATCAGCCGGTACTCGGCGCTGTAGGCGCGAATCGATTCGAGGCAGTTGATCGCCAGCGGCGTCACTTCCGGCGCGCCGAAATGGGGAATAATGATGTCGTAAGTCATGGGGACGAAACAAGATCTTTGATGAAACCAAAGTTGCGATGCGCGACAATGCGATCGGTAATGAGGCCCAGTTCGTTTTGGTTGAAGCCGCCCAGGTGTCCGATATGGCCGTGAATCTTGTTTGGATCATCGAGCAGGTAGACCTTCAAGCCAGTCGGCCAGCGGTGTTCGTTGTACTCCTGATCGGCGACCCAATAGCCGCGGTCTTGTAAGGCGACATAGGCCGCATCGGAAATCTGCCAACCGGGAGCCTTGAATCCCCGCGTCAACCGAAGGGGCTCGATGCGATCGAGATAGCGGATCATCTCCTCGTAGGTCCATGCGGCGCACTCGTAGCAATCCCGGTGCATCCAGCCGTGCGGCACAAGATCAATCCAAGGCCAGGACCGGCTCCATTGGAGAAACCGTTGCGAGCAGCGACCCAAAATCGAAAACAACGTGACCCGGAAACCAGGGACTTGACGCTTGATACACTCCAGTTGTTCCCAGGACTGATTGCCCTCGCAGAAATCGTCGAGGTCAACCCATGCCCTTATCGGCGATGGCTTTGGGATGAAAGTGTTTTTCATCCTGTGCAAAGGCTTCCGAATATTCCGGATAATCGATCCATTTGTTTCGCCCAATGTGCTCGGCGATCGGTTGCCGCCAATACCCCATTTTCAGCCCCCGATCCCGCAGTCGTTTAGAAAACGCCCAGTCGCCCTGGCCGCTCTTGCCATAGACCGGAAAGTAGCCGACTGACCGGCAGATTTCCGTGTCGATGATCGCGCCGAGAACTTGGGAGGTTGCAACCGGCAGGATCTCGACGCCATTCACGGTGATGAACCGATGCCCTGGATTCGACGTGATGCTCCACTGGTTACAAGCGCAAAAAGTCCACTCCAGGCCATTCTTGTTGATCGCCCGGTAGTTGGCGAGGATCTGCGCCGAGTAGCCCTTGGGATAGGCGATGTCATCGGACGTGATAACGAACTCGGGCTCGGTTACGAACTGCTTGATGCCCTCGGTCTTCAGGTGATCCGCGCCGGGGTTGCCCTCGAAGAAGAGGCAACCATCGGCAACCGACCGAATGTAATCGCAGGTCTCTTGGTCGGAGCCGCCATCGACGATATACAACTCGATCGGATCTTGCCGCAGCGATTTTACCGTCTGCCGTAAGTACAGCGGACGGCAATAAGACGTGACGATTACTTGCATAACACTCCGATCAGGTTGCGGTCGTTTCGGGCAAGACGAAGCATCGTTAGATCCTTTGGCACTCGAGCATATGGTAGTCGCCGAGCAGAAAGTAGTACGGCTTGCCGAAGGGCGCGAACATCCGGATCAGATCCTCGGGCTCAAACTCCCAAACGTGCTCCGGATAGTCACAGTGGGCGATGGCATTCGGGCACTTGGTATTGACTGTTGAAATCACCATCCAGCCCCCCGGTTTGGTCAGTCGCGCCATTTCCTGGACCAGCACAGCCGGATCTTCATAGTGCTCGATCAACTCGCCGGCAATCACGACGTCAAACCAGGAAGCACGGAGCGGCGTGGATTCTGCCGCATGGCAGACATAGTTGAAACAATGATGGCCCGCAAGACGGTTTAAGACGATGCGCCGTGCAGTGTAAGAGTAATCGACCGCAATCAACAGCACATCCGGTATTTGAAGCTCCTCGACGATAAACTGCGCGGTTCCAAAACACCCCGCGCCAAGGTCAATAACTCGGTTCCCCGGTTCGACCTTTTGAGCAAGGGCGCGTTGGCGAACCGCATCATAGTAAGGTCTAGTGTTATACTCTTCGCTCCACACCTTCTCGTAAAATTCCGGTGTGTCGATCTTTCGTTCACGAAGACGGCGCAATGGTTTTTTCCTCCTGCCATTTCCGTTTGAAGTATTCGGGATACCGGCGGGCCTGTCCATCGGTACCTTCCATGTGTTCGACCGTGAGCCCTTCGACGTATCCGACCTCGCCGCCATGCCGCTTAAACCACCTGCAGAAATGATCGTCCTGGCCCCTGGCAAGGGGAAGGTTCAAAGGGTAACGATACTGCCGGTAAATCTCGGGCGATACGACATGGAACAGACCGCCAACAATCGCAGTCAAGCCGATACGCCGTCCAGCGAGCATCGTATACCGGGATCGAATCGGCTGGTTTATGATTCCCTCAACGTGGGGAGAAAGTACAAAAGCCGATGAAAACCGCTTTACGTCGGCGAAGATCTCACAAAACTGACCGAGTATGTTCGCGCTCTTTACCAGACAGTCGTTGTCGAATTTCACGATCAAATCGTAAGGTTTGGCATGAGCAAGTATGGCTCCAAGCGCCCGATTCGATCCAGCGCTGATCCCCACATTGTTCGGAAAGTTCTGGAACCAGTAGGGTTTGGAAACGTCCATGATCCAGTCCAAACTCCCATCTTTCGAGCCGTTATCGACGACGAAATGATCGAACGGCAATCCGGCCTTTTCCCGAAGACTTGCGAACGCCGCCATTGTGTACTCCAGCCGATCGCGAGTCAGTGTATAGACGGCGATTCTCATAATCCGTGCTTGACCTTGACGGCGCGTTCCGCCTCTCGCCAACTGATCCCCGGCCCAAATGTGATGCCGGCGCGCTTCACGGTTCGGAAGGTAAGGCGCCCACAGTAAGCGCCGGTATTACCCTGCTCGAGCATGGTCAACCAGAGGTCCCAATCCTGAAGCCGCTGGATCTCCTCATCGAAACCGGGAAAGTCATCGGTGCGAATCAGGGCCATCGTGGAAATGAAGTTACCGCGACGCAACTTCTTTTCGTCGAACCGCTGATCGCAGTGGATCCCATTGTCGAGTTCATAGGCGCCGTAAGCGTAGCTGGCCTCGGGGTGATTGTTCAGCGTCGCCATCA
>Ga0307379_10004297_pt1 | contig 20394 bp, 42 predicted proteins | sample UN2MG_FD_202237 | JGI IMG/M metagenome (GOLD analysis project Ga0307379, IMG submission 202237) | Soil microbial communities from Risofladan, Vaasa, Finland - UN-2 | ecosystem: Environmental > Terrestrial > Soil > Coastal area > Acid sulfate soil | place: Finland: Risofladan, Vaasa | collected... | reverse complement strand
AGCTTCTGGAGTTGTTCCTCGCTGAGCCCTTGCGCGGTGGAATTCTTGTCCTCCCACGCAGCCTTCTTCTCGGCCCATTCCTTGACCTTCTCGGGGTCCTCGATGAAGACGTAGAGTTCACCGACACTGAATTCACAGGGGTTTCCGTCGTTGAAGTACGGCGTGTACTGCGTCCACTGGAACCCGACGACCGCTGGGTACTGGTCAAGGATCTCCTTGGCGGCCCGACCGATGAGCGTCGCCCCATCCTTGGCGATCTGTTCCTTCATGTGACGGATCTGATCCGTCAGCCCTTGTAGTTTTTCGATTGCTTTCATCGTCTTACTCCCCACAAAGCTCGGTCAGCTTTGCCGTAGCGTCGTCGTACTGTTCCTTCAACCTCAAAGTAGTCGCCGCCTCCGACACCGAGTCCTTCGGGCACGTAACCATCGTGTTGGTAGTCGCCGCTGCTCCAGTGGAACATGTCGGACACCTTGCCGCTGGCCGAAGCCACGCGCTCGCTCTTGCATTTTTGACAGGCCATCTACTCGTCCTTTTCCTTGCCGTCCTTGTAGATCCAGAGGTGCCACGTCTCGCGCATAAGCTCCTTCTCGGAGTCGAAGCCATCGTGCCCCTCGGGGTGCAGCGCCTTGTGTCGGCGCTCGGCAGGTGTACGCACGTCCACCGCGTTCTTCTCCGTCCGGTAGTCGTACCGATCCGGCCGGAGCTTGTTGAGGAGGAACCACTTCCCGCCCTCCTCGTGGCGCTCCCATCCCTCCGGCGTTTCGCCCATACCCCACCAGATCGCTTGGAGCAGGCGGGGGAGATTCGCTTTCCACTCGCCCACACCACTTTTGTGGATCGCGGCGACCCACTTGATCTTTTCCAGGTCGCCCATGAGTGAACCCATGAACCCGATCGGACCGCGGATGGCCCCGACGTAGCGCGTCTCCATGACCACGTTGCCATCCCCATCCTTCACCTGCTCGTTGCGGTAGGTCTTGGGGTTCTTCTCGGTCTTGGGGGTCTCGTAGGCGAACAGGTCTTTCCACTCGCCTCTTTCCGCCTTCTCCCAAACCTCCGCAGGGGTCATATCGGCGAACACGGCACTGTTGTCGCACCACACCTTCCAACCCGCCATCCATTCTTCCGGTGTCTTGGCTTTGTACGCAGCGTTCAAGCCCTTGCGGCCTTCGTCGTCGCGCACGTCGAAGCGGTCGAAAAGCTCCTTGAGCGTCGGCACTTCCACGGGTGCCACGTCAGGCTCGCGCGCCAGCGTGTCCACAACGGATTCACACGCGGCAATGCAACGGACCCAGTACAAGGGTGCGTAGGCTTTGGCCTGCTTGAATTGGGTGAGGGCCCACTCCCAGTAGCCCTTCTCCGCGTCGGTGAAGGCGGTGTAGGCCGCGCTCAAACTGTGATGGCCCTTCTCCTTGTCATCCTCTTTCGTGAGAAGGCCGTGGTGCCCCGCCATCTCCAGATCCTTGCGCCATGCCAGCAGGAAAGCAGCCTTCTGATCCTCCGTCGCCTCATGTCGGCGACACCTTCCCTGCACACGGATGAGTGCGGTGGAGTTGCCAGCAGTAGCCTCCTCCAGATCGCGGATACGGGTGAGCAGGTCGGCCTTGACCTGCCCGGCTCGGGTTTTCGCAGCGTCATCGCCACCCAGGCCAAACATGCCTCCAAACAGATCTTCAAACATCGTCAGTTCCTTTCATCCAGTCCGGCTCGCTACCCTCGGGAAAGCTGAACCATTCCTGCCAGTGAGGGCGGCACCAGAAGTGGGGCGCGTCCATCGTCGCCTCTTCGGCGCAGTCGGGGTGCTCGCACTCGATGCGGAGCAGCCGCGAGGGAATGTCGGTACGGAACGCGGTGCCGTCCGCCTTCTCGACCTCGACGTGGTGGATCCAATGCGACGAGATCAGAACGACCTCAGTGCCTTCCGCGATGGGCGGCTTGTTCGTGCCGAACGAGGCGAGATCAACCTTGACCGTGCCGATCAAGCGGCGCTGCTTCAAGTCATCCATCAGTAGCTTTTTTCGCGCCAGAAATTCGTCATGGCGGCGGCGAGGGCGTTTCCGATCTCCCCATCGCTCGCCATCTTGACGACGGCCCCTCGCACCATGCTCGTGACCGCTTCCTTCACCTCGGGGTCGTTTGCCACCATCTCGCTGATCGTGTCGCGGGCGAGTCGCTGCACCGCATCGCCAAAGTATTCCTCGACATACGAGGGCTTCTCCTTGCCCCGGTTGTTGTAGTCGTTGGAGTTGTACTGGCGCTTCTCACAGAGCTTGGAGATCGCATCAGAGATAATCGCCTTCCGGCCATCCTCTCCGATTGAAGCCATGATCGTCTCGCTCAGCGCGGCCGTGAAGTCGGCGTCGGTGATCTTCAGTTCCATGCTGTCACTTACGCCAAATCGTCGCCTGTATGATCGTCCACCCGCACACGGAGGCCATCGCTCTCCCCAAACTGAGGCACAACGACCGTCTCCACAGCGCCCCTGACGACCGCTGTGGGCACGTCGGGCGGAAACCCGGCCAGGGCCTCCTTGAGAGCTTGGACGACCGCACGGGCCGTCTGAGGGTGGTAGGTTCAGAAATTCGGGGGAATGACGGAGGGGAAGGACCATTCGGGCCCCTCCTCCCAGATCTGGATGCGATGTTGACCGAACAGGAACGCAAGCTCAACGATCACGAACCGCCCGGCCGACCACTCGTGGATCGACTCGGGCGTTGTCGGGTCTCTCGGTGCGAATTCCACGCACCTTAGTACCCCATTCGGATCGGATCCGAAACCTCAGTCGTGGCTGTGCTCTGAGACCTTGGCGCCGTCTTTGCCGAGCACGACGCAGACACCATCGCCGTACAAGGTCTCCATGAGATCCTGCTCGGTTTCGATGAAGGACACAAGCTCGTCAAGTTCTTCCCGGGCTTCCTTGGAGATCTTGCCCTCGGTGTTGTCGGCACCGTACTCGTAGCTGTAGTCGCCGATATCCTGGTAGTCGGCGTCCTCGTTGTCGGGCTCCACGAACACGAGATCGGGCTCGTGCACGTCGAAGGTGCACGGGGCTCCGTCGTTGAAGTACGGCGCGTACTGGGCCCACACGATGTAGACGTTGGGGTTCCCCCGGAAGAACGCAGCGGCGGCGTCACGAAACGCCTCTTGCATTTGGTCTTGGAGGTCGCTGATTTTCGATTGCAGGTCTGAGAGTCGGCTCATGGTCTTGTCCTAGTCGTGTTCGTAGTCCGTGATGTTGGCCCCGCCCTTGCGAAGCTGGATCATCTTGTGGTCGCCGTACAGGGTGAGCATGAGGTCGCCCTGTCGGGAGATGAAGCTGGTCAGGGCTTTGGCGTCGGCCTTCAGATCGTCAGGGAGATCCTTGGTCTGATCGACCTCGCCGTGGCAGTAGGCGGCCGGGTTGTCTTCGTCGCCGTATTCCTCCTCCGCCAACTCCTTGTCGTCCCCCTCCAAAGGCTTGAACCGGAGTTCCGAATCGCCCGTGCGGAAGGTGCAGGGGTCGCCATCGTTGAAATACGGCGTGTACTGCGTCCAGGTGATCGTGGTGCCCTCGGGGGCTTTGTCGAAGAACGACTGAGCGGCGTCGTTGAAAGACGTTTGAAGCTCGCGCTTCATGGCCTTCTGAGCCTCGGCTGCCTTCTTGGTTACGGATTTGAGATTGTCTGCGATGCTCATGGTTCAGTCCTCGTTTGCGAAGGGGATGAGTCCGGTCTTTGGGGCAGTGCGCACACGCGGCCCCCCGTACCACGTCTGCATCTGCATGTTCTTCAGCCAGTCAGCCAAAGGGGGGATGCGCCCCAAATCCTCGATCACATGGTCTTCAGCCACGTCCCGTACTTGCACGCGGTTGCCGTCACTGTTGATCATCGAGCAGGCGTTCTCGGTCTTGGCCTCGCGGAGCAGGTCCATGACGGCCGCCTTCTCATCGTCGCTCCAATCGAATTTCTCAGCCGCTTGATCGAGCTTGGTCAGGGGCATCCCGAACACGCGCTCGACCACGTAGGGTCCCAGGCTGTTGTGGAAGATGGCGCGGTGCCGCATGTCGGCGAACGCCGATTTCGACACATCCATGAAGTTGTGGATAGGGAGGTAGTCCTCGGGCTCCCCTCCGTACTTCTTGACCGAATTTCGTGCGTGTCGGTACGGCTTCACACAAGGTCTTACGCCACCCGGGAGGCGTTTGAGGCCCGATTAGTGCACTTTTCCGGCCGTGATCGTTATTTCCCCGCCCCGATCCGGTGCCCACGAGTTCCCACCCCGGATCTCGACCTGCCCCCCGTCCTGCCTGGCTTTGATCTGAACAGGGCCGCCCTGGACGGAATCGCCCTTCGTCCCAAGCGGGAGGTCGCCCTGAGCCTTCCGGGCATTCCTCCAGACCGTCACAAAGGCGAGCACGAGCGTACCCGCGAACGCGATCAGCCCGACCAACGTCGCCGCGGCGAACACCCGTTGCCACTGCGGACCCACAAACAGGTACTCGGCCGCCAGGACAGCGACAACGCTGGCCCAGGTGACGTTCCAGATCTCAGTGATGGTCGGCAGCTTGCGTGGCTTCACGCACGACTCTACCGCTCAGGTAGAAACTCGGCGAAGGCGTGGAGCCCCATTGCGGCGACCTTTTGGTGGTCAAGCTCAAACACAATCTCCTTCGGGGAGAGATCGCGCTTCGGCCAGCATGTCCCCGTCCGATGGATCGAGAGCCGGGACTCCTCTTCGCTGTGCTTCGCGTGAGAGTACGTGTGCTTGTTGCAGTACCCCCAGCCATCCGCAGACAGGTCGGCATGGACACAGATGCCGCAGTGAGGGGGCACGTTGTACCCGATCTCTTGCAGCACTTTGAGTTTGTTCGCGTCCATGGCTCACCAGTCGAGGGCGTTGTCTATCACATCCTCGGCGTCCTGCAACGCGGCTTCCATGGCATCGTCAGCTTCTTCCAAGGCGAGGTTCATGTCGCCCATTGCGTCCTTGGAAGTGGATCGATGCTCCCACCGTTCGATAGCACGATCGTTCTGACGATCAATGCGCTCGCAAGCCCGCTCCCATCGTGACTCAGCTTGGTCGTTCAGACGCTCCACACGTTCACAGGCCCTCTCCCATCGGGCGATCACTCGGTCGTGGGACCGCGCCACGCGGGGGTCCCGGCTGTAGCCCATCGGGGGCATGGGCTGCATAGGCTTCATGGAACGGATAGGCTTCGGAGGCTTTGGGGAGCGAGGCGGCCGGGGGCTCTGGCCGGACCCGCCAGACCCGATGTAGACACTCGCCCCTTCGGCCGAGACCGAGATACTCAGCGAACCATTCGTGGTCACGTTCTGGATCGACACAAAAGGAAAACGACGCCTGGGGGCCATGAGGTTCTGGATCTCTTGCAACACTTGGGACCGTTGGGCCGTGGGGGGGCTTATCCCCTGTGCCAGCCGAGCCCTCCCTTTTGGGGTGGCAAGGAATTCCTCAATGACCTGCTGTTTGCCCAGGTGAGTCAGCGCGGGAGGGAGAGCCCTGTGCTTGGCAAGGAACGCCTCGGCATCAATGCCGATCTCCTCCAGGTCGTCGGGGGTCAACGTCCCTTCGGCCAACGCGAGAAGAATTTTCTGGTCGGCCTCGGAGGGCGCAAGCGCCAGTTGCTTGCGCCTCTCCATGTACCAGTACCCCACGCCACCAGCAGCGCCAGCGGCGAGGAGAAGGAAGACGAGGAAGATCACCCTCGGCGACCGCCACCGCCTCCGCGGCGACCACCTCCACCTCCGCCGCCACGGCCCTTGTCTTCAGCAAGGTCGATGCGGACGGTGCGGCCGTCCATCGTAAGCTCGCCGACCTCCACGGCCGACGCCGCTTCCGCTTCGTCCTCAAACGTCACGAAACCGAAGCCACGGCTCCTGCCCGTGTCTTTATCCAAAATGACCTTGGCTTCCTTCACCGTTCCGAGGTGGCTGAATGCCATCTCCAGATCACTGTCGTCCGCGCTCCAGGGGATACCCCCAACAAATACTTTGTTGCTCATTGTCTGTCTCTTTCACATGGGCCTACGCCGGCCCTCGGCTTTTGCGATCTGGTCCTCTTTTTCGCACCAGTATCGCTTGGTCGGAACGTCTCTGATCCGATACTTGCTTGCACACGTTTCACAGCACGCTACCTGATCTCCAGGGGCGCGACGTGGGATGGTTGTCCACATCGGCGTGCGCTTCCGGCAGAAGCAGCAGTGCTCCACGCCTCCGAGATCCTCGGGCTCGCGCTCCAAGGTGATCACTCGATCACCTCGGTCTCGTAGGTGTCTGAATACGCGCCTCGACTCACCTTGATCGTCGTCCCGATCAGCGCGTCGTCAACCTCCTTCACCTTCGTGAGAAGGTAATGAAGGATGGGCGCGCATTCACGGACCTTGGCAAGCATCTCGTCACGGTTGCGCTCCGCGTCGATCGAGTCACCCGTAATGTCCTCGTCGTCGCGGTCGCCCCCGCAGATGGCCCACGCATCGCAGGCGATCACGTACTGAGACGAATTCCCGAACGGACGCTTGGCGTTGAATTCAGGGACGGTCCCGTACGTGGAATTCACCGTCAGAAGCTCGGCCATGCCGTCAAGCAGAGCCATGTGCTCTTGGTCGATCTTGATCGTCGTCGTCATCCGCCGAGTTCTTTCAAGAGGGTGCCCATTCGGTAGCCCCAGTCGTGGTCGAGTGTGATCGTGTTGCTCACGCAGTTCTCCTGCATCTCCGTCACCAGGGCGTCGATTACGCTGACCGCGTGTGCGTGCCTTGCGTCTGGGGTGCCGACTCCCGCCGCCGCCCGCTGGAGCGCCTTGATCTGAGCCTGAGCCAACTCAGCCCGAACCTCGGCATGGCCCTTTGCAAGCTCCGCCTCCAAAGCCTCCATCTTCCGCCGCTGCTCCCCCATCTCTTTGCGCAGACCCTTCTTCTCGTTCTCCGCCTCAACAAGAGCGGCCTTGAGTGCATTCCGCTCGACCTGTGTCTCCGCAAGCTCCTCGTCGCCCTTGAACGTCCGATGGAACACCAGGATGGAGTGGTCGTCCAGGTGCCCGAGAGGTCCCTCCACGCGAACAGTGAGCCCCTGCGGGCCTCCGGGCGGGCGTTCAAAGGTCGAAAGCGTGTAGCCCTCGTGCTCGGCAATGATGGTTGGTTCAGTCACGGTGTTCCCTGTAGGGGTGGTTGTGGACGAAAAGGATCTGCCCGTAACACCCGTTGCACATGCGGTGCTCCCAGTTGCCGTCAAGGATCGCCCATTTCTTCGACGTTTTCTCCTTGCCGCATTCAGCACACACGCGCGAGTCGAGGGCCACCAGCGCAAAAAGCTGGAGACGACCCACTTTGTCGAAACCCTTTCGGATTTTTGGAAGCATCAACTCGTGCCTTTCAAATTTGCGACGGGGTAGAGACGATGCTCGATGCGAGCGATGCCTTCCGCGACAAGCACGTCCAGCACTGCATCGAGATCCTTGTACGCGTGACCGCACTCGTCCAGCGGAGTTTTCTCCGTGTTCCCGACGATGCCTTCGATCTCCACGCCTCCGCAGGTGCGCTTGATCGTCCGCATTTCGTCATCGATCTCGTCTTGCATTTCGCCCAGATCGCGCTTCGCCTGTGCACGCCCAAGGGTGCGGCCCGACCCGTGATTGACCGAGCAGCCGCTCTTGTACGCGCCCTCCAACGGAAACAGAATCGCTGCGCCCGCAAGCATCGAGCCCGGGATCAGGCACGGGTGTCCGGTGTCCGCCCACTTGGTCCCAACGAGGTCGGGGTGCCCTGCCGGGAACGCTCGGGTCGCTCCCTTGCGGTGAACGAACCCCTTCTTCTTCGTGCCATCCGGCAGCACGAGCGTCTCCTCTTGGACGAGGTTGTGGCTGATCTCGTAGTAGACCTCGCCCTCGACGCCGAACGTGTTGCGCAACGCCGCCTGCACACCCTCAACGATGGTGTGTCGGTTCGCCACCGCGAAGTTCGCCGCGCTGTTGTGGTACGCCCAGTATTCCTTGCCGAGCGGCTCGTCCGCGTAGAGCCACGACTGCTCGCGCCGATTCTTCGGCAGACCACGCGCCTCCGCTCCCGCGTAGAAGAAGTGGTTCGCCGTCTGCCAACCGTAGCCCCGTGACCCGCAGTGGATCATTACCCACACGGAGCCATCGTCGCGGTCAACCTGCATCTCAATGAAGTGGTTGCCTCCGCCGACGGAGCCAAGCTGGTGAACGCACTTGGAGTACGCCTTTTCGATCTTCTTGAGGTTCGTGTCGTCGGGAATCTCAATGAATTGGCGTTCGCACACGTCCGCTGAGACGCCGATCGCCCTCGCGCCGTACCGGAGCACGTCGTCAATCGTCCCGTGCTTGATCTTCTTCGCCAGCCGTGGACGATCGTGACCGATGCCCGTCGCAACGCGAAGCTCCACCTCGTCCACCCACGCCTTGCGCTTGTCCCATGACTGCACGTCGGTCGCGGACAGACCCGGCACCTTCATGTAGACGACGCCACACGAAATGTCGTAGCCCGACCCCGACTGGATGATCGTTCCGTCGGTGACGCACACGCCTCCGACCGGGATGCCATAGCCCAGGTGCGTATCCGGCATGAGGTACATCCCGACCACGCCGTCATAGGACGCCGAGTCCACCGCCTGCTGCCACAGGTTCTCGCCCGTGCCTTCGTAGAGGGCATCGCTCAGGAACGCGTGAACGTCCACCTTCATGTCTCCCTGCTTCGGGAGGACGAAGTGGTTGTCAGATTCCTTCGTGACTCGATACTTGTGAGACATGACTTTCCTGTACGACGGGGCGAAAGGACGCGAAACCTAGCACCTAGTCCGACCCACCACCAACCCGGTCGTAGATCACGAAACGGGTCGGAAACTCGTTCTTCTCGTCAGCATCAACACAAAGCACCGTGCCGCTCTCGATCCAACCTGATTTCAGGTTGGGGTGCCCGAGTCGCGGAACATCGACAGGGAAGCACGTATCTGCCGGGCCAGTGTAACCATCGACCCAGGTCACGTAGAGCCGGTCGGCCAGGGGCAAGAACATTTCGTAGATGGAGACGCCGCCCAGCACCCACACGTCCTCGCGGCCCGCCCATGCGAGAGCACGCTCCTTGGTCGTGACGGCGACGGCGCCCGTCTTCGGCTGGTATTTCTCGTTGCGGGTGAGCACGATCTCCCGGCGACCCTTGAGCTTGATCGGGATCGAGTCATGGGTCTTGCGCCCCATGATCACAGGGTGCCCCATTGTAAGCTCCTTGAAGCGCTTCATGTCTTCGCGGAGCTTCCAAGGGATCCCGCCGTCGTTCCCGATCACCCGGAACTCGTTGTCGGTCATGGCTACGATTAGGTTGATCATCGTTGTTCTCTCAGGCGTTTGATCTCGTTGCACAAGGCGATGATGACCTCGGGCGGAACTTCGGAGGGGAGGGCGCAGCCGCCATCCCAATCGATCTTCCGTTGGGCTTGCTTCTTGATCGCGTCGAGGTCGAGGTAGCGCGCGTCCATCTTAGCTCTCCCACTCCGGCCATGTTCCGTCGTCGTTGGCGAACCGGATCTGATACTCGTCATGGTCGTCTTGACGCTCTTGTGCGAGCCCGAGCACCACGAGGGAGTCGGCCGCACCGATCTGTACTGGGTGGAAATCGTAACCCGCCGCCATCTTCCAAAGATGGCTGGCGAGAGACGCTATGTAGTCGCCTTGGTTGAGCAACCCTATCGCTTCGGGCGTGGACGCCATGCGAAGCCCCTCCTTGATCGCGGTCGTATCGGTGCCGAGCTTGGCGAACAGTTCGCCGAAGAGACTGGCGCTCGTTCGATCAGACAAGGCCATCCTCCGTCCGCCGAAACTTGCGGGCGTGCTCGACCTTGATCTTCAGAGGGTCTCGTCCGCTCACCCCATCAGTGTCTTCGCGGTGGCTGACCTTGACGGCCGGCGAGTCGCTGATCGTGGTGATCGTGAGTGGTGCGAAGTCGATCGTCTGCCAGCAGTCGAAAGCCGAGGTGGCCCATGCCGCGATCCGAATGGGGGTGCCTCGGTAATAGCCCAAATGCTCTACGTCGCTCCGATCGCCGTTGTAGGCGCGATCCTTGCTGTGAGTGGAGACCGACCACACCCCGTAGGTGTGGACGCTTTCAAACCGATCCATGCCTCTACTTACGCCAACCCAGCACCCAGATCAGGGCTCCGGCGCAAAATCCACGATGATCGGCGTGTGGGGGCCGACGTAGAGGCATTCGATGTTGTGGCCGTACCAGTCCAACGCCCCCTCGTGGGTCATCCCCTGGCCGATCAGAACCTCAACGATCCGATCCGCGGAATAGATCGCAAGGGGAGGGCTCCCCCACTGGCGACCGATCCCGATCACCGCGGCGTCGAGGTCATCAAACGTGACGGCATCAGGGTTCTCTTCGGCGAGTTGCTCAAGCGGTGACACGGGCAAGCCTAACCGCTTCTGTGAAACTGTTGTCGGGGTCATCCCACAACGCGTTGCAGGGCTCGCACACAAGCCCGTCCATGTGCCCCACATCGGAGGCATAGAACGCCTTGGCCCGCTTCACGATCGGACCCGCGCAGGACGGACAGTGACCTTCACGAAGCGTCTGTCTCTGAATTTCGTGCATCATGTTCGGCTCTCGCTCCAGTCTTGATCATCTTGATCTTGTGGCCCTCGCCCCCGCACAGATCGCAGTCAGGGTCGTGGGTCTCGTTGCCCGTCCAGTAAGGGCTACATTTCTGACACGACATGCGCACCTTCCCGATCCCGGCCTCCCAGAAAATCGAGCCTCCGGGGAACCCTTCGATGGCGCCTCCGGGTTGGAGAACGCCGTCTTTATCGACGTAGGCAGACCAGCCAATCTTGTTGGGGTTTATCGGCTGCACCATCACCGCTCCCTGAACGTGACCCGGCCACGCCCCATGTCGTAGGGTGAGACGGCGACCTTCACCTTGTCGCCGAGCACCACCTTGATCCGAAACTTGCGCATCTTGCCGGCAAGGTGGGCGAGTACCTCGGAGCCCGTCTCGTCCACCTTCACTTTGAACATCGCGCCGGGCAGCACCTCAGTGACCACCCCGCTGAATTCGATCAGATCGTCTTTCGCCATTACAGGCGTCCCTCGTCTCTCGCTGCACGTCGCACCTGTTTAACGTACCCGCGCGAGCAGCCCGCGATTTCAGCAATTTCCGCCAGGGTGTAGAGGGGGCCGTCCTCCCACGTCTCCGCAGAGAGGTCAACGATCAAGCTCTTGTCCACAACCGCGGGTCGGGCCGGGCACGGGTATTCAAGCGGGATACCGTGGGCGTGCGCCCACTTCTGTGCCGTCGTCGGATGGACCCCGACGGCACGAGCGGCGTCAGCCGCCCTCGCTCCCGCACGCATCAGCTTCACCGCACGCTTCTCCTCCTTCGCCTTCTTCACGTCGTCCACCGCTTTCCCAGGTCATCCCAGGTCGCCTCCGGGCTCGGCTTCGCTCCCGCATCGAAGATTTCCTTGAGGGCGGCGATGCTCGGATCGCGGAACGTAGGCCCTGGCCACTCGACCCCCAGGGCTCGTCGCTCCTGTTTCGTGAGTTTGGCAAGGGCCCGCTCCCGAACCTTCTCCGCATGCTCGGGCAGCATGACGTTGACCGGGACGGTGGGATGCTCGTGGTCAAGAAGCGCAAGGGTCCCCTCCTCCACGTAAACCGCCTGCCTCTTCTGCACGCGCATGGCGGTGCCAGGAGGCACGTGGGAAAGGTCCGTAAACACCCCCATGACCTCGCCGTGGTCGGGGTCGTAGAGGACGTACACTTCAAGAGGGGCGGACACAAGCATGATCATCCGAGGCCGAAGAAATCAGCCGCGCTTGGGGGTTCTGGTTCCACGGGCTCTGCCGTGCCAAGGGCTTCCCGCCCTTTGTCCGTGATCTTCCATCGACCTTCGCCGTATTCGACCCAACCCTCGGCTTGCAACGGATAGAACACGAACGAGCTTTCGGACCAGCACAAGATGGGATGGGCGGCGATCACGAGGAGCACCTGGATCGGATCGGTTACGCCTTGCAATAAGGGCGAACATGCCTTCATCCGTGGTTCTCCCGAGTCGGGATGCACTGGACACATCGTGCGTCGGGTGGGGACTCGTGGGGCATCGTCCAGTTACTTACCCGAAACCAACGGCTCTCCGAACCTTCCAAACGCCAAAGCTCCCACTGCCCGCCTGCCCGTCTCCGAGCCCAGGCGTGCTTGGCGAAAAAGGTCGTGAGTAGCCATTTCACCCTGGATCAATACCCATCAGGGTCGTCATCCGACCACGGCCCGAAATCGTGGAGCAGACAATCTCGCACCTTATGCTCGGGGAGATCGTCTCGCTTGCACTCGGCAAGGATCCAGGCCCGAGCCTCGTCCTGGCAGCTTACGGCGGCGGCAAAGCTGTGCTTTGACCATTCCTCGCACAGCACGAAGCCGTAGTCGCCGTCGTGAAAGGACCGAGCCATCCGCTCACACTCGCCCCCGAGCACCCATGAGTCGTGGTAGCGGGGACTCTCCAGCGTGTCGGGCTTCTTCGACAGACAGGAGTCGAAAACCCAAATGTCCGGCTCCTGCTCCTCGCTTGAGACGGCCGCACGCTTATCCGCCTCGGCCTTACACCACTCGTCCGAGGGTGGCCTTCTTCTCTTCGTAGGTCATGTCCTGACGCTTCCCTTACCCTCGCACTTGGCACACACAATCCATTCCGGGGTGCCTCCCCCGGCTTCCGCCCAATGCTTCTTCTTGCCCGTAGCGACGTTGCCCTTTCCCGAGCAGGTGTCGCACCGAGTCGTGCCTTGAACCCGGGAGGCCAACGCGGAAAGGCTTGGCAGCTTCACCTCGGCCTTGGCGTCGAGCAGGTGCATCTGGCCTTCGGAGGGAGGGTTTGGCTCCCCCACGCGGCGGCGTATCAGGTTTTGAGCACCCTCGATCACCTTCACGCGGTCCACCGATCCTCGGTGCCCTGTCTCAAGGTAGCCGAGAGATTTGAGCACGGGGACGAGCTTGTCCACGGCGTCCAGCAAGCGCCGTTCTTTGGGGTCCTGTAACAGCGCGCGCCCTGTCATCTCGACCACGATCTCTTCCAGGTCGTTGTGGACCGACAACGCATCGTCAGGGTCCCCCAGACCCATGTCCCCCTCAAGTAACCGCTCCTCGATCATCTCGCGGACAACCCCACACGCACTCCCCCGGATCGAACCGGGCTTGAATTTCTGGTCGGCGAGCTTTTGGATCAGCAACGCGGCGTCGATGGCAAGGTCACTCGCACTCTTGTCCTCGTACAGCACGGGCACATCGTCGCCCCCAACCGCAACGAGGAGAAGCTGGCGTAGGTTCTCGTTGCCTTCACGGTACATCCCCACCTTGCCCCTCTCAGCGTCCAGCGTCACCTCCAGTGCGGCGTACTCGTCATCCGCGGCGGTGAGGTCGGACTCCAGGGCGTGCACCTTGTTCCGCAGATCCTCAATCTCGTCTTGGAGATTCGTCGTCGTGCCCTGGGTGCTCACGTGCCTACTTACTCCGTCAGCACCTTAAAATGAACCGGCCCCCATTTGGGGGCCGGTTCACGTCGCGGGAAGATCAGATCTCAACCCTGTGCGGCGTCGATCAGGTCGCCCAAGGTGGCGTTTCCGAGCGTAGAGCCCACGGCACCCTTCTTGACCAGATCCGACACCTGATCGAGCGTCAGGTCGCGCTCATTGGCAAGGCCAGTGAGCAACGCGGCGCGGAGGATCTTGTCGGTCGAGTCGATCCGACTCGGCCGTCCGCCCTTGCCCTTGGCGGCACGCGTCTGCTTCGGAGCCTTTTGCTTCGGAGCCTTGCTCTTGGCGGCACGCTTCTGCTTCGGAGCCTTCTGCTTCGGAGCCTGCTTCGGGGCCGCCGAAACCTTTTCCTCCTTCGGGGCCGCAGCCTTGCGGGGGCCTGAGCCACCCTTGTGGTTCTTGAGGAAGGTGTCGATCGCCGAGGCGGTCACTCCCCAAACCTGAGCCGGGCCTCGGCCCAGCGGGTTCTTGACCTTCTTGCCACGGATAGCTCCGTCGTAGAGGTACTTGTTGAACGCCGACCGCGTGACGGGCTTGACGCCCTTTTTCTTGCAGCCATCGGCGTAATACTTGAAGGCGTCTCCGCCGATCAGTTTGGTATCGCTCATATTGTGTGTCTCCGTGTGTGAGTGTGGGTGCGCGGGTGATTCCCCCGCGACGGTACTACTTACGCCAGATACGGCCCGAAATGAGTAAGCGAGTTTAGCGCCGGGACCTTAGAAGCTCCTAGCTATCTGTTTTTGGCTCCTCGGTCAAGCAGTTGCCGTCCTATACGTCTGTAGAGGTATGGACGAGCGCGTGTTCCTTCAGGAAATTGCGAACAGGCTCAATGAGTTTGTCCGCGACTTCCCGACAGAAGCGGGTGAGATTTTCGGGAACCCCCGGGCCTTCGGCTCGGAGGTTGCTTCGATGCTCCGCGCCGTCGCGGGGGCCAACATCGACATGCCCTTCGGCGTCTTGTTCGGGGCGCTCATGGCCGAAGGCACTGAGGATGCGCAGTACCACCTCTCAATGGTGTGGGACGAGTACAAGCGCTTCAGTGGGTTCAAGGTGATCGAGATCGCACCGATGAGCGCCGGGGCAATCCAGACGCAGGCACGCAAGGCGTTCCGTTCGTCCGACGACGACCCGGTGCTCAACTAGGCGTGGAACACCTGCCGCATCGCGGCCTCTAGTCGGGCGAACGCGGCGAGGTTGTCCGCGGTTGAGAGGTCGGCGCCGTCTGCGAAATAGTCAGCGCGATCGTACTGCATCCGAAGCAGTCGCGTCTGCCACACACGCCTCGGCGCCCACGACCACTCCTCGCAGTGAAACGCCTCCAACACCTTTGGGTCGATGTACGGTAGGATCGACTCCATGTCGTGGTCCATGTACACGCGTTTCTCTCCGTCACGCGTGAACCCTCGCACCACGTAGTCAAGGACCACCACATCGTTCCACCGCATCGCCGTGAGCAAGTGGGGGAGAGCCGCGAGCGGTGAAGTGTCCCCGCAGGTTGCAATGTCCACGTCCACGCGAAAGGTACTCACCCCAAGCGGGTCGTTCGTGTCGAGGGACGTGTGCGCGCTGACGTGGCTCTTGTCGAGATGAACATTCACGCTCGCGTCGGCAGGAGGGGAATCTTGCTTCGACACATGGAGCACCCCGGCCCCGAGGATCGAGGCAACCTCAGTCAGAGTCTCAGCGACACGGGCGGCTGAAAAATGGCGCCGCACGTGGGACGAGTAGCTCCGCTTCTCGCTCTCCGTCTGCGTCACAGCGAAATCGTAGAGATTGAAGCTCAAGCATTTTGTCAGGTTGTTGAACGGTGCGGACACGGGGCACCTCCCACTTGCCGCGGGTTATCGGACCTTGACCGAGATCCTCAACACCCCGATCTGGAGAGGTGCTTTGGGGGCCGCTTTTTTGCCGCGGGCGCGGCGCTTGTTCGGGTCCTTGACCGGCTTCGACACGATGTTCGGTTGGCCTACAGGCTCAACCGATGCCGTTGAAACTCGTTGTCGCTGCTGGCCGAATCGAGGTCGGCTGAGAACGCCGCTCGGTCGTAGTCCTTGCGACCCAATTCGTGCGCTCGCTTTGTGTACCACTGCCACTGCTCCTTGATCATGGCGGAGTAACCAGGGTCGTCAAGCTCGTCGCCACGAAGGGCTTTGGTCAACACGTCCTCGCCATGCTCGCCAATGATCAGCACCTCGTCCTTGGGGGTCGAGAAAATGTCCTCCGCACTCGCCCAGGGGGTCCAATCGGTTTCGTACTCAAGGTCGTGAGGCCACTCCACCGTCGTCCTATGACCGAGGTCGTAGAGCCATGCCTTCCACGTCTCCACGTCCCAATTCGCATCGAGCCGTTGGCGGCACACGGGGCAGAACGCCTCGGCTTCAGCCGAGCGCCGGCCTTTGAAGGCGACACAGCACGGAGAGGAGCCGGGGTCGGCCTGCTTGGCGTACTCGCCCATGAGCGCGCTGGCAAGGTTGTGGAGACCCTCTATGGCCGTTCCGTAGGGGTCTGGGGCCTTCAGGATTAGGGTGGACACTTGGGCGTCCTCGACGTACCCGAAAGTGAGCAGAATCAGCGAGCATCTCATGGGGTGCGGGACTATACGCCAGCCGTTGCAGCTTCGTTCTCGTAAACCTCTAGCTTCTCCATCAGGAGAGCCCTGTGCTCCATGCCAAGGGCTCCAAGGACTCGGGCCATCGCCCACAGCCTCCCGGCCCAAAAGCCGTCTGTGAAGCCGTCTGACACGCTGAGCCGGTAGCTCTTGGTCTTGCGCTCCCAGTCGCGGCGGAGGTGGTGCTTAGCATCGTCTCGATCCATGTGTGTGAGTTGCATACACCATCCTACCCGCACCTACACCATGAGTCAAGTTCACCAAATAGACGAACCGCGGCCCATCGAGCCGCGGCCGTCAGGTTTCCGCCGAGCTAGATCCGAGTGGCGTCAACCAACTCGGCGACCAGTCCGGTCTTGAGGGTGGACGCGAAGTTGCGGGTCGCCCACGCCTTGCGGCTGAACCCTTCGGAAGAGGCCGCGATGATCGTGCGGTTCTTCGCGTAGAGCGTCCATCGGATCTCGCCCTTTCGATCCTTGGAATACACGACAATCGGAGCCTTCGGGGCGCCCGCGATGATCGTCTTGATCGTCTTTTTGGGGGCCTTCGCCGCCACCTTCTTGGCAGCGGGCTTGGCCTTCGTCTTGGCCTTCGTCTTGGCCTTCGTCGTGGCGGTGGTGGCACGGCGACGCGGGGTCGGCTTGGCCTTCGTGGTGGTCTTGGTTGTTGTTTTGGTTCCCATCATAAACTCCTTGGTTTGGGGGAGTGGCAGACAGTACCGATCCAACCTTCATTCGGTTGTGGCTGCGAGAAACAGACCGCCGAACGTGACGATGCTCGGCCACAGAATTTCGTGTCCGCCCCCTATGATATGAAAATTGAGCCAGATCAGCCCGATGAAAAACGCCACCTTGCCGGCGACGTGGAGCCTAGCTCTCACCCTTCTCCACGGCAGGAGACTCGGCCGCTGCGTATGCCCGCATCCAGGCTTCCAGCCGCATGTTGTCGCAGCACTCCATGACGTGCGAGAGCACCTGTACGGTCGTGGGGAGCCGATCCTCGGGCACACCCCTCTCCTTGAGTTGCTCGTAGATCGAGTTGAAATACTGGTCCACGAGATCAATTTCATCGATCTCGACCTCATCGATCTCGACCACTTCGTCACTCATTGTCGCCACCGTCGATAATCGTGAAGGGGACCGGAGCCGGGGCGATACCCGTCGGTTGCGGGGCCATCGAAGGCAAGGGCTCAGGAGGCGATGAGGGCTTCGTGGGCTCGGCGACCCCGAGACGCTTGAAGGACTGGCGCATGATCCGACGGAGGGATTTTCGGATCGAGTGCCCAAGATCGCTAACGATCACGAGCGCCTTGTCGCCCCGCTGTTCTGCGAGCACGGCGATCTTTCCAATCGTCACCTGGATCGAGGGGTCCTCGTCAGAGGCTTCCGACAGAAGGCTCAGGCACGAGTCGATGATGTTCGCATACCGGCCAGTGTCATCACCGACCACGACGGAGGCATCCGCGGGGGGCCATTCGCTCGCGGCAGCGGCAAGGACACCCCCATTCTTAGCGATGCGTTTGAGTACGGATTCCATTTTTCACTCTACCTTCAAATGTGTCCCAGGTTGGCGAGACGGACGATCTCGGTCTCTATGGTTTGAATCGCATAGGCCCATGACCACTGCCAGCCGAGTTTGGGTCGAATTCTCGCGGTGTTCGTTGCGGCGGGGGGGTTCTCGACGGTCAGCGTCCAGACAGTCGGAGGCGGCGTGGGGGGGACGGGCCGGGCGACCGTGAAGACGTACCCGAACAAATCGAAGCTGGCGGACGGAACTGGCGTCATCGAAATGCTCGCCAACCACGCCAGCACCTCCTCCACCGTTGATCCAGCGGGTGGGGGGTCCGGCAAGACGCACACAGGCGTCAAGTTTTGGGCGACGGGCATCCTTTCAGTCTACTCCTCGTCCTGCGGCGTGTCGAAGCGCCAGAGGCCAACACGGGTAGGACCGGAAACAGAGTGCTCGATACGACGCAGGAACTCCTTGCGCGAGATCAAGCGGGAGCCGAATTGGGAGGAGATCGGGGTTTCCTGCTGGCAGTCAATCAGATCGAAGCCCCAAGCACGAAGCTGTTGGATCAAGGAGGCAAACGCGACCTTGGAGGCGTTAGGGGCGACGGTGAACATCGACTCGCCGAAGAACACACGACCGATGCTGACCCCGTACAGCCCGCCGACAAGCGTGTCACCGTCCCATGCCTCGACACTGTGGGCGTACCCGGCATCGTGGAGCTTGCAGTAGGCTTGGCGAAGGAGCGGGGTGATCCACGTCCGGTCGCGGTCCACAGAGCGGAAGGACTGGCAGTTGCGGATCACCTTTCCGAAGGCGGCATCCATCGTGATCCGATACTTCTCCCGTCGGATCTCTTTCCGAACCGTGCGGCCGATATGCGCCTCCTCGGGCACCACCACGCATCGGGGGTCAGGACACCACCACGAGAGAATTTCGTGGTCGTCCTTCGGCCAAGGGTAGATACCGGCTGTGTACGCCGCGATCAGATTCTCCGTGGTCAAATCGCCACCGATCACCACTAGATCCGCAGCGGAGTCGAAATTCACAGTCCGCAGAGCGTCCGTGAGTGTGTTGTGGCGCGATTTCATGTCTAGCCCCTGCCACTGTACCCGTGCAGTGGGGTTGCTACTTACGCGACGCGATAGGCTTTTGACCGCATTCACCCTTTTGGCTCCTCGGCTATTTCAAACTCGACCGATGTGACTCGACGGAGAGTTGGTGTGTTGGGGTCGGCGGTGTCGTGCTCGCAGTGCGTGGCGAGCCAGCGCAGACACTTGGCCTTCGTCTTGCGAATCGCCTCGTCGCGGTTCTCTGACGTGACGCCAAGCTGCGGGCCTTCGTCGCCCCCGACCTTCGTGAAAAACACCTGCACCCTTCCGAGCGGCAGGTCTGCTGCTACCTCCGGCGGTGTGCCCGGAGGCGGGGGTGGTTCCTTTGGCTCGTACCGGACCCCGATGCCGATCACAAACTTGAGGCTGACAGTCTCACCCACCATGCCTCCACGGGAAGCCCGGGGGTGGCCCGTCCCAATCCTCAACCTCGTCCACGGCGTACATGAGCCACTCTTGGTCAACGTGATGGTGGTCAAGAACTCCCATGTGGTCGGCCCCGGGCTTACGGGGGTCGCCTCGGAAATCGTTTTGGAGCACGAAAACGTTGCAGAAGGTCACGTCCGCGGGGGGCGGAGTCTTGCCGGCCGCCACATTCCGTTGGAGGGTCGTGTGGAGGTCGCGTAGAAGCTCCTCACCCTCCTCCATCGAAACAAATTCAAAGGCGTTGGAGGTTGCCGGCCCTTCCTTGTCCCACTCGCTCTCGGGGAACCACTCGATGATCAGGAACGGGTACTCCAAGCCGGGCTGCTCCAGCCCTTCCAACACAGCACGTTGCTCCGCGCTTACTATCTCCCACCATGCTGTCGCATCGGTGCTGTATTGGAACACGGATCCGACCCAGGCCAACCGCTTGTTGCTGACGTAAACGAACATGGCTCAACCCGAGTGTAGCATTCTCGTGTCGGCAGGGAAGATGCTGTAGTAGTCGATATCGGCGTACTTCGTGTTCCGTGTACCACCGTCGGTCTTCTCAGAGAGGATGCGGTCGGCTTCCTCTTTCGTCACAGCCTTGGACACATCGATCCAATCGTGGTCGAAACCGTCGTAGTGGCGGACGACGAACAGCTTGGATTTGGCTTCAAGCTCCTTCAAGCGATCGAGTTGAGCCGCGATCTTGGCGTGAACCTCGACCAGTCGCGCGTCTTCCTCCAACAAGGAGACTCCGAAGGGTGAAGCATCGAGGACAGCGTGGACCGCCGCCCATTGATCGGCGGTGAACTCCAGTGGGAACTTGCGAGCCATCACTCCTCCAGGGTCTCAGGCCCAAGGGTGAAGCAACGCTCCACCATCGGCTCGATCCTCTCCGTGCATTCCAGCGCGCGCATCTTGTTTTCCGCGCCACCGTTGCTCCCGAACCCGCATGCCAACCCCGCAGGCCCCAGGCATTTGGAGTGCATGAGCCTCGTCTGCTCAAAACATACGGAACGGTCGCTTTGCGCGGGCTCCGGCTCCGCGTTGTTGCACGAATGAATCGTCGTGGCGAAGAAGGTGAGGATCAAGCCCGTCAGCACGAGCACGAAGGTTGCGGTTGTACGTTCCATGCCTTACTTCCCAAACACTTTCAAGGCTTCGTTGTCCTCGCCCGTGGCGAAAGCAGCCTCGGTCTTGGCACTGGTGACGATGGG
>Ga0307379_10004293_pt1 | contig 20409 bp, 14 predicted proteins | sample UN2MG_FD_202237 | JGI IMG/M metagenome (GOLD analysis project Ga0307379, IMG submission 202237) | Soil microbial communities from Risofladan, Vaasa, Finland - UN-2 | ecosystem: Environmental > Terrestrial > Soil > Coastal area > Acid sulfate soil | place: Finland: Risofladan, Vaasa | collected... | reverse complement strand
TTTGGGGCCGATGGTCATCCCATTAATGGCTATTTTCACTTCCCTGGTCATTGTCGCTATCATCATCATTATCACTGCCGAGAATCCCGTCGTAGGCTTACAAAAGGTCGGTGAGGGATACTGGGGCATTATCGATGGCGCATTACTCAAACCCCGGGGTCTGGTGAATACCTTGGTGGCTGCCGCACCGCTTATCCTGACCGGCCTGGCCGTAGCCATACCCTTTCATGCCGGCTTGTTCAATATCGGGGGTGAAGGCCAGTTCATGATCGGCGCCCTTTTTGGAACCGTTGTAGGCATCTATGTGGATTTGCCTCCAGTCATCCACGTGATTGTGGTCATCATGGCCGGGATGTTAGGAGGCATGCTATGGGGTTTTATCCCCGGTATTCTTAAAGCCTGGCTGGGCTCACATGAGGTAATCAATACCATCATGCTAAATTTTATCGCCTACGGCCTGGTTAACATGTTGGTGCGTAATGTATTCAAGGACCCTAATCCTACGACTGTACAAACATTGCCCCTCCTGGAAACAGCACAGCTGGCCCGCATTCCCTTTCCCGGAGTGGCCTCGAGCCGTTTACATCTTGGCTTCTTTATTGCCGTATTAATGGCCATTCTGGCCTGGTATTTCCTCTTTAAAACAACCTGGGGCTTTTCTTTACGCACCACGGGATTAAATCCGGATGCAGCCGAATACGCCGGTATCCGGCCGAAAAGATGGTACGTTCTCAGCTTTGTGATCGCCGGTAGCATGGCCGGCATGGCCGGCATCATGGAGGTACAAGGATTATCCCGGGCGTTGCCGGTAGGTTTTAATGCTGGTTATGGTTTTACAGCCATTGCCGTTTCCCTGTTGGCTTTAAACAATCCCCTGGCCATTATCCCATCTGCCTTGATCTTCGCCTTGTTGACAGTCGGTGGGGACTACCTGCAAATCCGCGCCGGTTTATCGGTGCACATCGTATCCATTTTCCGGGCCTTGATTCTCCTCTTCGTTGCCGCTCCGGAAATCGTCCGCTACATCTATCGTATGAAGGGCGAACCTGAGAAAGCAGAGGCTATGCCCGCACCACAGACTCGCTGGGGAAGTTAAGATGGAAGTACTCGGATTGCTGTTTGCTGCCGGCACATTACAACTGGCCGTGGCTACGGCTACCCCCATAGCCTTAGGTGCGTTTGGCGGTCTTTTCAGCGAGCGCTCCGGTGTCGTGAATATTGCCATTGAGGGCATGATGTTGACGGCAGCCATGTCAGCCTCCTTTGCGTCGGCTTACACGGGGAGTCTATACTGGGGGGTATTGGCCGCCTTACTCAGCGGCGCCCTTATGGCCGGTCTTCATGCGATTCTGTCCATCCGCTTTTCCATGAACCAGATTATCAGCGGTACCGTTATCAACTTCCTGGCCCTGGGATTGACCGGTCACCTATATCAAACCTACCTGGTCCCACCTAACTGGCCTGGTTCTGCCGGTACTTTCCAGACAGTGTCTATCCCTCTTCTCTCAAAAATACCTTATATTGGGCAGATTTTTTTCCAACAGGCTCCCATTGTCCTGCTTATGCTGGGCCTGAGCTTCATAATTCATTATGTCATTTTTTTCACACCCTGGGGCTTGCGAACCAGGGCCGTGGGAGAACATCCTGAAGCGGCCGATACTGTCGGTATTAACGTTAACCTGATGCGTTATGCCAATGTAATAATCGGCGGCATGCTGGCCGGATTGGCCGGTGCCTGGCTGACCCTGGAGTGGATCGACAACTTCACCATTAATATGACCACCGGCCGGGGTTTTATTGCCCTGGCGGCCTTGATATTTGGCCGCTGGACGCCCTTCGGCGCGTTGGGCGCCGCGCTTATTTTCGGCCTGGCCAATGCGATGCAAATAAAATTGCAGATAAACTATCCTACGGTCCCGGCCGAACTTTTCCAGATGCTGCCTTACGTTTTGACCATTATCATGGCAGCCCTGGCCCGGCCGGTACCCCCGGCTGCCATCGGCCAGCCTTACGAGAAAGAATGATAAGGTAGCGACTGATTTCACCTGCAATTTATCGGTTTTGGCTGCCGACCCTCTTTTCGCCTGTGATATAGTTCAGCGAGTTATAATCTAGCTTATTTAGTAGTCCCTTCATGTCTCAGCAGCGAATGACAAATTCCATGACCGACCAATCACCAACACCACCAAAAGTCGATGAATGGGCAACCGGGAGCAGCACTTACCAACTGTTTAATTTAGGTATGTCATTTTATGCGGTTCTAGGTTGGATAGCCATTTTTCTGTTACCCATCTCAGATGATGCTAGAAACATTTTATTGGGCGCAGACAAGGTGGTCAGCCTTTTCTTTCTGTATGATTTTTTTCGGCGACTCTTTTCAGTTGATAGAAAAAAGGATTATCTGAAATGGGGATGGCTTGATCTGCTTAGCAGCTTCCCCTGGTTCCCCTTGTTACGAATAATTAGGGTCTCTTACATTATTCGTGTTCGCCGCTACCTTCAAGCTACTTCGGGCTTAAAAATCTTGGACACCTTCAGACAGAAACGGGCGGAAACTGCCCTGCTGGGGACACTATTTGCTCTCTTTCTGCTGCTAATTTTCGGTAGCATTCTTGTCCTGGATTTTGAGGTCGACGCTCCCGGCGCTGATATCGTCAATAGTGAGGATGCTCTTTACTGGAGTATCGTCACATTAACCACCGTTGGCTACGGGGACCTGGCGCCGGTAACCGAACCTGGTCGGTTGGTGGCCGTCGTGATCATGACCTCCGGTGTAGCGTTAGTAGGTGTATTAAGTGGCTACCTGGTTAGCTACTTTACGCCAGAGACGGAAGATCCCAAAGAACGGCTGGCTCAAATCGAAAAGGATTTGTCTGAGATCAAACAACTGTTGAATGAATACCGGCCGCAACAGACAAATCCCGAAATCGAGGAGCCGGACGCAAAATAGTACCAATCTTCAGCGAACTAAGATTCAAGAATTCGAATGAGCGCCCTCATAACCCCGCGCCTGCCAGGCAGAATAGAGCATCACCGCCCCGGCTGTGGCTGCATTTAACGAAGCTACCTGGCCACGCATTGGCAACATAACCAAATAGTCACAGTTTTCTCGCACTAACCTGCGGAGTCCCTGTCCTTCATGCCCAATGACAATACCTAAGGGAATATCCAGATCCACCTGGTCCAGGGGCATAGCCTCTTCATCCAGGTCCAGGCCAACGATCCAAATACCTTCCGTTTTAAGCCATTGAATCGTCTGGGTCAGGTTGGTTATCTGAGCAATTAGCAGGTGTTCAGCAGCGCCGGCCGAGAATATGACGACGCTGGGGGTGATGTCTGGTGCGCGTCGATCTTGCAGGATGATACCATGAACGCCACAGGCCTCGGCCGCTCTTAGTAAAGTCCCTATGTTCTGCGGGCCATGGAGAAGATCAAATAACAACAAGAGTGGCCGTTCCCCCCTGGAAGCCGCCAGAGTCAGCATCTCTTGGATCTGGCAATAAGGATATGGACCCACCTCCAGGACCACACCTTGATGCCCCTTGTCGCCGGCAAGCTGGGTCAAATGTTGTTTATCTGCTGTTTGGATCGGAATTGATAAGGATTTTGCCGCTTCGACTAATTCTTGGGGCTGTTGGACCCCCTTCTGCAACCACAGGCGTTTGATCACTCGCCGGCCGGCGCGTAATGCCTCGAAAACCGTATTGCGGCGATATAGATATTCCATCAGAAGCCGTGCTTATTTAAGAGTACTTACTGACCCAGAACCAGGTTCGAAACAGGCCGCTGTCTATTCAGGACTATAATGATTTAGCGAGTTTCTTGCCGGTCAGTTGCCTTCTTTCCAGATCGTCCCTTCTGGTCGATCTTCCAGAACGATCCCAATTTGGTCCAGGTTGTCGCGGATCATATCGGCCGTGGCCCAATCCTTATTGCTCCTGGCTCTGGCCCTTAGTTCTATCAAGAGGCGCATCAGGCCCTCTTCATGGCTGCTTCCGGACCGGCTATGCTCTTCATCCGGTATCAAGCCTAACACCTCACCGGCTAATTTCTGGTAGAGATCATCAATCGCCTTGAGCGATCCAAGAGTTTGAGACTCCATCTTATTAAGCAGGGAATTAACCTCGCGGGTCAGGTCTTGTAAGGTTGCCAGACCGGCCGGAGCGTTAAAATCGTCATTCATCTTTTCGACAAATGTCCTCTTAAATTCGTCCAACATAGCCTGAACCTCAGCATCCCCATCACCATCTGGAGCCGCTAACATCTTCTCCCTGGTGAGTCTGACTGCGCCCCACAGACGCATCCAACCTTTTTGCGCTCCATCCAAGGCAGCAACAGAGAAATCCACTGGACTCCTATAGTGGCTGGATAAGATGAAAGTGCGGATAGCTTCCGGCCGCCAGCGCGCCAATGCCTCGTCGATGGTCAGCGTATTTCCCAGGCTTTTGCTCATCTTTATGCCATCGAGGGTTAAAGATCCCACCAACATCCAGTAGCGGGCGAATGGTCTGCCATTGGCGGCTTCACTCTGGGCGATCTCGCACTCATTATGGGGGAATATATTGTCAATCCCTCCCCCATGAATGTCGAAAGTATCGCCAAGGTACTTACCGGCCATGGCCGAACACTCAATATGCCATCCAGGGAAACCATCACCCCAGGGACTTGACCAGCGCAACATATGATCCGCCTCCGCCCGTTTCCAGAGTGCGAAATCGGCCGGGTTGCGTTTCTCAGCCAATACGGTCACTCGAGCCCCATCTTCAAGCTCGTCTACTTTCCTGCCGCTCAGTTTTCCGTAATCCGGAAAGGAAGAGACATCATAGTAAACCGATCCATTGGACTCGTAGGCAAATCCCAGATCGATGAGAGTCTGGACCATTTTTATCTGCTCAGGAATATGTCCGCTGGCTCGGGGACTGATATCTGGCCGGATCACCCCTAAAGCATCCATATTTTCAAAGTAGAGCCGGGTATATTTCTCAACAATCTGCATTGGTGCAACCGAAACCTGGCGGGCTTTCTTTAGGATGCGGTCTTCTCCACTATCCAATAGGTGTCCTACATCGGTGATATTCTGTACATACAAGACATCATAACCACGATAGCGCAGAAATCGGGTCACTACATCGAAATTTATGTAGGTTTTAGCATGACCAATATGTGCATAATCCTGCACTGTTGGCCCGCAAACATACATATTCACTTTTGCTTCAAAGAGGGGTTTAAATGTTTCCTTCTTTCGACTCAGAGCATTATAGATTTTCAGCGTCATATCGCGTCCGTTTGGGGCCGGGCAAAAATCATCCGGCCGGCCGAGGTTTGCAACACTTTCGTCACTACAACACTCAAAGATTCGTTCAGGTGAAGTTTGCCATCTTCCACGACAACCATGGTACCATCTTCCAAATAGGCGACCCCTTGGTCTAATTCACGTCCTTCCTGAACAATTCTGATCGATAGCTCTTCACCAGGCAAAAAGACCGCTTTAACCGCATTTGCCAACTCGTTGATATTTAACACAACAACGCCCTGAAGTTCAGCTATGCGATTGAGGTTATAATCATTGGTCAAAATTGGGCAGGTCAACTTCTTTGCTAATGCAACCAGTTTCGTGTCCACATCTCGCGCCTCAGTGGCATCCATATCGGTAAATCTAACCGGGATCGGGCAATCTTGTTGTAGAAATTTCAGAACGTCCATGCCTCGCCGGCCTCGATTTCGCCGCAGGGGATCAGAGCTATCGGCAATGTGTTGGAGTTCAACCAGGATAAAGTTAGGCACTAACATCGTGGCCCGAATAAAGCCTGTTTTGCATATATCGCTAATCCGACCATCAATGATAACGCTGGTGTCCATCAAGATGACACCCTCATCCTCAGAGGATTGGCCCACCTGTTTTTTTTTGCCATCGGAACGAAGAAAGCTCAATGAAGACCGCAAGTCATTCTGCCGTAGCGTCAGTACGACAATGGCCAGGTAACACAACAAGATAGCCGATGCCAAAGGTATTATCTCGCGGAATGGTGTCGGCAAGGTGGACAAAGGCAGAGTCAATAGCGATGTCGCTATTAAACCCAAAAAAATACCACCAATGATGGCCACCAGTCGTTCGGCCGGCATACCTATCAGGGTATTTCGCAAACGTCGAACAGGTCGAAGGGTAAAAATCGGGGTCAGAATTAATCCCGTTAAAAAACCCACCAGGCCGAATACAACCGTATAGACAATCAGTTCTGATGGCACCTCAAGCCAAATTGCCATCCTTGCCCCCAATATGCCGGCGAGAATGCCAAGAACGAGCCCACCAATGATCCTGGAAAAAAATTCGTTGCTTAATCCCATAGATTTATCCTACTTGAATCTTACACCGGCATCATCATCACAATAAAAAAAGGTGAACGCACAGACCCGTACGTTCACCCTATAGCGCTGATTGATCAGGCAACAGAACCCGGCACACAGGTTGCCAAGTTCGCTTCTTCTATCTTAATTCAGTCATATGACCGTCAGCAAACAGTCATCTCGATGGAATAGCCTGATTTAAAAAGTGATACCAATCCAATATTAAATAATTGCACATCTGCGGAGCGTACGTCCAGAAAAATAGTAACACAGCCCCAGAGTTACCGCAAGTTGGCTAATAGAAACGGAAATCCCTTATCACGAGCAAGCGTTGTCAATACCCACCATTAGATCACCAGCCAGCCGCGAATATCTTTTGCCGCCAGACCATTCCCATCAGCGCCCGACACGCCTTGGTGAACGTACTAACATCGGCGACCTTTGTCGCCTAGCCTGATGCGACAATCGGCGGCTTACACGAGTCGAATACCCAGTAGATTTCGGCCGAGAATTAGCCCGTGTTGCCTGGGCCGCTGAGGCGGTTGGGATTCTTTCTTCCCTACGCCCGTAGTCTGGGTGTCCTGCATTGGTGTGCCTATTACCACCACTGATTGTAGCCGCTTGCCCTGTAGCAGTCGACCGATGCTGGTCCCTGGTCGTAGAGTGCCGGGATACAAAAGATGTGTCATTACCAGGTCCAACCATGCGACTTCCGGCGATGGAAAATGCCCCAATAAAGAGTATGCGCGTTACCCAAACCAGCACGGCAACTAACATGGGCACAATGTCCAGTAGCTGCTCATGGCTTAAGATAATATTCCCGTTCTGGAGATCAAGTAGGCTGAGCGAGACGGCCCACCAGGACATCAAGGCATTCATAGTAGCCCCGAGTAACCAGGCGCCCATCAAGTACCAGATCTCTAGCTGATTTTGAGAGCTTCCGTCTGGGCCAAACAGATAAGTCAGACCAGCGAAATCAATAGCGCAGAAGGCGACCGCAAGAATTGTAGCCCAGCGTATATTCATGAAGCTGGTTTCTCCCAACAGATCGCCCAGCGCATATTGGGTTGTATCAAAATTGAAGAGTTCAAAAGCCAGCAATGAAGTTATAAGAAGGGCCCCAACAATAGTTTGTCGAGGTGTGCTTTCCAAAACCCTCAATAAACCATCTATAATACCGACCCGCAGTGGGAATTGGGCATTTATATCGGGTTGTTGCAGATTACGGCCGATACGGTGACTGTTCAGAAGTGCTTCTTGTCTCATGGTTGCCTCAGAGAATCGTCTCTGTTACTCCTGGGAAACGAAGTTGGAGGTCTACAAGTTCCAACTTCGATTATCCGGGAAAAAGGGGAAAACCGATACGTGAAGATATTAGCACATATGTTCTAACATGTCAATTAGTCCGAATAATACGACAGAGTTTGGTTGATTGACCGACTCACCAACGACGAGGGGTGTTTTTATCCGGATACTTCTTCGGCTTGTGGTTCCTCTGGGGTAGGCAATATTGTTCCAGGACCGTACTGATAGATATTTTGCCAGGGTACGTAGTTACTTATAAAAGAATCCTGGCGAATGAGATCGCCTCCGGTATTAAAAACACTCCGGCCGATCGTCACGTCAGCTCCCTCTACAGCCCAATCTACTTGTTCGATCTCCCCGGCCTCTAGATCTTCGTTTAACTCCCATATGTCTGGCTTTGCCGGCACGACATTGGCTATTGACGGTCCATCTTTTACAACAGTTCGGCCCAATCCGGTGCTATAAAATTTGAATGTTAGCGACGAATTCGCTTCATTGTAATAATTCTCAATCAGCAGATGATAAGGTGTGTCATTTATGAAACGAAGATCAACCAGGGGTGAATATACGGTGGCATCCATACCAGGTCCTTCGCCATCATCATAATAACCAACCTGATAACCATGCTCCCAGCGCTCAACAATGGGATAGCCGGCCCAAAAAGCTGCCTGAAAGAGCGTCGTACTCACCTGGCATACACCGCCGCCAACCCCTTCGATGGTCCTTCCCCCAAAGATGATCAGGCCTGTTTCATATCCCTGTTCGGCGCTTACCTCCCCCAGAAAGTGATTAAATGTGAATTCATCACCAGGGGCAATGACAATGCCATAAAAATTGCTTGCGGAGCGAGCAATATTATGCATTCGTTCATTCGAGGAACCAAAAAACCAGGTTGTGCTCTCACTCACCAATTCAGTAATACCTAAATCCTCGGTTGTAGCCCCTGAATGAACTGTTGGGACGATCTCTTTAAGGGCAAAGGGCATTGAACGATTGGGGGTTTTAACTTGTTTAAGGAATTGCTCAACCGTGGCTTCCACATCAAGCGCTCGCCCATTCACATGAGGCTCGACCAATACAAGCTCCTTGGTGTTATCGTCAAAATAGAAGCGGGCATTGACCGGCTCGCGCGACAACAATTCTTCATATGGAGCCAGCCATGCACGCAAAGCATTTTCATCCAGGAAAACTTCCGTCGCCATACCCCCTTGATCGTCCCCAGCCGTTCGGACTCGAATCCAGCCAATGACTTCTTCGGTTGGTACGGTTACCCTCTCCAGATCGACGCCATCTAGAGGTTCTTGCAGATAGAAAGAGATCGGTTCTCCCATAATCTGCCGGATTTCTTGGGCTGCTTGACTCGTATCACCTATTCGAGGCAACGTTTCATGGACGAGCAGTTCGATTTGACCCTGGTTCAAGTCGTCCAAGGTCGCCAAAAGGCGGGCTTTTGTATCGGCAAGATCCAAACTACGGCCGACCTGGGCTGAAGTAAAAGTGACTTCTGTACCATCAAATCCCAGACTGGCATCGACGGCCGGGCGGGCGATTTCTAAGGCGATCTGGGTAACCGCCTCGTCCAGTCGACCTTCATTAAGGACCATAACAGGAGATACCTGGTGTCCGTAGTACCAACTATCATACTGCTGCTTTAGCCGTTGAAATGGCCCACCTTGCCGGCCAATGGAATAGGCAGTGGCAATGGTCGCCTTGGCATCCAGGGTAAAACCCAACTCGGCCGGTGATAATGTCCACTGTTCATCAACGGCCGGGTCGATTAAGCGGAACTGACCCTCATTCGTATATGGGAAAGCTGCCAGCAGTTCCCTTTCGGCTTCAGCAATTCCCATGCTGCTCAAATCAATCCCCCAGGCTGTAACGCCTGTAAATATTCGATCGAAATGCTGCTGTTGGTAGATAGTAACCACCAGCGCCAGGGTGAGACAGATCATAACAGCGGCCGTTACCGGCGCAGCCAAGAAGTAGCTCAATCGCCGAGCCAGATCGGGTTTCTTCGTGGTTGGTTGGTTTGGTGGTGTTGCGCTGGTTAACTGCATTTCTCGTTAGGTACAAGGCAATATCCTGGCTTAATCCAGGATTAAAGGTCACATTATAACAAAAGATATTGTTATCGTTGACGATACTTAACTATGGCTCAGGCTGGAGCCCCTATCCTTGCCTCTCTGGCTTTATGGGGAAGCAACTGGATTACAAATCACGCGCGGAAAATAACCAGCAGGCCAGACGTATAATGACCACAACTTAGATTATAGAATAACCAATCATTAGCTCACTGGGTTGAGAAGAAATAGCCACAGGACCGGCGAATTACAAGCCACCATCTATTCGAAAGCCTTCGAGTAAAATATGGTCGGATATAACTGCCACTATGTCATTCTCTGAAGCATCACAGGACATATCAAGCAACACCTTTCTAAACACCAAGTAAGGGAATTTTGTGACAATTCGGTTTTGCCTAGCGAAAGTTTAGGCCTGGTCTAGTTGCTGGAGAGCCAGTTGCACTCGTGCATTAAGATCAGTGACATCACGGGGAATATGCTGCAGGGCCGTTTGCGATTCAACAATGCTAAAACCAAGACTAGTGAGTACGTCAATCACTTCACCATCCAGGTCGGTAACAAAAGGCCTGGCGCCCATATCGGCCGTCAGATCGAGTTTGTCACGCAGGTGAAACATGATCCGCTCCGATGTTTTTTTGCCAATTCCGGGTACCCGTTGAAGCACAGCCGGCTCTTCACGAGCAATTGCTCCTTTTAGGACTTCTGGGCTCATCGTAGACAAAATAGCCAACCCCACCTTTGGTCCAACCCCATTGACATCCAGCAGGACTTCAAAGAGCATAAGATCTTCTTCACTTTCAAAACCGTAAAGAGAAAGTTCCGTTTCTTTGACTACCAGGTGAGTATGTAAATTCAGGCTACGTCCCACAGCGCTGATGCTTTCTAGCACCGGCCGGGGCACAAATACCCGCAGGCCAATACCGCCGACAACCAGAACAACATGGTCTTTGCCAATGAAATTTACGATTCCTCTGATTGATGCAATCATGGATTCACATTTCTAATCATCGCAGACTTCGGCTACCTTCTTGAGGGGTACCGGACTCTATCAATAAGCCGTATAAATATGCTCAGCTTTCCCGGAATAGGGCTTCATACTTTTGTCGCTGATATAGAGTAAATGCCACAGCCAGGCCGTCGGCCGCATCATCTGGCTTCGGTATTTCATCAAGGCCTAGAATATTCTTAACCATAAATTGGACTTGCTGTTTGCTGGCGTTGCCATATCCAGAAACAGCTTCCTTAATTTCAGGTGGCGAGTACTCAGAAACCGGTAGACCGGCATTTGCCAGAGCGAGCAATAATACACCACGGGCCTGTCCGACATTAATAGCCGTCGTGATATTCTTGCCAAAGAAGAGCTTCTCAATAGCGGCCGCGTCAGGCCGGAACTCGACGATCAGATCGTTTAATTTCTCGAACAAGATCTGTAGACGCTGGGCAGTATCGCCATCTTTTGGCCTGGTAACAATAACGCCGTAGCTCACAACGACTACCTGGCCGTCAACATCATCAATGATGCCATATCCGACCGTCGCCGTGCCTGGATCCAATCCTAAAAGACGCATCAAGCCTTTTTAGACAGCCGCAAGCGCCAGCATCGCCTCGTCGCTGATCTCCAGAGCCGAGTAGACGTTCTGGACGTCATCCAAATCCTCCAATGACTCAACCAGCTTCATGACCTGAAGGGCGGCCGATGTCTCTAATTCAATCGTATTGCTAGGTTCGTAAATCACGCTTACTTCGTTCAGTGCGTAGCCGGACTCCTCCAGTGCAATACGCACATTTTGCAGATCCTCCAAGTCGGTAAAAACTTCGGCCATGCTCTCTTCAAAACGCACATCGTCAGCGCCGCCATCGGCCGCGGTTAGGAATACTTCGTCTTGCTCGAACTCTTCGGTGATGCTAATGTACCCCTTCCGGCTAAATTGCCAGACTACGGCGCCAGACTCGGCCATACTACCGCCCTGCTTGTTGAATGCGTGACGAACCTCGGCGATCGCTCGATTTCGATTATCGGTAACTACTTCAATGAGGATCCCAACCCCATGAGGTGCGTATCCTTCGTAAATAATTTCCTCGAGTTCGCCCCCTTCTATTTCCCCCGTTCCCCGCTTTATTGCCCGTTCAATATTATCTTTGGGCATATTACCGGCTTTAGCCTTGTCCACAGCCAGACGCAAACGGACATTGGTCGACGGGTCGCCACCACCCTCGCGAGCGGCGAGCGTTACCTCTTTGGCTAGGCGGGTAAAAACCTTGCCCCGTTTGGCATCAACAGCGGCCTTCTTATGCTTAATTGTGGACCATTTTGAATGTCCTGACATCTGATTCTCTCCACGTAATAACGAACTTAATACTCCCACTCTGATGACACTTACATGATTGTTTGTCAATATGCGGACGGCATTTACTATGGGTTGATTATACTGCAAATCAATTAAGCGATAAACCTCTGTTCCGTGGTGAGCCCTGTTTATAACCCGCTCCCAGTAGGCGCTTGTCCTGGGAACATCGTTTCGAGTAATTCAGGCGCATATCTCCTGGCCATATCGCTACTGATGCCATTACTATGGCAGATCTCGCGATAGAGTTTAGCGCTAGGGCGCCATTCTCGCTGCTGTGTATGGGGATCCATATCGATAAGACCAAAACGCTGGGACCAACCTCGTTCCCACTCAAAGTTATCAACCAGGGTCCAATGATAATAACCCATCACCGGAAAACTGAAGCTTATGGCCCGCCACACCTCGCGCAGATGGGTCAGAATAAAGGACGGCCGCAACCTGTCCCCTCGATCTGGTAAACCATGCTCGGTAATGATTATCGGCTTACGGTAACGCATTGCAGCTTTTATGGCCGCGAACAACCCGGCCGGATAAATCTCAAAGAAATCATCGTCTGTCATAATAGCGCCTGCCGTGGGTCTGGTTTCATAAAGATGGCCAGGTCTTGGCGGGAAACGCACCAGCGATCGAGAATAATAATTGAGGCCGACAAAGTCAAATGACCCGGCCAAATGCTTGATAGCGCTTCGGCCAAGAGGCCAGGATAGGCGCCCGCTAACCAGGCTGTCCAGCCAAAGATCGTTGAAAAAAGAAGATACGCGGCCGGCCCACCAACGATCCAGCCTGTTATTCGGCGACCAGGCTTCGATAGGCCGGTAATGTTTAGCGATGCCAACCTGGGCCATGGGGTAACTTTCTTTAATGCGCTGATAGGCCAAGGCGTGGCAAGCCAACATATGCCGAAGAGCACGAAGACCGGCAAACCAACCCGTCTCGACGGGGGCCGGAAAAGATTTTTCCAGATAACGCATGACGAAGTAGACCATCGGTTCGTTGATCGAAATCCACTTTGGCACCAGATCTCCGAGCGACGAGACGACCTTGGCCACATATCGTTGAAAGTAATCAACAACCAATTCATTGTCAAAATCACCTTTCTTTGCCAACCACACCGGATTAGTGAAATGATGTAAGGTGACCATTGGCTCGATATCCCGCTCGTGCATCGCCTTCAATAGCTGACGGTATCGTTCCAGGGCTTCCTCGTCGAAAACGCTCGGTTCCGGCTCTATCCGGCTCCATTCTACAGATAAGCGGTGGGCGTTATTCCCCATCTCGGCGGCCGCTTCCAGGTCCGCTTCGGCGTTCTCCCACCAATCGTTGGCCCGCCCCGAGCGACCACCGTTAATGATATTCCCTGCCCCACCCTCCCACTGCCACCAATCGTTATTGACATTGTTTCCTTCCACCTGGTGAGCGGAAGTGGCCGTACCCCATAAGAAATCGGAGGGAAAGAACATTGTTGCCTGTGCCATATTATCTGACCTGCTGCTTTGATCAATTATTTCCCCCCGTGTTATACTTCACCGATAATATGTTTTTCGTTTTGAAGTGGCGACAAGGAGCCTGGCAAGAAAGTCCTGTGAGAAATCCGATCCCCCCGAGCGGCTTTTACTACCCGAACAGGATTGCCCGTATTTACCTCAGGGCGATGGAAGAGGTCAAGGGTCCGAATGGACTAAAAGCCCTGCTCAATTTAGTTGGCCTGGTTCAGTACACGAAGGAATTACCCCCAATAAACCTCAGCCGGGAATTTGATTTTGCCGATTTCGCCAGCATCAATCAGGGCGTATTTGATATTTACGGATTCCGTGGTGGTCTTGGATTATCTCTCAGAGGAGGACCGGCTACCTTTGACAAGGGGCTAAAAGATTGTGGAGCTTTGGCCGGGGTCGGTGACTTCGCTTTCAAAGTACTTCCACTGACCACCAAGATAAGAATAGGCATGCCTGCACTGGCTCGAATATTTACCCAATTTAGCGACTAGCTTTGCCACGTCGAAAATTATGATGATCACCTTTTGTATTTTATTGATCGTTGTCCTGTATGTTGGAGTAGGCACAGTGACCGGCCTATCTGCTTCGTTGCCCGTGGCCTATTGCAAGAAAGTTTAAGATGGGTTAGCGGTGGACTAGATTTCCGGGTAGATGAGATCGAATGTATTGCCGCCGGCGGATCAGCTTGCTTATTCAATATCGATAAGGAACCTATCTGGTACATTATATAAATAGTAAGCCAAAAGCAGATTCTTATCATTGAAGTCAATGTCGAATTAGCGGAGAGTTGGTCCAGCCGATTTCGCCATCATCACGTTAACGAAAGAATTTGATGAACTAGCTCAAAATTGTCACATCTTTCTGGATACCTCAATACCTACTACTATCCAGGTTGCGAACATGAGAAATCAGTGTCCGAATTGACGAATGAACGTTTGGCAGCTAGAGTAACCGGCTTATCATCAGCGGAAAGCGAAATTAATACGATTGAGGAGTTGCGGTTCGCCCTTATACTTTTTTTACAAAGATTCTTGACCTGCGCGTGCTGAGGCAAATCTGTCAATAGACTGAAAAAAGAGAAAATAATCAAAGTCAAATTGCTAATAATAAGGGTACTGTTAGCCCTGATTTTGTTTGAATCAGGTTGATGCTGAACTCTCTGGTCATTATCCCAACCCATAATGAGGTGAACAACCTGCCAGTATTGGTGGCTGAATTGTGGGCGCTGCAGATGCCCGGGCTTTCTATTCTCATCGTCGACGGTGATTCATCGGATGGCACAGGTCAACTTGCCGACGAGTTAGCCCAACAGCGACCAGACAGCCTGTCAGTGCTGCATCTCTCGGCCCGAGGTGGCTTGCGGCGAGCCTATATCGCGGGCTTCAAGTGGGCTATTGTCCATGGCGCTTGTTACATTATTCAAATGGATTGTGATTTTTCCCATTCGCCGAAATACATACCGGTAATGTTGGAATCTGCGAAACAGGCAGATTTGGTGATTGGTTCCCGCTATATTAGCGGTGGCAAAATGGACGAGCGCATGGGTATCCTACGTTACTTGCGTAGTTGGTGGGCTAATACAATATACGCTCGTTCAATCCTGAACCTGGGGGTCAAGGATGTGACCTCAGGCTACCGATGTTGGCAAGCGCACGCTCTACAGCATATCGATCTCGACGGTATTGCCTCTAACGGTTATAGTTTCCAGATTGAGATGGCTTATGTAGCTGAGAAATTGGGCTATAAAATTGCCGAAGTACCTATCTTTTTTGAAGAGAGGCGGATCGGCCAGACAAAAATGCGACTATCCGCGAAGGTGGAGGCAGCCTGGCGAATCTGGTACCTGGCTTGGCGGTACAGAGAACTATCACCGGCTGCAGACAAATCATCGAAGCTGCATCACTCGTTTACAAAAAAGTGAAAAAAAGAAATAGACAAATGATGACTACCAGACATGGTATTTATTGTCATCAACCGGCGCAATGTGATTGCCGGCATTGCTCTGGTGGATAAGTTACGAAACCTCAGTCGCTTGTATGAGTCGGCTTAATAAGTACAAGACAGATGTCATTATTGTGGCAGGGTTGCTAATCCTGCCGCTTTTGCTGTTTGGGTGGGTCACGCTGGGCAATAAAACCATGCTGCCAGCCGACAATCTTTTTCAGTGGGCGCCCTGGGCCAGTACCGCCGCAGATTTTGATATCGACTTTCCCCAAAACAGTTTGCTCAGTGACCTGATCCTGGAAAATTACGCCTGGAAGAGCTTCATCTCCAGTAACATCAGTGCGGGTCAGATTCCTTTATGGAATCCCAACAACTTCGCAGGTACCCCGTTCTTAGCTAATGGTCAGCACTCAGCCTATTACCCTTTTAGCGTTCTTTTTCTAGTCTTTCCTCTGGCAAAGGCTTACGGTTGGTACACCGTCAGCCAGCTATGGCTGGCTGGCATCCTTACCTACTTCTTCGCCCGGGTCCTCAAGTTGCGCCGATCCAGCGCGGCCGTGTCCGGACTGATATTCCAGGGTAGCGGCTTTCTACTGGTGAGCAGTGCTGTGTTTCCCATGATCATTGGTGCGGCTATATGGTTGCCCTTGCTTCTAGCCTGCATCGAGATGATAACCCGCAATGCCAGCAACCCTGCCAAAGCTGGTAAGACACTCCCCTGGGCGGTCCTCGGAGCACTTGCGCTAGGCGTTCAACTCCTGGTCGGGCACATCGAGATCACCTATTACACCCTTTTAATTATGGCTTTTTTTGCCGTTTGGCGATTGGCCACCCTCTTCATTCATTCCCGTAAAAAGCTAGAAGCAGATCCACTTGTGGCAAATTCAAAGCCACCAATTAGTCAACCCACGCCCTGGACCCTGACCTTGCTCAAGCCGTCACTCTGGCTGTTAGGCTTCGTATTGATAGGGATGATGTTAGGCGCCGTGCAATTCATCCCCTTTGTCGAGGTAGGTCAGGCTAACTTCCGCGAGGGGTCGGCCAGCCTGTCTGAGATACGGGGCTGGGCATTTCCAGCCCGTCGTATTCTGACCCTGGCTCTGCCGGATATGTTTGGCAACCCGGCCAATCACAACTATCGCGATGTTTTTAATGGGGAAAGCGTCCCTTTTAATACAAATTACTTTGGTCAGCTAAATCCCCATGGCCCTTACACAAGTGATTGGGGTATCAAGAATTACGTCGAAGGGGGGATCTATCTCGGCATCCTATCCCTTTTTCTGGCTCTCCTCGGCCTTTGGTCTGCGGTTCGCCAGCGCACTGACCGGCGCTCGGAAGTAGGCTTCTTCACCACTCTGAGTTTTTTCTCTCTCTCATTTATCTTCGGCACACCAACTTACGCCATCCTTTACTATGGGCTCCCGGGAATAAATCAGCTTCACTCACCTTTCCGCTGGGTTTTCCCCTTTTCTTTGTGTGTGGCCATTTTAGCCGGTTACGGCATGGACTATGTGCTCAGGGCGGCCGAGGAAAGACGAAGTAATGATCTCGAGCAGGACCGGCGCACCCCGCTTACGACTTTAAAATCAATATTTACCTTAGGCGCAAAAGTGTCGGCAACGACAGTCGCGGCCGGGGTTGCTTTCTGGGGTGGCGTCCTTGTGCTACTGGCGCTATTTTTTTCCCGACAGGCTTATTCATCTATTGAGCCGGGTATCGAACGTGTTTTCCTTGGACTTGTTCAAGCGTCCGACGCTTTCCCAGACACGCGGGCGTTTTTTAGCTACCAGTTTAAACAGGTTCTAATTTTTTCCCTGATGCTGATCGCCACCGGTCTGGTTTTACGAGCCGCGTATTCCAGAGCCAAACTCCGCGGCCGGTCCGTCTGGATTCCCCTGGCGCTGATAGTAATCGGGTTGGACCTATTCATCGCCGGATATGGCTTTCATTCTGTAGTTGATCCGGCGCTCCTGGACTATGAACCGGAAGTAACCCAATGGTTGGAAGAACAACCCGGTCTATGGCGGTTGACCACCTTCACGCCTCATGGAGACAAGCCTCTAAACGCCAATACACCGTGGCTTTCTGGATTGCAAGATATTAGGGGTTATGACTCAGTTATCCTGAAACAATACACCGACTATATGGCCACGATTGAACCACAAAATGAACTGCCTTTCAATCGTGTCCAACCTATCGTTAATTGGCAGTCAATCAATTCTCCCCTCCTCGATCTATTAGGAGTCAAGTTCATCATTTCTGCCGAAGATATAGAACTTCCCAAGCTGATACCGGTGTGGCACGGCGAAGGGTTGACAGTGTATGAGAACCTGGCCAGCGTACCGCGAGCTTATTCAATCGCCCAATCGGCGACGGTCGTAGTAGAAAACGCTCTCGAGGCCATGCAGGTGCGGGATCCGCGCCAATTTGTTTTTGTCGAAATGGGCGATACACCGGATGCCTTTAATGGAAGCGGCCAGCCACAGATCTTAGCTCCGGCCGAAATCGTCGAATATGGCGACAGCGAAGTTCTCGTGCGAACCAGTGTAGCCGAGGATTCCTGGCTTATTCTCAACGACACATACTTTACGGGTTGGGATGCTTTCATACGCCAAACCGATGTACAGGACGGAGAAACGGACCAGGAAGAAAAAACTGATATAGTGCGAGTAAACGGCAACTTCCGTGGGGTAAAGCTCGAGCCTGGTAATTGGGAAGTCAGGTTCCATTACAGCCCGCTTAGCTTTAAGCTTGGTGGATTGATCAGTTTCATGAGCCTCATCATTATCACCTTCTCCCTGGTAGTCTGGACCTGGCGTCGGCTGATAGATCCACAGGCGTCATTGACTAATACGAGAAGCATTGCCAAAAACAGTATCGCGCCTATGACCCTTAACTTGTTCAATCGGGCGATTGACTTCGTTTTTGCCGCCTTTTATTTGCGGATGTTGGGTCCGGCTGACGCCGGTAAATTCGCCACTGCGATTATCATTGCCGGCTGGTTTGAAATCGTCTCCAATTGGGGCCTCAACACCCTGATTATCCGAGAAGTCTCCAAAGATAAAAGTCAGGCCGGGCGTTATATATTGAACACCTCGGTCCTGCGCCTGGGCACAACTGTTATCGCCAGCCTGCCGATTTTTGCCTACATTTATTTCATCAGTTCAACTGGCAAGCCTCTTGATGTGCAGACAACAATGGCCATCCTGCTGCTGATGTTTGGCATGGTTTTTTCTGGTATAAGCCAGGGTTTAGCAGGCTTATTTTATGCTTATGAAGTGGCCGAATTCCCGGCCGCGATCACTACGATCACAACAATTTTTAAAGTCGGTTTCGGCGTAGCCGTTCTCTTGCTTGGTTATGGTTTCGTCGGTCTCGCAGGTATTTCCATCCTGGTCAACATCATCACCTTGCTCATCCTGTTAGTTGCCTCTTCGCGCCAATTCCACCTGAGCGGGCCCTGGCGGATCGATCTTGGCCTCCAGCGACGCATGTTATACTTAAGCTATCCGCTTATGCTCAACCACCTTTTTGCGGTCATTTTCTTCCAGATTGACGTCCCCCTCATGAAACAGATCAATGGGGATGAGGTTGTGGGTTGGTACAACAGCGCCTACAAGTGGGTATTGGCTTTTAATGTAATACCTTCTTTCTTCACTATCGCCTTGTTTCCGGTCATATCCCGTCAGGTTCATAGCTCTCTAACCGATGCCAGGCGAACGTTTCGGATGGCCATCAAGTTGATGTTGCTCATCGCATTTCCCCTGGCGGCCATCGTAACCTTACTGGCGCCAGTCATGATCGGCATCCTAGGCGGTCGGCAATTCCTACCGGATGGGGCCATTGCCCTCAGAATCGTCATCTGGTCCATCCCCATTGGCTGGATGAACAGCGTTACCAACTACATGCTCATATCTCTCAACCGTGAGAAGATGCTGACCAGAGCCTTCATCATTGGCGTGGCCTTCAATCTCATAGCCAACCTAATTTTCCTGCCTCGGTACAGCTACGTCGCCGCTTCGGTCATAACGATTCTGTCCGAGATTGTCTTACTGGCCCTCTTTACATATTTTCTCAGACCGGTCATGCCCAGGGTGGGCTGGTTTAATCTGCTGAAACGCCCGCTGGCCATTACGGCGGCTATGGTCATCGCCATGATACTGGGCAACCAGGTGAGCATGATCCTTGCCCTGGCGCTCGGTATACTTGTATATCCATTGGGCCTGTGGATATTAAGGGTCTTTGGTGAGCAAGAGCGGCAGATCATCGCCTCACTTCTTCCCGATAGCCTGGCCAGCCGATTTTCGGTAGATAAATCTTTGGGTGGAGAGTAATATATGCCCAACAGATCCCATTCCCGGCCATCTAACCACTACCGTCTGATCCTGGTCGCTGTGTTGCTTACAGCGGCGGTTCTACGCCTATACGGGATCAACAATCTATCTCCACCAGGGTTGGAGCACGATGAAGTAGCACACTGGCTCATCAACCGCGATATCCTCTCTGGCAATCTGGCTCTCTATTTCACTGATGCCTACGGTCACGAAGCGGGTTTCCACTATGTTCAGACCGCTTTTTCGATCTTTTTAGGCGACAATGCCTTTGCTTTACGTTTGCCATCCGCCTTTGCCGGATTGATGCTTGTCTCCGTCACCTTTGCCTTAACGCGACGATTGTTTGGAATCAAGACCGCCTTACTCTCGGCCAGTTTGTTTGCCGTTCTCTTCTGGCCGGTCTTTTACAGCCGTCTAGCGCTGAGGGCCGTTGCCTTGCCATTGCTGGCCGGTTTATCAGCCTATTTTTGGTGGAAAGCCTGGCAGGGCCGGCCTTCAAAGCCCGGTCAATCATCAGGCTTCTCTTCCCTGGACTCGATTCTTTCTTCTTCGCTCA
>Ga0307379_10004291_pt1 | contig 20416 bp, 19 predicted proteins | sample UN2MG_FD_202237 | JGI IMG/M metagenome (GOLD analysis project Ga0307379, IMG submission 202237) | Soil microbial communities from Risofladan, Vaasa, Finland - UN-2 | ecosystem: Environmental > Terrestrial > Soil > Coastal area > Acid sulfate soil | place: Finland: Risofladan, Vaasa | collected... | reverse complement strand
CCGCCGTAAACCGTCTCCGCTTCCCTTCCATCGTCCCGCCTCCTTGTTCGTATAACTATCTTGGCGGCAGGACTCTCCATTTTCAACTGAGGCAGGACATTCGCGCTTACTACCTCACAATACTACAGGATTCATCTCTTGGCATTGCTAAAAGGCCTTACCTCGTTCAACCAATTATGTTCCGAACTTCTCTATCACCAAAGCTATCGCCGGTTCTGTCATATCAAATCAATCTCCAAAATTCCTCAACCCAATACCCTCTCCGTTTTTCGCTCCGAGATCGGATCGGAGAGCTTTGGTCTGATCAACGACCTGCTTCCGGGAAAATTCTTCTCCATGATTCCATTACCCCCGGTGGCGGTCGCCGTGCCCGACTCCACCGACCTGGAGGCGTCTTGTTCAGGGCACGGTAAAAAAATGTTCTTGCCCAAAAAGATGTAAGTGCCAACGCGAGTACACGGCCGAGGGCGCAGCCAAAGGCCACCGTTCGAAGAAGTCGGGGCAATCCGAATTTTTCGTGGGCTATAAGAAGCACACCCTGAGGTTGATCTTTCGGCTCCAAGGAAAGTGGCGCAACGTGCCGATGATAACCCGCACCGAACCGGCCAACCTCTCCGACGGAATCCTGCTTAAGCCCTTGCTGGAAGCGGGTCTGGGCCGATTGAACTTTTTGCCCGACATCGTGGTGGCCGATATGGGCTACATGGACAAGGAGGTGAAAAATCAATTGCGAACCCAATATGGTGTGGCGGTAGTGACCAGGGCCAAAAGCGACATGGTTGTCCCCCCAAATTGCGAGGAAGATGGATGCCCCTGCTGCCCTCAAGGACAACGACTGATCTGGGACCGTTATGTGATCGAAGAGTTCAGCCACTTGTATTACCCTCCTCCCCAGGGAGACATTTGCATGGTCTGTCCGGAGCAGAGCCAATGCAAAAAAGAATTTCGCTTCCCCCCGGACTGCCATGAAACCTTCTTCGGGTTAATCCCGCTCCATAGCCGTTTGGCAAAACAACTGCTTGTCCGCATCCGCCCTCAGGTGGAAGCCGGCTTCGAAACCGATAAGAACCGGTTCAACCTCAGCGACTTTTTCATAAACAGCTTGGAGTTGGCTCGTACCTTGTCATACCTCGCCGACGCATGTAATATATTGACGCTTACCGCCGAGGTCCGATCACATCACGGGCGGCGGTATAAGAGGGTTGATCGGCAATCGAGGCGCCAACTGGTACTGGACTTCGGTCCTCATAAGCGCCGCTGAATTGTTGAACACCCTCTAATAATTCGACACGTCTTGAGTTCAACATTCCGCCGCAACAAGTAGATAATGGGAGAATATTCGTTCATGATCTGTCAGAGGGATTGAAATCCATACCGTCCCGACCCTGAAGGGGCCGCATCTCGCCGCCGCTTTTAATTCAACCCTTTCAGGGTTGATAACCGGGGGGCGCTGTTCCGTAGGTTTCACCTACGGCTACTCATGTTCAACCCCTTCGGGGTTGCAGAGGCTTGGGTTGGCGCTTTCCATGGGTTGCACCCACGGCTACTCATGTTGCTCCCCTTCGGGGAATTAGGCCGCGAGTCCTGGTTTATAATTCAGAGATTGACCGATAAGGTGCGCGATCCCCGGAGGGGATTGATGTGAGTAGCCGCAGGTGCAACCTGCGGAACGCGGCGTGAATAACCGTTTCAACCCTGAAGGGGTTGCACAAAAAAGCGGGCCTGAACGCGATGTCCACTTACACCCAGATCTATTACCATGTTATTTTTTCGACCAAGGACCGGAGGCCGGTGTTGACCAAGGACCGGCGGGAGGAATTGTTCCGGTACATCTGGGGCGTGATAAAAAATCATCAATGCCATCTTTACCGGTTGAATGGTGTTGATCGAAGAAACGTCACTCCCATATTAGTTCGATTTCGTAACCGTTTTCGACTTCGACAACGTCTCCGGTCGGGTTTTTCCCTCCCGACCTTTTGATCAACTCATCCAAGCATCCCGCCACGCCGTACATGAATGCTTCGGGGTCGCCGATTTCACGGTCGTGATCGGTTACATTGAGACTGACCTTCACTCTGTTTTCATTCATTTCAGAAACCTTGAGATCGGCATCGACATTTCTGATAAAATTCCTTCGCAGGACTTCGAACTTCTTTATACTTTCCTTGGGGTCTCCTTGGCACAGGATGTTTTTATAAACGTCTAACAGGCCTTTCATGATCATCGGTCCGAATGTGCGGATGAGATTCAGGTCCCTTTTCGCGCCGACCTGATAAAGCGTCCGTCCGATCCGCTGCCAGGCGTCGGATGAGTACCAGTTGGATGAAAGAATCCTTGAGTTGACCAATTCCCAGTCTTCCGGCGTCAAATGCCGTTCCCAGTCAATATTCTTGGTCGACCGTATCAATCTGATGTAGTCGATCAGCAGGGTCCCCTTTATCTGCCCCTTGCCTTTATCGGAAGCGCCCATCCTCAAGCTCCTTTGTTTGTGGAATTAGCCGTAAGTTGAAATCATGCGGCAACCCGCCTTAAATAAGACTCCCACCCGCTTGCCCCATTTGTCGCGCGCTATTATACCCTTCATAGTGTCTATGACCCTGCCACCATTACCTTTTGACGGAAAAAGAAGCCAGCCTCAAACCCTTATGAATACAACCAAAGCATACCAATCCACCCCCCTGCTGTCAAGAGATTTTATATCGGGGGAAACCAGATCAGGCCGGGACATTGGACAATTGGCAGTTGATAACCCGGGGGCGCTGTACCGTAGGTTGCACCTACGGCTACTCACGTTCACACCCCTTTGCGGGGTTTAAGATGCCGCGCTTTTTTGCGGGACTCGGTAGCGATTGATGGCAGGGGGAAGCCAACGGCGACTTTTAGCCTTCAATTTTACAGGCTCTTGTCCTATACAAATATTTCATTTATAATTCAACTGATCCATCCATGAAAATCAGCGTTATCATTCCGGTGTGGAACCGCCCCCGGGAGGTGGTTAAAGCCATTGAGAGCGCCCTGGGGCAGACCCTGCCGCCGTTCGAGATCATCGTTGCGGACGATGGTTCCACGGACGGGACCGGCGACGCGGTGGCGGCCTTTGGTCCTCCGGTCCGTCTCATCCGGCAGGACCAGCGGGGGCCCGCCGCCGCCAGGAACCGCGCCGCGGCCCAGGCCACGGGGGACTGGCTCGCCTTTCTCGACTCCGACGACCGGTGGCTGCCCGGGAAGCTGGAGCGTCAGGCCCAGGCCATTCAGGACAGCGGCGCGGCCATGGCCCATTCCAACGGGTGGATCGTCACTGGGCTCGAGGCACCCGCCGACCCGGCCACGCTAAAGAGCCGGTACGAGATGCTCAAGCCGGCGCAGGGGGCGGACTGTCTCGCCGACTTCCTTTACAGCGGCATCATAACGTCATCGCTGATGATCCGACGCGACGTTTTCGAGGCCGCCGGAGGATTTGACGAAAGCTTCCGGGTCAATGAAGACGTCGAGCTGAACATCCGGCTCCTGGCCTCGTCACGGGTCTTGTGCTTCACTCCCGAGCCGCTGGTCATCATGCGGGTCCTTCTCGACGGCCATAAAGCCAGATGGCTGGAGAGCCTGCTTGAATCCATCCGCGCCCAGCAAAAAGCCCTTAGCGCCTTCCCCCGCTGCCGAGCCGTGCTCAAGGCGTCCCTGGCCAAACAATACCGCAATGCGGCCCACTGCGCCATCGTCCAGGCCGACGGCCCGACCAGCGCCCGCTGCCTGATCCGCTCCTTCCAATACCGGTTCCCCACCTGGAGAGAGGCCGCGGCCGCCCTCATCCTCCTTGCCGGGGGAAAACGCGGCGAAGCCATGATGAAACGACGCTGGAAGCGATGCGTGGATTTTTTCGGCGAGCAGGCATGATCCCGGCGTTTCCGGAAACGCGGGACGGACGCCGGCTTTCGGCATCATGACCGGCGGCCGCGGGGCCCGGCCAGCCCTCTCCGCACCGATCTGTCCAGCGCTCGACCGAACCGGTTGCCGTCATCAATCATTCAATTGCATTTCGGCGAAAATCAGCGGGCAGGGAAGAGGGCTTTTTTCCGCGGCCCCAGGGTCCCTATTATCTCCATCCCGCGGCATCGGAGAGCTGGAGGGGGCGGGGGACTTTGACCTCGACTTGGGCGCCGTCCCGAGGATGGGTGAAGGAGAGGCGGGAGGCCTGGAGGGCGTGGGAGGGTGAGAAGGGTATGAAGGGTATGAAGGGTGAGAAGGGTATGAAGGGTATGAAGGGTGAGAAGGGTATGAAGGGTGAGAAGGGTGATAAGGGTGTGCCGTAGCGGTCGTCGCCGAGGACGGGGTGGCCGATGTAGGCTAAGTGGGCGCGGAGCTGGTGCATGACTCCGGTGACGAGCTCGAGTTCGAGGAGGGTGATGGCGGGGGCCTTTTCCAGGACGCGGTAGCGGGTGAGGGCCTCCTGGGGCCGGCCGCGGAACTTGACGCCTTCAGCCACCGCGACCATGAGTCCGGCCTTGCCGGGATGGCGGGCGAGGGGGACGCGGATTTCGCCGCTTTGCCTTTCCACCCGGCCCCGGACCAGGGCGCGGTAGATTTTCCGGACGCGGTGCATTTTCATGTCGCGGCGCATGAAGTCGAAGGCCGGCCGGTTTTTGGCGAACATGACGAGTCCGGCGGTCCCGGTGTCGAGGCGGTGGATGAGTCCGGGCTCGAGGAGGCGGTCTCCCACGCCTCTTATGTGCGGCCACCTGGCGACGGCGGCGTTGACCAGGGTGCCGGTTTCGTCGGGGGCGAGGGGGTGGGTGGGGACTCCGGGGGGCTTGTCGAGGACGGCGAGGTCGTTGTCTTCGTAGACGACGGCGAGGGGCAGATCGTAATCCGGTGCGGGAGCGGGTCCGGCCGCGGCAGCGGCCCGGACCTGGTCGCCGGGTCCGACCCGGTCGCCCTTTTTGGCGCGGCGGCCGTTGACCAGGACCTTGCCGTCGCGGATGAGGGCGCGGACCGCGTTCATGGAAAAGCCGGGGAGGCGGGCGTGGAGGAAGCGGTCGAGGCGTAGCGGTCCCTCGCCAATCATCTCCTGCCAGTCTTTCTTCCCGTCCAGGTCCATGGGGTTTTCATGATAGCGCGGAGGGCAGGGGAAGGGAAGGGTGAGGAAGAAGGAAGAAGTATGAAGGGTGAGAAGGGTGATAAGGGTATGAAGGGTATGAAGGGGCGCGGGGATTTTATTTTTGGGGCGGCGGCGGCTTGAGCAGGTTGGGGTCGTAGTGGACGGCGGGGGCTGGGGGATTGGCGGTGTAAAGGATGAGGTTGGGGGTTGGTCCGACCTTTTCCTTGTTGGCGTTCCACCAGGTCTGCCATTTGACGAGGTCGGTTCCGTAGGTCTGGCCGGTGATTTTCTGGAGGGCGAGGGATGAGTCGGCTGCCATGCTTGCTCCCTGTTTTTCGAGCTTGGCTGCCATCGGCTGGTTTCCGGAGGCTCGGACGGAGCCCACCATCGAGAGCTTGGCTTTTCCGTCTTCGAGGTACTTGATAAGGGCGGGGACGGCGCGTGGGTCCTTGATCTCTCCCAGGGCGTAGGCGTAAAGATTACGGTACTGGTTCCCTTCGGTGACGAGGGCGACGGCGAGGTCGTCCACGGCTGGTTTTCCGATGGCGATCAGCTCCTGGACGGCCTGGGCTCGGCGCTGGTCCATGTTGACGGACTGGGCGATCTGGTTTCCGGAAAGGTCCGGGACCATCTTGAAGTTCTGGTTGCGCGATCCGTCGGCGGTATAGGGCTGGTTGGAGGGCGGCGACTCGACGCGGGCGTTGTTGTTGACGATGAGTCCGTTGGGGTGCGACTCGATAAGCGCGATCAGGGCCTTGCCCCGGTTTTGCACGGCGGGTCCGGCGGCGGGCTGCGCGGGAGCGGTTCCGGTCTGGGCCCGGGGCGCGGGCTTGGGCTGCGGCGTGTTTGCTGGGTTCTGTGCGCGGGCGGCCCATGATGGGGCGAGGGCCAGGGAGAGCATGATCAATAGGCTGAAGCCGAATTTTTTCCGGTCCATGACGGCCTCCTTATAACAGTGGGCGGGAATTCGGGGCGTTTTAAAGCTCATCCCTCCTTCTGGACTTCGAGGTTTCCGGTCTGGATGTCGAGGGTGATCTTGTATTTGACGTCGTTTTCCTTGAAGACGGTGGTGTGGTCGAAGTTGGTCTGGGCCTCCTTGAGGAGGTATTTAAGGTATTCGAGGCGTCCTTCCTTCATTCGCTTCAATGCCTCGATACCGCCCGGATCGCCCGTGAATTTCATCGTGCTTCTCCTGAAGCCTTCCCTGCCAAGATACTTAGCATACATCATTATTGGAAGCAAGCCGCGGGCTCTGCGGGGCTCCGCGGGTGCGCGGGCTCGCCGGGGTGCGGCGGGCGCGGCCGGAGCGGGATCAATATTAATCGGCCACGGCGTGGTTGTTGTTTTGGACGTATGATGAATTGATGAAGGCTTCGAGCTGCTCCCGGGTGTACTTGTCCATGGTGAGGAATCGCACTCCCATTCCGGAGGGGTGGTGGAGGGCCGCGGACTCTTTTTCGCGGACGACCCTTACGACCTCTCCGTCGAGGACCATTTCCTCCCGGGTCACGGGATGGCTGAGGATGATCTTGACTCGCTCGTGAAGGTCCTTGGGTTTCCGGGTGCGGATGAAGATTCCGCCGTGGCTGATGTTGTGGGTGTATTCCTCGATCATGGCCTCGCGGCTTCCGAAGCGGACCCTGATTTTGGCCTCGTAGCGCCGGTGCTCGCGGCGGCCTAAGCCGTCGGCGTACTTGTCCAGCTCCAGCTTGTTTTTGATGAAGGTCTCGATGGACTGTACGTCCTCGTGCTTGATTTCCTTGAGCTCGATGCCCATTCCGGATGGTTGGGCCTCGGTGGCCTGCTCGGGGGTGACGACGTGGATGACTTCGCCGAGCGCCAGGATCTCCTGCTCGATCTCGGGAATGACGATGACGACCTGGACCATGGACTGCTGCTCGCAGGGCTTCGAGGTCCTCACGAACAGGCCGCCCTTGCTGATGTTGTGGGTGTACTCGGAGATGAAAGCGGCGACGTCCTTGAAGCGCACCTTGAGCTTGGCCTTGACCCGAATATTTTTCCTTCTGCCTGAATCCTCCACCAAGAGGCGCCTCCATAACGGTCGTGATCTGAAATTTTACGTCTAAGAAGATTTTAGCGGAAGAACAGCGGAAACGCAATCAGTTTGGAAGGGAGCCTTGGGGCCGGAGGTTTTTTACAAGCCGGTAAACGGATGGGGCCGGGGCGCCCGCGGAATATATTGGTGTTCTTGGAAGGCGCGGCCGGCGGATTTTTTGTCATGCCCCGGTCCGGCGGTTCTCGGACTCGGTGTTGGCGGCGGCGTTTGAGGCGAGCTGTTCGGCGCGGTCCCTTGCGGCCAGGGCCTCGGCCAGCTCGGCGAGGTCTCCCTGCATGACGGCGGCGAGGCGGTGGAGGGTGAGTCCGATGCGGTGGTCGGTGACTCGGTTCTGGGGGAAGTTGTAGGTGCGTATTTTCTCGGAGCGGTCACCGCGCCCGACCATTGATCGGCGCATGGCGGTCCGCTCCTGTTGCTGGCGGGTGGTTTCGAGGTCGAGCAGCCGGGCGCGGAGGATTTTCATGGCCTTGGCCCGGTTCTTGTGCTGGCTTCTCTCGTCCTGGCAGACCACGACCAGGCCGGAGGGCTTGTGGGTGATGCGGACGGCGGAGTCGGTGGTGTTGACGTGCTGCCCGCCGGCGCCCTGCGATCGGAACACGTCCACTTTGAGGTCGCCCTCCTCGATTTTGACATCCAATTCCTCGGCCTCGGCCAGAACGGCCACGGTGACGGCGGAGGTGTGGATGCGGCCCTGGGCCTCCGTCACCGGGACGCGCTGCACCCGGTGCACCCCGCTCTCATAGCGGAGCTTGCCGTAAACCTCCTGGCCCGAGATCTGCGCGATCACCTCCTTGAACCCGCCCTTTTCGGCGGCGCTCATGGACAGGACTTCGGTGCGCCAGCCCTGGTTGTCGGCGAAGCGCTGATACATCTCGAAGAGCTCGCGCGCGAAGAGCGCCGCTTCCTCGCCTCCGGTGCCGGCGCGGATTTCGAGGATGATGTTCTTGCCGGCGAGCGGGTCCTTGGGCACGAGCAGCCGCTTGATCTCCTCGGTAAGGCCTTCGCGCTCCTCCTTCAGGTCCCGGAGCTCGTCGCGGGCCAGGGCCGCGAGCTCATGGTCCGGGCCATGGGCGAGCGGCTCCGCGTCCTCGGTCCGGGCGTCCAGCTTTTTGAGGCGGGCGTAGACCTCCATCAGCGCCCGGAGCTCCGCGTGCTCGCGCCCGGCCTCCCGGAGCATGTCCGGCGACTTCAGGACCTTGGGGTCCGCGAGCCGGCGCTCGATCTCCTCATAGCGGGCGGCCAATGTTTCCAGCTTGTCCCACATCTTCCACTCCATGGCTTGAGGCTTGGGGCTTGGGGTAATGTTTCCGAACCTCAAGCCTCAAGCCCCAAGCCTCAAGCCCCACTTCCCAGGCTGCTCGCCCGTGTGCTTTGGAAAAAGAAAAGCCACGGGCCCGGCGAGCCGGACCCGTGGCGTGATGCCGGCCTGGACTAGGACTCTTTGTTTTTCTTCTTGGCGCCGGCCTCGAAATCCTTGCCGTACTTGCGGTAGAAGCGCTCGACCCTGCCGGCGGAGTCCACCAGCTTCTCCTTGCCCGTGAAAAACGGGTGGCAGGCGGAGCAGATGTCAATCTTGACCACTCCCTGCTTGGTCGAGCGCGTCTCGATCACGTTGCCGCACGCGCACTCGAACCGGACCTTCCCGTACTTGGGATGAATGCCTTCCTTCACTGGAACTTACCCCCTTAACTGCTCGCGATCAGGATATAATATACATCAGGTCCGCCCGCGGTTCAACTCGCCGCTTTACGCGGATGCGGGGCGGAGATAGAATTGGGCTGAGCGGAAAAGAGGATCGAGCAGCGAGGAGCGAGGAGCGAGGGGTTGCGGAGAATTCCCTCGATTCCCGCTTCTCGATCCTCGTTCCTTGTTATTATTTCGCTGCCGAACATTGCGCGATGAGAGGCCGTCCGTACGGAAGATCGAGGGAGGAAGGAAGATGCTGGTAGTGATGAAGAGGGACGCCGCCGCGTCGGAGGTTGACGCGGTGGTGAAGAAGATCGAGGGCATGGGTCTGCGCGCGGTCCCGATGCCGGGGGCGCAGCGGACGGCGGTGTGCGTTTTGGGGAACGATGGTCCGCTGGACCCCTCGATTTTCCGGGTGATGGTCGGGGTCAAGGACGCGATTCCGGTATCGAAGCCTTATAAGCTGGTGAGCCGGGAGAGCCGTCCGGAGGCCACGGTGGTGCGGGTGGACGCGGCCCGGATCGGGGGCGGGGGCGTGGCGCTGATCGCGGGTCCGTGCGCGGTGGAGAGCGAGGCCCAGTGCATGGCGATCGCGGAGAAGGTGAAGGAGGCGGGGGCGGAGTTCTTCCGGGGCGGGGCGTATAAGCCTCGGACGTCGCCTTACTCGTTCCAGGGTCTGGGGGAAGAGGGGCTGAAGATATTGGCGCGGGTGCGCGAGCGGTTCGGGCTTTACATTGTCACCGAGGCCATAGACCACGAAGTGATCCGGAAGGTCGCGGACTACGCGGACGTGGTGCAGATCGGCGCGCGCAACATGCAGAACTACTCGCTCCTCCGGGCGGCGGGCAAGTGCGGGCGGCCGGTGCTCTTGAAGCGCGGGATGTCGGCGACCATCGAGGAGTGGCTGATGGCGGCGGAATACGTGATGAGCGAGGGCAACCCGGACGTTATCCTGTGCGAGCGGGGCGTGCGCACGTTCGGCGACCACTCCCGGAACACGCTGGACCTCTCCGCCGTGCTGGCGGTGCGGGCGCTCACCCACCTGCCCGTGATCACCGACCCCAGCCACGCCGCGGGCCGGCGCGACCAGGTGATCCCGCTGGCCCGGGCCTCCGCCGCCATCGGGGTGGACGGCCTCATGATCGAGGTCCACCACGAGCCCGACCAGGCCCTCTCCGACGGACCCCAATCGCTGTACCCGGAACAGTTCGCGGAGCTGGCCCGGGAGGTGAAAAAGCTCGCGGCCCCGGGATGAGCGGGGGCGAGAGCGGGACCTTCGGTCAGGATCACTCTTGTCCATAATAGACATCGAGAAAAACGCCAAGACGCCAAGAGCGCCGGGGTTCGCCAAGTAAAACCGGAAGTTTCTTGGCGGCAAGTCTCGGAAAAAGACGCATCGCCTTGACTCCAACCTGCTTGGCGAACCCGCTGACGGGAACGCCAAGAAAGAATAAACTGCCGGGAGGCCGGCTTGAGAATTCAGTAAAAACATCGCCCTTGGCGTTCTTGGCGTTTTTCTTGTGCCTTTATTTTGGACAGCACTGGGTCAGGATATGTAATGGCGGATGCCCCGGCTGAAAGTGACCGGCTCAATATCGAACGCCTGGAAAAAGGGTCCGGGGTCGCAGACGTTGTTGATGAGGAGCATCTGGAGCTGTCCCATGGTGATGGGGAACGACTGGAACCTTTGCATCATGCGGATGGCCGGCTGCATGAGGGCGAGGGGGAAATGGATCTTGCGGGCCTGGTCGCGGCCGAGCGCTTTGGCGATCTCGTCGAGCAGTTCGTTGTAGGTCATTTCTTCCGGCCCTCCGGCCTCGAAGGCGCGGCCGATGGTATCGGGCAATGACAGGGCCTTGACGAATCCCGCGGCCACGTCCTTGATAAAGATCGGCTGGAGGCGGTAGTTGCCGTCGCCGATGACGGGGACGAGGGGGAGCGCGCGCACCTGTGAGGCCAGCATGTTCACGAACCGGTCGCCGGGGCCGAAGATGACGGAGGGCTTGATCACGGTCCAGTCGAGGGTGGAGTCGCGCACGGCCTGCTCGGCTTGCCACTTGGTGCGGAAGTATTCGGTTTCCGCTCCGGGCCCGGCGCCGAGGGCTGACATGTGCACGAGCCGCTTCACGCCGGCGGCCGTCATGGCGCGGAGCACGTTTTTCGCGGCCGCGGCGTGCAGGCGCTCGAAGGTCACGCCCTTTCGGGGCACGGCCCGGATGATGCCCACCAGGTGAATGACGGCGTCCGTGCCTTCCAGGAATTTTTCCAGGTCCGGGGCCATGACGTCGGCGCGCGCGAGCTCGACGTTTGCGGGGAGATGAGACGCGCCGGGGATGGAATCGGGCCGGACCAGGGCGCGGACCAGAAGTCCCTGGGCGATAAGCTCGTCCACTATATGTCCGCCCACGAAGCCGGTGGCGCCGGTGACCATTACTTTCATGCGCGGGCACTCTTGTCCGAAATAGGAGCTGAGAAAACCGCCAAGGCGCCAAGACCGCCAAGAATCGCCAAGTAAATCCTGGTGTTTGTTTGCGGCGAAACCAAAAAACAGATCCAAGGTTTCGGTCCCAACCTGCTTGGCGAACCGGTAGGCATGAGCGCCAAGAAAGAATCATTTGGCCGAAAGCTGGACTGAGATTGAAATAAAATCATGATTCTTGGCGTCCTTGGCGCCTGGGCGGTTTTCCGGTCCGTTTATTTTGGACAGCACTGATGCGCGAGGCCCTTACGGGGTCAATGTAATCATTGGGCGGGAGACCGCCGGAGGCGGGCCGTGATCATGGCTCGGGCTTGCACCGGGCGAGCTCGGCGGAGGTCTGGCGGAGCCGCTCGGAGAGGATGAGGGTGAAGTTCTTGTAGACCTTGGCGGCGATGCTCAGGTCGCGTTCGAGGAGGTCGAGGAAGAGGTCGCGGCTGATGAGCAGACACTCGACCTCGTTATTGGCGGTGACGCGGGCGGAGGTCAGGGTGGCCTCGAGCAGGCTCATCTCTCCGAAGGCCTCTCCGGCGGGGAGCTTGGCCAGCTCGGTCAGGGAATCGTTCTTGACCTTATAGACGGTTACGGCGCCCCTTTTGATGATGTAGAGCGCCTGGCCCTCGACGCCCTCCTCGAGCAGAATGGACTTGGGCGGACTCTGCTCCTCGGAGGTGATGGCGGCGAACTTGTTGAGCTCCTCTTCCGTCAGTCCCTGAAAGATCCGAACCTTCTTGAGCAGGTCCACATTCTCCATTACCGCTCCTCCTTGCGCTGCTCAGAGAATTTTAAGACGGGATTAACAGGATTAACCGGATTTACAGAATACGCCTCTTGTTTTTTAATCCTGTAAAAGCCGTTAATCCTGTCTGAAAAAATTTTCATGATTTGAGGGCGCCGCCTCGCGACATGAGGATAATGCCCAGGAACATTTTGAGGCTTAGCCCGCCGATTTGCAAGCTATTGTAGCAAAAATTGGAGAGGGCGGTCAATTAACGAATTTTTTAATGGACAATTCCAGGCATCTCCGTTATCATGTTAGGGAATAACCCGGGGCGATGAAGAAGGAGAGAGTGGGATGCGGGCCATGGTCCGTGTGATGTTGACTTGCGCCGGCTGCGCCTTGCTGCCGGGGTGCATGCCCAAGAGCTTTCCGCGGTCGGTGACGGCGCCGGAACAGGCGCTGACGGCGGTGGCGCTGGGGGCTGACCGTGTTGGCGCGGAGATCATTCCGCGCTACGAGGTGGGGCGGCGCTACAGCCTGCAGCGGCAGACGCCCAAGGTGGAATACTCCTTCTATACGGACGTCCGCTTCAAGACCGACCCGACGCTCTTTTACCCGGCGCCGGAGGGGGCGCCGGAGGTGGAGAAGGTCAAGACCCTGCAGAACACCCGGGACACCGAGGTTACGCTCATCAAGTGGGAGAGCCAGTACTGGCCTCAGAACCCCGACTTCGCGCTGCGCTACGAGACCTACCAGGAGGCGCACACGGCGTACGCGGTGTATTTGCGGAGCAAGCGGCCGATCAACCGGGGCGCGGTGATCGTGTCTCACGCCTGGACCGGGGGCGACATCTTCAGGAAGCGCCACTATGACGAGAAGAAGATGTACCAGTACCTGGACCTGGGCTATGACGCGGTGGTGATCCAGGAGCCTTACCACGGGATGCGCTCGCTGGAGAACACGATCTTTTCGGGGGAGCAGTTTCTCTCCGGCGACATCTCGGTCATTGCCGAGGCCCTGTGCCAGGAGGTCACGGACATCCGCGGCATCCGGACCTGGCTTCAGGACCGTTACGACGTGGTGGGGCTGATGGGCGAGAACATGGGGGCCACGGCGGCGCTGATGGCGGCGGTGGCGGACCCAGGCTTTGCCTTCGTGGTGGCGTGGGAGCCGATCGCCTCGCCGGGCGAGCTTCCGAATGATTCGCCCGTCGCGCCGTTCGCCTTCAAGGCCATGTACGCCTCGGGCCTGGACCAGAACCTGATCAAGAAGGTATTGTACGTGGCCAGCCCGGTCAATTACGACCTGGCCATCCCGCAGAAGGACGTGCTCATGTTCGCGGGCATGGGGGACGGCTTCGTGATCCCCGACCAGCCGGGAATGCTCAAGAAGAAATGGGACGACGCCGGGCTCTTCTGGTTCGCGGGCGGACACCTCGTCAACTTCCAGAAAAAAATCTGTTACCAGAAGGAGCGGGCTTTCATGCGGTCGCACCTTCCCCATAAAAAGGACGCGGCGGTGAAGGCCGGGGACAAAAAGCCGGAGCAGGAAAAGTCCGGGAAGACCAAATGGTGGAAGAGAAAGAAGCCCGGGGGATAAGGGCCCAGGGAATATGGGCGTTGACAGGCCCATGCCCTTCATATATCTTTTAGGGGAGAAGCTTGAAGGCCTATCGCGGCCATGCGGGGCCGCCATTAAATCCGCGGATGGGGGAGGCCGGGAAATGAATGTCGTTCAAAAAGGGATCGCTTTAGCGGCCCTGCTGTTGGCGTCGGGGATGGTGCTGGCCGGCTGCGGGGACCTCCGGGGCGGGGACGGGGTTGACGGGGCCGACGGCGCTACGGGGACCCAGGGACTGATGGGCCCGGAGGGTCCGCCCGGCATCCTGGGCTTGCCCTGCGACGGCTGCGTGGACAACCAGTCCATCCTGGACCGGACCATCGGGGCCGCCGACATCGCCGGCGACACCATCACCTCCAACGAGATCAAGGACGGGACCATCGAGGCCATGGATCTGCGCGACGGCGCGGTCACCTCCGCCAAGATCCTTGACGGCGCCATCGCCTTCGCCGACATGGGCGCCGAATCCGTGGGCACGTCCGCGATCAGGGACGGCGGCATCACTATTGCCGACATGGGCTCCGGCTCCGTGGGCACCGCCGCCATCGTTGACGGCTCCATCGCCCTTGCCGACATGGGCCCCAACTCGGTGGGCTCCGGCCAGATCGTCAACGAGAGCATCACCTTCGACGACATCGGCGCCGGCGCCGTGGGGTCGTCCGAGATCATTGACAACAGCATCACCGTCAACGACATCGGCGCCGGCGCGGTGGGCTCGGACGAGATCATTAACAACAGCATCGGCGTCAACGACATCGGCACCGACGCGGTGGGCTCGGACGAGATCATCAACAACTCCATCCTCCACGGCGACCTCGCCACCGGCGCCAACGCCCCGGTGTACACCGACAACATCTTCGACGGCACCATTCTCCACGCCGACCTGGGAGTCGGAGTGAACGCGCCGGTGTATTCCGACAATATTCTCGACGGCGCCATCCTGTTCGCGGACCTGGCCACCGGGTCCACCAACGCCGCCCTGGCCCCGGTGCACACCGAAAACATCCTGGACGGGACCATCGCCTCCGCCGACCTGGCCGGCTCGACCATTATCACCTCCACCGGGCAGATCGGGGACGGGATCATCGAGCACCTTGACCTCGCCAGCGGGTCCACCGCCCCGGTGTGGTCCAATAACATCCTGGACGGGACCATAGCTCACGCCGACCTGGCCAGCGGGTCCACCGCCCCGGTGTGGTCCAATAACATCCTGGACGGGACCATAGCTCACGCCGATCTGGCCAGCGGGTCCACCGCCCCGGTATGGTCCAACAACATCCTGGACGGGACCATCGCGCACGCCGACCTGAACACCGGCGCGAGCGCCCCGGTGTGGTCCAACAACATCCTGGACGGGACCATCACCGGCGCCGACCTGAACACCGGCGTGGCCATCATCACCGGGTCCACCCAAATCCAGGACGGGATCATCCTGCACGCCGACCTGGCCAGCGGGTCCACCGCCCCGGTATGGTCCAACAACATCCTGGACGGGACCATCGCGGCGGCCGACGTGGCCCTGCACGCCATCAGCGACGGCTTCACCGTTTATGAATCCACCGTCAACCGCAGCGTGAACAACCAGGCCGCGTACACCCTGCTCATGAACGGCGACACCATTATCGGCGTGGACGCGGACGCCTATTACCTGGTGATGTTCACGGGCGTGTTCGACAGCGCCAGCACCAGCACGGTGCCTTACCTGGCCCTGTGCCTGGACGGCGACACCACGCCCCCGCTGACGTTCGTCAGGGTCAACAGCTCTTCGGGCCAGCAGGCGGTAACGCTCCAGTGGCTGGGGCCGCTCACGGCCGTCTCCGGCACGAACCATCGGATCGGCGTGTATTGGAAAAACAGCGACAACTCCCAATTCCGGCAGAACGTGGCGTACAGCAAGCGGATGCTCACCATCATCGAGCTCAACCGCTGAGTCCGAGTGAGGGCGAAGAGGAAATAGATGGGACCAGCATCATGTCATATGAACTGGACCGACGCCCGCGGCAAGGGGGACGGCTGATGAAGCTCATGAAAATTTATCTGCTGGCGGGCCTGGCCCTGTTCGCCATTGCCCCGGCCCTCTCCGGATGCGACCAGGTTACCGAGCTCATCGGCATCAGGGGCGCGCCCGGCGAAGACGGCAACAACGGGGCCAAGGGCGCGCTGGGAGCGCAAGGGCTGCCCGGCGAGTACGGCGCCGCCCTGCTCCCCTGCGACGGGTGCGTGGAAAATCCCTCTCTGGCCGACCAGGCGGTCGGCACGCTGGAGCTGTCCTCCAAAGCCGTCCGTTCCAATCACATCATGGACGGGGCCGTGACCAACTCGAAGCTGGACAACTCGGCCGTGACCATGGCGAAGTTCCTGGACCAGGCGGTGACCGGCGCCAAGATCATTTCCGGCGAGGTCACGGCAACGGAGCTGGCGCCCGGCTCGGTGACCGCGGGCAAGATCGCGGCCGGGGCCGTGCAGTCCGGCAACATCGCGGCCGGCGCGGTCGAGACCTGCGACATCGCCTCCAACGCGGTGCAGGCGGGAGATTTAGCCGCGGGCGCGGTGCAGCCCGGCGACATCGCGCCGGGAGCGGTGGGGTCAACAAACATCGTCGCCGGCGCGGTTGACGCCAGGACCATCGCCCTGGGCGCGGTCAACCGCATCTGGACCAAGTCGGGAGACAATATTGACAGCATCGGCCTCTCCAACTGGACGCCGATTGACGACATGTCCATAACCTTCACCGCCCGGGGCGGGGCCTATTGGGTCCTCTTCAACGGCGGGTTTTATTCGGCCGGTTCCAACGCCGAAGCGCAAGTCCGGCTGGTCGAGGGCAACACCATCCTCAATATGCAGCGGCTGCCTTCGGTGTCCAAGCCGGTCGCCGATCTGGCCTGCAGCTTGTGCGTCCAGCCCCACTCCCATTCCGGCAGCGGGCAATATCTGGGGAGCCTGACCCTGCACTGGACCGGCGAGCTCGCGGCCGGGAGCCATACCTTTGAGGTCGAGTGGCGCAACGGCCAGACCGCGGCGATCTACTCGCAGCCGCTCAACCGGGTGAGGAACCTTACCATCGTCGAGTTCGCCAAGACCGAGGTCGAGGAGTATTAGCGCGGCCGTAAGAAAACGGCGGAGGGGCGAGGTGGAAATGATGAAAAAATCAGCGCCGTTTCTGGCCATGCTCTTGGCGCTGGTCCTGCTGGCTTTCGGCTGTGACGGGCTCAAGGGGGAGGACGGCCTGGACGGACACAACGGCGTGCCCGGCGTGGCCGGCGAACCGGGTCCGCCGGGAGAGCCGGGGGTGCTGGGCTTTCCCTGCGACAAGTGCGTGGACTCCCTGTCCATCAAGGACGGTTCCGTGGTCCACGCCAAGATCGCCGACCTGGCGGTGGGCGACACGCAGATGGCCCCGGACGCCGTGGGCGCGCTCCAGCTCGCTGACGGGTCCATCGGGACCGCGCAACTGGCCGACCAGTCCGTGGACCGCTATCGAATCGCGGATGGAGCGGTCACCGACGCCAAGCTGGCGGCGGGCGCGGTGACGGCGGGCAAGATCGGCCCCGAGGCCGTGGCGGCCGGGAACATCGCCTGCGACGCGGTGGGACCAGCCAACATCGCGCCCGGCGCGGTGACGGCCGGGAACCTGGCCCCCGCCGCGGTCGAGACCGGCGACCTCGCCTCCGGCGCCGTGGCCAACGCCAACATCGCCGACGGCGCCGTGGAAGTCCAGCAGATCAAGATGGGCGCCATTAACCACATGTGGACGGTGAACGGGAAGAACGACACCAGCCTCGGGAGCAAGAGCGTCTGGGAAGGCATGAACGACATGGCCCTGCTCATTGACGGCGCCACCGCCGCCGCCTATCTGGCCCAGTTTGACGGGAGCTTCTATTCAACCGGCATGAACAACTCGACCTACGTCCGCCTGGTGGTGGCCGCCGGGTCCACCGTCACCGAGCTGAACCGGCAGCGTATGAGCTCGAGCCGGTCCGCGGATTATTCTTTTTCCTGCCGCAAGGAAGTGCATTTTCCGACCGACGCCTACGCGCATTTCCATACCGTGTTGAACTGCTCCAACAATCACAGCCACGTCGGCCCGCAGTTTATGGGGAGCATATCCTTGCACTGGGCGGGCGAGCTGCCGGCGCGGCCGGCCGGCTACGTTTTCCGGGTGGAATGGTATGACGGAGGATCCGCATCCAACGTCATCTCTCAGCTCATGTCCGATGGCGACCGGAACCTGAGCCTGATCCGGTTCCTGAAGACCCCGGTGAACTGAGGAGGCGTCATGAGACGGTCACACAACGGAAGCGGTGCGGGGAGGGACGGGATGGGCCGGAAGATCATGGGGGCGCTGCTCCTGGCCGCCCTGGTCCTGCCCTGGCTTGGCTGCAATTTCCTTACCGGGGAGGACGCCAAGAACGGCAAGAACGGAGGGACGGGAGATGAAGGCCCCCAAGGCCCGCAGGGGCTATCGGTGGTGGAAAGCCTGCCCTGCGTGACCGGGTGCATTGACGGCGACCAGAGCATCAAGGACGCCGCGGTGGACACCCGGGTGCTGGCGGACGGCGCCGTGACCCAGGAAAAAATCGGGGACGGCGCGGTGGGGACCGCCCAGGTGGCCGACCAGGCGGTGGACACCATGAACATCGCCATTGACGCGGTCGGCGCCGCCCAGATCGCCGATTTGACCGTGACCGGCGTCCAACTGGCCGCCGCCGCGGTGACCGCGGCCAACGGCGCCCTCGCCCCCGACGCGGTGACTTCAGGGAACCTGGCGGCCGACGCCGTGCAAAGCGGCGACATCGCCCCCAACGCCGTGCTGCCCACCATCGGGCCGGTGGCCGGAGGCGTGGCCGCGGGAGCGGTGGGGCCCGGCGACATCGGCGCCGACGCCGTCATCCCCGCGGACGGGGCCACTCCCGGCAGCATCGCCCCCGATGCCGTGGACACCCACCATCTGGCGGACGGCGCCGTCTACCGGATGTGGACCATGAAAGGCACCACCTCGGAGTACACCACTTCCTCCGCCTGGCAGGACTTGAACCAGATGAGCTGGCCGCTCAGCAACGGGGACCCCGCGGTCTACACCGTCTTCTTCAACGGCACCTTCTACGCCGCCAGCGGGAGCAACACCTATAACGACGATTTCGAGGTCCGGATCGTGGAAATGAACGGCGCCTCCCTGGTGGACGTCAAGACCTACCAGACCCTGACCTCCAACTATGAGCCCACCGCCGCGCTGTCCTGGTGTTATTTCAGCGGCAGTGAAACATGCTACTGGTATCCTGAGACATATACCAGGTTTTGGAGTATATATTGTTATCCCTCCCACGCCCATGCGACCACGGTCTCCAACTTCGCCGGCTCGGTGCTGCTCACCTGGGCGGGATACCTGGACCCCGCCGGCGGCCATACCCTCAAGGTGCAGTACCGGTCCATCACCGGCCAGGAAATGCACTCCAACCCGACCTATGGAGACCGCATCCTCACCGTCATGGAAATGTCCAACGCGCTCCTGACCGTGGTGCCTTGAGCGGCAAAAGGCGGGAGGCCGGAGGAGGTCGGGCTTAGGACCCCGGCTCCGGAGGCGGTTCGTAATAGATGTTGGGGTTTTTGCCCACGATGATCTTGAAGCCGAACGCCAGGCCGCTCGCCATCTGGCCGTCCACCATTTTCTTGCCCGCGGCGTTTTTGAACTTGGGGTCCGCGGTGTCCCAGAAGGGCATGATGTAGCCCAGGTCGAGCTGGAACCAGAGCCAGTCAAAGGGCGAGAGCCAAACTCCCGCGTAGGCGTCGGCAAAGGGGATGGACTGGGAGGCCTCCCACCTTTTCTTGGGCACGTCCTGTCCGGAGACGCTGAGGGTGAGGTCGCCGGAGCCGCCGAGCACTCCCACCAGGTATCCGACCCGGAGGTAGGGCACGCGGCGCGGGTAGCGGCGCTCGATCATGTGGTTGTACTCCATGAAGCCGGCGAAGCCGGTGAAGGAGATGAAGGCGTTGCGCCGCTTGTTCTGCACCAGTTCGGAGTGGTGCTGGTATCCGCTCAGCATCAGGGCCCCGACCCGGAGGTCCCGGTAAATGATGCCGCCCATGGGTCCGGAGAGCATGCCGCGCTCGGAAAAGGACTCGACCTTGCGGTCTTGGGTCATGGGATCGAAAATGCTCATGTCGAGCTGCATGGTCAGCACCGACAGGCCCATGAACCAGCCCACGTCCGCGCGCCGCTTGCGCTCGGGCCTCTCCTCCCGCGAGAACAGGCCCTTGAGCTTGTCACCGGCCCGGGCCCGAGTCGTGTCCCGGCCCTCATCCCCCTGGTCCAGGTCCTGATCCGGTTCCTGGTCCGTGCTCTGCTCCTCATCCTCCTGGTCCTGGTTCCGGTCCCGGTCCCGGTGCCGGCGCGCCGCGACCAGGGTGGGATCGAAACGCCCGTCCAGGCGCACGCCCTCAGCCCGCGCTCCATCCACAGCGGCCAAACCAAGGACAAATATCACCGCCACCGCCAGCTTGAAGTTCATCCGCATCGCTCCTTGATACGACTAACGCTTTTCCATCAATATCATATCGGCCCACTCTTGTCCAAAATAGGCCGTAAGAAAACCGCCAAGACGCCAAGAGCGCCAAGGACCGCCAAGTAAATCATGATGTTTCTTCGCGGCCCGGCAAAGAACAGCTCCGGAGCGCTGGCCCCAACCGGCTTGGCGGACCGGCCGACGGGAGCGCCAAGCAAGAAACATTCGCACCCAAGCCCTCTTA
>Ga0307379_10004290_pt1 | contig 20418 bp, 20 predicted proteins | sample UN2MG_FD_202237 | JGI IMG/M metagenome (GOLD analysis project Ga0307379, IMG submission 202237) | Soil microbial communities from Risofladan, Vaasa, Finland - UN-2 | ecosystem: Environmental > Terrestrial > Soil > Coastal area > Acid sulfate soil | place: Finland: Risofladan, Vaasa | collected... | reverse complement strand
GTTGGTTATGGTCGAATTTGAAAGTGGGGAGAAAAGCGCCGTTGCTCTCGAGGAACTTGAGATACTGCCCCAGTCCGCAGCAACAGATCAAAAACAGAATAGCAACTCGAAGAAAAAAGGACAGAACAATAAAAAATAGTTATCCCCGGTATGTGATTTCAGTCGTCAAGGAAGAAAAATGCCTCGCAAGATCATCGTAACGTCAGCCTTACCTTATGCAAACGGCCCGATACATATAGGGCATTTAGTGGAATATCTCCAGACCGATATCTGGGTGCGCTTTCAGAAAATGTGCGGCAATCAATGCCTTTATTTCTGCGCCGACGATACGCACGGCACGCCCATTATGATTAGCGCCCGGACGGCGGGCATCAGCCCTGAAGAACTGATCGGGAAAGTGCATAAAGAGCACAAGGCCGATTTTGACAAGTTTTATATCGAATTCGATAACTATTACTCGACCCATTCGCCCGAGAACAAGTATTTCAGCGAGCTGATCTTCAACCGTTTGAACGAGGCCGGCTCAATCGTCACACGGGACGTGGAACAGACTTACTGTGAAACCTGCAAAATGTCACTGCCGGACAGATTTGTCCGGGGCACATGCCCGAAGTGTAAGGCTGAGGATCAATATGGCGATTCCTGTGAGGTTTGCAGTTCCACGTATCAACCCGCCGATCTCATTAATCCCTACTGTGCAACGTGCCGGACCAGACCCTCGCTGAAAACCTCCGAGCATTATTTTTTCAAACTTGTCGATTACGAACAACAGCTCAGAGACCTTATTGCCGGGGGACATACGCAAAAATCGGTGGCGAACAAACTCGACGAATGGTTCAAATCGGGCCTGAAAGACTGGGACATATCCCGCGACGGCCCGTATTTCGGATTCAAAATACCGGGTGAAGAAAACAAATTTTTCTACGTCTGGCTGGATGCACCTATCGGGTACATGGCCTCGGCCAAAAACTACTGCGACAAGAACAATCTCGATTTCGACAGTCTCTGGCCCGGCGCCGGCCCAGAAAAAGCCGACGGCAGCGAGTACGAATTGTATCACTTCATCGGCAAGGACATTATGTACTTTCACGCGCTCTTCTGGCCTGCGATGTTAATCGGCTCCGGCATCAAAACCGCCGAGAAGCTGTTCATCCATGGTTTCCTGACCGTCAATGGCGAGAAAATGAGCAAGTCACGCGGGACATTTATAAAAGCAAGCACCTACGCCAAACACCTGAATCCCGAATACCTCCGGTATTACTACGCAAGCAAGCTAACCGACAGTATCGAAGATATAGATTTGAGAATTGACGACTTCATGAACAAAATCAACTCTGATTTAGTCGGCAAATTCGCAAACCTGGCCTCCCGCTCGGGCCCGATGCTGACGAAGAAACTCGATTCGTTGCTTGGCCGGCTTGATGAGCAGGGCAAAGAGCTTATCGACAAGCTCACCGCCGCTAAGGACGGGATTATAGAAGATTATGAGAACCTCAAATTTGCAGCCGCCGTCCGGTCCATTACCGCCCTGGCGGATGAGGCGAACCGGTATGTCGAGCAGAATCAGCCGTGGGCGACAGTAAAAACCGATCTGGAAAAAACACGAACAACTTTAACCACTGTAATAAACGCCGTCCGCATCCTGGCGATTTACCTAAAACCCATCGTGCCCAAATATGCTGAAAAAGTACAGCGGTTCCTCGATGTTGAGACGCTTTGTTTTGCAGACCTCGATACAGTGCTGGAAGACCACAGGATAAACGATTTTGAACGATTGTTTGAACGAATTGAAGAAGAACAGGTGAAAACAATGTTAGAAGAGAGTAAGGAAACTCAGGCTCCCCAGCCGGCAGCGACAGAACCCGCCGAGCCGTTCAAGCCCGAGTGTACAATTGATGATTTCGCGAAGATCGACCTGCGAATCGCAAAAGTTCTAAAGGCCGAATCAGTCGAAGGCGCCGATAGACTGCTGCGGCTGGTTCTGGACGTGGGCGGACAGGAAAAAACTGTTTTTGCCGCTATCGCCACGGCTTACAAGCCCGAGGATTTAACCGGAAAAACCGTCGTTTTCTTCGCCAACCTCAAACCCAGACAGATGAGGTTCGGCCTTTCCGAAGGAATGATCCTGGCGGCCGGCACCGGCGGAAAAGATATCTTCATGCTCAGCGCCGACACCGGAGCAAAACCCGGACAGGAAATACACTAAAAATACTCGATATCGAGCGTGTGCGGCAACTCTTCGAGGGGACAGCCCGAGCACCTGGCCTTCGTCTTGCAGAATTCTTTGCCGGCCCTAACCAGAAGTGCATGGTACTCGTTGAAAAACGGGACATCCTCCGGCAGATTCGACTCAAACAATTCCCGCAACTGTTCATAATCGGCGCCCGGCTCGATAAGTTCGTGCCGCAAGGTAATTCGAGCGGTGTAAGCATCCACAACAAAAACAGGCCTGCCCAGGGCGTAAAGCAAAATCGAATCGGCGGTTTCGCGCCCGACACCCTTTATCGCCAAAAGCTCCTCTCTCAACTGGCCCGTGTAGATGGTCTGAAGGTTTGCCAATTCGCCGCTATAATTGTCAAATAACCAGTCGACGAAGTTTTTAAGGCGTTTTGCTTTAATGTTATAATAGCCTGCCGGACGGATGAGTTCGGCGAGCTGCGTAAGGTCGATACGATGGAGCGCATCCGGCGTCAGGTACCCGGCGGATTTCAGGTTCGCAATCGCTTTTTCAACATTAGTCCAGTTCGTATTCTGGGCCAGTATCGCACCGGTCGTGATCTCGAACGGTGTTTCGCCGGGCCACCAGTACTGCGGACCGAACGCATCGTAAAGAAGGCGATAGATTTCAGATAATGTTTCGCTGATCATAATACTAATGTCACGCTGAAAGCACAGGTGCTTTTTCAATATCCGTCTGCGGGAGCGAGAACCATTTCTGGTACAGCTTTATCTGCTGCTGCTCTTTTGCACGATGCTCAAAGCTGTAGAAATAATCGAAGTCAAAATACTTTTGCGGGTCGGATTTTAGCGCATGGATAATATATTCGAATTCACATCCGCCAATAAAATATAAAAAAGGTTTCATATATTTACCCTGAATCTCTTACAATTGCTATGTTTGACTATTGTATTTTCGGCTTACTTGAAGTAGACTCTGCACAAATTCGGTAGTAGAAATTAAGGAACACCCGCAGAAAACAGAGGGCATGCAGCCACGATTTAGAAATGGGAAAAGCAAAAAAAGCTGACAAAACGAAAAGGCAGCACAAGTACAGCACGGGGCAACTGTTTAACTTTACGCAGGATTCCTATCTTGAGAGGACATCTCGCCCGATTTACGCTATAGTTTTTTTGCTGCCGTTTATTATTTTCTACGAGGTGGGAACGTTTGGCTTCAATACCGACATCCTGAACCAGTCACAGATTCGAGTGGTGGCATTTGTCTGGCTGCAAAACCTGCTCGAGTCGGTAGGCTTTGGCGGTAAATTCGCGTGGGTAGCGCCTCCGCTGGCGGTTGTGGTAATTTTGATGGCGATGCAAATCACCTCCGGCAAGCAGTGGCGTTTATGGTTGGGCGATATTTTGCCGATGGCCGTTGAGTGCGTTTTGCTCGCAGTGCCATTGATTGTACTGACGCTATTTCTAAGCAGCTCAACCGAAGCAGAAAACAACGTCAGCCGGTTTGAAAATAGTGCGATACGAATCCAGACTGGGGCGCCGCCGAACTGCGCTTCAGTGGCAAACAATCGTCTATCGTCAGTCACAAGTCGAGCAGGCAGAGATGGACAGGGTCAGCCGCTCTTGGCAAATATTGTTACCGGAATAGGCGCAGGGATATACGAAGAGCTTGTTTTTCGCCTGATTTTGATATGTATTTTGATGCTGCTTTTACAGGATGCGCTTAGATTAGATCATAAGAACTCTATTGTCCTTTCGGTCCTCATTTCGGCAGCGCTGTTTAGTGCGCATCACCACATAGATTTTTTCAGCGGGCAGCCAAATGCTATAGACCCCTTTAATTTGACAAGGTTTGCTTTTCGAACAATCGCAGGGATTTATTTTGCAATTCTTTTTGCATTTCGTGGTTTTGGAATTACGGCTGGAACTCATGCCTTTTACAATATTATTGCAGTCTCGATAACCGCCCGGTATTTTCAGTAACAGCAAACATAAGGCATCCGTATTTTTTTTTTGATTTTTTTCAAAAAACTTTCTAATTGTTACTCTTTTAATTTGCTGTGCTTGCATAACATTCGTCCTATAAGGGCCGATATCGGCCATATCAATACTAATAACAGCCTTGAATAAGTGTATTAAATTTGGTATAATAACAGGAACCTGGAAGTCAGAAGTCAGTATCTTGTGTTAGGGCTTTAAATATGGAATTACCACAAATCAATGTTGCCGTTGACGAATTGATGTTCAGTCTTTTTCAAAGACCTCTACATCCGGAGCTTTTCCAGATTTATGCCAACCGGCACTTAAATACCGAAAAATACGAGTCGATCATCTGGGTTACCGGATGCACCCATGTTGTCAGTGTTTTTGCCGGCGACATCTGCCTTACCGAAGTCGTAAGCGCTCCCGGCCAGATGCTGCCTTCTCGAGGATTGCTTGAACGTTTTCAATTCCGCGGCCCGAGGACTCATAAATGCACCTTGAGCCGGGGAGTAAGTTATATGACTGACTTTCAAGTAGAGAAGATGAGTCCAAATCTGTACCGGCAGAGCCATACCGACCTCGAACGCTTCGCGCGAAACCGGGGCGTGTTTGTAAAATTCCCGGAATTAGAAGTCGGTAAGCTTCAGCCGTTCTGCTACGTTGACTTCGAGGCGAGGCGAACCGAATTGCACATCCACACTTTCGCCGCCTATCCCGACCAGGTGACAATGATTAAGACTCAATCATTGTTCGATTTTCAGTAATCTTTAAAGTTTCTCATCCATCCCGGCCAGTCTTCGGGCATTACGCCGCCGGCCCTGGTCCAGACGTTAGCCGTATCGAATTCACTATCCCATTTGAGAGTCCAGAGTTCTTTGAGCCCGATCTTTCTAACAGACCAATCCATAAAAAGACTATTTATATGCCCATTGTGTCGATTTATGCAGAAGCGCCACATGCTGCCCTTTTTCAACTCCTCATATGCTGGCGGCGGATTATTATAACTGCCCGAGCCGTCAGGTGCCATGCAGTCGAAAAGCAGGGGTATGTCAGCGGTACGACGCATCGAAAAGATGTCTGTGTAACGGGATTCCTCGGAGCCAAAATTACTGGTTGATTTGCCGTATCCGGTTCCGAATAGACAGGTGTTTAGTCCATAGCTGAAACGAATCGGCGGGCCGGGCTCTGTAAATTCCCAGGCACGGAACGTGCTGCCCCACTTGCACTTTAAGTTAAATAATTCGCCGCTGGGATCGGAATAGTTAACTCCGAATCCACCCTGGTCTCCGGGTTTGGTGGCCATGGGGCACAACATGCCTTTTGTGCGAATGGGGTGGTATTCCTTAGGCTCGTTCGGATTGGCCATGCCGAAGGACTGGCCCGTCAAAATCCATATTGTGCTGTAACTGTCGCCGGGGAAGTGACCATCGTTATCCTCCAGGTACAGTGCCAGCGTTGTTCCCCACTGCTTCAGGTTCGCCTGACAGACAACAGCCCTTGACTGATTTCGGATGCGCTGTAGCGCCGGCATCAATATCGCCATCAACAAAGTAATAATGGAAATCACGACCAATAGCTCTATGAGCGTAAAACCCGCCCTGTTAGAGAGGTTTCTTTTGGCTCGACCCGCCAAAAACCCGCTTTGCCGCCCGGGAATCATTATCTCCAACCTGCCAATTCTTCTCGTTCCGCACATAATTAGTCCCTTTCTTTTTCAGGCAAAGACCTTTATATGCAATATCTCGTCCAAAGTTGAATTGATGCATTCGCTCTAAGCATATATTATAGCAATACTAAGGCCATAAATTTAGATAATTTCCTTTTTTATCCTTCAAAATCTCTGGCTCTATATATAAAATAGAAATGAAGGCAGAAACCGGTTTTAGTGTATTAGTGAATTAATGATTCACCATGCGCATCCCGGGCAGGAGTAACTCGTACCATCTCCATTTTGCCTTCATTTTTTCTATCTCCTTCGTACAAAAACTCCGCGCATTGAATGCATATCCGGCACGGTTTGTGCTGCTATTCCCTGTACGCTTGTCTCGAAAAGCCACTACTGGATGGACGTCCAGCATCAACTTATATTACAAAATAGCTCTATTAGAGAAGGAATGCAAGAAAAATATCCCAGGAGTGACAACCCTATGTCACAGCAAGTGAAAATAGTTGCCAATTTCAGGGGAAATATGCCTTTTTCGAGCAAAAAGCGGCATTGAAAAACCGAGAGACGAACCGGCATCAAGAATCGTGTATCGAGTTGCATCTCACGGAGTTTTTTTTGGAATTCACGCGACTTTTGATCTGCAATTTCGTATAATAGATAACAAAGTAAATACAGAATACAGGAGGTTTTGTCATTGATTATTTACTATTGACGCTTGACTATTTTTTCCGCGTTAATCTGCGTTTATCAGCGGTTATTGATTAATTCTCGGTGTTTATTCGTGTTCACCCCGTGAGATACGCAAAACCGTTATCTCACAGGGTAAATTCGTGGCTAATTTGAAAAAACAAAGCCAATTTTTGAAAGGCCAAAATATACGCAAGATCAAGTATAGAAAGGTGTTATGGTAAATAATAGCGATTGGACACTTGGTGAAAACAAAGCCAATTTTCGAAAGGGCAAAATTACAATAATCGAGTAATAGCAATTGTTTATGAGATTTTAAGCGATTAGAGGCGGCGAAAAAAAAACCAATTCAAAGCATGTCCTGAGCGCAGTCGAACGGGCCAATTCCGACAGAGTCGGCCGGGAAATCGGCGAAATTGGATCTAAAATGAGACCACCTCATCCCACTACGGCATAATGCGTATGTGGCGCTTTGATCAGGCATCTATACCGTAAGCCTTAAGTAAATTTTTCACCTTATGGTATCTTGGCCTTAAAAGTCGAAACAATTTAGAAGACATGTATTCCCTGGAGTGCACACCTAATAATTGATGCAGATTTGCACTTCCCTTGAGAAAATCTCCATAGACATGTAAACCATAAGGCAGAGCAAAAAATCTCAACGGATAAGGCATTGAATTCCAGACAACATTTAACAATCCTGTCCACCCAATTTTATCGTAGATGCTCTTCCTCTTCACTCCTTTGACCATAACCCTGGACTCCTTCCAATCGTAACTACTTGAAATTTCCTGTTTCAAACACTTCTCTACACTTTGAGTCTTTCGGCTTCACTAACTAAACCATTGCAACAATGCTATCCCTGCATTTTAGACTCATGTGCACGATCGCTAAATATTTACCAATATACAAATCCCAAGTCAAGCCATAACATTGAATATTATGATAAATAACAGTAATATTTTCGGACTATGGGTTGGTGAGAGAGTGGGGAGACACAACACAGCCTTTGCTTTTGCCCTATTTTATCACCCCTCGATGATTAAACCGGCAAGTGAAATATCAGATTATCAACTATTTTGCATTTGGACGTTCTGTTTAAGGACATCCAGCTTGCTACGGATTTCTTCAGACATTTTACTGTTTGGAAAGTCCGCGATAATATCCTGCCCGATTTCGAGCGCGCCGACCCATCTTTTTTCGGTAACGGAGATGGCAAATTGCACACCTAAGTTGTGAAGTTTGGTGCGGAAGACATCTCTTGCCGCTTCCTGAAGAGCTAATCCTTCATTCGGAGTAAGATACTGGTCAAGCTCTTTCAGAATCTCGAGGCTGCGATCTGTCTCCTGGTTTTGTATAGCATCATCCCACGCGGCGAGCAATATCCTTTTACGCTCTTGCTTCTTATCAAGGAGAATTTGTCTCATCGCTTTTGCCTGCTCATTATCCTGATGAACCTTAATCAGTCCTTCAATCTGGGCACTGGCCCTGCCCCACTGACAATCGTCGAACAGCTTATTTATATGCGCCATGACCTGACTTAGCCGTTCATTGTCGGTTGCATCATGGTAGCGGCTGGTCTGTACTTTTAGCTGCTCAGAAAGATCCTTGTATTCCGGCCGTTTAGCAATTTCATTGATTATTTCTTCGGCTGCACTAAAATCCTGCTGTTGTAGCTTATCAAACACGGCCTCCCGCAAAGACTGCCTATCAGCATCACGGAATGCGATAGCCTTGGCTGTTTCGCTTACGCGCGTGCTATGATTAATTTGCGCCAGCCCTGAACTGATCTTTTCCAGGGCATTTGTAACTCCCTCAAGTTTAACACTGTTATCTCGAAGCGCATCGAGTATCTTGAATACTCTCGATAGCATTGTCAGAAGTGCGCTGATAAACACTAAAGCGCCGAGTATGAATACAAGCTGGCGCAGCAAATCGGTTTGGGATTTCTGGAAGATGCTGGTAAAAAGAGTCAGTACTACCACAATTGCTAATGCGAAACAAATAATCACTACATGCCATTTGAATCGCCGTAAGAAACTGTCATTTTCAGAGCTCATGGCTTTCCTCTTTAAAAAATGACTTTTCACAGCTTATATCTAATACATTATAATACTATAAAACTTTTTCTTTGTCAAGAATTGAAAAATTGCAATACGCAAAAAACATAGTTTTGCCCAAAACAGGGCGGTTAATCGTCATTTACAACACTATTTAGTGGATTTTTCGAGGGTAATAGATATGAAAGCTATTAAACGAATATTATTCTTATCGGCGGTAATAATGGTTTCGACCAACTCTTTAGCGATGGATAATCCGATGGCGAAAGAAAATATGAACAAAAATATCATCGTGAAAGGAAATAACAAGTTTGCCTTGGAGATTTTCGCGAAATTACAAAGCACGAAAGGAAACTTGTTTTTCTCGCCCTATAGTATCTCAACAGCCCTGGCAATGGTCCATGCCGGAGCACGTAATGAAACAGAATCGCAAATGGCCCGAGTGCTGCATTTCCCTGTTTCCGTGGATCAAATAACGGACTCAACATCGAAGTCCTTGCCGGACAGACAGCAATTCGCCTCGTCATTTGGAAATATTATAAAGGACCTGAACAACAGAAGCCAAAAAGGAGGATACACATTAAATGTAGCAAATGCACTTTGGGGTCAGAAGGATTACGGATTTCTTGAGAAATTTCTGGAGCTTATTGAAACCAGCTATGACGGACGGCTCAACGAAGTAGATTTTGTAAGAGCTACGGAGACCGCACGCAAAACTATCAATGCCTGGGTGGAAAAAAAGACCAATGACAAGATCAAAAATCTTATCAGTGAAGGCGTTCTTGATTCAATGACCAGGCTGGTTCTGACAAATGCCATTTACTTTAAGGGCAACTGGGCGAGACAATTCGAAGAAAACAGGACTAAGGACTCGCCTTTTACCCTTGCCGACAGCCAAAAAATTGACGTTGCAACGATGAACCAGAAAGCAGAGTTCGGCTATATGGAAACCGATACCTTCCAGGCTCTTGATCTGCCCTATGTGGATGAAGAGCTTTCGATGGTTATTCTGCTTCCGAATAAATTTGACGCTCTGGACGAATTCGAGAAAACACTCACGCCGGACAATCTTTCGCTGTGGCTGGCCAAAATTCACAAACGCGAAGTCGTGGTTTTTGTGCCGAAGTTCAAGATGACAAGCCAGTTTAGCCTGGCTTCCGTGCTTAAATCGATGGGAATGCAGGATGCTTTTTCCTCGGGCGCAGATTTTTCCGGGATAAACGGCAAAAGAGACCTCTTCATTTCGGCGGTTATCCACAAGGCCTATGTTGAGGTCAACGAGGAAGGCACAGAAGCGGCGGCGGCAACGGGAGTAGTGATGAGGCTGACATCGATTGGACCGGCCCCGATTCCGGTTTTTCGCGCAGACCATCCATTTCTGTTTCTGATTCGCGACAACCTTTCCGGCGGCATTTTATTCATAGGCCGTGTCGCAAATCCGAAAACTTAACGTTCATCTTACTTCAGCCGTATGGCCATTCTCTCCTTTACCTGTGAATGGGCAATAGTCTGTCCGGCATCGGCCTGCTAAAGCCCACGCTCAATCTTAGCCATGAATAGAAGGCGATCCATAGCATCCTTAATGGAAGCATCGTCCGGCAGATTATTTACAGCTTGTAGAACTTTTTCTTTCGTAGTCATAGCAATATCATATCAAATTGGATGGCAGAAAAGTCAAATATTAAAATTTACACCCTCCGACATTCGGCTTCAGCGACAGCGGCCGTGCGTGCAAGACTCGCGTACTAACCAGAACGATTGCTGGTGAGGTGCGCAATTTGTAGAGCAGCGTAGCCACTGTCCGATGTAAATCGTGGTTGGGTGCGTTTTGACCTTAAGACTCGCGGAACGTTGTGTATAGAAATCATCTGTTTTGTTTTTTTTGCTGATTGAACATGGCTAACGGTTCAATCGTATAACATTATTCGGTAACAGCCATTTGAGAACGCCTAACACTCCATTCACATTTACGGGATCGAGAGGGTATCTGTCTTTCGGCATGAGCAAATTCAAGTAAGCCGAAGGCCTTAGGTCGAAATTACCTGACTCTGTGCGGATATAGGTTTTGTAACAATAGCCATTTGATACGACAACTACCTTACACAATGGGAAATTCTTTACGTAGCGGTGGGCTTGTTTTGGTGCATAATCCAAGCCGGATGAAAAATCTTTTGCTTCGATAATCAAAGCACAATCATCTTTGTTACGATTGTATGGTATCGAGAAGCAGGCAATATCTATCCGCCTGTTTTCACTGGGAAGCTCGATTTTTATCTGTTGTTCGGCCCAACCTAACGCAAGTAACAAGGGGATTATCAAAAAAGACCTTGTTTCATGTTCTCTGATTTCTTTCCAATCGCCTTGTTTGAAGTAATAGTTAGCTAAAAGCCGTATCCTTCGGAAAGTATTTGTGAGTTCGTCGGCGGACGACGGCCTTAATCCCTCACCGATGAGAAATTCAAGGATCGTTTCATCTGTGACGGGATTTGTCGGTTGTGGTTCGGGGTCATATGGCTGAATTGAAAGCTTCAGCAGCTTGTCTGCTAAACTCTTATGCTCGTCTTGATGCACTTTCTGGATGGGCGAACGTGTCAAGCCGTTTGTTGATACAGGCTTGTCTGGAACACGCCAGTCTACGTAACAATATGCTGGTAAATCCCATCCGTCAAAATCTCTCAGCCAGGATTTATCAGCATTGCCACGGTGTTTACCATTTCTCCCGACCACTTCCCCTACAGCGTAGACTTTGGAAAGACCAATTTTCAGAAGAACAATATCACCGATGTTCACTTTGGTCATCATCTCGATGTCTTTTTGTCCACCTACAAAGGCCATACCGAACTTGACGAATAAATCAGCGTAGCTTCGTCCCGCTGAACCAGCAGCTATTTGCCAATATGTTTTACTCATAGGTCACTTTTACGCGACAAACGCAACAACTCGGATTTCAGCCACGTGGCGTCTGATTCGGTGTACCCAACAACCAATGAAACAACTGTAAGCGAAAACTACCTCAAGAAGGATTCTCGACAGCCGCGTCGGTTGCAGCGACTTGCTAGGCAGCGTACATCCGTTGCATATAACGCAGACTATCTATAGCACCGTCAACCCAGATTCCATTTCCTCAAAAGGTCAGCCACATGACCTGGCTCCACTATCTTGTAATAACGCCTGTTCCCACCCCTTGAAGTATCATTTTCCTTCAAGAATCCAAGCTTTGCCAAGTGGCGTAGCTTGGAGTGATGGAACTTGGCGCCAAACCTGTCCTCATAGACTCTGACAACCCAACTATAGCAAATGGCCCTTTCACTGGGCGGTAACCTTTCATCTTGCCAGTATTTGTAACATGCCCAAAGAATCCGATGCAATTCTGGATCGTTTTCAATCTCATCTACTTTCATAATCGTCCCTCTTAAAAGGCAATTAGTATGCAAAACTATGTAGCTCAGCGGCTTCGCAGTACTACACGGCATCCGGTTTGAGAGTGATTCTAAAGCCCAATTCCCTCAGAACTGCATTGGTCTGTATAGATAGATTACCACCCCAGAATTTCTTGTCTTCTCCAATGATCCGACTCAAAATAACCTTGGGGGGATAAAATCTATCGCCGTACCAGACCGCCCAACGGTAGTTGTTGTTTTCAGTCCAAGGTTTCTTCTTGCCGGATGGCGTATAATCATTCCCTGGATACAGGTCATCATACCATTCTAAGGCACTTATAACTTCCTCAAGAGTAACGTCCACTGATCTGGTTTCCTGCTCCACCTCATCCCATACTCTGAGTCGTGTCACCTCTATCATTTTCTACTCCGTACACATCGGTAATGGAAATCCCAACAGCTTCCATGCTTCATCGGCAACCATACCATCATCCCGTCTCGAATCTTCGATGCAATATATCTCTGTTTCCAACTGCACTATGCTACCTTACCCAGGCACGATATCAAGCAATAATTTCCCTTTTGCATATTTTTTCACAAGCCGATTTTCACAACTCGAATGCTCTGATTCAGCGAATGGCTGAAGCCCATCCGACGAAACTCGTTGTGTTCCATCCGATTCATTTGGAACGGATGATTAGTCACATCTTCTTGATATCTTGGTCAGATCGATGAATCCCTTGCTAATAGAACAACCACGCCCCGTTCCATCTTGCCGCACGCTTAATTCACCAATTTTTACTTCTGCGCGATATTTCTTTCCATCCGGGAAGGCAAAACAAACGGAAAGCAACAAATCTACAGCATCATATTCGCCTCCTTCTGCTTTCTTAACCTTTGTGGACAATCCTTTTGGAATTTCATCAGGAATATCCAACCCGAACTCTTGTATTTCATTAGCAGATAGTATCAATGAATCATTTTTGACATGTAAAGGGCCTGCCGAAATAGACTTACAGTATCTCCCCTGTGTCGGTTCTTTCAAATCGACAGAAATCCCGCAGATAAATACATTATGATTTCCCCCGTTCGCAATACCAAAACGCCATCTTCGACACATAGACAATCCCAAGAACAAGAAGTAAATTTTTCTTTTCTTGCGCAGAAATTGAAAGTAAATATGAGTTATCGAAACGGCAAGGGCACAAACAGCAATTATCGTTGTAAAAGTCATGATTGTCTTGACCTTCCTTCACCAGGCTCAGTATATGCTTCATGGCCCAAGAGTTTCTGGATAGCTCGGATACCGTGCCGCCGAGCGAGATCTCGCTCTCGATAACTATACCAGCCTCTTGCCACAAACCTATGGTGCAATACATCTCTGCTTCAAATAATGGGACAGTATCTTGGTGTACCCTGCAATTGTCAAGCGCGAATATGTTTTTTGCAGATTTTTTCTCAAGCCGGTGTGCATAGCACGGTTAACAGCGTATGGCCGATGGCCACCCGTCGTTTCTTGCTGATAACCGTCGTAAGATGTTGTTCCCTCTGCCCAACGTGCCGCTCAGCCTTGCCGCTTTTTAGCGCTGGCTACGGCGGGTTGTTGGGCAAGTGTTGACCCCGTGCCCTTTGTGAAAGCTGGAAGAGTTTCTTCGATTTTGCTCCACGGCACGGCGGATACAACCCAATTGCTACAGGAATAAACGAATAATTATAAATAGTATATCCATACCCTGGGCAATTATATTCTCGGCCGAGCTTTGCTCACTCTCAACCTCAGCTTCAAGCCCGATTTTGGCAAGCGCGAGATTCTCATCCATATCCGGGCTGTGCAGCTTCTCGGCTCTTGGAAACGCTTCAAGCTCATTCTTGTCAAACCACATCAGTTGGCACGTCTTACACAGATTAAGACTGATCCGGCGGTTGTCTCTGCTGGCTGCAAATTCTCTGAAAGTGTGCCCGCAGCTCGGACACATTTTGTCCGACCGAGTGCTTCCAACCACCGCCGTGCGCCAGAGTTCTTTGACAGCGTCACTCTTCAAATACTTTCGCAGCACTGCCACATTTGCCGCTACTCCCGAGCATGCTCCACATTTCCATAGCGATCCTTCGGCGACCCGCATCGGGCTCAGTAATGTCTTACATTTAGGGCAGATCAAATTGTTTACCTCGCAAACAGGCTAACGAAGAAACTAATGGCTCTGTAATTCCCTGCTGTCCGGGCCATCGGCTTATTCGCCCTTATCAAGGCGATCATGTTCAAGCCGTTTTCCCATGCTGACAACATCATCGATATCATACCCTATCGCTTTATAAAATTCAATGACACCGGTGTTGGACGTTCTGATTTGAAGATTGATTTTAGGACAGCCGGCGTCCCGCAAAATCCTCTCGGCCTCACGCATGATCTGTGAAGCAAAACCCTGACGCCGATACTCCGGAGCGACAGCCAGATAGTTAATCCAGCCCCGATGGCCTTCATAACCAGCCATACACGTCGCGATGACCTTACTTGCGAGTTCCCCTACCAGGAACCACTCCGGATTCACTTTAAGTTTTCTCTCGATGTCCAGTTTCGGATTATTCTGTGGAGCGACAAGGCCGCATTCCGACCACAGATCAATCACATCTTTTTCATCGTCAGTATGATATTGTCGGATGATAAAGTCACTCATAACAAGTAAGTTGAATCAGTAAGCAAGGATACTTTTATTTCCGTGAAATTTTCGAAAACTCAATAAGTTCAACCGGAGCATCATTATCAATAATCATCGCGACTCTAATCCCATCGGAAGGGGAGCTAATCTCACCTATGAGTTCCTTTCCTTCCAAAGCATTTTCAAGATTATCTACTTCAAAGGCAAGGTGGGGCACTTTCCTGACAAGTACAGATACCGGGCTGTCGTGCTCAAAACGCATCCATTCGATCCCATAGGGACTGGTCTCAAAGCCTGATACGTACATTTTAAAGTTCTCAAGATACTGCTCTCCCGGCCGAGGTGTATCGGTGGGTATACCCATGTGATGGAACCGCCAGCCGAATTGAGCGATGATCGCCGGCGGTTCATGGTCTCTTCGACTCTTTGAAGAATCCTTATTTGGTATCTCAACCATTTCTGTCTCCTGCAATACAGCCACCTTGAAACCTGTTAAGTGGCTCACGTGGTAGCTTTGATGCTGCATCATTTCCTATCATTGCATAGTCTGATTGTGTGATCGATCAGATCAATCCCACCGGGCCGGCCGTGTCCCGGCACGACAACCTTCGCGTCCGTATACTTTTCTTTGACCTTCTTGAGTGTAGCCGGATAATTTATCAGGTCAGCTTCCTCGGTGTTCCCGAGATTCTTGGCGTTCAGAGACTTAACCAGGCAGCCACCGAATAATATTTTCCTCGCCGGAATCCAGGCCACAATATTATCAACGGTATGACCGCCACCTAAAAAGGCCAGTTCCACACAGGTATCCCCACAACCCAAGGACATTCGCTCAGTGAACCAATTCCTGGGGACAGGCTTATTCGTTCGCTTCAATATCTCGACGGTCTTTTCCAGGGCAAAGGAATCCGCTCCTCGTCGATGAGCCTCGGCCAAACCCCCGGCACAGTCGATATGGAAATGGGTGGGCACGACTTTTTGAATTGTAGCTTTATGCTCACGAGCAACCCAGTCAAACAGGACCCCTGCCTGTTCATCTGTCCAGGGCAAATCAATCATCATCGCATGTTTACCATCAATGACAATCAGTCCGTTAGCCGGGACATTTCTCAGCCCCGAGATGTCAAAGTACGTCGTGTGGAGCCAAACACCTTCGGCAAGTCTTCTTACCGTAACATCATCAGCAAGCCTTATCCCGGCATTATCCGACTGCGAGCCTATGGTTGAGGTGTTTACTCCTAATACAAAAACAAGAAAAAGAATTACAAAATCCCTGATATAACGAACACGGTGCATTATCTGCATATCAAAACCAATTCATGAGTTATCGAATACAACAAACGCTTCACGAAAGACGAGATATAACATTTGCATTGTCCAAATGACCAAGCAGATAGTCCTTATCCGGGCCGCCCAAGTGTTCCCAGGGTAAGGTTTCTTCCGGATCGAATTGCTTTTGTGCGGCGGCTTCAACATCGATGCCGAATTTTTCGAAGGCCCTGCACCAACGCTCGTAGTTGAAACACTCGTCCCACAAATCGAATTTTGCACCGTCCCGCCAGGCGGCTTCTATAACGTCACACAGGCTTCTATCCCCCCTGCCGATTGCCGATTCCAACACGCTGCGATTTATATGGTGAAACTTGAACTGCAGGAACTTCGCACGGAGCTTTGTTTTCTCCTCGATGATTATTTTTTTTGCCTGCTCGAAATACGATTTTGGTTTTTGCCCAAGCCAGCCGAACGGCGTGTGCGGCTTGGGAACAAACCAGCTTACGGCTACATTGATCTGGCCCGTTTTGCCGTCCACTCTTTTTCGCAGCTTCGCCAATTGGAATGACAGATCCACAATCCGCCTGACATCCTCCTCAGTCTCGCCCGGCAGACCAACCATAAAATATAGCTTCAGTCTCTGCCAACCGGACCGGTACGCCGCCTCGACCGCGGCGAATAAATCCTCATCCTTCAGAGGCTTATTGATAATCTGTCGTAATGTTTCGCTGGCCGCTTCGACGGCGATTGTCATGCCGCCCTTTCTCACCGAGGTCAGCAGCTCCGGCAGCATCTTCAACTGCCGGTCGACACGCAGGCTCGGCAGCGACAGGCCGACGTGTTTGTCATGGAAATACGCATGCAGGCCGGCGACTAATTCTTCGAGATTGGGGTAATCGGCGCTCGATAAACTCAACAGGCTAACGGTGTCATACCCCGTCGATTGGTAGCAGGCCTTTGCGATATCAATAATCCTTTCGACGCTGCGATAACGAATAGGCCTTCTGCAAAAGCTCGCCTGGCAAAATCTGCATCGGCCCGGACAGCCTCGCATAATTTCAATGCTGACCCGCTCGTGGACTGCCTGGACAAAAGGGATTATTGGAGCAAGCGGCACAGGAGTATTGTCAAAATCTTCCACGGCGGCGTTTCGCAGCCTTTGGCCCGTATGAAACTCGGGAACATAAGCCCAGTCGAATTTATTGGCAATAGAGGAAAGAATTTCTTTTTTAGTTGCACCGATTTTCTTTTGGGCCCTGACCAGTTCAGCCAGCTCGACTACAGCCTCTTCGCCGTCACCTAATAAGAACAGATCAATAAACTCAGCTATAGGCTCACAGCAGTTGGACATTCCCCCGCCGGCGATAATCAACGGCTCATCCTCGCCTCTATCACGGCTGCGGATTTTGATGCCCCCAAGATCGAGCATATTGAGCACATTGGTATAGCACAACTCGTTGGTCAGGCTAAAGCCGACAATATCGAAACTCTTTAACGATGCTTTGGACTCCAGACTGTACAAGGGAATCTTCTTCTCTCGAAGCACGTTTTCAGCATCGAGCCAGGGCGCGAAGACTCGCTCGGCGGCAACTCCGTCGATTTTGTTCAGGCAATCGTAAATAATCGCAAGGCCCGTATGAGACATTCCCAATTCGTAAATATCGGGAAAGCATAACGCGATTATCATCTCGCATTTCGACAGGTCCTTCTTTATCTGGTTTATTTCGCCGCCGATGTATCTGCCGGGCTTGCGAACGAACGGCAGAAACTCCCGCTCAACCTGTTCATTTAGTATTACCACTTTCTTTTTACACATAACGGCATTATAGACTTATTAGCGACTAATTTCTATTGATTCTCGCCCAATTTTCAATTATCAATTCTTGTTTGCAGAAAGGTTATTTATGAAAAGAATATTTAGTCGTACTATTGTCATACTCGTTTGTCTTTCCCTGGTCGCGGTTTCGTTTTTTTCTTGTGCCGGCAGGGACCGGGCCGATGCCGATAGCGGATATCAAATGATTATGGGTACTTTCGCCCATGTAGTTGCCGTAGCGGAAGATACAGGCACAGCCAAGAAATGTGTCCGGGCCGCTCTGGAGGAAATTCGCAGGGTTGACGATCTGATGAGCGATTACAAAAGTGATTCGGAAATCAGCCGGGTTAACGGAGAGGCAGGCGAAAAAGCAGTCCGTCTCAGCGAGTCCACATACGAGGTACTGCAAAGAAGTGTCGAATTCAGTGAAATGACCGGCGGCGCGTTTGATATTACTGTCGGGCCGCTCGTTGCTCTGTTCCGTAAAGCGAAAGAAAATAAAGTCGCCCCCAGCGAGGAACAAATCGCCCTGGCCAGATCGAAGGTAGGTTTTGAAAAGCTGAAACTCGACAGTGATAACAAGACGGTGCAATTCTCCGATAACGGTATGCTCCTGGACTTGGGCGGTATAGCCAAAGGTTATGCCATTGACAAGGCGATCGAGGCCGCGCAGCGCTGCGGAGCGATCGGGGCAATGGTCGATATCGGCGGCGATGTTAGATGCTTTGGTTTGCCGCCGGAAGGTAAAGATCATTGGTTAATTGGATTGCAGGACCCAAACTCCGCCATCGAGGGCATCGAAGGAGGCGGACTTCTGCTGGTATTAAAAATAACAAATGCAGCGGTAGCCACAAGCGGCGACTATCAACAGTTTGTCTTAATCGAAGGCAAACGCTACAGCCATATTATGGACCGCAGGACAGGAACCAGCGCCGAAGGTCTTTCCAGCGCCACCGTCATTGCGGACAATGCAACCGATGCCGATGCGCTTGCGACCTCGGTGAGTGTAATGGGCGCCGAAAAGGGCCTTGCTTTGATCGAGAAGCTGCCGAATACTGAAGCAATTCTGATAATCCCCGAGCCAAAGAACGAGATAATAAAAACCGCCGGCGCTGAAAAGTACATAAAAAGTGCCGGCCCTGGAAAATAAATTCTCGGCAATCCGGTTTACGCGTTTATTGCTTCAGTTGTTTTTTTGCCGGGAGTTAGCGGTTCCGGGGCGGTTTTTCCACGGTAAACGATTACTTTGGTGGGGCATTTGTTCATAGCGGTTTCTTCTTTTTCGGTTGTTTCGTATTTTGCGTAATCACATCTGGCCAGATTATCTTCGACCTTGAACAGGTCGGACTGTTTGGCGCAGAGGCCGCAGCCGATACAGCCGACTTTGCAGATTGCTCTCGTGCTCTTGCCGGTCTCTTTACTGCTGCAGGCGACCGTCATCATATTTTCATGCCGGAAAGGAACCATCTCGATAAGATGCCTCGGACAAGCCTTCGAGCAGGCGGTGCAGCCGGTGCATTTGTCGTAGTTGACGGTGGCCAGGTCGTCAATAATGTCTAAAGCATCGAATTTACAGGCTCTCGTGCAATCGCCGAAGCCGAGGCAGCCAAAAGCACATGCCTGGACATTCGCCAAGGCGTTTGCCGCCGTACAGCTTGGTATACCTTGATATTTTGCGTAATAGGTTTTGTCCTGGGTGTGAGCACGGCAGTGCACGATAGGTTTTTTCTGCGGGCCTGAGTCGCTGACCTGCAAGTTCAATATGTCCGCGATTTTGCCCGATGTATCCGGCCCACCCGGTGCGCATTTGCCCAATAGTTCGGGATCTTTCAGCACGGCTTTCGCGTATTGACCGCAACCGGCAAAACCACAGGCCCCGCAGTCCAGATTCGGCAACGCATGATGAATCTCTTCGACCTTCGGGTCGACCTCGACTTTAAGCTTTACGCTTGCGATTAAGAGCACCAGTGCGAAACCGCTGCCCAGGCCAAGCATTGTCAGGCCGGCGGGCCACGCACTATTCCACAATTCCAATACACCTGCTAAAATCATCTAATCATTCCTGCAAAACCCATAAACGCCATGGCGAGCAGTCCTGCCGTAATCAGGGTAATCGGCGCGCCTTTGAGGCAGTTCGGGACATCCGCCAAATCCAGATTTTCACGAATACCCGCCATAATGCAGATCGCCATCGTAAAACCTATGCCGGCACCGAAGCTGAGGACGACCGCCTCAAGCAGGGAATTGATACCCCACAGGTTTATGAACAAACACAATCCTAAAATCGCGCAGTTTGTCGTAATGAGCGGCAGAAATATGCCAAAACTCTCGTACAACGAAGGGAAGAACTTTCGCAGATACATCTCTACCAACTGCACGGCGCCGGCGATCACCAGGATAAAGCAGACATATCGCGTCACCTCCAGACCGAGCTTCATCAATATCCAGTTGTCAATCATCCACGTCAGCGTGCCGCTCAGTGTCACTACGAACGTCACGGCCAGGCCCATCCCGAAGGCCATATCAATTCTGCCCGATACGCCAAGATACGGACAGATGCCGAGAAACTTTGTTAATACAAGGTTGTTAACGATAACGATGGATATGAAACCCATAAGCAGAATGCTTAACGTTTCCATGATATTACCTCTTACGCCTTCCTGCCGGCAACTATATTGACCAGGCCCAACATAAGACCTAATGTTATGAACGCTCCAAC
>Ga0307379_10004288_pt1 | contig 20423 bp, 18 predicted proteins | sample UN2MG_FD_202237 | JGI IMG/M metagenome (GOLD analysis project Ga0307379, IMG submission 202237) | Soil microbial communities from Risofladan, Vaasa, Finland - UN-2 | ecosystem: Environmental > Terrestrial > Soil > Coastal area > Acid sulfate soil | place: Finland: Risofladan, Vaasa | collected... | reverse complement strand
ATTAAGGGAACTCTTTCATCCAAAAACTTTTACCCGAGTTTAAAGGTGGAGAAGCTGGTGAAAGCTTAGCCTCCATTTTTTTATAAAAAATAGTGCAAAATATGAAGATTGAGAAATGGAAAACGAAAAAATCTCGTCCGTTAGAAGAACGATTTCCGAAATATATTTTAGACAGACTAAAAAAGGAACATGAAAAGACAAAGGACAATAATGAGACATTCGAAAATGAGACATTCGAAAAGTGGCTGATTAGAACTAAACGAATATAATCATAAACCTCTAGGTTGCAGGTTCGTGTCCTGCCTGAGGAGTCACCTTTTTCCTCTTTTTCCTATAAACTACTGGGAATCTCCAGTACTCTCTACAGAGGTGAGACTATAAAAAATACATAGTATTATAGGGGGGTTTTTATAAAGGGGGGATATGGTTGTATATATTCACTCTAACCTGTATGGATTGTAATCTCCTAACTCTAAATCTTAAATAGTTTTAGTGGTTTTATAGGATTAAAAATAAATGAGTACTGGAGGGTATATATTTCTCATGGATAAAGATAGTCTCTGTCGTTTCGGATATATTGGCATGACTGGGATTTTTGTTGACATGGACAGTTGGCGAAATTAGACTATTATTGATAGATAAACTAGAGGGGGGTAAGATGAAAAAATTAATCGCTTTGTTTCTTGTTATCACATTTAGGGAATGAATTGTGCGAAATATGAGCGGGGTAAAGGAATAGACCTTGAATTTTATCAGAAACCTGGGATTAATATTGTCATTCAGAAAGAAGATGGTCAGCAAGTGAGAGGAGAGCTTATCAGTGTAAAACAGAATTCACTGCTATTAAAGCAGGCAGAATCAGGAGTTGATGTGTCTGTTGATGTAAGAAAAATTGAGGTTATAAAAATTAAAAGGAAACTTGGAGTCTTGTTAGGAGCTAGTCTGGGATTCATAATTGGAGTGGGCTTAGGATATGTTGTGAGTAAAGCTATAGAACCTGGTGGGACAGGGTTCCAAATCGATTATGAATATGTTGGTGTGCCCATCGGTGCAGTCGCAGGTTTATTATTAGGAGTAGTAATTGGCTTAAAAGCTCCAGGAAAAGACAAAACCATCAGATTGGAAGGAAAATCTGATTTAGAAATCAAATGGATTCTGAATGAATTACGCCCTAAAGCCAGAGTTCCTGACTTTCAATGAATAAAAATATTTGAGGGAGGAACGATGAAAAAACTCCAAATAATTCTACCTTTGGCTCTAATTCTATGCTTTATGGTCGGCTGCCAGAAGGGTGAAGAGGTGGCAGAGCTTGAGGCGATGAAAGCCCAGACAGGGGTTGAGGAGCAGAATAAAGCTCTAGTCAAACGCATGTACGAGGTGTGGGAAAAGGGAGACTTTGAGGCATATAAGGAGGTGGTAGCTCCTGAGTATGCAAGGTTCAAGCTAAGTCAAGCAGAATACATAAAGCTCGAAAATCTATGTTAAGATTAGGAATCAATAAATTTGCTTGACTAAATTATAAACTTGGTTTAAATGATAGGGTAGTCGAATTCCTTGCAGGAGGAAGGTAAATGCAAATGGTGGTAGGATATTTGCTAATTCTCGTTGGTCTAGCTATTATTGTTTTGTATATTTTAGTCTCGCTGGGAGTAATCAGTCCAACTCCAGGGCTAGGAGTTACTGGAGCTTCTCCTTGGGACGTGCTAATAGCCCTAATAGAAAAGCTGCCCCCAATGGTCATCTTGGGATTATTATTGATATATGCTGGGCTAAAGCTGGTGGGTGCAAATCTACCATTCTAAAAGGATTCGCTGGCAAGGTTAGTTAACAAAGCCAAGTCATCAGGGGGACAGGTCAGTATAAATTTTATCTGGATTTTTTAACGGGCATGATTCGCTCTGCCCGTTTTTTTCTTTTTGGATTTAGTGGTGTCAGGTAAGGTTATTAGAGGGCGTTTTAAAAATGCCCTTGTCTACCTACGGTATCCTATGAGTTTGTGGGTCTATGGGCAGGAATATAGTGTGGTAGGGGCATGTTAGGAAGTGTTTTACTTCTTTCTGAGAGCATTGAGATGGATGTCAAATATAAGTTCTTTAATATCCTGGTTTCTATAGTGGTATCTAAACTCTGCATATCTTTGATACAGAGATAGATTCTCTATTCTAAATCTTCGAGGTTTCAAGCGGTACAGTTTTACGAAAGAATGAAATTTTGTAAGCTCTTCATAGTCCAAGGAATAATTTGCCTCTAAAATCGAGGGTTGTGTAGGTATATTATTTTCATCCGCATATTCCTTAATCTCTCTACGGAATATCATGAATTGTCTGTAGACTTTGTTATAGCTGTAAAGTAAATTATTGACTGTTAAGTGAATAGAGCGACCTCGAGAGAATAAAAACAAAATATCTAGGCTTTCATCTAATTTGGTTGGACTGTATCTATAATTACAGGATGCACATCTGTAGCTCCAATATTCTCTTGGGGGGTCACAATATCGGTCAATGTGAGTATAAAGTTTCGTGTTGTCACATTTAGGGCAGCGTTTCCCACTACTAAAATCTTCAAACTTATCAAATAATTCCTTGGTCACTAGATTATTTTTTTAATTATTTTATGATTTTTACGTATTTTAATCAATTAGTTTGGCATTAGTAGTGTGCAGGAAATTTAATTTAAGGAGAAAACTATGAGTGAGAAAATATCTAAGAAAAAGCAATCCGCCAAGACACAGGAGATTGTAAAAGTGAAAAATGTTTTACCAGAACTCCCCCACAGTAAATTATCAATCCCTGGTTGTAAACGTGGAAAAACATTCCTTAACATTGACCAGAGCGTTTCAGAGGAAGACTATTTCAAGATTGGTCAGGCTTTGCTCACCATAAAAGGAACATTGCAATGGTGGATTGGAGACTGGATAAATGCAGGAAAGGAGAAATATAGTCGCAACAAGTATGACATTGCTTTATATGAATTCCACTACACATATGGAACTTTGGCAAATATTGCATCAATATGTGAAAAGGTAAAAAGTTCATGTCGCCATGAAAATTTGAGTTTTGAGCATCATCGAGCAGTTGCACCTCTACCTCCTGAAGAGCAAGTTTTCTGGTTGGATAATGCAGAGAAGCCTCCAGACCGTGTTTATGGGAAGTGGTCTGTTAGGGAGCTTTGGAAAAGAATCATTGACACACGGCTTTTAGCTGAGAAGAGTGATTATTTAAAGGAAACAAAGGACAAATATTTTATTTATATCAGCACGAAAGACAATGTTTACAATTATTCAGGATATATTGAGGTGTTGAATCGCTCAGTAAAGAGCTTGACTAATAAAATTAAAAGGCTACTTGAATATAAGCCATATTCAGGTTTTTCTGAGAAAATCAAACCTCAGTTCTGTAAAACTGATGAAGAAAGAGAATTTTCTAAGAATTGTTCACGTCTGTTCTGGAATCTTGAATGGTTATTGGATGAGCAGCTTAGCAAACTGACATTATTGAAAATTCACCTCTCTGATGAGCCGTTGCTGTTGAGTGATGTAGCAGATTACTGCAATGGGATTTGTAATCCAGATTTATTAAGATTTGTAGATTTTTGGGAACATGCAAGAAGTGAATCTACACTCTTTAGATTTCATGCCTGCTTTGCTATTTGTAGCAGGGTAGCGGAAATACTTAATACTGAAGTCCGTCATCTGATTAGGTACAGCAAGGAGTATTTTGCTGATTGCTATGATTCCGATTACGAAAGACAAAAAGAGTTTATTAAAGAGATTGTGGATAAGTTCAGGTATAAATGCTCTGCTCTCCGCTCCCATTTGGATGATTTAGAGAAGATATTTACTGAGCATGTACCAGAGCCGATTGATGAAGAGAATGTAGAGGGGATGAAAAAGCATATGTTTGATTCTTGTGCGGAAAAAGAGAAATCAAAGGCTCCAGAATCTAAAGGACAATCAGAAAACAAAGATATGGAAAAAGAACTTTATGAACTCATGAAGGATATTTAGTACGAAGATTTTCTCATTTTGGGCGAACACTTCTCTGAACGGGTATAGGTTATAGAGACGAAAATAGTGACTAAAGAACGACTCAGCAAACTTCAAGATGATTTTCTTGCTCTTAATAAAAGGTGTATGTTGTGAAACAAAATCTCACCATCCCAGAGACTTTTGCTGAGTATGGTATACGCCCGAAATCTCTTTATAAATATAAGGATGAAATAGGTTACATAAAGAGACCTGGTACTAAAATTCTCTTCCCTAGAAAAAATATTGAACGTTGGTTAGAAGCAGGTTATCACGAGTCTGATGATTTGCTGTCTCTCCTCTCCGACCTCTCCGAATATAATTTTTCGCTTGACAATTCTTTTCGGAAGTTTGAAAAGGTAAGGTTGAAGAGGAGGACAGAACAAATGAGCGGAGAAGTTCGCTACAAGTACCCGTTCGGTTCTGTCCTTGAGAGGATAACTAAAACTGGGGAGGTGACTTATCGCAGGGATTATCAAGTAAACGGGCAAAGGGTAAGAACGGTTATTGAAGGAGTTCGTAACAGGGCGGAAGCCGTCAAAGTAATAATGGTTGAGGTGGCGGATGCTAAACGAGGCAAGTATCACTTTCACAAGAAAAACATTTCATTTAGTGACTTTACAGAATTATTCTATGAGAAGTACTCAAAGCCGAACAAGAGAAGTCACAAAAGCACAGATGCGGTATATCTCAAGCACATGAAAGAGTTTTTCGGAGACACCAGAATCACTAAGATTACTCCATTGATGATTGAGGATTACAAGATTAATAGGCTCAAAACTGGAAAAGGTAGAAACAAAAACGAGAAGGTTAGTAACCGTACTATTAATGCTGAATTGTCGGGTTTACGGAAGATGTTCAATAAGGCGATTGACTGGTATTATGCTGTTGAGAATCCTGTTAACAAAGTGGATTTTTTAAAAGAGAAGAAGAGTCTTAGAGAGCGGATTTTGAGTTTGATTGAGGAGGCTAGGTTACTTGCTGCCTCTCCGGAGTGGCTTAGACCGATTCTTATTGTAGCGATTTATACAGGTATCAGGAAGTGGAAGGTCTTAACACTCAAGTGGGAACATGTGGATTTTGAACTGAAGGAGATTCTTGTAGTTGACCCGAAGGATGACGAAGACAGAAAAATACCGATGAATCATATTGTGTACAGTACTCTTGCAGAGCTAAGGTTGAAGAGTAAACAGAATATATACGTGTTCACAAATCCAAGAACAGGTACACACTATGTAGAGCCTAAAGGAGCGTTAACAAGAGCTTGTGAAGAGGCAGGTATTGAAGACCTTCATTTCCACGACTTGAGGCATACTTTCGCCTCTCGGCTAGTTGCAAATGGCAATGACCTTAATACAGTCAAAGAGCTTATGGGTCATTCAAAGCTCACTACGACTCAAAGGTATCTTCATTCAAATGCAGAATTGAAACGAGATGCTGTTAATAGTTTAGCTGAACATTCAAGCCCTGTTTCGTTACAATGGCAAAAGAACGACAAGCAAGCCACTATTGATTTTGATGAAGAGATGGCAACTCCTTCAAATGCAGTTAGTTAAGAATGAGTAATGGAGCTACTTGGCGAGTTGCCAAGCAGAAGGTCGTGGGTTCAAATCCCATCGTCCGCTCCAGATAATCCCCTTAATTTTCCAGGTCCTCTTGTTTGCACCTTTGAATTAAATCATCTAAAGCCTGTTTTTGCTGATGTGGAAGTTGAGAATAGTAACTTTCTTTGAGTCTGTTAAAATATTCAAGAGCTTTGGTCTTGTTGCCTGAATTGAAGTGAGCCAAGCCTAGGTTAAAGTTCAACAGGTATTGCTCTGGATTTAATTCGAGGGCTTTTTCCCAAGAGGAGATGGCACCCTTTAAATCACCGGCTTGCCCATAAGCATCACCCAAACCACTGTACGCGGGAGCAGAAGCCGGATCGAGCTCTAGCGCCGTTTTGAAATTATCAATGGATTGGGAGTAAGACATTCTGTCCTTTGTTTTCAAATATCGAGAGAGATAGACTTCCCCGAGAGAGGTGTAAATGTGGGTATATTCATTATCTATCGTGAGAGCTTTTTCATAGGCCGCAATGGCCCCATCCAGATCACCCTCTTTCCCATACGCCTGTGCCAGAGCGATGTATATCTCGGAATCATGCTCCATAGGAAGGAGATTTTTTGCCGAAATTATCTTTATGACCTCAATATTATGACCCTCTTTCAGGAGCAATTCAACGTAGGGTGTGAGTATCCTGTAGCTAGAGGGCAGGTTTTTTAGCCCCAACTGCAAGACCTCCAATGCTTCGGCTGGTTTTCCTGTTGCGTCGTAGATGCCTGCGAGATAGATATAGGCAACATCAATATCATTTCTTTCTGTGAGAATCTCTTTAAGAATTTGAATTCCCGCATCGACGTTTCCACTATTGTGCAAGCTCAAGGCATTTTCGGCCCTTCGATGATATGGGAGCAATGTTTTGATATCATCTTGAGTGCCATAGGTTTTCTTTTTGGACACATAGGGTTCCGATATGTAACCCAGGCTTCTCAATTTTTCCAAGGATTCTCTGTCGACCTTCTTTCTAAGACTTTTTTCTTCAGGACGAGGTTGATCCTGGAGGATCACATCGAGATTTTTCCTGTGGCTTCCTAAATGGCTTGCGACTGCGATATTATTGGTTTCCTGGAAATCCTGCTCGAGGTTATACAACTCAGGTATGGGAGATTGGATAAATTTTTCTTTGTGGGAAATATAACCCTGTAGTGGAGCCCAGCCCCGACTGTAAAATGGATAAAGCGATTCAAAATACAGGAGCCGCTCGGGCAGGTTCTTTCCATTAAGTGCTGGCATGAGAGAAATCCCCTGGAGAAAAGGAGGCTTGGGAATTTTGAGAATATCACAGGCTGTTGGAAATATATCGACATGGCTGACGTGCTGCTCCACGACCTTTTGGCCTCCATTAGGTGCGGTAAAAATCAAAGGAACCCATATGGTTGAGTTGTAGGCGAAATAGCCGTGTGTTTTCTCTCCGTGTTCCTCTAAAGATTCTCCATGATCTGAAGTCAAGACAATCAGAGTGTTTTTGAACAAGTTTTTGGTCTTCATATAGTCCAGCAACTTACCCAATTCTGAATCCACAAAAGCGACCTCCCCATCATATAAACGTGCCTTGTATTTAGTCTTAAAAGGCTCTGGGGGTTCATAAGGTTCATGAGGGTCATAAAAATGTGTCCATAGAAACCAGGGAGTATCTTGATCTTCCAACCATTCAATAGCCTTTTTTGTGATGTCATCGGCCCACCTTTCTCCATGGGCAAACTTTTGTGAGCTGAGCTTGTCGTATTCATCATCGTATGCGTCAAAGCCCTGGTTGAGACCAAACCTCGAATCTAGCGGATGGGCTCCGATGATTGCTCCTGTCGAGTATCCAAAATTTTTCAGGTGTTCGGCAAGAGTCAAAAACTCCTCCAGGACGATAAAATTATAATTGTCGTGGACGCCATGATGGAGCGGGGTTATTCCCAAAAGTATACTCGCATGGGATGGCAGGGTTGTTGGCGTATTGGCGAAAGCTTTCGAAAACAAAACTCCTTTCTGCGCAAGGCTGTCGATATTCGGGGTTTGAACATGAGTTCTGTCATAACAGCTCAACCTGTCAGCCCTGAGTGTATCGATGGTAATGAGGAGAAAATTTTGACCGGGCTCTGTTTCAGCCTCTCCGGATACCTTAATAGAAACAGCGAATAAGCCGAGAAGAATAAAACATGCAATAGACAAGCAGGAAATCGAACGGATCTTTTTCCTCATGATTTGCTTTTTACCTGGTGCAGTACTTTTTGATCTGTTCCAGGGCTCCCTTAAAGCCGAGCTGATCGGCTTTCTTTAAGTCTTCACATCCCTCTTCACTGTTACCGGTGATGATCTTGATCATACCACGCTTAAAATAATTCAGCGCAAAATTTGGGTTAAGCCTGATGGACGTGTCGTAATCGCCGATGGCTCCCCGTATGTCTTTCGACTCGTATTTGATGTCGCCGCGCTTGCTGTAGAGCTCGAAGTTGTCGGGCATGAGCTTTATGGCTTGATCCATGTCCTTCAAGGCCTCACGGAAATTTCGAGTGGCATAGTACACTCCGCCTCGGCCTTCAAACGCCTGTACAAAATCGGGTAAGAGTTCAATAGCCTTCGTGTAGTCTGCAATGGCACCCTTAGGATCTTGCAATGCGAGTTTGAAGTCTCCTCTGGTCTTGTAGTTCTGCCCATACTCGGGATCCAGGTCGATTGCGGTTTCACAATCTTCGAGAGCCCCTCGATAATCCTTCAATGCCGATTTCACGAGAGCACGATTCCTGAAGAGAGTGCTGTCGTTTGACTTAAGCTCGATGGCCCTGTTGATGTCTTTGAGAGCCCCACTTGCATCTCCTGATTGAAGTTTTGTGTTACCTCGTCTGTCATAGGCTTCCCAATATTGAGGATTGAGACGGATGGCTTCATCATAGTCAGCCAATGCATCTTTGAGGTTACCCATGTCGAATTTGACATCACCCCGTTTTTTGTATGCCACCGGCTGTCTGGAGTTGATGTTGAGGGCTTTTCCTATATCTTCCAGCGCACCCTGATAATTTTTTAATTGGGATTTTGCCTCTCCGCGTTTGATCAGGATATCGGGATCGTTTTGATTCTGTTCCAATGCGATGTTGTAGGCGAAAATAGCGCCCTCATAATCCTGCATGAAAAACTTATCTTCGCCGATACGCAGGTAATAGTTGCCTGCTTGTGTGAAACTGTCAACCAAGGATGCCCATTGGGTTTTTGGGGTGTTTATGAACTCAGGGATATTGACGGCCCTTTCCGGAAGAACAAAATTCTCCAGCAGTACTGCAGGGGTATCGTTGCCGTTTTCATCGATATGTGTCATGTACAGTTGAGTGTAGGGGCCTCTGTGCTTGGAAGCAAAGATCAGCCATCTGCCGTTGGGAGACCAGGAGTGCCAGGAATTCATAAGAGAGAGGTTGCAATTCATCTGCCTGGGTGTTCCTCCCTCGGCAGGCATGATGTACAGCGTGCTGTCAGGTTGGAGGAGCATGAAGTTTTTCGCCTGGCAAAAGACGATCCATCTGCCGTCTGGGGAGATTCGTGGAAAATAATTACTTTTACCGTTATTGAAGGCTCCAGGGATCGGCTCAGCCTTTCCTCCCTCTCCATTGTTGAACGGGATCCGGTAGAGATCGTATTTATAGCCCTGTCGCCCCTCAATAAACTCGGCGGCCACGGACGTGGGGAGGACGGCCTGCTTGAAAGATTCGGCGATCTTGGAGTGATACACCGGTGCTTTGGCGAAGATGATGTATTCGCCGTCGGGAGACCAGTTGGGATTACTCTGGCAGTATTCGGGGTTGTCTGCCCCGGGGAGCGACCAAAATTTCTCCTGATCGCGGTCATACACAGCGATAATGCCTTTGAGAGGGAAAAACAACTGGGAGATGGTCAGGTTGTCTATGGGTACAAATATCGAGCGGTCCTTCACTGTGCTCAGGGCATACCGCCCGTCGGGAGATATTTGGGACAGCAGACCAAAAGTCATCTCTCCGTCTTCTCTTCTGTAGTCACTCCAGGAGATTATCTTTTCCGGTGTCAAAATCGTGTCCTTTTCCAGGGATGTGATGACGTAGGAGCCTTTATCATTGGCATAGTCCACATCCATGGCCAAAGTCTTTCCGTCAGGAGTAAAGGAGTGACAGTTGCCGCAGAGTGGAAGGTCTTTCAAGATCACGGTGGTAGGACCATCTGACGCCACATCGCCCAAGCGCCATCGAATGGTGTCGAGGTTTTGGTAGGCAAACTCAAAGGGCAGGGGGACGTCCCTGTAAAAGATGGATGCGCCCACCTCATCTCGAGAAGTCCCGATGGTCGTCTGACCCGAAGAGACGACGTTGTCGGGATCGTTTCCTCTGATCCCGAGAACAGTGATCCGCATGTCCTTTTCGAGAGATGAGGTCTTCATGGTCGTCCACTGCTCCTGTGAGGGTCTCCACTCCTGTTGTGTGACCACAGGAGAGACGATCTTCACAGTATTCTCGACCTCTCCCACAACAAGCCACGCATCAGTTTTGTCTGTTTTGTCCTTCCATAGAAAGGTAGGAGCAATGATCTCCGGAGGAAAGAGAGCCCCTGGCATAGGGTATTCGATAGTCAATTCCTCTGCGGGCCGGCTTTTATCCCATGCACTGAGGATACGATCGCTCTTAGGCTGTTGAGAAAAGATAGGTTCAATTATGATGAAACCCATCAATCCCAAAAACAGAGTAATTGCGGTTTTTCGGTTCATAAAATATCTAAACATTTTATCCACCTCTGTGGTTTTTGATTCTATAGACAGGAACACAGACAGCTCCCTCTATCTCCACCAGTAACGCCTCTCGGCAGATATCGGATATGACATACTGCGAGGGAATGTCGCCATAGTGATCTCTGCAGATTTTTTTGACCAACGGAAGATCCCTATCTCTTTTGACATAAACCCTCAATTGAGACAGTCGAGGTGAGCTCGATCCTATATCGACACCAATAGATAATAGGTTTTCTGCAGAAATGAGGGTATCTATGTTTTCTATGGTCGAAACGGTTTGGCTCTGGATATCCTGTTCCGAGATCGTGTTTTGACCTCGAACTGCAGCCGTACCTGAAACAAAAATGATCCCCGAGCTTCCCTGGATTACGATTTTTGCCCGTTCAAACAGAGGAGAGGCCTTTTTTTCGAAATCTTGACCGGAGTCGCCTACAAGAACGTCCTGGGAGTAGGCATGGGCATCCTTCTGAAGCGGATTAGAAAGCGGAGCGATAAAAATACCGGTTGCGGGCTTCAGGGCTATACATTCCAGGACAACTCCCCCGGAAAACATCCCGATTCCCGTGGATGCCGGATAACCCTTGGGGAACTCTGCTTCGCCATAAAAAACCGACCGAAAGTCATTGAAAATCTGGTAATTCTGTTGAGTCCCATCTCGTCCTGAGCTTATTTTGAGGAATTTCTCGATGAAGTTCCACTGACGGACGATGTGAGAAAAATCCATGCCCTCGCTCTTTAAGACTCTTTTCATAGAGTCAAAGGCTTCTCTGCACTGTGTGCGTGTGTCTGACTGATTGGGATGATTAGTGAGCCCTGCGGCGTAGACTTCTGTGAACAGTGGCGACTCAACCGCTGTGTACCGGATGCCTTCGCAGTTTTTGTGATGGATTTTTACCCTGTCTGAATGCGAGAGCAGGATCGCATCCAGTGAAACCTGTTTTCCCTCTTCAGGATGTTGGGCTACAAAGCTCGTGGCCGGGATATCAGATTTGAAAATCTTTTGCACTATCGATGCTCCCAAGGTTTTTTTTTGGAAATAATCGTCATTATCCTCGGTGCGTATAAAGAAGGTCAACATGAGGATGTTTGAGAGGTCCAGTCCTGCTGCCTTTGCCCTTTCCTCAAGCTCACACAGGCACTCCTCGAGCTGTTCACTGAAGCTAGAACCGAGATGGGGAAGTACACTCAAAAATATCTTGCTACAGATTCCCGGCTCCAAACTGTCGATCATGGCCCTATTATAGTCAGATTGGTCTGTTCCCACAACTCGTGTACGTATTCTCCTTTTCAAAACCGAAAAGCAACCGAGCAGGAACTTTCTGTAAAAATAGATTTAAGAGGATGGATAGATCCGGGGCGTTTGTTGTGCAAGCAACATCAGATCTGCTAAGACTATGGCCGTGGCCGCTTCCACGATCACAGGAACCCTGAGGGCGATACATGTGTCGTGTCGCCCCTCGACCTGCAGGTCGGTTTGCTGTCCTGTTTTGATATTGACGGAGCGCTGTTTTTGTTGGATGCTGGATGTGGGTTTGACTGCCACTCGAAATTGGATGGGATTGCCGTTTGAGATGCCTCCGTTGATGCCACCGGAGTGATTCGTCTCTGTTGTGCCGTCCTTGTCTATGATCAGATCGTTGTGCTCAGTTCCTGTCATGCGTGCCGAGCGAAAACCAGAGCCGAATTCAACTCCCTTGACAGCCGGGATAGAAAAGAGGATATGGCTCAACAGGGATTCCACAGAATCGAAGAAAGGCTCTCCCAATCCTGTGGGAATTCCTTCACATTTGCATTCCACGATCCCTCCGATGGAATCCTGGTTTTTTTGTGCCGCTTCGATGGCCTCCTGGATCTTGGTGCTCCCTCCCGCTTCAGTGATTCGTGCTTGTATTGAGATGGGGGCAAGAATTTTTTTGGCGACAACTCCTGCAGCGACGATTCCCAGAGTGATCCGGCCTGAAAAGTGCCCTCCACCTCTGTAGTCTTGGAAGCCTCCGAATTTTTTTTGTGCTATAAAGTCGGCGTGGCCGGGCCGGGGAACATCCCTGATGGCCTTATAAACACTGGGTTCGATGTCCTTATTAACAAACAACACGTGGATGGGTGACCCTGAAGTTTGCCCTTTGAAAACCCCGCTCAGCAGTTGTGGGCGGTCGGTTTCCTTTCTGGCAGTGGTTCCTGCGAGTGATGGATTCCTCCTCTGGATATCCGGGTCGAAATTTTTCTCCACAAGGGGGATGCCGGCAGGACAACCGTCTAAAATAATGCCCAAAGAGGGTCCGTGAGACTCGCCGTAGATGCTAACGCGAAAGATCCGGCCGAAACTATTCATCGACTTTTCCTCCTATTGAAGCCAAATCCTCAAAAAATGCAGGATAAGATTTATTCACACATTCTGTGCCTTCGACAGTGATCGGCTGTGTTGCATTGATCGCCAGAACAGCCATAGCCATGGCGATCCGGTGGTCTGCATGGCTCTGGGCCACGCCTCCGTGGATGTCTCCTCCTTGGATCTCCATGTTCCCATCTATGATTCTCAAAACAATCCCCATCCTGGATAATTCCTGTTGGAGGGCCGAGGTCCTGTCGCTCTCTTTATATTGAAGTCGGTCCGTCCCCCTGAGCCTGCTCGTTCCTAGGCAGGAACATGCCAGTACGGCCAGTGGAGGCACAAGGTCTGGGCTGTCAGTGATATCAAAATCAAAGGCCCGCAGCTCTCTTTTTTGAACAACCACAACATCTCGAGTGAGACGAACGCTTGCTCCACAATCCTTAAGAACCTCGAGGATCTTTCTGTCAGGCTGGGGGGATTGGACATCAAGACCCTTGAGAGCGAGATCCCCTCCGACGGCTGCGGCTACGAGAAGGAAGGCTGCGCCGCTCCAGTCGCCTTCCACAGTGAATCCCCGGGGATGATACGTTTGGTTTCCCTTGATAGAGAAGCGGTCATAATTATCATGCGGGATGTGGATGCCGCAGGATTCCAGGACTTTTAGTGTCAAGTCGATGTAAGGCCGGCTCGTGAGGTTTTCGACGTGGATCTCGGAATCTCCTTCCGCTCTGGGCAAAGCCATCAGCAGGCCGGTGAGAAATTGAGAGCTGATCGAGCCGTCCACTTCAGCTCTTCCTCCCTTCAGTGGACCGTGGACTGTGATGGGTTGGTGTCCATTATGAGTCGTACACCTGACGCTCAGGTCTTTGAGGGGCATCACCAACATATCCATCGGCCTGGATCGGAGCGAACCTTCTCCGTTAAGCGTGAGCTCATCCGGGCACAGAGAAGCGATGGGAGCGAACATCCGCATGCACAGTCCGGACTCTCCGCAGGACAATTCCCTGACAGAGGGGGATAATCCCCCTTTGATGACCACCCGGTTTTTATATCGGGAGACTTCTGCGCCAAGTTTTTTGACCACATCGAGGGAGGCCAGGCAATCCGCACTGAATGAGGGATTCCTGATCTCTGTAGTTGTTCCCTCCGTCAAAAGAGCGGCAGCTGTCATCCTCTGCATGAGACTTTTCGAGGGAGGAGCAAAAATCTCTCCCTCAATCTGCGAGTGTTTGATGGATCTCTTCATAGATGTTCTCTGCTGTTTTTTCGGGATTTCTCTCGTTCATGACGACAAGGTCAGCGGCCCGGGCGTAGTGGGGAATTCGGGTTTGAAAGAGGACCTCCGGTTTTTCTCCCCGATCTTCTGTATCCAAAAGAGGCCTCGAGCTCCGGTCGATCCTCTGGAGACAGGATTCGAGAGAAACATAAAGCCATATGACGAGAGAATTCCGGCTGAGTGTATCACGGTTGTCAGGGTCCAGAACGATCCCTCCCCCGCATGCATAGACATTATTCTTTTCCTGTTGAATTTCAGACAGTACGGACTTCTCCAAGGCACGAAAGTCTTGTTCACCCTTGAGGCGGAAGATCTCCGAAACGGTCTTTCCTTCTCGTTCTTCGATCACGGTGTCAATGTCCTTGAATGAATAGCCCAGTTTTTTCGCAAGTATTTGCCCAACCGTGGTCTTGCCGCATCCCATAAAACCGATCAGGGATATGTTTTCACAAATTGATTTGGATTTAAAGTCGGAAGAGAGGGCGTCCTCCATGCTCTTCCTGTCTGCTTCCCTTCCTGTGAAGAGCTTGTAGACGGGAATAGCTTGGTTGAGGAGCCACTCCTCACCGCGAATGACAGTACAGTCCTGCGTTTGTGCCATGGTGCTCAATGGGGAGTGAGGATAATTTGCATCAAGGACGACATGAGAGGGGCGCAGCCATTCCTTCTGAATGGGATTGATCCGAGGGGAGAGTGCGGAAACCACTATTTCTGTTTTATTTAAAAGAGACCTCAAGTCATCCAGGGTTACTGCCTGACAACCGATTGTTTTTGCTGCTTGGACAGCTTTGTCGAATGTCCTGTTTGCCAGGGACACATTGGCGCCTTCTTGAATAAGGCCATACGCAGCGGCTCTCCCTGCGCCGCCCGCCCCCAGCACAAGACAATTGCGTTCCTGCAGACGGAGTCCCAGCCCTTTCAACGAGGAAGTCACTCCAACGTGGTCTGTGTTAAAACCTTTCAGCAAGCCCCCATCCTTGACCACAGTATTCACAGCCCCGATGGCCGCAGCTGCGGGACCTGTCTTGTCCAGCTTTTGCAAGATGGTCTGTTTGAATGGTGAGGTGACATTCATGCCGGACAGATCTATGTCCTTGAATAAAGAAATAGCTTCAGAAGCGCTCTCCGCCAAAATCCTTGTATAGACCGCCTTCTCCTTGTTCCCTTGGAACGATCGGTTGAAAAGGAGGGGGCTTTTGCTGTGCAGAACAGGATTGCCTGTCACAGCAAAGATGTTTGTCGTCTCACTCATCGAAGTGCGTCCAGGATGTTTTTGAGGCGTTGCCTGTCCAGTTGACCATCAGCGGTTTCTTTCCCGGGAGCCAATGCGGCATACGTGAACGGAGCACCGAGAAAAAGTGAGGCAATTCGCGTGAACGTCCCCTTTTTGCCCAGCCCGAACGCTATGACATTTCTCTTTTTTTGGTAGAGGGAGAGGATTCGGGCACAGTCGGCAGAAGAGTGGACGCGGCATGCGATCTTGGCAATATCCGCCTCCATACGAAAGCAATGGGCGAGGATGTTCTCCAATTCGGCCATCTGTGGCGTGTGTTCCAGATTGTGGTAGGAGACGATCAGCTTGCAATTGTGGTGTTTAGCGTTATCCGAAATTTTATGAAAATAATCGGTATCCGCGTCTACTTCGATGTCCACGTATGCTGCGCCGGAGGAAATGGCTGAGAGGAGGAGGGATTCCCTCTTCGATTCACTTTTTGTGCCCGGGCGGCATGTGGCGATGATGTCCACAGATAGGGCAAAGAGTTCCTGGATCTCGTCTTCTGAAAAATCCGTCTGATCGATCCGAATTTCCGCCAAGTCGGAATCTAAAAGTGCATCTCTGCATCGACCGAAATCACGCTCTGCGATGCTAACACAGATCATGGACGGAATCCTCCAATTCATCAAAAGAGATCTTTTTAACCTCAGGAGTGCCGATGTCCTTGAGGAAAACGAAGTGAATGCAGTCGGCCTCCCTCTTTTTGTCTTTTTTTATAGCAGCCAGAGCTTTTGTCTTATCGAAAACATTGTCCATGGGAAACTTCATTTTATTAAAGAGTGAGAGGATCCTCTCGGATTCCTTGGTCCCGAGTTTTTTTCCCTTTTCCGAGTATCTGACGGCAAAACTCATCCCCAGACTTATCGCTTCGCCGTGGGACAGGCGTGTGATCTTTTCGATGGCGTGACCTAGCGTATGACCGAAATTGAGTATGCGGCGCTCTCCGGATTCCCGTTCATCCCTTTCCACGATAGCAGTTTTAACAGCAATAGAGTCACGCACCACCCTTTGGAAAAAGTCACGGTCACGCCACAAGTCCCTTTCTTCGGAGTGACATTCCAGAAAGGAAAAAAGCTCGGGGTCCCCGATGAGCGCATGTTTGAGGATCTCTGCGAGCCCATTGAGGATCTCTCTCTGGGGAAGTGTGCCGAGCAGCTCCAGGTCGCAGATCACGAACTTGGGTTGATTGAACGTCCCGACAATATTTTTGTATCCTCGAAAATTGATCGCGTTTTTTCCTCCCACGCTGGCATCGACCTGTGCAAGGAGAGATGTGGCAACAAATCCGAAATCCAGTCCTCGCATGTAGGTCGAAGCTGCAAATCCGGTAAGGTCACAGACAACGCCGCCTCCGATGCCCACGATGAAGGTCGAGCGGTCTGCCTCGTAGTCAAGGAGCTTGGTGTAGATCTCTCCGATGGTTTCGAGGCTTTTGGCGTGTTCTCCGCTCTCCAGTTCTATCAGGTCAAAACCTGGAAAGAGATGGTGGTAGTGGTTTTTGACAGATTTATCGGTGATTATGATGCACTTTGTGGGGGGGAGATGTTTGGGGAGATTTTGCAGGCTTTCCCCCACCAGGATCTTGGACATCCCGGTCTGCCCGTGTATTTCAAAAATATCCACTCCAGTTTCTCGCTAGACGGAAGGAGCCAGGATGTCGTTCATCGCTCTGTACATCTTCTGGATCTTTTGTGCCAGTCCATCAAATTCAGAGAGCGTGAGAAGCTGATCCCTGTCGCAAAGAGCTTTTTTGGGATCAGGGTGAACTTCGATCATGATGCCATCACTCCCTGCAGCTACGGCTGCGAGGCACATCCGCTCCACCAGGCTTGCCCGGCCTGTGGCGTGAGAGGGGTCGACGATCACAGGAAGGTGAGTGATCTCTTTGACTGCGGGTATGATACTCAGGTCCAGAGTGTTTCGTGTGTAGCTCTCGAATGTCCGGATGCCTCTTTCGCACAACACGACATGAGGATTCCCTTCGGAGAGGATGTATTCCGCGCAATTGATCCATTCTTCGAGCGTGGAGTTCATCCCTCTTTTTAAAAGCACCGGTTTATCGGTTTTTCCCACTTCCTTCAGAAGAGTGAAATTCTGCATGTTCCTTGAACCGATCTGGAACATGTCCGCATATTCGCTGACCATTGCGATATGGCGGGTATCCATGATCTCGGTGACAATGGGCAATCCTGTTTCTTGCCGTGCACGGGATAATATCTCGAGGCCCTCCTGCCCCAGGCCTTGAAAGGAATACGGGGATGTTCTGGGTTTAAAAGCTCCCCCTCTTAAGATGTGGGCCCCCGCTTTTTTAACAGCGCGTGCGATCGTAAGCGTTTGGTTTTCGTTCTCCACCGTGCAGGGACCAGCGATGATAGTAAAACCCGTCCCGATGCTCTGCTCTCCCACAGAAACAACAGTGCGCTTGAAGTTTGTGTTTTTTAAAGAGCTCAGTTTTAGATCATCCATAACAGCCCTATATTATACCCTGTTCGACCCTCGAGGTAAACACATGTATGAGTATTGACAGAAATAGTTTTTTCAGGAATAATTTCAATATGGAAAGAGAATGTTTAACATGAAAAAATACTTTTTGCCTATCTTGGCTGCCTTTGTTTTATGCTCTACCCATCGTGCCGATCCTATCCAAAAAGAAAACCCGCTACTATCAGCTTCTGATGATGTGGTCCTTGCCGAGGGCACCCGTCTCCAATCAACAGCTGAACCAGAAGAAATCCATCTTATCCGCACTCTTGTTAGATCTTCCCGCGAGATTCACAATCTTGCCCCCATAACTATCGATTATCCCTTGGAAGGCAGTGTTTTTCCACCCGATATGATCGCTCCAACCTTTTTATGGCATGACCAAGAGACCTTAGCTGATACATGGATGATAGACCTTAGTTTTGAAAAGGATTCCCAACCTGTTTATGTGCTCATACCTGGAAAGGATCCCCCAAAAGGGGAGATCGATCCAAGGTGTGTGACTCCTAATATTAGCTACGAACCGCCCGATTATCAAGCTTCGGCCCGAGCCTGGACTCCATCTGCCGAAGTGTGGAAATATATCAAAGATCAAACAGCAGAAAAATATGCCTCGCTTGCGTTCTATGGTTTCATTAACTCAGATCCCCAGAAAGTGATTTCCTCTGGAAGAATATCGATGAAAACCTCAGGGGACCCGGTGAGGGCACCGATATTTTACCGGGATGTTCCTCTCATCCCCTCTAAATCGAAAATGGGAACGATTAAGCCCCTTGCAGAGGGGGCCACTCCTTTAATCACGTGGAGGCTGCGGGATATATCCAAGACAGAGAGCCGGATTGTTCTCAAGGATATGCCCTCTTGTCTGAATTGCCATTCTTTTTCACTGGATGGAAAATATCTTGGGATGGATTTAGATGGTCCGGGGGGTGATAAAGGGACCTATCTGGTATCTCCTGTCGCTCCCCAGATGGTTGTGCAAAAGGAGCACGTGTTTACCTGGAATTCGTTTAGTGACAGATGGGGGGGACAGCGAACCATCGGATTTTTATCTCAGATTTCTCCGGATGGACAGCATGTGGTCACCACCGTGAATGAATCCCTTTACGTCAGCAATTTTATGGATTTTGCTTTTTTGCAGGTATTTTATCCAACCCGAGGCATAATCGCTTACTATTCCAAGAAAACTAACGAAATCAAAGCTCTCCCTGGAGTTGATAATCCTGAATATGTGCAATGTGATCCTTCCTGGAGTCCAGACGGAAAATATATTGTCTTTGCCCGGGCCCTCGCCCAGGAGCCATACATGCCGGGACAGGATATGGCAAAATATGCTAATGATCCAGAGGAGACAAAAATTCAGTACGATCTGTATCGTCTTGAGTTCAACGAAGGGAAAGGCGGCACCCCTGTACCAATAGAAGGTGCTTCCCAGAACGGCATGAGCAATTCCTTTCCTAAGGTTTCGCCAGATGGCAAGTGGATCGTTTTTGTGATAAGCCAAAACGGACAGCTCATGCGTCCTGACAGCAAGCTATGGATTGTCCCGTTTAATGGAGGCAAAGCAAGGTTGATGAACTGCAATACCACAAGAATGAATTCATGGCATAGCTTTTCTCCCAATGGCCGATGGATGGTGTTCTCTTCGAAAGTCAATACGCCCTACACGCAGATGTTTTTAACGCATATTGATGAGGACGGTCATGATAGTCCTCCCATCCTTATTCCGAATTCCACACCGGATAACCGGGCAGTAAACATTCCTGAATTTGTCAACATTGAGTATGAAGGTCTAGAGAATATCGATGTTCCTGTCTTGAAATATCGGCTGTATTCCAATCGGGGCTACACTCTGTTCAAAGAGGGAAAACTTGAAGAATCAATCAACCAGTATTTGAAATCGATCGAACTCAATCCCGAATTTGATCAGGCACATTACAATCTGGGGGTGACTCTTTTCAACCTTAAGAGATACGACCAGGCCATCGCGTATTTTAAAAAAGTCGTGAATATTGATCCAGGAAACGCAGATGCCTATTATATTTGGGGAAAGGCGCTATTCTTTCTCAATAGATCAAGCGAAGCCATCGATCTGCTGAAAAAATCTCTGGAAATTAATCCCGGTAAGGCAGAAGCCTATTTTGTCATGGGTAATGCCCTGAAAGAACTCGGCCAGTTCGATGAAGCAATATCCAATTATCAAAAGGCACTCATGATAAATACCCAAGATCCATACATCTATCTCCATTACGGCGAGACTTTGATCTTGCTAAATAGGTTCGTGGAAGCGGCCTTGCAGTTTGAAAGAGCTCTAGAGCTCGATCCAAATAATGCGATCGGTCACCTCAATTGCGGTAATGCCTACTTTTCGGCCCGGGAACTCGATAAGGCTATTGAACACTACAGAAGATCTCTGGAGATTGAACCTAAGCTGGCTGATGCGCATCTGAATTGGGGAAATGTGCTATACGTTCAGAAAAAATATCAGCAGGCTATCGAACATTACAAAAAAGTCCTGGAGATCAATCCCAATGATAAAGATGCCATCAACAACATCGCATTTGCCAAAGAAGCGCTGAGAAAAAAGGAAGGATAAAATCTGTTCTCATTGATCTTGGACATCCCGGTCTGCCCGTGTATTTCAAAAATATCCACTCCAGTTTCTCGCTAGACGGAAGGAGCCAGGATGTCGTTCATCGC
>Ga0307379_10004287_pt1 | contig 20430 bp, 19 predicted proteins | sample UN2MG_FD_202237 | JGI IMG/M metagenome (GOLD analysis project Ga0307379, IMG submission 202237) | Soil microbial communities from Risofladan, Vaasa, Finland - UN-2 | ecosystem: Environmental > Terrestrial > Soil > Coastal area > Acid sulfate soil | place: Finland: Risofladan, Vaasa | collected... | reverse complement strand
GGGTGAGAAGCCCGACATCGCACGATGGCCTCGGGGGGACCGGTGGCGATGATCTGTCCTCCTCTATCGCCTCCCTCCGGGCCGAGATCGATCACGTGGTCCGCCTGCTTGATGACATCCAGATTATGCTCGATCAGCACCACCGTATTCCCATTATCAACCAGGCGATTAAGAACTTCTAACAGCTGTTTCACATCGGCGAAATGCAGCCCCGTGGTCGGCTCGTCCAGGATGTAGAAGGTGCGGCCGGTGCTTCGTCTGGAAAGCTCGAGTGACAGTTTTACCCTCTGAGCTTCGCCCCCGGAGAGGGTTATCGCCGATTGACCCAATTGGATGTAGCCCAGACCGACCTGGATCAGCATTTTCAGTTTCCGTTCGATCACCGGTATTTTCCTGAAAAAAGCGTAGGCCTCTTCCACGGTCATGTCGAGGACATCGTCGATATTTTTCCCTTTGTAGAGGATTTCGAGGGTCTCCCGGTTGAAACGTTTGCCTTTACAAACATCGCAGGTGATATACACATCGGGGAGAAAGTGCATCTCGATTTTGATCGTACCGGCGCCCTGACAATTCTCGCAGCGTCCGCTCTTGACGTTGAAGGAGAACCGTCCGGGTTTGTACCCCATCGCTTTGGATGCGGGCAGGGTGGCGAATAGCTCCCGAATCGGTGTAAACACGCCTATATAGGTGGCGGGATTGGATCTGGGAGTTCTGCCGATAGGGCTTTGATCGATGTTGATGACCTTGTCGATCTCCTCCACACCCTCCACCGAAGCGTAGCTGCCCTCGGCAAGATGGGCTCGATTTGTCCGGTTGGCCAAAACCGGATACAGTAGATCGGTTAGCAGGCTGGATTTCCCCGACCCGGAAACACCTGTGATCACGGTCAGCAACCCTAGGGGAAAGGATACGGTTATATCTTTCAAATTGTGCTCCGCCGCCCCGATCAGGGTAATGGCTTTCCCGCTGTCCTCTCTGCGCCGATCGGGGGATTCGATCTTCAACCTGCCCGACAGGAACTTGCCGGTCAGAGATTTTTCGTGTTGTAGAATATCCTGATAGCGTCCGGCGAACACGATCCGGCCGCCGTGCACACCGGCGCCGGGGCCGAGGTCAACGATGTAATCCGCCGCACGGAGGGTCTGTTCGTCGTGCTCCACCACAATAAGGGTGTTTCCCAGGTCCCGAAGCTGTAGCAATGTGTCGAGAAGGCGACGGTTATCCCGCTGGTGCAGTCCGATCGTCGGTTCGTCCAGGATGTACAGCACCCCGACCAGAGAGGAGCCGATCTGCGTGGCCAGGCGGATTCTCTGAGCCTCACCGCCGGAAAGTGTGGATGCCTGACGCTCCAGGGTCAGGTAATCCAAACCCACGTCGGTCATGAACTTCAGTCGGGAAGATATCTCCTTGAGAACCTGCCGGGCGATGGTCTGCTGATTCCGGGTGAGTTTCAGGTTGCTTAAGAATTCCTGGGCGGCCCGAACACTCAATGTGGTGATCTGATGGATATCCCTGCCCCCCACGGTTACGGCCAAACTTTCAGGGCGCAGGCGCTTGCCCTTGCATTTGGGGCATTGCCGCCGGCTCATGTAGCCCTCGAGCCACTCTTTCACGCCTTCCGACGAGGTTTCCAGGTAGCGCCTTCGAAGTTCATTCAACACACCCCTGAAGTTCGACGTGTACTCCCACAGCCCCTCCCTCTGCGGGTTTTCATATTTGAATCGGATCTGTTCTTTGCTGCCGTACAGCAGAATGTCAAGAGATTCCGGGGAAAACTCCTCCAGGGGCGTATCCAGATCGAAGCCGTAGTGCCGGGCCAGGGATTCGAAGATGCTGCGATGCCAATTAGCCTTGGGATTGTGTGTGGCGATGGCTCCCTGTTTGATCGACAGGCTCTTGTCGGGAATCACCAACTGCGGATCGAGCTCCAGGGTCACACCCAGTCCGGAGCACTCCGGGCAGGCGCCAAAGGGGCTGTTGAAGGAGAACAGCCGAGGCTGAAGCTCCGGAACACTGATTCCGCATACCGGACAGGCCAGAGACTGGGAGTACAGTTCTTCCCGCTGCACATTTTCAGTTTTTATGGACACGATCAACTGTCCCGAAGCAACCTCCAGGGCCGTCTCCACAGAGTCGGCAAGTCTCTTGGCCACTCCCTCTTTGATGACCAGACGATCGACAACGATTTCGATATTGTGCTTTTTTTTCTTATCCGGCGTGATTGTCTCGTCCAGAGAGCGGATCGTTCCATCCACGCGGATCCGTACGAACCCCGCCCGGCGCGCATCCTCGATGATTTTCCGGTGCTCTCCTTTCCTGCCCCGGATAACCGGCGCCATCACTACGATGCGGGTTTGCTCGGGCACAGCGAGCAGGGCGTCGACAATCTGGTCCACCGATTGCTCTTTGATCTCTCGGCCGCATTGGGGGCAGTGGGGTGTCCCGATCCGTGCGTACAGCAGGCGGAGGTAGTCGTAGATCTCGGTTACCGTTCCGACGGTGGAGCGTGGGTTTCGGGGAGTGCTTTTCTGCTCGATCGCGATGGCCGGAGACAGCCCTTCGATGTAGTCCAGATCGGGCTTGTCCAGGCGGCCGAGGAACTGGCGGGCGTAGGCGGACAGGGATTCCACGTACCGGCGCTGTCCTTCGGCGAAGATCGTATCGAAGGCAAGGGAAGACTTGCCCGATCCGCTGATCCCGGATACCACGATAAATGAATCGCGGGGAAGTTCGAGATCTATGTTTTTGAGATTGTGCTCCCGGGCTCCTCTAATTGTGATGCTCTTCACGCTGTAGCCGTCCCCTATTCATTTGGGGTTTCCATGAGAACTTTTTCCGCCGGAGGCGTGAATTCGATACGCCTGCGACGCGGGCGCAGAGAGGAGAGGTGGGAAACCAGTGGAATCAGAATCATACAGGCCCCGGAAACGGCGAGGATTTCCCATCGGGTCAGAACTTTAAGTAAGAACAGGGGACTCATAGACCTAGACGTACCAAGACATTATAATACTGGCCGCAAAGTACAATGACAAGAGTAATTGTGGATCGGAATGCAGGTTTCTGCGGGGGAGTGCGCAGGGCTATTCGAAGTACGGGCAAGCTCCTTTCAGACGATCGGAAGCCGGAACGGATAGTCTCCTACGGCCAACTGGTGCACAACCGGGAGGTGACCGATGCCCTGGCCGAACAGGGACTTCAGAGCGTTGCGAGCCCGGAGGACGTGGCAGACGGGGATACCGTGGTGATTCGCACCCATGGTATCCCCCCGGAGGAGGAGCGGCTGCTGCGTTCGCGGCAGGTCAAGGTCTCGGATTTTACCTGTCCGCGGGTGAAACGGGTTCATCAGGGCATCGTTGCCAAGCGTAGAGAGGGGTACAGGATCGTCATCGTAGGAGATCCCCTCCACCCCGAGGTAATAGGACTTTTGGGATACGCCGGTGATTCCGGAGTGGTTGTTTGCACGGCGGGGGAGGTCCGGGGCTATGCGGATAGGCGAAAGATCGCGGTGTTTGCCCAGACCACGATCACTCCTCAATTGTTCATGGAGGTCGTTCGGGCTTTTGAACAAAAAGGGCTGGAAATGGCGGTGTCGAATACCCTCTGCCCCTTTGTGGTGAACCGACAGAGGTGGATCGAGAGGTTCTCCCGCCGGGCCGACGCCTCTCTGATTATTGGCGGAAAAAACTCAAGCAACACCCGAAAGCTCTACACGATTGCCTCCGACAACGGCCCGGCCTACCACCTCAGTAGGGCCGTAGAGTTGAACCCGGAGGAGATTCTAAAGTATTCCCTGGTAGCACTGACAGCCGGCGCCTCAACCGCCGATAGCACGATCCAAGAGGTGCTGGCGGCGCTGCGGGCCGCGGGTGCGGTGATCGAACACCGCTAGAGACGTACCACGGTCCTGCCGAATCCGCCCTGTTCCGGTGTGGAAAAAAAGTAATCCTTGACCTGTGAGGAAGATTTCAAATATTCGTGGATACCCCGCTGCAGGACCCCCTCCCCCATCCCGTGAACGATGGAGAACTCACTCATCCCGCTGAGCAAAGCCCGATCGATCTGTTGTTCCACCTGTTTCAGAGCTTCCCCGAGGCGCATTCCCCTGAGGTCGAGCTGAAACGAGGCGGGAGCACTGTGTATCTCTTCGCTGATCGATAGCATCGGTTCTCTTGCAGGCTGCACCGGCTGCAGGTCCCGGGCGGGAAAGGTTCCCCTTAGAGTGTCGGTGGCCACAATCCAGCTGTCGGCCTTGGCTTTCCTGACAATGATCCCGTGTTTGCCGGTTCCCCGGATGATGACCTCCATCCCTTTTTCGAGGGGAATATCCCGCCGTTCGTACAGCTCGGCGCTCTCCGTTTCCAGGACCTGTTCCTGCTGCCCGATCCGCTTTGCCAGCTCGGAGAGAAACTCCCCCGTCTGTTTTCGCTCCTCCCGACTCCTGCTGATGCCCATCTCTTCCACCAGCCTCTCGAACCGCTTTCTGCTTTCCTTCAGGAATCGTTTCAGCTCAAGCGTCCCCTGCTCCCGCAGCTCGAGCTCCTTCTGACGCAGGCGCAGCTCCTTCAGATCGGTCTGGCGGGTTTTCTCCCGCAGCTCCTCCTCCCGGCTCTGCTGCTGTTTCTCCGTTACCAGAAGCTTTCGCTGTTTCTTCGATAAACTGTCGATCAGCTCTGCCACATCTCCCCGCTCTTCGTTGAGGTATTGCTCCGCCGATTTGAGAATGTGCCCTGGAATGCCTGTTCGGCGGGCGATCTCCAAGGCATGACTTTCTCCGGGTACACCGAGGGTGATCCGAAAGGTCGGGCTTAGGTTCTTCACATCGAATTCCATTGCGGCGTTTTCCACTCCCCGGCGGGAGTAGCCGTAGTTCTTCAGGATCCCGTGATGGGTCGTGGCCATACAGAGGCAGCCCTTTTCGATGAAATGATCGAGCAGTCCCATCGCGATTGCCACGCCCTCCTCCGGGTCGGTGCCGGCCCCCAATTCGTCGAAGAGCACCAGGGAATCGGAACCGGAGTCGCGGATAATCCGGGAGATGTTCACGATGTGGGCCGAGAAGGTTGACAGGGACTGCTCGATGGACTGCTCATCCCCGATATCGGCAAGAATACTGTCAAATACCGGGAGAGAGGAGTCTTCCCTCGCCGGGATCTCCATTCCGAACTGGTTCATGACCGACAATAATCCGATGGTCTTCAAGGTTACGGTTTTCCCGCCCGTATTCGGTCCGGTAACGATCAACACCCGGTACTCTCCGCCCAGGACGACGGAGATGGGCACGCAATTTTTACCCAGCAGAGGATGTCGGGCGTCGTACAGTTCCAGCCTCCGCTCCGAGATCTGGGCTGGGGCACATTTGTGATGTACGGCGTATCGAGCTCGGGCGTACAGGCTGTCGAGCCGCCCAATCCCCTCGACCAAACTCTGTATGTCTCCCGAGAAGGCGATAACCTCGGTGCTGAGCTCCCGCAGAATCCTGTGTACTTCCCTGCGGTAGCGGTTTTCCTCCTCGATGACTGCATTGTTCTTCTCCACGATATCGTTAGGCTCGAGATACAGAGTGGAGCCGCTTGCCGACACATCGTGGACGATCCCCGCAATACGGCCTTTGAAGTTGCTTTTGATCGGCAGTACGATGCGGCCGTTTTTTTCCGCGGGCAGATTTCCCTGCCAGACGGTTTGATAGGTCGGGTCGTGCAGATATGATTTGGCTATCTTTTCTGTATCCCGCTGCAGCGACCGTATTCTGCCGCGGATTTCCCGTAAAACAGGAATATGTGTTTCCCGTAAAAAGCCCTCATCGTCGATGACTGCGAAGATATCCTTTGATAGACCTTTTAGATCCGGCAGCGCCGCAGCAAGAGGAATCAGGGTCGCTTCTCCGGATGTGTGCAGGAACTTCAATAAACGTCTGGCCGAGACAATGAATCGGCCTAAAAAAGCGAGCTCCTCCATTTCAAAAAGTGCGCCTTGTTTGAACAGCTTGGACTGCAGTGTATCCAATGGGGGGAAATCGAAAGCCGGGAAGGGTTTCCCCGATTCCAACACACGGCGAAACGCGACCGCCCTGGCCTTGCGCTCCTCAACTTCCTGAGAATCTGAGCAAATGGTCTGGCCGGTCAGAGCATTTCTTCCCGCTTCGCTGAGGCAGCGATCCTGCAGTGCTTCCAGGACACTTTGGAAATCGAGAAGATTAAGAGTATGGAGATCCATGGAAGGCATTGGTGAAGGCTTCGACATCGTCGTAGATCCTCAGATAGCTTTCATAGCGGTCGGGGTGGATATCTCCGCGTTCCACAGCCAGTCGCACTGTGCACCCCGGTTCGTCCACGTGTCTGCAGCTGGGATAGGAGCAATTTTCCGCTACCGGTACGAACTCGGGGAAGTAGAAGGCAAGATCCCGAGGTTCCACCCCGGCGATCTCCAGTTCCCGGATGCCGGGAGTATCGATAATCCGGTACCCGTCTTTGGTGACGATCAGGCCGGCATTACTCGTCGTGTGTGTGCCCCGGTCGTACTTGGCCGAGATCTTCCCGATGGCCAGATCCAGATCCGGAAACATCTTGTTGAGCAGGGTCGACTTCCCTACTCCGGATTGTCCGAAGAAAACAGCAGTCCGGCCCCGAATCCGCCGGCGCAATTCCGAGACTCCTCTGCCGCTGAGGGCGGAGGTCAGTACGACCCGATACCCGATTTTTTTGTAGTTCTGTATTCGATCCTTGGCCGCCGGGTTCATCTTCAAGTCCGATTTGTTGATGACGATCATCGGGTGCAGGCGATGGGAGCTGACGAGCACCCTGTCGATGAATCGGGGTCGAAACGGCGGTGATTGGGTCGAGCTGACGCAGACCAACACGTCGGCATTGGCCGCCAGAACCTGAACGGCATTGCGTTTCTTGTTCCAGCGAATCAGAGAGCTGGTGCGGGGCCGGCGTTCGACGATCCAGGCCACATCCATGGAAAGCGGATCCTCCTGGAGGGTCACGAAATCTCCCGCGGCGATCGGGTTGTACACGCTGTTTTCGGTCTTCAATACTTTGCCTTTGATGCGGCACTGAAGCAGCCTGCCCTCCACCTCCACGGTATAAATGTTATTGATGCCGTACAGCACCTGGCCAAACGGCGGCTCGGAGTTCACCCGTCTTCCCCCTCAAGGATGCCCCCGTAGTGCAGGTCAAATCGTGCTGCAAAGGCCCGGTAACGCTTCTCCTCCCCCAGCCCGCCGTGCAGATACAACTCCGCGGCAGGGGGGCAATCCCCGCCCGCGACGCTCGCTCCGGCGAGGAGTGTTACGATTCGTTTGGTCACACCCTCCCGTGAATCGATCAGAGCAACCGAATCCGGAAGAACGGCCCGAAACTCCTCTTCCAGAAGCACGAAATGGGTACAGCCAAGTACCACTGCTTGTAAATGATCGTCCAATACCGGCGCCAGCTCTCTTTGCACAACGGCCAGCCGTTCCCGCTCTTCGGCGAAGAGGTAGCTGTACTCTGCAAATTCCACCAGGTTTGATACGGGAACCTTGATCACTTCACAGCCCTCGGTAAAATCCCGTATCAGCTTTTCAAGATATGGGCCGACAGAGGTCCGGCGGGTGGCAACGACCGCAATCTTTCCCGCCTCCATAGACAGGGCGGCGGGTTTCACCGCCGGGACGACCCCCACGAAAGGGATGGAAAAACGGGCTCGCAGCGCTTCCAAGGCGACCACCGAGGCGGTGTTGCAGGCGATCACGATCAGTTCGGGATCGAAACGCCGTACAGCCAGGGAAATACTCTCCAGAATCACCTCTCGAATGATCCGGGTCGGTTTTTCTCCCAGAGGGAAATTCTTCTGATCGGCCAGATAGATAAACCCACCTGCAGGGGAGCTGGGACCGGACAGGCAAGCACGGGCTGCAGCCAGATAGGGCAGTCCACCGGCGCCGGAATCGTAGAACAGAAGCGGTTTACAACAGGTCATTCCCGAACAACTTTTGGAAGCCCTCTTTCGCTCTTTTCCCTTGATCCCCTGAAGAGGCTTTTCCTGCAGAATCTTTGAACCGAAAGTAATCGCAGAAATTGCTTCTGTCTTTGTCCCGGACCGGTTCCGCTACAGATTCCAGGCAATCCATGTGAGCACCTAAGCTATGAAACCGGCAGTTATAACAGATCTTCAGATCTTTTCCACAGGACTCACAGGTAGAGGACCGGTACACCTCCAGCTTTTCATCCAATTTTGTGCCGCAGAAGTAGCAAACCCTCATGATATGGCAATAGTACACGCAAAACCCGCCGACGTGCAACGACCGCACCCATTTCGCTCAACAGGTCCGGGTTGTGCCCGGATGAGATTTTCGCTAAGCTTCTACCATGTTCTCGCTCCAGACCTGCAGCGTTGCTGGATGCGGCCATTGGGCGGTCCATCGAAAGCGTACCTGTTTTTCTCATATCGCCGACCCGGCTCGCTACGAACAAGAGCTCAGGCAGCTGATCGCGCAGACCGATACGCTTGCGGATATGAACCTGTCGTTCATCGAGCTTTCGGAACTCGATCTGAGCGGTAAGAATATCAACAGATGCATCCTATCCCATGCCGGCATTCAAAGAGTCAATCTGAACAACACCCGTATCCGGCTTCTCTTTGTTGATTTTGCGAGGATCAGCAACTGCTCTTTCCTCGCTAGCAATATTCACAACGCGGTGTTTGCGGGCTCCGAAATCGAGGCCTGCGATTTTAGCGGATCCGACATTCTACACTGCAACTTCTGCGGAGTGCGCTGCCGGGAAACCCTGTTCAACGAATCCGACCTGTATGCCAGTCGTTTCATCGCTTCCGAGCTGTGCAGAGTCGGCTTTCAGGACTGCAATCTCAAGCAGGTTCGCTTCGAACATGCGCAGATCTCTGAAGCGGATTTTCGCTACTCCAACACGGGGGACGCCTTGTTCGGGACCAAGGCCAAAGAGCTATGAGGTTCTTCAGCTATTTCTCAGTCCTTAACTTCTCCAACTGCTACCTGATCGGTTCCGACGGACCCGGCGATGCCGTATTGATCGATCCGGGAGTGTTCGATGAAGGTTTGCTCAAGCTGATCGAGGACAATCAGCTCTACCTCCGCTACGTTCTGATCACCCATGCACACCACGGTCACGTAAACGGTTTGCAGACTTTACAGAAAATATACGACACAACCATCTTCTGCTTTGATCCTGAGAGACTGGACGCGTCGGTTCATCGCATAGGAGAAAACCAGCCCGTAACCTGCGGAGAGTTTTCTTTCAGGGTCCTGGAAACTCCGGGACATTCAAACGATTCGGTCTGTTTTCTCATCGACGGACTTCTGTTTACGGGAGATTCTCTGTCGGCAGGCTCCGTTGGTCAAACGGCCACCGGGTATGAACGGGCGCTTCTACTGTCCTCGATCCGCAAGAAGATCCTGAACCTGAAACAAGACGTACTTATTTTCCCCGGCCACGGACCGCCGACTCGATTGGAGATCGAGAGGCGCTTCAACCCCTACCTGAAGGAAAAAATTTAAGTCGAAGAGCAATACTCGGTAAACCGCTTCGGGATAGGCGCCTGAAACATTCGGGGCTGCTGCTCGCCGGGAAGGGTTATCCTTAGGCGGTGGGCGTGGAGCATCAAGGTTTGATTCACTCTCCCCCTGGCTTTCCAACCGTACAGCCTGTCGCCGAGCACCGGGCAACCGAGATGGGCCATATGCACTCTAAGCTGATGAGTTCTACCCGTGCGTGGCCGTAGGGAAACCAGGGTGCAGTCGCCGACCATCTCTATCTCCCGGTAGAAGGTAATCGCCCTTTTACCCTGGGAGCCTGCAGAGCCCGGCACAAGACAGGTAAAGCGCTTGCGGTGGTGGGGATCCCGGGCCATCCAGGTATCTATTCGCCCACGGCCGGCGGGAAGTCTCCCCTGCACGACGGCCAGATATCTCTTGCCTACGGTGCGTCGCCGGAACTGTTCCGACAGAAACTCCTGCGTCTCGGCATTCTTGGCGGTGATAATGACTCCGGAGGTGTCCTTGTCCAGCCGGTGTACAATACCCGGTCTGAGCTCACCGGATGGAAAGTTGTTTCGAATTCCCCCGGAATGCCCGAGGATCGCGTTTACCAGGGTCCCCGACCAGTTGCCGCCGGCCGGGTGTACCACCATGCCTTGAGGCTTGTCAACAACCAGGACGTTGCCGTCCTCGTAAAGTATACTCAGGTCGATGGTTTGCGCTTCAATGTTCATCTCAGGGGCCGCCGTGTAGGTGATCTCCAAGCGGTCCCCCGGCAGCAGATGCTTGCTGGTCTTCACGCTCTTGGTGTTGACGCGCAGTCCGGTTACCCGTCGCTTGACCTGGCTGCGGGAAAACAGCTTGAGAAAATCCGCTATGTAGGTGTCGATGCGGGTGTCTAGAGGGATGTCGCCGGGAATCTCTATCTCGATGACCGTCGGCTCCGGATTCACCCCGCCCTTCCTCAGTCGCTACGCTGCTGCTCGAGCTCTCTTTTTGCCTTGACCCGACCGACGATGTAATCCGCCGCGGCGATCAACACCGAAGTAGACAGGGCCGAAAGGATCACCCCCAGATTCTCTTTCCCCGTGTAGCCCACCGCACCGGGCGGACGGAAAGGCCAGGGAGCGTATTCGGGAGCTCCCCCGCTGGCGGCGAATCGGTAGACGTCATAGGCCTCCAAAGACAGAAAGAGGGTTATGGGAAAGGTGCCGAGCATCACGATCTCAGCCCGCCGTAGATCCCTAAGAAAGGGGGCGAACTCCTTCTCGCTGTAGCCTTCAGGATCCGTGTCTGAGCCGACGCCGGTTTGTTGTTGGGAATGAACAGTACCTGCCAACACGGCAAGAGCGATCAGAACCAGGGCGAGCTTCCTACCCATGTCTGCTACCGAACAGGACCGTACCGAGACGAATCAAATTCGCCCCTTCTTCGATAGCAACTTCGAAATCCGACGACATTCCCATAGAGAGGGTGTCCAGAGAAAGCTCCGGGTACCGGTCCTGAAGACTTTGGTGCATCTTCTGCAGCCGCGCAAAGGCCCTGCGAACTCGATCTTGGTCCGTTGTGAACGGACCCACGGTCATCAACCCGCGTACGCGCAGATGATCCAGCTTGGTTATGTTCTCGCAGGCCTCCCCGAGGCGCTTCTCTTCGACGAATCCGAATTTCGTATCCTCTCCGGAGGTGTTGAATTCCAGGAGGATGTCCATCTTGCCGTCCAGCTCAGAGCAGTGCCTGTTGAGAGCTTCGGCGGTCTGCAGTTTGTCGATCGACTGAACACATTGGAACAACGAAGCGGCGATCTTGGCCTTATTTCGCTGCAGATGGCCGATCAGGTGCAGCTCGATCCCGGAGCCGGCCAGGGACTGGTATTTGCTCTGGGCTTCCTGCACCCTATTTTCCCCGAACAGGGTCAACCCCGCAGCGCGGGCTACATCGATATATGAGCTGGGCAATGTCTTGGTGACTGCCAGGAGCCGAATATCCGCCGCATTGCGGCCGGCACGCCGGGCGGCTTCAGCCATCCGATTACGGACGGACAGGAGATTGTCTGTAAAAACTTCGAGGTCTATGTTCATATCCCGAGCGCCGCTAAAGTTACCAGCGCAGCTCCGTAACCGGAGGATAGGCTTTGCGTACCGCGATTGTCAGTGGTACCGCCCCAACAACCCCGGCGAGATTCTGCAGCAGGTTTCCCGGCAGTTCCACCAGGGCTGCGCTGAAACCCACCATCAGAGTTCCGGCTGCCAGGTATCCGGCGCACATCACTACGGTGCCCGCGACGGCGGCAACAAGCCAGAAAAGGCTGAATGTCCCCCGCTTCCCTCTCCAAGCGATCGAGGCGATCAATCCGGCTACCAACCCCTGCAGGCCGTGGACGAGCAGGGAAATCGGCGCCCACTGGGAATAACCTGAGATTATATCCGCAAGGGCCGTGCCCACTCCACCGGCGATCAAAGCGCTGACCGGACCGAAGGTGAAAGCGGTGAAGTAGATAGCCACATCTCCCAGGTTGAGATATCCTCTGGTAGGAGCGATGGGAATCCGCACCATGTAGGTGAACACCGCGGTGACAGCGGTCAAAATCGCCAGGGAACTGATGCGGAAGGCGGGACTGCCTGGAATCCGAGATCTTCCTTTTTCTTCGTTCATACTATGAAATTATAATCGATATCCCCGATTAGGGGAATAGCAGGAGGGACACCACGACCGTCGCCGTTATCAGGGCTGTAATTATCCCGTCGCGGGTCATCGAAGCACCGGTTTTTAAACTGCGGAAGGAGCTGCGGCGGTTTTTCCGGCCCACCCCTCGGCATTCCAGAGCCATGGCCAGGGTAGGAATGCGGCGAACAGACAGAATCAGTACCGAGGTAAGGATGGGAATGGTCTCGGCAAGCCGGTGTACCTTCCCACGGTCACGGCCGGCCCTTGGTGCCCTCTGCGCTTCCCCTGTCTCGCCGGCCAGGCGCAGACGATGGGCGTCCCGGACCTGGTTGTAGATCCTCCGGATCGTCGGGATGTACTCCAGGGCGATGCTCAGAACCATGGAAATGGCAAAAGGAAGACGGAACCAGCGGAAGGCCAGGGCCAGGGAATCCGGATCCGTGGTACCCATGAACAGGTAGAAGATCAAGGTGATGCCGGTGAAGCGGACGATCAGCCGGAGGGCTTCCAACAATCCGAATACGGTGAGGATGGGGACGCTCCGTATAGAGAACAGCACGGGACCCTCCCTGTGGAAGGGGGGTGTCAGTACCAGTACGAGAATCAGGATCGGCAGGATCAAACGAAGCGGCCGCAGAACATTTCTGATGCCGAGAAAGATCACGGTAAGGGCTGCTACGACCGCGAGGTGTATGCCGAGATGTTCGATCCTGAGGGGAAGGAAGAAGGTGATCAGGAAGACCACCAGCAGGACGATCTTGCCCCGTGGATCAAAACGGTGGACCGCCGACTGTCCCCGTTTGCCGTAGACCGGGGCGATCAAAGCAGCCTCCCGTTTTTTAGTTCCAACATCTCATCGGCCAAGCCCTGAGCCAATCGATGATCGTGGGTAATGAACAGTAGAGCTCTCCCGGGATTCTGAAAAACCCGGACCATCTCGGCGAAATCGTTGACCCCCAGACCGGAATCACCCTCGTCGATGATCATCAAAGGCCTGTCTAAAAGGTAGTACACCCCGGCCTGCAGCTGCTTTCGGGCGCCGTAACTCATCAGGGAAGGAGGGGAATCGGTCACGGGAAGGTTGAACAGGGATATGGCCTCTTCTACCCTTCTGCTGATCTCCTCCGCCTCGAGGTGCAGATGCTTCAAACCCAGGGCCAACTCTTCGAAAACAGTGGGCAGGAAAATTTGTAGATCCGGGTCCTGGAACAGATACCCGGTAAAGCGATTCAGGTTATCCCCAACCGCAGCCTGCAGTATCCCGTTCTTACGTATCTTGATTGCCCCTCTCCTGGGTGTGAGAAGACCGCAGAGGATCCGCCCCAATGTCGATTTCCCCGAACCGTTGTTCCCCACCAGGGCCAGGGTCCGTCCCGCCTGGAGTTTCAGGCTCTCGATCTGGAGGGAGAAGGTTGATCCCTCCCGGCCGCCTCCCGGTTCGTACTCGAAGAACAGATCAGTCGCCTCCAGCAGCGAGTCGCCCTCTCGGGCTTGGACAGACGGAGGTTGCGGGCTGCTCGAGCGCGGCTTTCCTCCCCGAGCCCGCAGCCCTTCTGTGGGCAGGATAAACCCCCGTCGCAGGAGCAGGTCGTGAAATTCCCGGCTTCCGAATGTTTCTTGGATTCTCTGAATCTTTCCGTCCTCCATGAGGAAAACCTGGTCCACATACTCCCGAAACATCTCGTGCCATTTCGCAGAGAGAATCAGGGTGGTGCGCTGCCGCTCTTTCAGCAGCCGAAGGAGACCGGTCTTCGTGTCGCTGTCCAGCTCCTCCAGAGTCTCATCGAGCAGCCAGAGCTGCGGATTGACCGCAATCAGGCAGGCAACAAGAAGCTTCTTTTTCTCGCCGCCGGAGAGATTTTTCGGAGACTCTTTCCGGTAGCGCTCCAGGTCCATCGCCCGTAGAGCGTCTTCCAGTCTGGCTTCTATCTCAGAGCGGGAAATGCCGAGGGACTCAAGGGCGAAGGCGATCTCCGAGTCGCAGCGGGAGAGAAACAGCTGTTCCCCCGGGTGCTGGAAAACGAGCCCCACCTGTTCGAGGAGGTCAAAGGGTTGGTGCTCCAGCAGCTGTAAGCCCCCAAGTTGGACCCGCCCGTCTACCGACCCTCCCGAGAATCGCGGGACCAGACCTCCAAGGGTTCTGCAGAGGGTGGTCTTGCCCTGATCCGGCCGGGCAAGCAACAGAGCGATGCCCGTCTCCGCTATCTGGAGATCGAGACCTTTGAACAGGCGCCGTGTGGGTAGCCCCGGGTATTCCGGGTAGGAGAAACACAGATTTTCGATGGTTAGATCGGAGTTTTTAGGGATCACAAATCAGAAGGGCCAGAAATTGCTCTCGTACCAGACCTCCTCGACCAGCTCGTCATTGATCTCTGCGAGAAATTTGAGATGCCCCTTCTCCCATTGGGCCAACCAGCTGTAGAGATGCTTTTCTTTGCCGTCATTGCTGGCATCGGCCCTGTCTGAGTAGATTTGAACGGCCCGGTTCTCCATCTCGATAGCCGCGGAGATGGCCGCCGCTTCATAGCTGGCAGCGGTTATCTGTTGGCGAATCTCTTTGGACAGAATCTCCCGCACCGCAGACTGGGCGGCTTCCTCCGGTTCTTGTTCCAGGAAGGCGCCAACGGAGGAGTAGTGGGCGAACTGTTTGGATAGGTAATCTATATGCTTGGCTTCCTCTTCGGCCATGATCTCGAACAGACTGGTTACGGCTCGGCTCTCCGTATCTTTGGCGACCCGCTGGTAGAACATTTTTCCCTGCTTCTCCAGTAATAGAGCCGTTTTCAGTGCCTCGATTTCTTTTTTTTCCGCCAAGGTCGTCTCCTTGCTTAAAAGTTTTGCGATGCTTTCGCGCTACTTCTCTCTGTACCGAAATCGGTCTGGAAAGTCAAGAATCGATTCGGAAAACTCCACAAAGGTGAGGATAGTTCTTGACTAATTTCGTAACCAATGATTATATTTAGTTAGACAATTTCCTCCTTAGTTTTTAGCCCGCGGCTGAAAGGACCCCCCTCCCGAGGTTGCGGGCTTTTTTTATCCGATCCTGTCCTGACTTCCACAGGGTTTTCATTCGCTCTGCCCTACTTGTTTATCCTGTAACGAACTTTCTGTGTTTCCGATTTCGAATCGTAGGTAAAGGTCAGGAGTACGATGATATTGTGCTCCATGACACACATCGATTGTTTGAAATCGACAATCGCCGGGTTGTACACTTCGATCCAGTTGTTCGCGTCGCGCTGAACGCTTTGATAATCACCTTGAAAGATCTTTATCATGACATGCCCCCTTTTTTTCTCATGCTCCTACCGCTACAATAACAAGGTCCGCAACCCTGCGTCAACAAATCTGATTTTGATCTTGATAAACAGAAAAAAAGTTGAACAATGGAGGTATGAAAGAAACATCCTGGATGTTGACCGACGGCGACCTGCTGTTTCTCGTTCGAGTGCTCATGCCCGGATATGAACAGCGGCAGCGCATGGTCCGGATTCTCCGGGAGGACGAGGATATTCTGGAGGGGATGCTGGCGGATGAAAAACTCTTTCGTATTCTGACCGACGATCCGGAATCCTTGCTTCGGGTATCCCCCAAATTGTTTTTTACGGTTCTGCTGAACCATGCGAAGGTGGAGCTCAAGGATCGTTCCTATACCGTGGAGAACGACTTCGGGAGCCACGCCCTGGTGTTTGACAGCGCTATGGTTGTGGAGTTCCTGGAGGATCGCCGTATACGCAATTATATGGCGGATATGCTGGTTTCCTTCGTTCGTATCAACAGTTTCACTACCCAGATTCGAGTTCGCAAGGGGATCTGGAGAAAGTATCGCTTCAGCGATTTTGATATCGACAGCCTGATCCGCTACAGCGAGGTGCTTTCCGAAGAGCAACGTTTTCCCTCCTACAAACGCATAGCCGACATCTGCCTGTTTACTCGGGGAATTTTCCCGGATCAGATCCAGGTGAAACGTATTCCCGCCTCGATCGCAGACAAGGGAAAACACGAGCTTGAAAACTGCGGCCGTTATTTTTACAGAGCAGCAGCGGAGCATGCCGAGTTGATGGAGCATGAATCGCTTACACAGGTCGAACGGCACCGATTGCAGGATATCATCCCAGTGCTGCTGCAACTATCCGAGCATTTTGTTATAGCGGTGAAACCGCTATCATTTATGGCAAACCATTACCTCGAGCCATTCAAGGAAGAATTTTTTCCACAGTAGAAGAGTACACATGGAGGAACAACGAAGATGACAGTTGAAGACCGCTCTAAGCTTCAATCCCTGGTAAGCGATAGCGAAGGCTTGAAGTCACGTCAGCCCGAAGAATCCAAATTCAAGGATTGGAAGGAGAAGGTGGAGAAGAAACTGGAGGAGGTGTTCGGCAAGAGCTCCGAGCCACTTCTCCGCTTCCAGAAGACCCGCTTTTTTACCTTTGGTCAGGCAGGGAAACCCAAGGACACCCCGCTTTCAGAGGCCGAACGTAGGGAATACCTGCGGGGATTGGACGAAGCCAAGAGAAACCTGCAGCGCTATCTGTAGAAGGAGGCAGGGCCCCCGGGTAAAGGAGGTGTAAATCCCAGGGGCCCCGCTCTCTTAGTTATAAATTATAACAACGTCTACGGCAGAAGGTTACATAAGACCGTAAATTTATTTAAAAATTGGTATAAATTCCCATTTATGTTGAGATCCGATGTCCTGTTTTTTGTTGCGCCGACCTGTAGTTTTGACGGTTCGGCCTCGATCTGAGTACCTTCTAGGGTATCTAAGCTCCTTAAGCAGCCACGGGGCAGCGGACAGCCGGAAAGGTTGGAGGATGGATCGTTTCTTAGAAGGAGGAAAAGATCGGACTCTCCAGGAAATGCTTGACCGTGAGGCGACTCTCCAGAACCGGGTGAGCGAGGAAAACCTGAAGTTTTCGGGACTCAAGGATCTGGATTTGTTATTGGAGCTGGCGGCTGTGAAGTTCGAGATCGCGAATCATCTTCTCGCTCGTTTTGACCCCACAAAATCGGAACCCGACGGCGAATCCTCCGCTGCGCAGATCATCCGTGCCAGATCCACCGACGCGGTAAATCTGCTTGAAGAGCTTCGTAACATGAATATTTCCGAGGACCAGAAAGACCTGATTACCGAGGCTGAAGCCTACACCAAGGTCAGGGACGGGTTCGAGAGCTTCATTCTCAGCGGAGGCGGGGTGTTCTTCGAGGCCAAGATCAATGACGCCAAGAAAATCAAGATCCTTTCCCAGGCCGTTGTAGATTCAATTCGCAAATTCATGGCGCCGGACGATCGGTACCCCCCAGCATTCAAAACAGAAGACTTGCCTCTTTTCTTCCGCCGATTGGTCAATTTCTTCCTTCCGATTCTCGCCCCTGAGGGTCAAAAGGATCCGCCCTACGGAATCGAGGAGGGAGAGGAGGTTCGACTGTCCTCGGAACGGATGAAGATGCCCCTCTCTCAAGCAGTGTACTATCTTGAAACAGAGCTCATGCCTCAGCTGCGAAAAGATTTGGAGGCCAATCCGGGCAGCCGGGATCTGCAGCGGCAGATTTCCCTGGTACAAGACAAACTGAGAGAGTACAAGAACATCACCTTCCGGTCCAGGGCTACCCCGATCAATCTGGAGAAGGGATTTTACACCGACTGGCTAAGTCAGTACACCACCGACGGGGAGTTGCTGGTAACCGTTTCCATTCCCGTGAAATACAGGTCCGGGACCAACCTGGATAGACTAAGGGAGATGGTGGAGACCGAGCTGGTGCGTAAGCTGGCCGGAAAGAGTATCTGCCCCGCCCTGGACGAAGATTATCGCTTTCGTAAAAGCCTGGAAAGCGGCCGCAGAGGCAGCTCCCGTCTGCCTAGCTTCAAGCTCGATATCAGGCGTGGATTCCTGGAACTGAAGACCTTGTATCCGGCCTTGAAGCGTTTGGAGGACAGGGGGGAGTTCCAGCAGCTGGTCGACCTGGTCGGCAGCTCCGGTAGAAAGAGGTCTCAGAAACTCATAGAGAGTATGATTCAGGGAGATTCCCGGGACGCGCCTCAACTGCCCTGAGGATCCGCGGATCGACGCAGCCAAAGCTCCAAAACTTCGCTTTTAAGGCGTCCAAGGCGTCTCTGGTTAAACAGAACACAGGTATTGATCACATGGCAGAGTTCGAACAGAGAAGAAAGGGCGTTGTCGCTCTTGGGAACCGCATCCGATACCATTTCGACATGAGTTACATGAAGCGAGGCGAAAGCTTCCGGGTGTACCCACTCCTGCAATGCACGGAGGAACCAACAATGCTCCATCTGGACGACGGAGCACCCGGTTACTTGGAACAGCTCAAGACGCCTTGCGCGGGATATGACGAGATTGTGGTGGGTCAGGATCCTTCCCGTCTGGAACAGAACCTGACGGCGATCGGCCAGGGTCGCCAGAATACCCCCGATTTCCGCTCTTCTTTTGACCGGCAGAGGCTGGGAATTGTCGATACAGATATCTTTACTGCTCAGCACCAGATCCCCCCTGTTCAGCCGGGGATCCAGCGCTCCTGCACCGCCGACATCCACTATATCTGATATCTGCCCCGTATTGATTCGGGAGATGAGATCCGGATGCGGCCGCCGCAATCTCGTGCCCACACCCGGGAAATAAAAGGTGATCCTGTGGCCGGACCAAGCCGCTGTCGTTCCTCTTGGATCGGTGATAGATTCGATCCACCGCCGTACCCGCCTCTCCTTCTCAAACGGGGTTGGGTACTGTCGAATGAATAGGATATCCTTTACTCGATCCGGCATGATTCTGACTGTACAATCATCTTTGTTTTGCAGTATAGCACAATATCCCGAAACGCTCTTTAGAATCGGTGAAATAGGAAAATCATCGAGTTGCAAATTTCTGCTATGTGTAGTATCAAGAATAGAGTTAAAGACAAGGGGAATCTATGAGTCTCACGATTCATGAAGTACAGACCAAGAAAGATCTGGGTCGATTTATCAAGTTTCCGTTCAAACTGTATAAAAAAAACAAATACTGGATCCCTCCTCTCCTGATGGATGAGTGGAACACCCTGGAGGCGAAGAAAAATCCCGCTTTCAAACACTGCCGCGTGAAGTATTTCCTGGCGGATAAGGACAGCCAATTGGTCGGCCGTATCGCAGGCATCATCAACGATCGATATATTGAAAAATGGGGAAATAAATACTGCCGATTCGGCTGGTTTGACTTTATCGATGACAAATCAGTCTCCAAAGCTCTCCTGGAGGCTGTTGAACAATGGGCGAGAGATAACGGCATGACGGCGGTTCATGGTCCGCTTGGATTCACCGATATGGATGGGGAGGGAATGCTTATTGAAGGTTTCGAAGAGCTGGGCACCATGGCAACCCTGTACAACCACCCCTACTATCCCGAGCATATGCGGGAGTTGGGGTACGACAAGGATGTAGATTGGGTCGAGTTCGAAGTCCACGTCCCGCAGGAAATCCCGGAGAAAGCACTGCGGCTTCAAAATCTTGTGCTGAAGAGGAGCAAACTGAGGATCGTCGACGCTAAGAAGAAAGATATGGTTCCCTACGCGAAAAAAATGTTCGATCTGATCAACAAGGCCTACTCTGATCTGTACGGATTCGTTACCCTGACCGATGAGCAGATCGATGTGTATATAAAGCAGTACTTTGGTTTCATTCATCCGGACTTTGTACGATTTATCACCGACGAGAATGACGCCCTGATCGCCTTCGGCATCGCTATGCCCTCCCTGTCGCGGGCCCTGCAGCGATCCAAAGGACGGCTGTTTCCCTTCGGATTCATTCATCTTCTGCGGGCTTTGAAGTTCCCAAAGTATATCGACTTGCTGCTGGTTGCGGTTCGCCCGGATTATCAGTCTCGGGGGATTACGGCCATCCTGATGACAGAGATGACGAGGAACTCCATAAAAAACGGTATAATCAGCGCCGAAACAAGCGTGGAGCTGGAAACCAACACCCAGGTCCAGGCGATCTGGAAACTTTACGCTACCCGACAGCATAAGCGCAGGCGTTGTTATATAAAAAACATACCGCAATCTTAGCGGTTGCGGTACGCCGAAGCGGTGGTGCGCCGTGACCACGCTCCTATCGCAACCTAAAGGTCGATCGCCCCATCTGCAGGTTCTTTGCTATTCGAACGGCACGAATTATTCAAGGAAACGGATTCTTGCTACTAAAATGTCCTGCGAGTGTATATAATATAGTTCATGTTAAACCTTGATCTCAGAAGAATCGCACTGATTCTGCCGGCCGTATT
>Ga0307379_10004285_pt1 | contig 20439 bp, 18 predicted proteins | sample UN2MG_FD_202237 | JGI IMG/M metagenome (GOLD analysis project Ga0307379, IMG submission 202237) | Soil microbial communities from Risofladan, Vaasa, Finland - UN-2 | ecosystem: Environmental > Terrestrial > Soil > Coastal area > Acid sulfate soil | place: Finland: Risofladan, Vaasa | collected... | reverse complement strand
TTCGGCGTCGTCTTGGCCGCCTGCTGGATGCTTATGCCCATGGCGCTGACGATGGCGTCGCGGAACGTGTTGACGACGTTGCGCGCCCAGCGCCAGAGGCGGCTCGGCAGCGGCGGGTCGGCCAGCCTGGCGGCCTGGCGGCGGCACCGGGCCAGGCCCGCGGGGTCCAGACGGTCGACGAACCGGTAGAGGGCAAGCATGCGGCCGAGTTCGGCCTCGTAGATGAGAAACGACCGCTTGGCCGGCTGGTCGAAGGGCTGATCGTACTCCAGTTCCAGGCCTTTCGAGAAGACCTTCAGGAGGCCCCAGACCCGCCGGCCGGCCTGTTCCTCGATGGCGACGTGGTGCCCGCGGAACTTCTTGAGGCACCGGTCCCTCTTGCGGGCCGCGATAAACGCACCCACCATCGCCACCAGAAAGAGGAACGTCAGCGCCAGCGCGAACGGATTATCGAGAACGAACCGTACCAGGCCGCCGATCTCCTTCTCGGCCCTCAGAATCGGGGCGGCCTCCTCGGCCAGGATCAGAAGAGCGGTCATCGGTCGGTTCCCGTCACGTGGTGCGGGGCGTCGCGGCAAAGACGTCCCCGCGGGGTTCAGGCCACGTCGGCGTTGGCGGCCGCTTCGCGTTCGACGCGTTTGGCGGCGCGCGTCGCGTAGCGCTTCGAGAGTTCCACGCCCAGCCATCGTCGACCGTGCAGGGCGGCGGCCAGCAGCGTGGTGCCGCTGCCGGCGAACGGGTCGAGCACCAGGTCGCCCGGCTTCGAGCACGCCAGGATAATCCGCTCCAGCAGGGCCACGGGCATCTGGCACGGGTGCCAGCCCACCCGCTCCCGGAACGTGCCGCACACCCGCGAAAACTGCCACACGTCGTCGGGCAGTTTCCCCTTCGGGTTGGCCCGCCGGTCGTTGTACTTCAGTTGCCGGTCCGACGGGACGCGGACGGCCTGGTCGTTGAACGTGAAGTGCGCCGGGTCCTTGACGAAGTAGAACAGGTGGGTGTGGCTGCGGCTGAACTTGCCTTTGCACGACTGGCCGAACGTGTAATGCCAGATGACCCAGTTCCGCAGCGTCGCCTTGCGGCGCATGAGGACGCGGACCTCGGCGGCGTACTCGTCGCCGATGGCGACCCAGAGCGTGCCGTGCGGCTTGAGCACCCGCACGGCTTCGTCGAGCCAGGCGCGCGTCCACTCGACGTAGGCCCGCGGCGCCAGGTCGTCGCGGTACGCGTCGTACTGGTACCCGATGTTGAACGGCGGGTCGGCGAACACGAGGTCCGCGCAGCCCGCCGGCCACCGGGGCAGGACCTTGAGCGCGTCGCCCGCGACGACCGTGTTGATGGGAGGCACGTCGGCCATTGTCGTCACCCCAACTAATAGCGTCCCGTTACGCGCATCTCCCCCACGGCTTGTTCTTTACAATCGCCGCGCCCTGATTATAATCGTCCCGGTGGCGCGTGCAAAACCTTTTCGGCCCCCACGGAATCGCGGACGTCCAACAGTGGGAGATGCGCGGCTGATGCCCAGGTGGTCCAAGGCAGTCCTTGCGGCGAGTGTTCTGGTGGCACTTCACGTTTATTTGGCGGCCGGCGTGGCCGATGCCCAGGCGGCCGGTGCGGCCGACGCCCTGGCCGCCGACCTCGAAAAGATCCTGGCCGACGCCAACCTCGGCAAGACCGTCGCGGCGGTCCACGTGGTGGCCCTGTCGGCGCCGCCGGCGCACACCCGCAACGAGGTGCTCTTCAGCGTGCGGCCGGACGCGCCGCTCGTGCCGGCGAGCACGATGAAACTGCTGACGACTGCCGCCTGCCTCGACCGCCTGGGGCCCGACTGGCGGATTCGCACCCACGTCGGCCGCCTCCCCTCGCCCGGCAAGAAGGGCCAGTGGGACCTGGCAATCATCGGCGGCGGCGACCCGAACTTCTCCGGACGCTTCTGGAACGGCGACACCGTCGGCGCCTTCCGCCGGTGGGCCGAGATTTTGAAGTCGCGCGGCGTGACGGCCGTCGAGCGCGTCATCCTGGACGACACGCTGTTCGACCGCGAACTCGTCCATTCCAACTGGCCCGCCGACCAGCGGGCCGAGTGGTACGAGGCGCCCGTCGGCGCCCTTTCCATAAACGACAATTGTCTGAACGTGCACGTATCGGCGGCCGGCGTGGGCGAGCCGGCGCGGGTCTGGCTCGAGCCCCCCGGCTGTGGCGCCCGCGTCGAGGGGACCATCCAGACGGTCGCCGACCGCAAGGAGCACCGGTTCAGTCTCGAGCGTGTCGCCGACGCCGGCGGCCTCCTGATCCGCGCGGCCGGCCGGTACTGGGCCGAGGCGCCCGAGGCGGTCGAGTGCCGCACGCTCGACGACCCCACGCGGGTCTTCGGCGCCTCGCTCGTCCACACGCTGCGGCGGTGCGGCATTGCCGTCGAGGGGGGCGTTGTGCGCGGCCGGCTGACCGAACCCGGCGGCGAGGCCAGGAAGGATTTCGTCTGCGACCTGGTTCACACCTCGCGGCTGGACGCCGCCGTCACCGTGGCCAACAAGCGGAGCCAGGGCCTGTACGCCGAGTGCCTGATGAAACTCCTGGGGGCCTACGGCCTCACGCCGAAGGCCGCGACGCCTCTGCCCGCCCGCCAGGGGTCGTGGGCCAGTGGAACCGAGGAGGTCCGCCGGTGGCTGGCCGAGCGCGGCATTCCGTCGGCCGGATGCGTCATCGACGACGGATCGGGCCTGTCGAAGGAGAACCGCCTGACCGCCTTCGCGGTGGTGCAGGTGCTGGCGACCATGCACCGGCTGTACGACGCCCGGTTCGTCGCGACGCTGGCCGTCGCCGGCCGCGACGGCAGCCTCCAGAAACGCATGCGCGACACCGCCGCCGAGGGACGCGTGTACGCCAAGACGGGGTACGTCCGGGGCGCCAGCGCCCTGTCGGGCTACGTGTACGCCAACAGCGGCCGGGTGGTGGCGTTCTCAATCCTCATGAACGACGTGCCGTGGGGCGAACTGTGGAAGGCCCGCCTGGCGCAGGACAAGATTGCCATCCGGCTGGTTGACTACTGAGCCGAGCCGAGCCGTAACGGCCCCGCTCGCTGGCGCTCGCGGCTAGCAAAGACGCGCCGGCGGGGGTTGCTTACCCTCGCTGGATACCCGTGGGGTGTCTCTCGAGGAATTCGGCGTGATGGGCGCGGCCGGTGGCGCGGAGCCGCTCGCAGTACGACTCCAGGCGCCCGCGCGTGTGGAACGGGCCGCCCTCGGCCAGCACGTGATCCATGGGGTCGTCGCCGTTCGGGCCGGCGGCGAGCATCTCGTCGCGCCACGCGTCCAGGAGCGACTGGCCTCGCGCCGCCAGCGCCGGTTGTGCGGCAGCCAGGTCGGCGAGTTCGTGCGGGTCGGCGGCCACGTCAAAGAGCATCCGCTCCGGCAGGTTCTTCAGGCCCGTGTGAGCGAGGCGCAGGTACAGGTAATCCTCCCACCGGACGCCCCGCATCGAGGCCCAGCAGTTCTGGCTGACGACGATGGCCTGGCGGCCGCCGTCCTGGCCCCGGCGGAAGGCGTCGGCGAACGAACGCCCGTCCCACCACGAGGGCACCTCGCCGCCGGCCAAGTCGATGAGCGTGGCGCCCACATCGGTCTGGTAGTGCAGGGCCGTATCGACACGGCCGCCGGCGACGCCCGGCCAGCGGACGATCATTGGCACGCGGCTGGTGACGTGGTCGGCGACGGCGTGGTCGCCGATGACGCCCAACTCGCCGAGGTTTTCGCCGTGGTCGCTCGTGATGACGACGGCGCAATCGTCCAGCACGCCCTCCTGGGCCAGTGCGTCGAGGATGCGGCCGCACCAGGTGTCGGCGTAGCGGACGCCGCAGTCGTAGCCGTCGACCCACTGGCGGTAATCGCCCATCGAGGCGACCTGGCTTGGCTGCCGCGGGTGCTTCGACGGGGCACCGTAGGCGCCGGCGGGTTCCTGGGGTGTGCCGGGCCCGAACGAGTTCCACTGGGCCTGGCGCAGGTCCTCGGTGTACCAATCCTCGATGGGCTCATCGCGAAACGGATTGCCGAAATCGTCGGGCGCGCGGTACGGCGTGTGCGGGTCCCAGAGGTTGACGTGCAGGAACCAGTCGTCGCGTCGGGCGTTTCGCCGTATCCAGTCGAGGGTCGCCGGCACGACCTCCTCGGCGCTCTCCAGGCCTCCCTTGCCGGAGTTGACCATCTCGCGCCACCCTTCGCAGAACCACCAGGCCGAGTGCCTCTCGGCGAACGGGCTGAAACTCACGGGGTACAGACCGCGCCGGCGGAATTGCCAGACGAGCCCGCCGCGCTGGTGCATCGTATTGAAGCCCCGCTCGCGGCCGATGGGCCGCAGGTCGGCATCCGTGCCGCCGTGGCCGACGACGCCGGTGTGGATGCCGAAGCGTCCGGTGAACATACTCGCGCGGCTGGGCAGGCACGGGGCGTCGGAGACGTAGCAGTTCTGGAACCGGACGCCCTCGGCCGCCAGGTGGTCGAGGTTCGGGCTCGTGTTTCTGGGGTACCCGTAACAGCCGAGGTGGTCGGCCCGGAGGGTGTCGATGTCGAGGTAGAGGATGCGCACAGTCGTGACCTCCGCCGCAGTTGTCCGCGTGGCGAACCGGACCGTAGGCGCCCCCCGCCGGCGGGTCAAGGGTTTTGGATTGCCGCGCGGACCTGGGCCGCCTAAAGTGGTACGGGCGATTCCGCCTGCAGGTGGAGGGCGCGTATGTCTGAGGTGCGGGTCGATGTCCTGGCTATCGGCAGCCTCCGGAAGAACCCTTACTGGTCCGAGAAGGTGGCCGCACGCAACGAGTACGCCACGGCCACGCTCGTCCGCTCCGGCGACCTGGTGATGGTGGTGGACCCCGGTTGGCCGGCCGAGGTGCTGCGCGCGGCCCTGTACTACCGGGCGGGCCTGGCGCCGGAGGCGGTGACGCACGTGTTTCTGACGCACTTCGACCCGGCGCACTGGTGCGGCATCGCTCTGTTCGAGAAGGCCGCCTGGTCGATGTATGAGGAGGAGATACGCTGGGCGCAGGCCGAGACGGAGGCCGAGGACCCCGGCCGGGCGGTGTTGAAGCGCGTCGGGGCGGCCCCGGAGCGGTTTGCCCTGGGCGTCGACCTGTTCCCGACGTTCGGGCACACGCCCGGCCACGCGTCGCTCCTGGTGTACACGGCCATCCAGAGCCTGGTGGTGGCCGGCGACGCCGTGCTGACCCGCGACCACTTCGAGTACGCGAACCTGGGCGACGAGCCGTGGGACCTCCCCAAGGCCAAGGAATCGTTCGGGGACGTCGTGGAGATTGCCGACCTGGTCGTCCCCGGACACGACAACCTGTTCGTGTGCCGCACGGGCGGCGCCCTGGGGTGACGGAAACGCGGGCCCTGCCGGCCACCGGCCGGCGGAGCGTGGGCGGGGGACGAGCGGCGGCCACGCGGACGGTGTGCTGACGAGGGCGGTTCATGCTGAGCGAGTTGGCCGAGTTCTCCTGGCACCTGGTTGTGATGGCGCTCTTGCTGAGCGCGTCGGCGTTCTTCTCGGGGTCCGAGACGGCGCTCTTTAACCTGTCGCGCGAGCAGTTGCGGCGGTACCGGGTGTCGCGCAGCCCCTTCCATCGCGCGGCCGCACGCCTCATGGATGACCCTCGGCGGGTGCTGGTAACCGTTCTGTTCGGCAACATGACGGTCAACACGGCGTTCTTCGTGATGGGCGTCATGCTGATGCACGAGACCGGCGAGCGGCACCCGGACAAGGTGGGCGCGTGGCAGTTCGCCATCGGGACGCTGACGCCGCTGTTGGTCATCGTGTTCGGCGAGGTCACGCCCAAGAGCCTGGCGGCCACGATGCCGGGGGCCCTGGCCCCCGTGGCCAGCCTGCCGCTCCTGGTGCTCGAGTACGTGGTGCTTCCCGTCCGGGTGATTCTGGGGTACGCGGTCGTGGGTCCGCTGGCGCGCCTGGTGACGGGGGGCCGTCGGGCCGAGCGAGGTTTCCTGACCACCGAGGAACTCCAGGCCGTCGTCGAGGTGGCCGCCGACGAGGGTACCGTCTCGAGCGCCGAGAGCGAGATGGTGGCCGACATCCTCGAACTGGGCGAGGTGAAGGTCCGCGAGGTCATGACGCCGCGCGTCGAGATCATCGGTTGCGACCTCTGTACGCCTACCCGCGTGGCGCTGCCCATCTTCCGCCGCTCCCGCAAGACCAAGATCCTCGTGTACGAGGGACGCATGGACAACGTCGTCGGCATCGTCTACGCGAAGACGGCCTTTCTGAACGCCGACCGGCCGCTCTCGGCCCTGGTGCGGCCGGTCTACTACGTGCCGGAGACGGAGACCGTCGAGAGGCTGCTCGGCGAGTTCCGGTCGCGTCGGATCCAGTTGGCCGTCGTCGTGGACGAGTACGGCGGCCTGGCGGGCCTGGTGACCCTGGAGGACTGCCTGGAGGAGATCGTGGGCGAGATCGAGGACGAGACCGACCAGCCCGCCGTCGAGCCGGTCCGGCGCCTCGGCCCGTCGGAGTACCTGCTGGCCGGGAACCTCTCGATCCGCAGTTGGGAAGACCTCTTTGACATCGACCTGCCCGAGGGCGGCGCCCGCTACACGACGGTGGCGGGGTTTGTGGCGAACCTGCTGGGGCGGCTGCCCGACCGCGGCGACACGGCCCGGTGGCGGAACCTGGAGTTCGCCGTCGAGGAGGTCCACCGCCGCCGCGTGACGCTCGTGCGGCTGCGTCTCTCGCCGGGCGAGGACGAGGCGGCGGACGAATCGCTTCCGCCGGCACGAGGTGGCGACTGATGGACGCCGTGCTCGAGTTCCTGGATCCGTGGGGTCTCTGCGGTTTGGCCCTCGTGGGCATCGCCGTGGCGGCCCTCGCGAACGGGATGGAAACCGGCCTGTATCGGCTGAACCGCATCCGGCTGCGCCTGCGCGTCGGGCAGAACGACCCCCGCGCCCGGATGCTGCTGACGCTGGTGCGCGACCTGCGCGGGGTCATCATCGTCTGTCTCATCGGCTACAACGGCGGCGTGTACCTGGCGACGATGATGATCACGACGCTGGTGGCGGCCTCCGGTTGGGCCGACACGCCCATCGGGGTCGAGGTCCTGGCCACGGCCATCCTGACGCCGATCTTCTTCGTTTTCACCGACGTCACGCCCAAGAGCATCTTCGCCCTCGAGGCCGACCGGTGGGCGTATCCGATGGCGCGCCCGATGCGGTGGGCGTACCAGGTGTTGCGCGGCATCGGCCTGGTGCCGGCGCTCAAGGGCGTCAGCGAACTCGTGCTGCGCGTCTCGACGAAGAGAGGGGGCCAGGCCGCCAATCCGTTCACGCCGCGACAGCGGCTGCGGGCCGTCATCCGCGAGAGCGCCGCCGAGGGCGTCATCAGCGGGTACCAGGATAAACTTGTCGAGAGGGTGCTGGGCCTCCGCGAGCGGCCCATCCAGGAGGTGATGATCCCGCTGCGGAGCGTGGCGGCGGTGCCGTCGAACATCAGCCACCAGCGGCTCAGCACCGAACTGAGGCGGCACTCGTTCAGCCGCCTGCCCGTTTACGAGAATCACCGGGACCGCGTCGTCGGCATCATCCGCATCAACGACGTCCTGGCCGGCCCGAGCGAGTCGCTCGACCTCGGTCGAATCATGAGCCGCGACCTCGTCCGGATGTCACCCGAAACGACGGTCAGCGCGGCGATGTTCCGGATGCGCAAGGACCGGGCCGCGATGGCCATCGTCGAGGACGCCAGGGGCCGGGCCCTCGGCATCATCACCATCAAGGACCTCGTCGAAGAGATCGTCGGCGAACTGGCGGCCTGGTGAGGCCCGGTCCGTCGCGCGGCGCCGCCTCGGTGGCCCCTCCGGCCGTGTCCGTTTTTGCTTTGTCCCCATCCGGCTGAGCGCTATAATCCGCGTCTTGCTCTGGAGGAGAACGTCTATGGGGACACGCGGTGCCCTGGGGGTATTCGTCAGCGTCGTGCTCGTCTGGGCGGTCTCGGCGTCGGCCGAGTCGCCCGCCGCCGCCAAGCCCGACATCTCCCCCAAACCGGCCCAGCCCGTGGCCGAGGACGCCCCCGGCGAGATGGCGGCACTCCCTCCGGAGGCCATCCAGTCGCTCAACCTGACAGCCCTCCAGTGGCGGATCCTCAACCAGGTCTTCCACCAGTACGCCTACGAGACGCCGTCGGCCCCCCAGGCCGGTGCCGCGCTGGCCGTCCAGGTTGCCCCGACCGTGCCCGGAGGGTTCTACCGGATGGGGCCGGACGGCGACCTGCCCGTGCGGCTGGTGGTGACCGTCCGGTCGACCGGCGCCCCGGCGGCCGTCGAGTTAAGGTACCTGGCTCAGGATTTCTACGGGCGCAAGGTGGCGTCCGGCACGTTGCCGTCCGTCTTTACGGACGCCTCGGGCGGGGCGGCGGCCGACCTGGGCCTTGAGGAACTGTCGGCCTTCGGCTACTACCACGTCCTGGTCACGGCGACCTGCCAGGGCCGTAGCGCCAGCGGGGCCTGCGGCCTCGCGGTGGTCCACCCGTCGGTCGAAGGGCCGGACCCGTCGAGCCCGTTCGGACTCGTCGTCCCGACCGGGAAGTTGCCGGCCCAGGCGACGGAGGTCTGCCGGCGGCTCGGCGTCCGGCACCTGACCTTCGACTGGAGCGGCGACGCGGCGGCCCTCGATGCCGTCTCCGGCGCCGGCCTCGTGCCGATGCCCGTTGTGGCGTTCGACGCCGCGAAGCGCCAGGCCGACCCCGACGCCTTTGCTGCCGCGACGGGCGACGCCATCGAGCAGTACGTCGAAAAGGTTCCCGACTGGCAGATGGGTCGCCGGCCCGTTTTCGACCCGGCGGCGCCGGCCGATTCGGTGGCGTCGTACCGCCAGGTCGTGTCGGGCCTGATCGAGACCGTCCGGCGGCGCGAGGCCCCCGCGCATCTCTGGGTGGCCACATCGCCCGACGTCCTGGCCGACGTCCTGACGGAAGGCCCCGTGCTGGCCGGCGCCGATGGCGTCAGCCTCTCGGTCGACGCCGACGCCGGGGCGCCGAACCTGCGGAGCGGGGCCTACCGGCGGTCGCTCGACTACGGCATCCAGATGGCCCGGCGGATGGGTGTCAAGCGGGCCGTCGTCGGCGGTACCGGCGACGACCCCGCCGCCCAGTCGCCCCAGAGACAGGCCTGGAAACTGGTGACCCGCCACATCGTGGCGCTGGCGGTCGGGGCCGAGCGCGTGTACGTGTCGTGGGACCGCGGGTTGCCGACGCCTCTCTGGTCGGCCGCCGCCTATGCCTGGATGACGCACCTACTGGACGGGGCCGCCTACGAGGGCGAGGCCTGGGCCGACGTGCCGTTGCTGGCGGCCCACGTCTTCTCGGGGCCCGAGCGGCGCGTCGCGGTGGTCTGGTCGTGGGTGGGCACCGACCCGTCAGCCCCCGACCACGGCCTCCTGGTGCTGGACGACGGCCTGGGTCTGGAGGCCCTGGACGTCGTCGGTCAACCGGTCGGCATCTGGAAAGGCCGGCAACTCATCGTCCCCTTCGGCGAGGCGCCCGTCTACCTGGTCAGCGGCGAACTGAAGGCCGACCAGGTGCGCGAACGCCTCCGCAAGGCCAGGTTCATGGGGCTGGCGCCGGCCACCGTGCACATTGAGAGCATCGTCCGCGGCGACATCCCCGGCAAGGCGAACGTGACCCTGTGGGTCCAGAGCCACCGGCCCCACAAGCAGGAGGGCGTGGCCGGGCTGCTGCTGCCGGAAGGGTGGCAGGCCAGGCAGAGCAAACAGCAGTTCCCGCTCGAGGCCGGCCAGGCCCGCGAAGTCACCTTCGAGTGTGACGTGACCGAGGAGGCCGGCCGCCGGCCGTACGAAATCGAGGCCGTCACCTCGCTCGACGATCAGTACGTCCGGTCCAAGCAGGTCGTGTGGCCGGCCCAGGCGGCCGAGCGGACCATCGAGGTCGGGTACGGCCTGTCGGACTGGGAGGGCATCGACCCGGTCGTGCTCGAGGACCCCAGCGGCGACGTCTGGGCCGAGGTCCGGACCGCCTGGGACAAGGAGTTCTTCTACTTTGCCGCCGCCGTCCGCCGCAAACGCAGCACGTACCGGGCCGGCGAGCACGCCTTCGACGGCGACGCCATTCAACTGGCGTGGGGCCTGGCCAGACGGGCCGACGACGATTTCGGGCACCCGGCCCGCGACGCCGCGCTGCCCGAGGGCGCCTTCCGCGACACCGACCATCTGATGGCCATCGCGTTCGGTCCCCAGGGGGCCCAGGTGGTTCGCCTCCGCGGTCCGCGGGCCGTCCTGCGGACGCACGTGCCGGGCAACCAGGACGCCTGGTACGGACCGGTGGACGGGGCCCTGGCCGACATCGCGCGCGACCAGGCCATCGGCTACACGCTGTACGAGGCGGCGATTCCGATGAAGGAACTAGGGCCCCTGAAGGGCGAGCGGGGGCGGGTTTTCCGCTTCGGGTTCCGCATCGGTAACGGCGACCATCGGCCGCTGGAGTGGTCGCGGGCGGCCGGCGTACCCGACTTCCTCGCCAGCCCGTGCAGTTTTCTGCCGGCCTCGCTGAACGACGGTCTGCCGTGCCAGACGTGGTGGGCGATGATCGGCACCCGGCCCGGCGGGGCCGGGGCCGCACCGTAGGGTCAGGAAGGAGTGGCGATGCGGCTGGTTCGGTTCCTGGTCGAGGATCAGATTCGATACGGCATCGTGGAGGGCGACCGGGTCCGCGAACTCCTGCGCCCCTTCTTCGATGGCCTCGCGCCCATGAAGACCACGTACCCGCTGGGCGAGGTGGCCCTGCTGGCGCCCACGCGCCCGTCGAAGATGCTCTGCGTCGGCCTGAATTACCGCGACCACGCCGCCGAAATGGGCCAGCCCATCCCCGACGAGCCCGTCCTCTTCATGAAACCGACGACCGCGCTGGCCGGCCACCGCCAGCCCATCGTGTACCCGGCGATGGCCGCACGCGTCGACTACGAGGCCGAACTGGCCGTCGTCGTCGGCCGGCGATGCCGAAGCGTGCCCGTCGAAGAGGCCCAGCGCTGCATCCTCGGCTACACGTGCTTCAACGACGTCACGGCCCGCGACCTCCAGGCCAAGGACGGCCAGTGGACCCGGGCCAAGGGGTTCGACACATTCGGCGTCATGGGACCGTGGATCGAGACCGACCCCGGCGACACGGGCCGCTTGGCCGTAACGAGCCGCCTCAACGGCCAGGTCCGTCAGCAGTCCGGCACCGACCAACTCATCTTCGATTGCCGATACCTGGTATCCTGGGCCAGCCGCATCATGACCCTCGAGGCCGGCGACGTCATCGCCACCGGCACCCCCGCCGGCATCGGGCCGATGCAGCCGGGCGACCGCATCGAGGTCGAGGTCGAGGGCATCGGCGTGCTGGCGAACGAGGTCGTTTCCGAGCCGCCGAAGGGTTCCGCGCCCGCCCGCGTGGCGTGAGGGTCTTGGCCCCTGGCCGTCCGCCGCCCGTGCCGAGCCGTGCCATCGCCCGGGTGGCGCGTCCTCACGATGATGCCGGAGGGTGAAATCTCATGCGATGCCGATGGATTCTTGGCGGCGCTGCGATCGTCGGGCTGCTCCTGTTGCCGGGCGGTGCCCGGGCTGCCCAGGGGCCCGAGCGGTACTTCGTTATCGAGGTCGTGGACAAGGACACGGGCCGCGGCGTGCCGCTCGTGGAACTGAAGACCGTCAACGAGGTCCGCTACGTCACCGACTCGGCGGGCCTCGTGGCCTTCCATGAGCCGGGTCTGATGGACCGCGACGTGTTCTTCCACGTCAGCAGTCACGGCTACGAGTTCCCCAAGGACGGTTTCGGATACCGGGGCACCCGGCTGCGGACCACGCCGGGGGGAACCGCCAGGCTGGCCGTCCAACGCCTCAACATCGCCGAGCGACTGTACCGCGTGACGGGCCAGGGCATCTACCGCGACTCGGTGCTGGCGGGCCGGCGGCCGCCTACGCGCGACCCCGTCCTCAGCGGCGGCGTCCTGGGCCAGGACTCGGTGTTCGGCGTGCCGTACCGGGGGAAACTCTACTGGTTCTGGGGCGACACGAACCGGGCCTCGTATCCGCTGGGCCAGTTCGCCACGTCGGGCGCGACGTCGGAACTGCCGGACCGCGGCGGCCTGGACCCCGCGGTGGGCGTCGACCTGACGTACGTCGTCGGCGACGACGGCTTCAGCCGCAAGATGGCCCCCTTGCCCAAGGCCGGCATGGTCTGGTTGGACGGGTTGGTCACGGTGGCCGACGAGTCGGGCCGCGAGCGCCTCGTCGCGCACTACAGTCTCATGAAGAGCCTCAGCGAGCGCCTCGAGCACGGCCTGATGGTCTACAACGACGAGAAGGAGGTGTTCGAGCCCCTGGTGCGCCTGGCCGACGACGTGCGGCTGCATCCCGAGGGGCAGGCGACCCGCGTGACCGTCGGCGACCAGGCGTACTCGTACTTCGCCCAGCCGTATCCGTTCGTGCGCGTCAAGGCCGACTGGAAGAGCCTGCTCGACCCGGCCGCGTACGAGGCGTTTACGTGCCTGGCCGCGGGCAGCGGCTTCGACAAGAACGCCCCGGCCCTGGACCGCGACGCCGCGGGCCGGCTCGTCTGGGGCTGGAAGCGCGACACGGCCGCCGTCAACGTCGACCGGCATCACGAGTTGGTTGCGGCCGGGAAGATCGCCTCCGGCGAGGTATGGATGGACCTGCGCGACGCCCAGGGCGGTAAGCCCGTCCGCGCCCACCGCGGGTCGGTTCGCTGGAACGCGTACCGCGGCCGGTGGATCATGATCTTCTGCCAGTTCTGGGGCACGTCGGCCTTGGGCGAGATCTGGTACGCCGAGGCCGACGCCCCGGAAGGGCCCTGGCGGACCGCCCGCAAGATCGTGACTCACGACACCTACAGTTTTTACAACCCGGTCCACCACCCGTTCTTCGACCAGCAGGGCGGCCGCATCATTTACTTCGAGGGCACCTACACCCAGGCGTTCTCCGGCGCCACGGTCCCCACGCCGCGCTACGACTACAACCAGATCATGTACCGGCTGGACCTTTCGGCCCCGCGGCTGGCGTTGCCGGCGTCGCCGCCGGGCGGCAAGGGTTCGTGAGGCGGAGGTAGGGTCCCGGTTTCCGGGCGATGTGCGGCGTCGGCCTTTGATCTCCGGGCGGTGCCCGGGGCTTCCTGTGACCCATCCAGCCGGTCCGTTTCATCTTGTGCGGGCGTCCGCGCGGGCGTATCATCGCGCTTTTGCGGGAGGCGCTGATGCGACGACATGCCCAGGTTCGCCGTTACCTGACGGCGTTTGACACGGCCAGGCTGCCGCAGGTCTTTACGGACGTGCTGGTGATCGGCAGCGGCGTGGCGGCGCTGCGGGCGGCGCTCGAGATGGCGCCGGCCCTGCACGTGACGCTGCTGACGAAGCGGGCTCTGACCGAATCGAACAGTTTCTACGCCCAGGGCGGGATTGCGGCGGCCATCGTGCCCGACGACAGCATCGAAAGTCACGTGGCCGACACGCTGGCCACCGGTTGCGGCCTGTCCGACGAGACGGTCGTGCGGCAGGTGGTCGGGGCGGCGCCCGGGTGCATCCGCGAACTCATGGATTGGGGCGCCGAGTTCGACAAGGTCGGCGACCGAATCAGTGCCGGCCGCGAGGGTGGCCACTCCGCCCCGCGCGTTATTCACGCCCGTGGCGACGAGACCGGCAAGGAAATCACCAGCGCCCTCCTCGACCGGGTCGCGCAGAGCGAATCCATCGACGTCCGCGACAACACCTACGTCATCGACCTGCTCGTGGTCGACGGGGCCGTTGTCGGGGCTCTGGCGTGGCACGCCCAGCACGGGATGCTGGTGGTGCGTGCCCGTCGGACGGTCCTGGCGAGCGGCGGCCTGGGCCGGATGTATCGCGAGACGACCAACCCCGAAGTGGCCACCGGTGACGGCCTGGCCATGGCGTACCGGGCGGGGGCCGTGCTGGCCGACCTGGAGTTCGTCCAGTTCCATCCGACCACGCTGTATATTGCCGGGGCCAGCCGGCACCTGATCTCCGAGACGGTGCGCGGCGAGGGAGGCCGGCTGGTCGACAAGGCGGGCCGGCCGTTCATGCACGCCTACCATCCGATGGGCGACCTGGCCCCGCGCGACATCGTCAGCCGCGCTATTCTCGACCACATGCGAAAGACCGGCGCCACGAACGTCTTCCTGGACCTAACGGGGTTTGGCCCCAACGTGCGGCGTCGGTTTCCGGGCATCGCCAAGGCGTGCGCCCAGTTCGACATCGACATCGCCCGCGACCGGATCCCGGTCCGCCCCAGCGCCCACTACATGGTTGGCGGCGTGCGGGTTGACGCCGTCGGGCGGACCAGCCTCGGACACCTGTACGCCTGCGGCGAGGCGTCCTCGACGTGGCTTCACGGGGCGAACCGGCTTGGGTCGAACAGCCTGCTCGAGGGCCTGGTGTACGGGCGCCTGGCGGGCCGGCACATCGTGGAGGACCTGGCCGGCACCTCGGCTGGGGACAGGGCCGGCGCCGAGGCGCCCGAGCGGATCCGCAGCGACGTCAGCCGTTCCACCCGGGGCGAACTCCACCTGCCCGACGTGAGCGACAGTCTCCGAGCGCTCATGTGGCGGTACGTCGGCATTGCCCGAAGCGCCGACGACCTGATCGAGGCCGATGCCCTTATCGAGTTCTGGCAGAGTTATGTCCTCGACAAGGTGTTCGACCAGTCGGGCGGATGGGAACTCCAGAACATGCTGACCCTCGGTCGCCTCATGGCCCACGCGGCGCTGTTGCGGACCGAGACGCGCGGCGTCCATTACCGCGCGGACCATCCTGACCGCGACGACGCCCACTGGCAGAAGCACATCCTCGTCTGCCGCGACAGGGAACCGTGGTTCGAGTAGGCGTGGGCTTGAGGCTGCTTTGTCAACGGCGCGGCCTCTGGCGCGGCGGCTTTTCCAGACCGTCGCCCGGGAGTGCTGAAACGAGTTCGATCGCGAGCCCCGGCATGAGCGAGGAGATCGAGGCGAAGATCCGGGTCCTCGACCCCGACGCGTTCCGCCGCCGCATGGCCGCGCGCGGCCGCTCGCTGGGCGAGACGGTCTTCGAGGTCAACCGGCTGTTCGACGATGCGGCCGGCTCGCTTCGCGCCCGGGGGTCGGCCCTGCGGGTGCGCGAGGAGTTCCGGCCGGCCGACGGGGCGTGCCTGCGGACGATCCTGACGTTCAAGGGGCCACGTAAGGCCGACAGCCGCGTAAAACGCCGCCCCGAGTTCGAACTCCAGGTCGAGGCGGCCGAGCCGCTCGTCCAGATCCTCCAGGCCCTGGGCATGGAGGAGGCCTTCCGCTACGAGAAGCGCCGCACGGCCTTCCACGGCGGCCGGTGCGAGGTCGTACTCGACGACGTGCCGTACCTGGGATGGTTCGCCGAGGTCGAGGGGCCGACCGAGGAGGCGGTGCTGGGGGAACTGGCGGACCTCGGCCTGGCCGACGAGCCGATCATCCGTCGCGGGTACGTCCGGCTGCTGACGAAACACCTCGCGTCGATCGGCCGCGACCCGATGCGTGCCGTCTTCGACGAGTGACGGCGCGGCGGCGGGCGACCGACCGCGGGCCGGTTTACCTCCGCCACAGGAGCCTCCAGAACTGCCACCACTTGCGGCCGACGCGCTCTCGGGCGCGCTGCTTCACGGCCTTCCTGAACGCCTGCTGGTCGAGCGAATCGGCCTGGCGCAGGCGGTCCATGGGCGGCATGCGGTCGAGCATGGCCTGGAGGGTTGCGCGGCGGAATGCCTCGGCCTGCTCGTCGGCCTGCCGGCGGCTCTTGTCGGACCAGAGGGCCGACGCCGGCGGCCCATCGTCGTCGGCCGAGTAGAACTTCAGCGCCTCTTCCAGGCACTGCCGCGCGTCCAGCAGAGACTGGGCCCGATCGACCTTGTCGCTCAGCCGCTCGATGCGACCCAGGTAGAACCGGCCCAGGCCCATCCACTCGGCCACGTCGAGGGCGCGCGACGACTCGCCGGTGGGGTTGACCTGCCGAATGGGGCCCTTCGGGCCGCCGTGCGAGTCGAGTTGGAAGCAGAAGGTCTGCTCGGCGCCGCAGCGGGAACATCGCGCGGCCACGCGGTGCAGGACGCGCGACCCGGTTTCCTCGACCTCGGCCGAATCGCTCTGCCACGCCCCGCCGCAGGCGCACGCATGGACCATCAGGTAGAAATACTCTTCCTGGACGCCGTGGACGTGGACGGCGTCGTCGCGGGTGGGCGGCAACGGTGTCTCCCTTCGGGAGGGATGCGGCGACGTTGGCCGCGAGGTGTTACTTGCAGTCGACCCGCCAGGCGCAGGTCTCCTGGCCGCATGCATCGCGCTCGCCGCGGTTGAAACAGTCGCGGTTGTTTTCGGCGCGTTGGATTTCGCGGACCAAGGCTTCCTTGCTCTTGAGGGTCGACTTGACACCCTTGCTCTTCGCGATGCGTTGGACTTCTGCCATCTTCATGACCCGTCCCTCCTCGACGGTGCGGTGTTGCCGCCGGGATCGTGGGACTAGTTTCCGGCGGCCGGCGCTTCTGTTCCGGCGGCGGGCGCCTCGGTTCCGGCGGCGGGCGCCTCGGTTCCGGCGGCGGGTGCCTCGGTTCCGGCGGCAGGCGCTTCGGTTCCGGCGGCAGGCGCCGCGGTTCCGGCGGCAGGCGCCGCGGTTCCGGCGGCGGGTGCCTCGGTTCCAGCCGCGGGTGCCGCGGGTGGCTCGAGCGAGCCCTTGGCGTCGGGGCTGGGACCCGGCGCCGCGGGGATGTCCGGCTCGAGTTTGCGCGGGGGCGTGAGTTTGGCCCCGGCGTTCTGAGCCGGCTGGTCGCCCTCGCCGCCGCAGCCGATGACCGACACGCAGGCCAGAACCAGCGCTGAGCCCAACAGTAAGACACAGGTTCGACTACGCATTGTGCGATCCCTTTCCCACACCGTTCTCTGGACCTCTATGCTACCTGGCGACCGCGGCTTTTCAACCGAAATCCAGATGCTGCCGGCCCGTCTACCCGCCGACCTGGCCCTTGACGAAGGCCATGAGGCCCCCGGCGCCGATGATGGCCTGGATTTCCTTGGTGAACGGCGGGAAAGCGAACGTGTGGCCGGTCGTCAGGTTGCGGAGCTGTCCGGCGGCCAGGTCGATCTCGACTTCGTTGCCGGCCGCGATGTCTCCCGCCGCCTCGGGGCACGTGATAATCGGCAGGCCCATGTTGATGGCGTTGCGGAAGAAGATCCGCGCGAAACTCCCGGCCACGACGCACGCGATGCCGGCCGCCTTGATGGCGATGGGGGCATGCTCGCGGCTGGAGCCGCAGCCGAAGTTCCCGCCCGCCACGATGACGTCGCCGCGCGCAACCTTCCGGACGAACTCCGGGTCGGCGTCTTCCATGCAGTGGGCCCCCAGGAAGGCCGGGTCGATCCGGTTCAGGTACCGCGCCGGGATAATCTCGTCGGTATTGACGTTGTCGCCGAAAACGTGGGCCTTGCCCTTCATGGGGGTCTCCTTGGCCGCCAATCTAGCAGACGCCGCCCCGGGCGGCAACGCCAAACGCGACCCGCCCGCCGGCCCTACCGGACCGACACCTCCAGCCCCTCGATGTCGAAGACCACGTTGACGCTGGCCCGCAGGTGGGCCGGGTCGCGGACGTGGGCCAGGTAGTGCTTCAACCGATCGGCACAGTTGACGCTGTTGTGGGCGCAGACGACGGCGCCCGCCGGCATCCGGTCCCACGCGGCCCGCAGAATGTCGAAGTAGATGCCCTTGCCGCGCGCCGCGTCGCCGTCGGCGTCGAGGTACAACAGGTGAATCGGCCCCGGGAAGTCGCGGGCCACGTCGACGGCGTCGGCGGCCACGACCTGGGCCACGCCCGTCGGGTCGATGCGGCGGACGTTGCGTTCGGCCCGCTCGGCCTCCGCGGGCACGATCTCGACGCCCACGAGGCTGTCGGCCACGTAGCACGCCCCGGGCCCGACGGCGGCGCCGGCGTTCGAGATGAACGTGTTGCCGCAGAAGACGCCCGCCGCAATCATGTTCACCGGCTGCACGATGGCGCTGACGGCGTACAGCAGCCGCTGCATCCGGGGCGAGATGGCCGTCCACGGTATCTCGAACGTCTCGCGCACGGCCTCGCGGTGCGCGAGGAACTTCGCACCGTCGTACCGGGTGTGCGGCAGGATGCCTTCGGCGCACAGCACCTCCAGCGCGCCCTGGACCACCTCGATTTCCCGCTCCTCGGGCTCGAGCCGTTCGTGCGGCTTGCCATAGTCCATGTGGTACTGCTGCCAGTCGTCGGTCTGATAGGTCCGGGCCACTTGGGTGCACCTCGTTTTCACTTGCCGGTGAGGACGATCGTGTCGCCGCACGTCACCGTGAACTGATGATCGCTGGTCAGCGTGACGGTATCGGTCGTGGTGCCGCGACGGATGCGGATACGCATGCCGGCGGCTTCGGCCTGGACCTCGACGGCCGTGACGGCGGGCTCACGTCCCTTGGCGACGGGTTCGAGCACGCAGGCGAACTGGGCGGCCTTTCCGCGCCGGGTCAGGATCGCCAGCGGCTTCTCGTTGTGGACGCTCTTGCCGGCCTTCAGGGCCGCCAGGGCCACCGAGGCGTGGGCCTGGGGCGTGGTCAGGTTCACCACGATGCGGATTTGCTTGTCGGCCAGCAACTCGTCGACCGTCAGGGCCCGGACGCCCGGAAAGGCGGCCGCCTTGGCCCGGGCCCGGTCCATGTCGAGGTCGGCGCAGGCCGCGACCCGCAGGTTCTCGAATCGGCTGCACATCCGCAGGTACGTCTCGCTGATGTTCCCACAGCCGATGATGCCGATGGGCGTCTGCTGTGTCTTTGCCATGTGGAGGGCTCCTTTGCCGGGGCCCGGCTCTGCGGGCCTTCTCTTGTCCCGGCCGGCCCGTGCCGGACCCAGGAGGGACCGGAACACGCTGGCCTTTCGGGGCGTTCAAGCATACGCTGTTGCGGGCAGACTTCAACGGAATAGGGCCGGGAGGTGACGTCATGCGAGACCATGCCGGGCGGTGGGCGCTGGTGGGGCTGGCGACGGTCGTCGTCTTGGCCGGCGTCGCGGCGGCGGAGGAACCGGGAAAGGACACGGCCATGAAGGGCGCGACGCTACGGCTGAACCTGCAAAGCCGGAAACTCGTCCAGAACGCGCAGGACTACAGCGTCTGGAAGGCCGAGACGGCCCAGAAGGCGGTGCCGGCCGCCGAAACGGCGCTGGTGCTGTGCGACGTCTGGGACAAACACTGGTGCCGCGGGGCCAACGAGCGGCTCGCCAGGATGCTGCCGCGCATGAACGAGGTCGTCCGGGCGTTGCGGGCCAAGGGCGTTCTCGTCGTCCACGCCCCGTCGGAGACGATGGGGTTCTACAAAGACTCGCCGGCCCGCAAGCGTGTTCTCGACGCGCCCAAGGTCGAGCCGCCCGAGAACCTGCCGCACGACGACCCGCCCCAGCCCATCGACTCTGGCGACGGCGGCAGCGACACCGGCGAGAAGTCGTGGCACAAGGCGTGGTCGCGGCAGCACCCGGCCATCGAGATCGACGAGTCGTGCGATGCCGTCTCCGACAATGGGCGCGAGTTGTACAACCTGTACAAGCAGCGCGGCATCAAGCAGATTATCGTTATGGGCGTGCATACGAATATGTGCGTGTTGGGCCGCTCGTTCGCCATCAAGCAGATGGTCCGGTGGGGGTTCGACGTGGCCCTGGTCCGCGACCTGACCGACACGATGTACAACCCCGCCCGTCCGCCGTACGTGCCGCACGAGGAGGGCACGCGCCTCGTGGTCGAGTACATCGAGGCGTTCTGGTGCCCGACGGTAACCAGCCAGGACCTGTTGGGCGGGTAGAAGGGGTCTTGGAACGCGCCGTGGGCCGTCACGTGCCGCCGCGGCCCTTGAAGACGACGCGGCCGCCGGCGTCCAGGCCGAGGGCGTGGGTGACGTTGGGCCCGGTGCGGTAGAGGAGCCAGGTCTTGGCGCCGGACTCCTCGGCGGCCATGTACATCCGCTCGTTGTCTTCGCGGGGGCCGAGGCGGAACTGGTCCGTCTCCTCGTCGGGGTCGCCCATCAGGCCGACGACCTGCTGGCGCGCGTCGCCCATCCGGACCTGGTCCCAACGGGGATGCGCGATGTATCCGCCCCATCGCTCCAAGGCCAGGTACGCCAGGATGGCGATGGCCACCAGGCCGATGGCCAGCAAGACGGTGCGGGCCGTTTTCATGGAAGCGCCCTTTCCGGCAGCGGGACGTCCCGGGCTGCCTGCCACCCAGAAGATACCGCGGTGCCGGTCGCCCGGCAACAGAAGTTCGGAGCAGTCTAGCATTGCGTGTTTGCGCGGCGGGTCCCCGCACCCGCCGCGCTGGAGGTCCGACGGCGGGTTGGCGCGGTGGGTACGGGGCCCCACCCCGCCCCCC
>Ga0307379_10004284_pt1 | contig 20439 bp, 18 predicted proteins | sample UN2MG_FD_202237 | JGI IMG/M metagenome (GOLD analysis project Ga0307379, IMG submission 202237) | Soil microbial communities from Risofladan, Vaasa, Finland - UN-2 | ecosystem: Environmental > Terrestrial > Soil > Coastal area > Acid sulfate soil | place: Finland: Risofladan, Vaasa | collected... | reverse complement strand
ATAGTGATAGTAATCGATGAGCTCGCCGACTTGATGATGACCGCGGCCAAGGAGATAGAGGCCTATATTGTTCGCCTCGCCCAAAAGAGCCGGGCTGTCGGCATTCACATCGTCCTTGCCACCCAGCGGCCGCAGGCGACGGTCGTGACAGGTCTTATCAAATCGAACATGCCCACACGAATCGGCTTCAGGGTTGCCGCCAGGATGGACAGCCGGATTATCCTCGACCAGAACGGCGCCGAAACGCTGCTCGGCGAGGGCGACATGCTGTTCCTCAAACCCGGCACGAGCGACCTGATTCGCTCTCAGGGCACATTTGTCGATGATGGCGAGATCAAGCGGATTGTAAAGCACCTCAAGGATGTCGCCTCGCCGCAATTCCATCCCGAGCTGACCCGGCTCAAAACCGTTGATACTTCCGATATGTCCAGAGACGAGTTGTTTGATGATGCGGTCCGCATGGTCCTGCAGAGCAAACGGGGCAGCGTCTCACTGCTGCAGCGAAGGCTGAATATCGGCTATGCCCGGGCTTCGAGGATAATCGAGATGATGGCCGCCTCCGGAATACTCGGCGAGTACAAGGGCAGCCAGGCTCGTGAAGTGATAATAACGCTCGATGAGTATGAACGTATCCGTTCGCAGATGGACTCGGACGCCGAGGCGGGCTATGAAGACCTCGCCGAGCCCGACGAGTCATCAGTGCCGGCTTATGTCAGTGAAGGTCAGCAGGAATACCTCGCCACCGACAGCGATGATGAAGACTGAAACGATTTTTCAAAGAGCAGATTAAATTTAAGTATTGCGAGCTGCTTAACTTAATTGCATTTTGACTATTTTCATTTCCATTGGCAATTCGACAGCAAGGCCCTTATCTGGTAGACTTTCACGATTATGAGCATGGACCTTAAAGACAAAACGCCGGGCGAGCTTGAACAGATCGTAGAGTCTCTGGGCGGCAGAAAATACCTGGCTGGATACATTTTTCATTTCATCCATACAAAGGATGCCGAAGAGATTCCCCAAATAACGACCCTGAGCAAGGCCTTTCGAGAGCAATTGGCCGGGCAGGGCTATTTTATCTCCCGGCTTTCCATCCTGACCAGGCTTACCGACAAAGACGGGACTGCCAAGTACGCCTTTGCCCTTGGCGACGGCGGCCGGATCGAGACCGTGCTGCTGCTCGACGGCACAAGGAGGACGTTGTGCGTATCGACCCAGGTCGGCTGCGCGATGGGCTGCACGTTTTGTGCTACGGGAAAACTCAGGTTCCGGCGAAACCTCACGGCCGCCGAAATCGCCGACCAGGTCAACACCGTACAAAAAGACGCCGGCCGAATCAGCAACGTGGTCTATATGGGTATGGGCGAGCCGCTTGCAAATTACGCCGCCGTGGTCAAGTCGCTCGGGATATTGAACCATCCGAAAGGCAAGAATATCGGCATACGGCATATAACGGTCAGCACGTGCGGCCTGACGCCGGAGATTCGCAAGCTCGCATCCGAAGACGTGCATCCAAGGCTGGCCGTCTCGCTGAACGCGCCGACCGATGACCTGCGGACGAAGTTGATGCCGATCAACACCAAATACCCGGTGGCGGAATTGCTCAAGGCCGTGCGGTTTTATCAGGACAAGACCCGCCAGCGTGTCACCTTCGAGTACGTGCTGATAAACGGACTTAACGACTCGGCCGACTACGCGAAAATGCTGGTCAAGCTGCTGGCCGGATTCTCATGCAACGTGAATCTGATAGAGCACAATCCGTATCCGACATGCAAGTACGTGGCTTCCGGCAGTGCTCGAATCCGGGAATTCGCCGCTGTGCTGGACAATGCCGGCATCGAGACGACCACGCGCTTCAGGATGGGCCGAAATATCAAGGCCGCCTGCGGCCAGCTCGGAGCCGACTGGCTGGGCGGCAAAATGAAATAAGCAAAAAATCCATGAGAGACAGAATTTCAATCATTACAATTGGCCTTTCACCCGCATGGGATATCACCTGCCGGGGACGGAATATCGACTGGGGCCTGCACCAGGAAATCGACGAGCAGACCGTTAGGCCCGCGGGAAAAGCGCTCAACGTCTCCAAATCGCTCGCCTGGATGGGGCATCAAAATATCGCGGCCGGCCTTTGGGGTCGCGACGACCATCCGCAGATGCTGGCAGCCGTGAAGGCCTTATGGCCGGCGATCCGGGTAAAATTGACTGTCGTAGCGGGCCGGACCAGGCAGAATATCACTGTTGTCGATTCGGCCAAAAATAAAGAGATGCACCTGCGCAACAAGAGCCGGCTGGCCTCGGCAAAAACTTTGAAGAAATTGCAGGCCGACCTGGAGAAAATAGTACAAAGTGGCAGCATTTGTGTCCTCGCCGGCACAATGCCGGACGGCGAGCTTTTGGGCGATGTCGTTCGGATAGTAGAGTTCTGCAAAAGCCGCCGGGCGAAAATCGTGCTGGATACTTCAGGACGCCCTTTGAAAGAAATCGTCGATACCGGCTCAGTCTCGCTGATAAAGCCGAACGTCGAGGAATTGCGTGAGCTATTGGGCGAGCAAATTAAAGACGGGCCCGTCAGTCTGGCAAAAGCCGGCCGAAAGCTGCTGGATAAGGTCGAAATTGTCCTTATCAGCCGCGGCGACAAGGGCGGCGTAGTCGTTACAAAAGACGGCGCCTGGCAGGGCAGGTGCACCGGCCGCGCAGAGATATTCTCGACAGTAGGCTGCGGCGACTTCCTGCTGGCAGGATTCCTGAAAGCCCAAGAAGACGGCTCCAACACAGACTCAGCACTGAAAACCGCAATCAAAGTCGCCACGGCAAGAGCCTGGGGATGGACCGAGAAAAAAACCTCCCCGCAGGCTCAGCAAAAAATAAAAGTAGCCGTAAAGCAAATATAGCCCCAAGTAGTCTGTAAATGGATAAATGCTGATTTGTCATTCCTCGATTACCACAAAACTGTTGATTTGATATTCCAGCAATCAGATTCCAAGGTCTTCAGCGGCAATAAGATGTCACAGATGTGACTCAATATAGTGATGCCTATTCTCACTTGTTCGACGATTTTAGCGAGCAACGCGGAAGCCGATGTAGTCACTGTCGCCGGGGCCGACGCCGCCGCTGCCTGGGGGCAGATACCACCCGCGGTAGGCACAGCGGACGCTCAGGGGGCCGTCGTCCCAGCAGCCGCCCCTGACAAAATGATAGCCGGTGCGATCGAACGGCTTTGGATTGCCAGGATAGGATTTGGCCTGGCCGGCCACCCATTCGTAGGCGTTACCCACCATGTCCATGCACCCGTAAGGGCCAGCTCCATCGGGATAACTGCCTACGGGAGCGCTTTGATTCGTTCTGTATCCGCCGGCGGCGGGATTGTGGTCATCGGGATTATTGCACTTTTCAGGGTCCCAGGTATCGCCCCAGGGCCATGTATTTGCGTGCTGGTTCTTCTGGTCCCATCTTGCGGCCTTTTCCCATTCCGCTTCAGTAGGCAATCTTCCGCCCGCCCACTTGCAGTAAGCTTCCGCCTCATAATATGTCACGCCTACGACGGGATGCTCATCGGTTTGGATGAAGGGCGGATGAGCGAATCCGTGGCCGACCCATTCCTGTTCGGCCGCCCAATGCTCCGGCTCATTGCGCTGCTCGTCGGCGTCCGGTCTCACGACGCTCCTGAACTCGCCATACATACCTGCATATACGATCTCATCGCTCTGTTTCCATTTCCAACCCTCAGGCGACCAATAACTCGGGTCCTTATACCCGCCGGCTTCAATGAACTTGCGGTACTGGCCGCGCGTCACTTCGTATTTGCCTATCTGATAGGTCGGAAGGTGAACAGAGTGCTGGGGGAATTCCTCAGGAACTCCGAATCCTTCGTGGCCGTTATTACCCATCAGGAAACTGCCCGCCGGGATAGTTACCATTTCTCCCAGGCGATTTTCTTTGATCGCAATCTTACCGAGGGGGTACCAGCCGTCGGGGTTGCGGCCGGAGATGGCGAGTTTTAGTTTGGGTTTGTCCGACTTCAGGCCGAGAATGCCGATTTGCAGGTCGTATTCGCCGGCGGGCATGTCCGCCGGGACCGTGACGGCGTTGTCGTAGAGATTGTCGCCGGGCAGCCAGGTTCTTATGTCGGCGTCGGTAGTGAGTATTTCGGTTTTCTCGTCGCTCTTGAGTCGAAGAGCGAGGGGGAATTTCCTGTAACACGGCGCTACACCGGCGTTATCCCACCATGAGGTGAATGAGAGTTTCTCGCCGGGCTTGATCGCCGACGGGTAGGTGAACTTGCGAAGAATGAATCTGTATCCCATTGCCCGCAGCCAGCTATCGACCGAGGGCTGCCAATCCTCGGGCACGGGCGAGGACTTGGCGTTGAAGGAGGAGATGTGCCATTTGAGCGACTCGGCGATTATGTGGTCGACGTCCCAGCCCATATCCTTCCAATGCTGCATCACCCAGCAGACCTCCAACGTCACCGGGGCCTTTTTCCAGGCGTCCCGCGTGCCGAAATTGATGATCGACTGAGGATAAGCATCGTTCATGTGCGACCATGTGGGACTGAATCCTCCCATATCGCCCAGACAATCCACCCTCCAGCCGACGTCCGCGCGGGAAAGCGCGTAGCCGTTTGTCTTTTCGTCGGTCAGGAGCATTACGAGATGCGTTTGCTTAAACGAGTCGATGTAGGCGTCAACCAGGGCACGCCTGGTTTTGTCGGACAGAAGGTCCGAACCCGCGCCCTCGCCCCATGCGCCGACTATCGCAACGTCCACGCTTTCGAGGTCGGCGTGTCCGTCGTAGCGTTTGCCGAGGCTATTTATCATCGCGGTGAAATGCTTGATATATCGCGGGTCCTCAGGATTGACCTGCCATTTCTTTTCCCGCCAGTCCTTCTTGTCGCCGACCATGGTGCGATACCAGTCTGGGACGTCGTTCTGGTTGCCCGTACCGTAAGGTGCTATACGCAGCATAAGGCTCTGGACTCGCTGGCGTGCGGTCATGAGGGCTTTGTCTATCAGGTCCCAGCGATATTCGCCCATTTCCGGCTCGATGAATTTCCAATAGATTCGGAAGTAGGCTATCGTCGTATCGGGATAGTCCTCGTTTTTGAGGTCGCCGTCGAAGTCCTGATAGACGATAGGCTTGCCCTCGGTCCAGCCTTTGGCTTCGTTGAGCGTGTCACCGTTAAACCGTTGAAAGGTCATAAAGCCGATTCCGGGATTCGTCAGGACATCGTCGATTTCACTGGGGCGTACGATGACGGTCTCTTGCGCGAGGCCCGGGGTGCATAATGCCATGATGAGCGCCATTATGCCTGAAACGCCCGCGATCAAACGTGAGATTCTCATAAGAACTTCTCCTAAAATAGTCTTTGGCGAATTGAATTCTCCAAACAGATGCGACAATCCTTCGACTCCGCTCAGAGCCTGCCCTGAACATAGTTGAAGGGACGGTATCAACAAGTTTAAGACTATCACAATTGATTCTCTTTATTATCTAAACAATTACGTCAGCCTTGTCGAAAAAACACGCACAAAAAACAAGAAATTGAAAGATTGTATTACGAAGCCTACCCGGAAACCGACGAACGGGGAAAATAATAATCAATTCTTGTTAAAACTTCGTGTTTCTTTGTAAATAGTAAACGTGGGGCTGTCCCTAGTGCTATGTCACGCTTAAAGATTTGGGTAAAGGGACTTCAGTTTGACTCGGGCATTTTCAACGGTGAACTGCCAATCGACGCCTCGTTGTTTTTCGTTGCTGGAGACGGCCCAAGCCGACGTTTCGGCACGTAGCATTTCGATGTTTTCGATCCGACGCCCCGAAATGGACTGCCGGGTCATCGAACTCAATTCGTTTTCCGCAATGTTCAACCAACTGCCGTGTTTCGGCGTGTAGTGAAATTCGATCCGTCGCACAAGTTCGCGGGCCTTTTTCGCCTCGAACGCCTCGGCGATTTTGGCGTCGGACCAGTTTGGCCCGTCGACATCCGCCTTAAGCAGGATATTTGCACGCCGCACTTTCTGGGATGTTCCTTTCAGTTTTTTAACGATGTCCCGCAACAGACTCCGTTCTTCCTCCGAAAGCCGAATAATGTACTTTTTGACCATGAGTAATCCTCCATGATAATTAAAGCCATAGAGAATTATCGGTAATATCCAACCAAATCTTTAATTGTGACAAAGCAGTAAGCCGTGATTTTAAGGTCCACGCTAAGCGGGCAGGGATAGAGTTCACTGCGAAGTTCACAGCGCACACCTTCCGCAAGACCTGTGCTCAGAATTGGGCTGACCGACTACCAGCTAACGTGGTGAAGTTCTACCTTGGCCATAGCGATATGAATACCACGAACAAATTCTACGGCATCGTTGACCAATCGCACTTGACCTTGACTCGAAATGTTATGGATGAAATGCTTGAAAGCGGTAAAACTCAAAATGATTTAGACACTGGTTGGACACTGGCGCAAAAAAATAAGAAAGAAACGATCGCAAAAAAAGAAATCGTTGAAACGGACTCATCGGTAAAACCCTCTCACATAAGCACTTCTGAAACACCCCGCACAATGGAGCCTATGGGATTCGAACCCACGACCTCTTGCATGCCATGCAAGCGCTCTCCCAACTGAGCTAAGGCCCCAGAAGTAGGTAATATTACCACATAACATCAATATCGGCAAGAAAATTCTGTTTTTTTATCTTTTTGCTCCAAATGTTGAGTTATAAGACGGCAGGTTGTCTTTTTTCCGCGGTTGAATTATAATGCTTTTCAAAGAACCGCGAGTGGGGGCGGGCGTATCAGGAACTGTCGAAAGACAAAGGCAGAATTTTGATTAAAAGACAAAGAATATCGATAAGGGGGCGTGTACAGGGCGTTGGTTTTCGGCCGGCCGTACACAGAATCGCATGGTCGCTGGAAATGTCCGGTATCGTGTATAACGATACGAAGGGCGTTACGGTCGAATTGCAGGGCAGGGCGGAAAAAATATTGGAATTTCTGGCCCGGCTGCAATCCGACACCGACAAACCGCCGCTGGCAGTGATAACATCCTGCGATGCCGTCGACATACCGGTCATAGAGTCCGAAACCGAATTTGTCATCAAGATGAGCGATTCGCATGGGGCGCCGCTGTCGCAGGTGACCGCCGATATAGCCACGTGCCGGGACTGCCTTGCGGAAATGGCCGACAAAGAGGATTTTCGCTGCGGCTATCCTTTTATAAACTGCACCAATTGCGGGCCGAGGTATTCTATCGTTAAGACCATCCCGTACGACAGGCCGAATACGACGATGTCGGTTTTTAAGATGTGCGAGAAGTGCGCTGCGCAATATACGGACGTAAATGACCGCCGTTTTCACGCTCAGCCGGTCGCCTGCGCCGCGTGTGGGCCGCAAATTCGGCTTACAGACAGCACCGGCGGGACAATCACCGCGCAGACCGAGAAAGTAGTCGCCGAAGCGGCGAGGCTGCTTTTGGCCGGAAAAATTGTAGCTGTAAAAGGGATCGGCGGATTTCATTTAGCAGTCGATGCGCTTAATAGCCGGGCTGTGCAGCGATTGCGCCGGCGCAAGAAGCGAGACCATAAACCTTTCGCTATGATGACTGCTTCTATCGAACGGATAAAAGAATATGCAATCGTGAGCCGAGCGGCCGGGCAGCTTTTGAGCAGTCCTCAAAGTCCGATTGTCCTGCTGCCGAAAAAGCCGGACAGCCCGATAGCTCCATCGGTTGCCGAAGGTGTTGACACTTATGGTTTTATGCTGTGTTACGCACCGCTTCACTATCTGCTGTTTGCTCAGAATATAAAGGTCCTGGTAATGACCAGCGGTAATATTTCCGATGAGCCGCTTATCTGTAAAAACGATAAGGCGCTCGAAAGACTCGGCAACGTTGCGGACGCCTTCCTGGTGCACGACAGGGAGATTTACCGGCAGGTCGATGATTCGATTCTGCATATTGTGGCCGAGCAGCCTGCTTTTTTGAGAAGGGCCAGGGGGTATGTTCCGACTCCGATTCTCATGAAGAAGAGCTGCCGGCGGGACATTTTCGCGGCTGGGGCGGATTTGAAGAATACTTTTTGCTTCGCTAAGCAAGATCAGCTCATTTGCAGCGAGCATATCGGCGATCTCGAAGACGCAGAGGTTTATCATCACTATATCGATTCTATCGAGCACCTGCGCGGACTGTTTGAAGTCGAGCCGAAAATTGTAGCCTGCGACCTCCATCCCGGCTATCTGTCCACGCGATACGCTCTTTCGATGCCGGATGTGAAAATTATCCAGGTTCAGCACCACTGGGCCCATATCGCATCTGTTCTGGTCGAGCACGGTCTCGAAGGGCCCGTCATCGGGCTTGCAGCGGACGGCACCGGCTACGGAACCGACGGCGCGATATGGGGCTGCGAGTGCCTGATCGCATCGTTGGAAAAGTTTGAGCGATTCGGCCATTTGGCCTATTACCAACTGGCCGGCGGGGACAAGGCAAGCAAGGAAGCTATGAGACCTGCTTTATCGTTATTAAAACAAGCATTCGGCGATGACTTTGATTTGGACAAATTTGTCAGGCTGCTTGAGCGAATAGGGACCACCTGTCATTCCTGCGAAGGCAGGAATCCAGAAACAAAAAAGGGAATAGATTCCCGCTTGCGCGGGAATGACAAGATTGGAAATATAAAAATCATTTCGGAGCAGCTTGAGAAAGGCGTTAATTGCATGGAGACTTCCAGCCTCGGCCGGGTATTTGACGCCGTCGCCGCCATGCTCGGCCTAGGAAATTATAACCATTTCGACGCGCAGTTGCCGATGGCACTGGAGGCGATTATTGCCGGCGGTGTTGAAGAATACTATGGCTTTGAACTGGTAAATACAGCCGAAAAACCATTGCAGCTCGATTTGGGTAAGATGATAAGGCAGATTATAGATGATATCCAAAATGACCGGCCTGCGGCGGCAATCTCAGCGAAGTTCCACAATACAATTGCCGCCGCCCTGATGCAGATGGCCAAAACAGCGAGAGAATCGACCAAGCTCAACACCGTCGCATTAAGCGGCGGCGTGTTCTGTAATCGATATTTGATAAACCGTCTGGTGAATCTATTGAAACAAAACGATTTCACCGTATTATTTAACCGCAAAGTCCCATCCAATGACGGCGGCATCTCCCCCGGCCAGGCAGCCATAGCCGCCAGGATTATGTCACATAACTTATGACAAAAGGAGAAAACCTTATGAATAAATTACATATTCACGTTACTATCTGCCTGATCTCCATGATGACTTTAACAATCATAGCACAGGAGACCGGATCGAGTAGTAATAGCAATCCGTCAACCGGGCTCAAGTTGGTTTGGTCGGACGAATTCAACAAAGCCGGCCCGCCTGACCCCAAAAATTGGACATATGAGCGAGGCTTCGTTCGTAATCAGGAGTTGCAGTGGTACCAGCCGGAAAATGCGCGATGTGAAAACGGCATGCTCATCATCGAGGGCCGACGCGAACGCAAACAGAATCCCCGCTACAGGGCTGACGGCAGGGACTGGAGACAAAACAGAGAATATGCCAAGTTCACCTCTGCAAGCCTGACGACCAGGCGTTTGCATAGCTGGAAGTTCGGTCGTTTCGAGATGCGCGGCCGGATCGATACACGCCCCGGCCTATGGCCTGCCTTCTGGACATTAGGCATTCAAGGGCCGTGGCCGAGCAACGGCGAGATCGATATTATGGAATACTACCGAGGCGTGCTTCTGGCAAACGCAGCATGGGCCACTGAAAGGCGATCGGTACCGAACTGGGACGATACTAAAAAACCGATAACCGAATTCAACGATCCCAAGTGGTCCGAGAAGTTTCATATTTGGCGGATGGACTGGGATGCCGACAGCATCAAGCTCTATGTTGACGATATGCTTCTTAACGAGGTCGATCTTACCAGGACAATCAACGAAGATGAGGAAGGAAAGAACCCATTCCATCAATCACACTATATAATCCTTAATCTCGCGATTGGCGGCAAAGCCGGAGGCGATCCCTCAAATACGAAGTTCCCGGCAAAATTTGAAGTGGACTATGTCCGCATATACCAAAAACAAGCCGAAGATTGACCTGAAACGCATCAACCGATAGAATAGGCATAAAATCTGAGATTACCGATAAACTACGAATCACGAGTTACGAGCGACGAGAGACGAATCATGTGTTTGGCGATACCGGCAAGAATAATAGAATTAGATGGGGATAAGGCGGTTGTCGATGCGATGGGCAACTGCTTCAAGGCCAGGACTACGCTGCTGCCGGGGGCGAAATTGGGCGATTTGGTGTTGGTCCATGCCGGCTTTGCGATTTCGCTCGTCGATGAACAAGAGGCGAAAAAGACCTGGCAGCTCATTTCGGAAATAAACGAGTTCATGGATACGGAGAACCGGGTTTCAGGATAAGAAGGCGTGAAGAAAGATACGATATACGAAATACGAGAATTATGCTCGATAGAATTAACAAAGCGCAGGGTGTGATTGACGCCGCCTGCAAGACTTTAGGGCGGCAAATCAATATCATGGAGGTTTGCGGCACTCACACGGTCTCTATTTTCCGTAGTGGCATAAGGTCGATTCTGCCAAAGAACCTCAAACTTTTATCCGGGCCGGGCTGTCCGGTTTGCGTGACCGACCAGGGCTATATAGACGCCGTTCTGCAGTTGGCCGACCGCGATGACTGCATAATCGCTACCTACGGCGATATGATTCGCGTTCCCGGCAAAGACGGCTCGCTTGAAACAAAGCAGTCAAAAGCCAACATTAAAATCGTCTTGAGCAGCGAAGATGCGCTGCAATTAGCTAAGGACAATCCCGGCAAGACAGTTGTTTTTGTGGCGGTAGGTTTTGAAACTACTGCGCCGGCCACGGCTGTCGTCGTGAAAGAGGCGGCCGCAGGAGCAATTGATAATTTCTGTATTCTCAGCGGGCACAAACTGGTGGTCCCTGCGATGCGAGCATTGCTTTCGGAGAAAAATCATAATATCAACGCCTTTCTCTGCCCGGGACATGTCAGCGCGATCATCGGTTACGGAGCTTTTGCCGGGATTGTGGAAGACTTCGGCCGGCCTTGTGTGGTGGCAGGTTTTGAGCCGGTGCAGATAATCGAAGGACTCTGCGAAATCTGCCGGCAGCTTTCGGCCGGCAAAGCCAAGCTGAAATCAATATATTCGGCGGTAGTGACAGAAAAAGGTAATATTGCCGCACAGCAGATAGTTAATGAGTGCTTCGAGCCGGCAGATGGTTACTGGCGAGGGCTGGGTAAAATAGAAAAAAGCACGCTTACATTAAAAGACAAGTACGGCCGGTTCGACGCCTTCAGGCGATTTGGCATAAGCGAAGAACCAAGCGAAGAAATAAAAGGCTGTCGCTGCGGCGAAGTTTTGTGCGGATTGATAGAGCCGATGGAATGCGGATTGTTCGGCCGGGATTGTACGCCACAAGAGCCGGTGGGGCCTTGCATGGTAAGTTCCGAAGGGGCCTGTGCGGCGTGGTATAAATATGGCCGGGGAAAAATACACAAACGATGAAAAAAACCGGAAACGACAGAATCTTACTCGCCCACGGCGGCGGCGGACAACTGATGGACGATTTGATCCGCCAGCATATTCTGCCAAGCCTCAAAAATGACGCCCTGGCTGAATTGGGCGATTCGGCAAGGCTGGATGTGGCGGGAAGCTCGCTGTGTTTTACGACGGACAGCTACGTTGTCAAGCCGCTGTTCTTTAACGGCGGAGATATCGGGAAACTCGCCGTATGCGGGACTGTCAATGACCTGGCTGTAGCCGGTTCAAGGCCTGTTGCTTTGGCGTTATCTTTGATAATCGAGGATGGTTTTGAAATCGAATTGCTGGACAAAATTCTGGCGAGTGTAGGCCAAACCGCCCGGCATATCGGCGTCGATATCGTTACCGGCGATACGAAGACCGTTGAATCCGGCGCCGCGGACAGGATTTTTATCAACACGTCGGGAATCGGGACCAGGCTGGCCGGCGTGGATCTGGGCTTCGAAAAGATTGCCGTCGGGGACAGAATCATGATCAACGGCACGATCGGCGACCATGGCATGACCATTATTTCGCAGCGGGAAGAGATGAAATTTCAATCGCAGTTGAAAAGCGACTGTGCGTCTTTGGCAGGATTGACCCGCGAGCTGCTGGAGAAAACGAGCGGCATAAAGTTTATGCGGGACCCGACCCGCGGCGGATTGGCCGCGACGCTGAATGAAATCGCAAGAAGTACCGCTCTGAGCGTCGAAATTCGTGAAACTGATATACCGGTCAGGCCCGCGGTGCAGGCCGCGGCCGACATGCTCGGCTTCGATGTGCTGACAATCGCAAACGAAGGCAAATTCGTCGCGATTGTCTCGCCGGAATCCGCCGATGAATGTTTGAGCATCTGCAGAAATAACAAGCTGGGTAAAGAGGCAAATATTATCGGCGAGGTTGTAGGGACTCTTGATGTGCCCCTGGTGGAAATTGAAACGCGGATCGGCGGGAAAAGAATCGTTCAAATGCCGTACGGGCGCGAGCTGCCGAGGATATGCTGATGCACGAAACGATGGTGGCCCAGAGCCTGATGGCAATAATAGTGGAACAAGCCGCGAAAAATAATGCTAAACCCGTTGCGGCAAAAATCAGTTGCGGAATGCTCAACCCTGTTAACGATGAAGTGCTTCGTTTTGCCTTCGATGCGATTGCCAAAGATACGCCGTGCGAGGGTGTGAAACTTCAGGTGGAGCACAAGCCTGTCCGGGCGCGATGTAAGAATTGCGACGCAAACTTCGATGTCGAAATGTCACGTCCGGAGTGTCCGAAGTGCGGCGGCGCCAACTTCGAATTGCTGCCGGATGCGCCTTTGATATTGGAAGAAATAGAATTTCAAACGGAGTCACGTTATGAAAAAAATTGATATCGGAAAAAAAATTCTGGGTGAAAATGAAAAATATGCTCTCGAAAATTTACTTTTTTTTACTAAGAAAAAAAAACTTTGCCTGAATATTATTTCTTCTCCCGGCTCCGGCAAGACCACAATTCTTGCAAGAACGATAAACGAATTGAAAGGCAAAATTAAAATCGGCGTGATCGAGGGCGATATCCAAACCGACATCGACGCCGAGAGAATCAGAGCAACCGAAGCGCCCGTCGTCCAGATAAACACCGAAGGTGCATGCCACTTGTCGGCGGCCCAGATAAGCGACGCCTTGAAGCAATTGCCCGTCGACGATTTGGATTTGATCCTGATCGAGAACGTAGGCAATCTCGTTTGCCCGTCGGCTTTCGAACTGGGTGAGAACGGCAAAATAGTTGTGCTTTCGGTTCCGGAGGGTGACGACAAGCCGGCCAAGTACCCCGCCATTTTTGCCAAGTCCAAGGTGCTGTTAATAAATAAAATTGACCTGCTGGATGGCGGGCAGGTTGATTTCGATATCGAACGAGCCAAAGCCGATGCCCGCAGGCTCAATAAGGGGATTGAAATTTTTCCGATCTCTGCCAGGAGAGGGGACGGCATGACTAACTGGTGCGACTGGCTCGTCAAATCGGTCGAGAAAAGTGCTGAATAGCAACAAAATCTGCTATCCGCCGCCTGCCGCCTCTTTCGATTGGTAGAGGCCGTTTTTGCGAATATAGTCGGCGACGGCCGGATGCAGCATTTTGGTAATATCGCCGTTTAACGCTATTCTATTGCGTATTTCCGTGCTGCTTATATCCACCAGAGGCGTCTGGATAATGTTTCGCTGAAGTTTTTCGCTGCGCTCGCGGCCCCATATTTCCTCGAATTTGGCGAAGTCCGGAGGCTCGCAGCCGGCCCTGTACATCGTAGTCAAATTGCAGGCATCGATCAGCTCGGAAATCTTGTACCAATAAGTCAAATCATCGACACCGTCGGCGCCGATGAGCCAATAGATCGAAGTCTCGCCGCCGTAGTCGGCCTGAAACTTTCGTATCGTTGCAAGTGTGTAGCTCGTCGCCGATCTTTTCAATTCGTAGTCACTGACCTGGAAATTCTTCTCGCCGGCGATTGCAAGAGAGATCATTTTCAATCGATGATTATCATTTGCCCTTGGTAAAAAACCTTTCAGCGGAGAACGTTTTGCAGGAACGAAAACGATTTTCTCTGCGCCGATATGCTCGGCTGCATCGGCAGCGACAGTCGTATGACCGAGATGAATCGGATCAAAAGTGCCGCCGAACAAAGCTATTTTTCTTCCTGCCATAAATTATTAACAACCGAACTGTTTGTTATTGTCAGAAAATATTATAGAGAAAATTACAAAACCTCAATCAACAAATAGTGTCAATAAAAGATAAAACTTTTAAAGTGTAATTTTGCTTATGCTCAATAAAGTGTATAGTAGAAACTTTATGAGGTTATGTAAAACATTGATAGCAAAAAATTTAGTCAAGTATTTTTAAACTTATAGACGATAAAAAATATGTATAAAAATTTTATTTTTTTGTGTTATTTTATGTTAAAGTTTTTTAATGTTGATCAGTATTGTGATGTTAGCCAAAACATAAAAGGATTTAAGTCAGCCAAAAGGAGGTGACAAATAATGGCTAAGAAAAAAGCGAAGAAGAAAGTAGCGAAGAAGAAAGTAGCGAAGAAGAAAGTAACGAAGAAGAAAGTAACGAAGAAGAAAGCTACGAAGAAAAAAGCAACAAAGAAGAAAGCTAAGAAGAAAAAATAGCGTAGCAATTTAATCACAAGCCCGCTTGTCCTTTTGGATGTTGGCGGGCTGTCGGCGAAAGCCGGTTACGTGGAAAATGGAAGGTCCTATCGATTAAGTGGAGCCTTCCATTTTTTTATATCGTATTGTGCCCCCTCCCTTCGAACCTGGCCCAACCGTCCTGTTGCAATCGACGCTGCAATCGTTATACTATTTGTCCATAACAATACAGGCGTATGTGATTAATAAGGGTGATTTAAGAAGAGAGTAACGATATGGATTATTTCAATTACAAGAACGGTGCATTATTCGCTGAAGATGTGAGCGTTGAAAAGATCGCCGAACAGGTCGGCACGCCGGTTTACATCTACAGCAAAGCGACTTTCAAGGACCATCTGCTGAAAATTCAGCAATCTTACAGCCGGCTCGATACTATGGTTTGCTATTCCGTCAAGGCCTGCGGCAATCTCAATATCCTCAGGTTTATGGCCGATGCGGGCAGCGGATTTGATATTGTAAGCGGCGGAGAATTGTACCGTGTATTGCAGGCCGGCGGCGACCCGTCACAAACGGTCTTTGCCGGCGTCGGCAAAACCGATACCGAGATGATCGAGGCATTAGACGCCGGGATCGGCTATTTCAACATCGAATCGGAAGCGGAGCTGGAAAACCTGATTAGTCTGGCCGAACAACAAGGCAAGCGGCCGAAAGTCGCCTTGCGTGTCAATCCCGACGTCGATTATAAAACCCACGCTTTTCTGACCACGGGTAAGAAAGAAACAAAATTCGGCGTCGATATCGAAAGGGCCGTGAAAGTTTTTGCCGATTACGGCGACAATCCGGCGGTGAATCTTTGCGCGGTGCACGTGCATCTGGGCACCGGCGGCAAGACAATTGACCCGTATGTTGAGGCCGTGGGAAAAATTCTGCCGCTTATTGACCGGCTACGCAGTCAGGGTTACGAAATCGAAGCTCTCGATTTGGGCGGCGGCTACGGCGCCGACTATGAATCCGGCACAGCGCCTTCGGCGGCCGAATATGCGGCGGGGATTGTCCCGCTGTTGAAGGATAAAAACATCAAGCTCATCCTAGAGCCGGGCAAGAGCATCTGCGCCAACGCCGGGATAATGCTCACTCGTGTCCTTTATATCAAGCGCGGTGGCAGCAAAAAATTCGTCATTGTCGATGCGGGAATGAACGATTTGATCCGCCCATCGTTGTATGATGCGTTCCATTTCATCTGGCCCGCGAAAGTGAATGAAAAGTTTGTGCCCCAAAAGCGCAATAAAGATATGCAGATGGACGGCAGCGAAATCGTTGATGTCGTCGGCCCGATCTGCGAAGGCGCGGACTTCTTCGCAAAGGACAGAATCCTGCCGCCGACAAAACGCGGTGACCTGCTCTCGGTCTTTACCGCCGGAGCGTATGGCTTCACGATGAGCAGCAATTACAACGCCCGAGGCCGGGCCGCCGAAGTTCTCGTTGACGGGAAAAATTTCTCAGTCATCAGAAAACGCGAAACTTACGAAGACTTAACGGCACTGGAAAAATGACGATCCAATAGGTCCGAGCATCCTCTACATCACTGTTAGTAGTCTGCCAAATTTGATTTAATAGTCTGGAAGGGTGGCAACCTTAAGCGGCAGTCCCTTGGGGACGCCTTATGGCGCTTGGGGATGGCTTCTGGCGTATTGACCATCCCCAAAACCTTCGGCTTTGAGGCTGCCACCCAATCACAGGTAGACAATTTGCAAATTCATGTTTGACAAACTACTATCCCGGTGATTGCAATATTAAACGCAACGAAAAATGCTACCCCGCTCGGCAGCTCCTTGTGCGTAATGACAGCTTGTTTTTGACGAACTACGAGATCAGAAGTTTCGCTCGACGAAGCCGGTGTCGATTTTGTTTTTGACGAAGAGGTTGTGTGAGAGGATATCCAGGCAGATGGGGATCGTTGTTTTGATCGGCTCGATAACAAATTCCCGCAGGGCCCTTTTCATTGTTGCAATGGCCTCGCTCCGCGTCGGTTTATGGACGATGACCTTTGCAATCATCGAATCGTAGCTTGGCGAAACCACCCATCCCTGATGAACGTGGGTATCGACTCTGACGCCGGGGCCGCCGGGCGGAATATACCTGGTAATCGTGCCGGGCGAAGGAGCAAAACCCTTTTCGGGGTCCTCGGCGTTAATCCGGCATTCAATTGCAACGCCCGAATGTTTAATACTCCTCTGGCTTAATTTCATGGGCATTCCGGCGGCGATCTTCAACTGCCACTTAATCAGGTCGTGGCCGGTGACCATCTCGGTAACGGGGTGCTCGACTTGAATCCGTGTATTCACCTCGATGAAGTAAAACTTTTTATCCTTGTCCAGAAGAAACTCGACTGTACCTGCGTTAACATACCTGGCCTTTTTGATAATCTTCAAGGCGGCTTCGGCAAGCTCTTCCCTTGTACGCTTATCCAGGACGGGACAAGGCGATTCCTCGATCATTTTTTGATGTCTTCGCTGAGTGGAGCAGTCCCTTTCGTAGAAGTGTACTACGTTGCCCTGCTGATCGGCCATTACCTGGACTTCAACGTGCCGGGGTTCGACAATAAGTTTTTCCAGATAGACTCTGCCGTCACCGAATGCGGCTTTCGCCTCGGCCTGTGCGGAGCTGAATGCCGAACGCAAATTCATGTCGTTATGCACAACTCGCATACCGCGTCCACCCCCACCGGCGGCGGCCTTTATTATTACAGGATAACCCATCTCGTTCGCCAGTTTAAGGGCTTCAGAATCCTTATCGAGGGCACCATCGGAACCGGGCACGGTCGGCACACCCGCTTTGGACGCCAGCTTGCGGGCCTGGACCTTGTCACCGAGCAATTGCATCGCCTCAACAGGCGGGCCGATGAATGTGATCCCGCAATCCCGGCATATCTGGGCAAAATTTATGTTCTCGGCCAGGAAGCCGTAGCCGGGATGAATTGCCTCTACGTCGGTAATCTCGGCGGCACTTATTATACGCGGGATATTGAGGTAACTTTTCGCGGACTCAGCCGGACCGATACAAATGGCCTCGTCGGCGAACTGCAGGTATGGAGCGTCTTTGTCGGCCTCGGAATAAACCGCCACCGCTTCGATATCAAGCTCATGGCAGGCACGGATGATACGCAGCGCTATTTCGCCGCGGTTTGCTATCAGAATCCTTGAAAACATAATTCAATCTGCAATTTACTATTGTTCCGGCGTTACTGTTTTTTTATCGTTCTTCTCTATAACCAATAATTAATCCGGCCTGACCTTGAAAAGCACCTGGCCATATTCGACAGCCTGGCCATTAGTTACGAGTATTGATATAATTGTCCCGCTGGTTTCGGCCTTTATTTCGTTCAAGACCTTCATTGCCTCGATAATGCAGACTACTGTTTGCGGACCGACTTCCGAGCCGATATCTACGTAATGCTCGGAATCGGGGCTTGGTGTTGCATAGAAGGTCCCGACGATAGGTGATTTTATCTCCACTAAATCTTCTTCGTTTGGGACGGTTTGTGGGGCGGAGGATTGACCCGCAGCCCCCATGACAGGTACGATGCCGGGCTCAGGCCTTATCATGGGAATACCAATGGCTGTTTGTTGAGGTCCAGAGCGCTTGAGAAAAATCTTGTCGTCGCCGTGCTTGATTTCAATCTCTTCCAACCCATTGTCTTTCATTATCGCAATGAGCTTCGTTATTTTCTTCAAATCAGAATCTTTTTCCGCCATCGCCGCATCCTTTCTGAGATCCCAAGCACCTTTTCGGCGAGGGGTCCTCATAAAATGAGAACACAAACTCCTGGTTAAGCTAAATAAGTATAGTCCCGGCGATTGTTATTGCAAGAAATTTTCCTTGTGCCATGTTGCACTTCTGATTAAATTCCCCTGTATTGATGCAAAAACGGCAATACTCTTGTATCAGGGCTGTCAAAATGGCGAAAATAGCGGTGGATGTCGTATTGTTGCCCTCGGAATGGGTGACGAATCAGGCGATTGAAGCAAATAAAGGACTATTGAAACAATATGCCGACCGAATCATTCTGGACAAAGAAAACTGCCTGCCGCATATTTCTTTGGCCATGGGGTGTATAAATGAAGAAGATATTGCCAATATTGAGAAAATTCTACTGACAATTGCCGAGAAATATAATCCGGGAGAGCTAAACATTATTGGCATAAATACCGGGACAAACTCGCTCGGCGAAAAAGTATCCGCTTTTGAAGTAAAGAAAACAGAAAGACTTCTATCGCTCCATAAGCAAGTCATGCGAAGAATGACGCCGTACTTCAGCTATGATGTAACGGCGGAAATGGTGCTCTGTCCGCCAATAGCTTGCGAATCAACGTTGCTCTGGATCAAGAACTATCCTGAGAAATCGGCTTTTGAAAACTATTTTCCGCACATTACAATCGGATACGGGCAAGTGGACGACTTTTCGTTTACAGCCGAATTCACCGCCTCGAAGCTCGCTTTATGTCATCTGGGCAATCATTGCACGTGCAGAAAAGTTTTTGCCGCCGCGGAGCTTGAGTGCTGAGCATGCAATATGTGGAAAAACTGGATGAAAATTTTCTTGCATTATCGGTCCGGCACAGCTATTCTTTCGCCATAAAAGCATAGCTACAGTGCTACTCTGCAAAGCCGCTGCGAAGCATGAATTATTTGAGGAGCTATCAGCAATGGAAATGAAACGTCGTGAATTCTTAGTCAGGTCGATTGCCGGGATGGGCGGTCTTCTTTTAGGCCCGGGATGTATCAGCAGCGCCGGGCAAAAGTCCGCGAATTTCGATCCATATGAGCGTGTGCCGCTCGGAAAAACGAAGATTATGGTCTCGCGTGTCGGCTTCGGCACGGGCATGCGCGGCGGCAACCGGCAGTCTAACCAGACGCGAATGGGCAAAGAAGTATTTGAAGGTTTGCTCCAGTCATCTTACGAGCGTGGAGTACGTCTGTTCGATGCGGCCGACCTCTACGGTACGCACCCATACCTGGCGGGGGCACTAAAGAAGATACCCCGCAAGGATTATGCTATAGTCTCGAAGATATGGTGGCGTCGCGGCGGAATACCCGAGCAGGAACGCCCGGACGCCGATGTGGTCGTCGAGCGATTCCTCAAGGAGCTGGATACCGATTATATCGACCTTGTTCTTCTGCACTGCGTTGAATCGGAGAAGTGGCCGGACGAACTCGGCACCTATATGAACATTCTGGACAAAGTCAAGAAGAAAGGTCTCGTCCGGGCGCACGGGGTCTCATGCCACTCGATAGCGGCGCTGCAGGCCTGCGTCAAGGAGCCATGGGTCGATTCGGTTCATGCAAGGATTAACGCTTACGGCGCAAAAATGGACGGCCCGACGGAGAAGGTCGCTCCAGTGCTAAAAGCGCTGCACGAGGCCGGCAAGGGCGTCGTGGGGATGAAGCTGATTGGCGAAGGCACTTTCAGAAACAGTGATGAAAAACGTGATGAATCGGTCCGGTACGTGCTCGGCCTGGGCTCTGTGGATGCAATGGTCGTCGGCTTCGAGAAAATCGAGGAGGTCGATGATTTCGCCGCGCGCGTCCGCAAGGTGACTGTTGCCGATAGACCGGACAAGCTGCTCGTACGCCGATAGGCCCGGGCAGCGTGATGAAAAGAAGGAGGTAATTGTGAAAATTAATCAGGATTTCACCATGTCGGTCGAGACCATTCTTTTTCTTAAGCAAAGGAAAAACTCCGACTAT
>Ga0307379_10004282_pt1 | contig 20454 bp, 22 predicted proteins | sample UN2MG_FD_202237 | JGI IMG/M metagenome (GOLD analysis project Ga0307379, IMG submission 202237) | Soil microbial communities from Risofladan, Vaasa, Finland - UN-2 | ecosystem: Environmental > Terrestrial > Soil > Coastal area > Acid sulfate soil | place: Finland: Risofladan, Vaasa | collected... | reverse complement strand
TTGCAGCTATTAATGTAGCTCCATCACCGATTGCCAAATTACCTTTTATTGTATCCAAGGTAACTTCTTTTCCAGGGGCTATTACTTCTTCAGACATTTCTTAATCACCTTCAATTTTATTTAACATTCAGTAAATAAACACATTTTCATTCTTTGTTTATTTACTTCTTTTTTGATTTGGTCTTTGATTTTTTCTTTATTACTAATCATTTTTCGTTTTCTCCTAATTTATTTGTTAATTTACTAACACCATTTTTTATATATAAAGGGGATTCACTTTTAGAAGTCTCAATTGTAGGTCACAAATTGTGACTATCGTCTCATAAGATTATTACTATTTGATTTCATTTCAAATAAGAAAATAAGATAACCTAATAATTTAGCTTAATCTAAGATTCTTAATGGCAATAGAATGGTATTTTTTATCAATTTCAAATCCTACAAAAATACAATTGAATTTTTTAGCAGCAATTGCTGTAGAACCTGTACCCATAAAAGGATCTAATACAACTAATGGATTAGCTTTATTTAATCCATGTAATTTAATACACATTTCAGGTAATTTCACTGGAAACATAGCTGGATGAATTTTCTTTTCTTTCACTGTTTCATAGGGAATAAACCATTGATTTCCTCTTCCTCGTAGATCCTGTTTTGCATGTTTCCATCGTCCAATGTTGGTTTTATCTCCATAAGGAACACCAATAGCTAATTTCTCAATAACTACTGCTCCTGTTTTTGTAAAATGGAATATATATTCATGTGAATTGTTTAAATAGCGATTAGAATTTACTGGTTTGTAATGTCCAATATTAATGTCTTTTTCTGGTACAGCGATAGATTTTACCCAATGAATTGTATTTTGTAATTTAAAATACTGTGTTATCCTATTAGCAATAGTTAGTGATCGCAATTCATCTGAAGGACGATCTCCAATATTAAAGAAAAAAGATCCATCTTTTTTTAATACTCGAGAACAGCTTTTAGCAATTTCATCAATCCAAAGAAGATACTCTTCAAATGGTTTATCATCATTATAGCTATTATAATTGACTCCTATATTATATGGAGGAGAAGTCACAATAACGTCAATACTCTCAGCTGGAAGAATTGAATTCATTCCCACAATACAATCCATGCAAAATATCTGATTGTGCCAGCTATTAGACATGATATGATATACCTATCTTTTACTTTTTTATTCTTTCTAGCTATCTCAAGAAATAGAGATTATTTAGTTGTGCGAAAATAATTTACCTCTTTAATAAGGTTTATTTCTGAAAAGAAATGTTAATGTCAATGTAAAAAAACTAAAATATTCCATTAGACTTTAACTAGTAAAATATCGGGTGGAATTAGAGGTAAATCAGTAACAGAGGAAAAATAATGAAAGAACTTTACCTTAATTGTGATTCTCCTTGTTGGAGTTGCCCGACTTATGGTAGAGTGAGAAAAATTTCTAGTTTTCAAGATAGAAATCTAAATGGAGCCTATTATTGCGAAAAATGTGACACATATTCATTGTGTAAAATGGGGATTGCTCATCGTAGAAGTAGATTAAATAAATTAGTTGAAGTTTGCACAAAATGTGGACATCAATTAGAAAAAATAACTTTGAGCTATGATTTTGGTCAAAATGAAAAACCATTTACTGAACAAAGTATTATTGTTGTAAGAATACCAAATGGCAATAAATATCGAATTCTTAAAACACTGAAAGCAAGTTATTTTGAGGATTTAGCGGAAATTCTATTATATATATTGACTGAAATTGGCACAGGATATATTAATTTAGTTGAATATAATTCATTAACTCAAAATTATAAATCAATTTTCACAGATTTCCTTGAACCAAATAAAATTTGTCTAAAAAATATACCAGAGGAAAAATTAGATCAATTTATTCAAAATGATCTCTAAAAATTTTTTTTAAAAAAAGAAAGAATAACTTGTAATCCTATTCTTTCTCTAAAATTACTACTGTTTTTGCTTGTTGATCTGCAAACCTTTGATTATTGGGATCATTATTCATTATATAAATACCAAGAAGAAAGAAGAAAAGTGCATCTATTATAGAAAATATTAATCTCATAAGAGTTATTCCCACATCATCTTTTGTCATTCTTCTTATTTTGCCGGATTCTAAATCCTCAACAACCATTATTCTAATTTTCTTGAATTTTTTGCCTATAGATTGTCCTTCATGTCTTGCAGTCCAGAAAATAACATAATAGATACTAAATACAATCCATGCAAGTAAAGTGATAATCCCAAGCACAGCTGCAGTAGTTGTATATGCTTCATCCCTGAGATCTACATCTGTTGAATCTATAATAGCAACAATACCCATTGCAATGCCAATAACAACTCCTCCAATAAGAACAGGTGCTTGTGTTATGAAAAAATCAATAATATAAGCTATTATTCTATCTCCAATAGTAGCAAGAGGTTCTTTAATTGTAGGTTTTTTTTCACTCAATTTTAATTCCTCATTTTAAAATCTATAATTTAATATTCTGTTAGGATAAAAACATTTAGGGGAAAATTCCCCACAAGAAAAAAATAAATGATTATTTAATTAATCAGAATCTAATCCATGCGTTATGAATGGTTTTACTAGTTACCTCAATAACAGGATCCATTTTTTCAGCAGGAGCTAATCCAACTTCCTTAGCTATTTTCATAATTGAAGCATGTGAAACGATTACTTTCCCATCTTCTTCATAAACTACGAAACTGCAAGGAAATAGTAAACCAACATTAAAAGAAGCTTCAAGACCCATTTTAGCTAATTTTGCTCCACAAGCAAGTATCGTAGTATATCTAGGATGATCACTAATTCCAAGTTTTTCCTTAAAAATTTCATCAATTGCTTTTACAACTAGTACTGAAAATCCTTCTTCTTTCACTATTTTAGTAACATGCTCAACTGCTGAATCGAAATCCATATCCAATTCTTTCTTTAGTATATCTACCAAATTAAACACCAGATAAAACATATAAATTGTTAATTAAAAAGAGCTTGATTATAAAATTAAGAAAAAAGAGTAAATTGATATAAATTAATAAGGAAATCGATGTGATTAACTAGAAAAAGTGAATGAAATGTTTGATGGAAAAAAAGTTAGTCTGAGATCTTTTGAGTTAGAAGACATTGAAATTATGATGGAAGATTGGAATACAATCAAGCTTAGACGTGAGCTTGGTCCAGTAGTGCCACATTCAAGAGAAGAACGTATTGAATGGATTAAAAAAACTTGGGAAGAGAGAAGCACTCAAAAAGGTTATACTTTTGCAATTGAAGATATCAAAACAAAAAAATTACTTGGATATGCAAGTTTGAAGAATGTAAATACAATAAATAGAAAAGCAACAGTTAGTATTGCTATCTTTAGTGAAAAAAATAGAGGAAGAGGATTTGGAACTGATGCTATGAAAGTATTATTAAAAATTGGTTTTGATTATCTTAATTTTCACAGAATTGGACTTAATGTTTTTGATACAAATCCTCAAGCAATAAGAGTCTATGAGAAAGCAGGCTTTAAGAAAGTGGGTTTACTTAGAGATGTTGATTTTGTTGAAGGTAGATATGTAAATGACGTATGTATGGATATTTTGGAACATGAGTGGAGAGTATTAAAGGAAAAGGAATAGAAGGATATAGGAAATTAAACCTATCAGTATTTACTTCTCGCAATACTCATAAATTTCTCCAGTTTTTCACTAAGTCGATTTACTTGTTGTATTATACCTTCAATTTCAACTCGTTCCATTCCTTCAGTAATATTTAATTCAACAAAATCAGTTATTTTTCCATTTAAGTTTTCAAAAGCTTGTTTAAGGTCACGAGTTTTTTTCAAAGGAATCCCCTCAACATTTTATTACAAATGACAATAAAAAACACTAAACAAAAAGATTGCTAAAAAAGTAGAGGTGGGATGAGAGATGGACCGTGAGAAGGAAGGGATTTTACACCAGTCCATCTCTAATTTCTTTAGCCGGAGAATTATTGCTAAAGCGTAACGAACCTTCTTTTCACCAATTTGTGCTGGTTGGTTCTAAAAGAGGCCAAACATTGAGGAGAGATGTAATGCTATCTGCTTCTCCAGCATCCCAGAGTAATATCTGAGCATCCCAATTTCCTTGGTTATCTGCTGCTTTGAAGGTAAATATATTGTATCCAGGATCTAATGTAATAGTTTGTGAAGCACGCCATTTGTTCCATTCATTGCTTTTTCCGCTACTTAGGTATTCTCCATTTAGCCATAATTGATAACCATCGTCAACTTGAACTGATATGTCTAGATCCATTGCATCATCAGTTGGATTGTAAATATAGGTATACATGTAAACAATACCTCTTTCAGGCCAGTCTAAGTCATCGTTTGGATCGAATGAAGTTCCTCTAAAAGTAACACAACCTGGATATAATCCAGAATCATTGTAAGCTAGAACAGTATTACCAGTGTGGGAAGTTATTCGTTCTGTATAGGTATCTGTTGTTCCAATGTAAGGATGATAATCTTCTGCTGCACCGAATCCGTTTGCATTTATGTAATCAAAGGTGCTAGAATCTAAGTTTTTTGTTCCAGAATCAAAAATTCCAACCAAGAAATAAAGTCTTGGAGAATAACCTGCTGTTGTTGGAAAAGTTCCTCTACAAGTGCTAGGATCATTTGCTGATGTTCTATATACTAGAGGACTGCTTAGATAAATTATTGTTGGTTCTTCTTCACCACTACCTGTAGAATTAGTAGGCATACTTGAAAATAATCTTCCTAAAGAAATTTCTTTACTACCGTATGTAATTTTAACTTCATATTGAGAGTAGGGTGTAATTTGTTCTTCTGATGATGTAGTTTCTGCTTTTATTGTTTGTTCTTCTTGAACAATAAATTCTTTATCAGTTGTAATTGACCAAAAGTAACTTGTTGTTACACTTGAATAAATAATCATTGTTAGAGAATCATCCAAAGTAACGGTATCAGTACCAAGGTTGAATAGATCTGCTTCTACTGTATCAAAATTACCATCATCATCTTCATCTGTAATAGTAACAGAGGACATTAAGACTAGCTCACCTTGACCTTGGAGTAAGGGTACAACAACAAAATAAACAATCGCAGCTGCTGAAACGGTGAGTGCAATAAGAAGAATAGTAGCAATTACTGGACTAATTCCTCTTTTGCTACTTTTCTTTTTTGGAAAAATTTTATTAAAGATATTTTTTACCATTGACCTTCCTTCTATAAGATTTTCGAATGAAATTCAAATATTTGCTATATAGCAAATAATCTACACAAATGTAAACATCGAGTGATGGTATTAAAGCGTTTTAGAAAATTCATACAACGATTGTAGTTGAGAACTCAAGTAATCTAGTAAATTAGTACGCTATTTTTTTTACAAATTTCTGATTTTTTCAAGTTGATTTTTTGCCTCTTCAAGAGATACATCATACCAGTTTTGATAAGCATCAGCTACTGCAAAAGAATATCCTTCTCGTATATTTAGACAAAAAATAGCCTTAGTCTTTTTTTCTAATGTTTTTAAAGATGAAAGTGGTGCTGTAGGACTTCCTACAAAAATGTAATTAGCTCCCATTTTTTTTAACCATTGAATACCTGCTAACATAGAAAAACCTGATGCTATACCATCATCTATTATCATTATATCTAAATTAGTTGGTTGTAGGATATTTGTTAATTTGAATTCATTTCTAATAGTATTGATTCTTTCTTTTGTAAAATCAATTTGCTTTTGTATTTGTTTATCATTTATTGAACTAGAAGAAATAATTCGTTCATTTAGATATATTTGCCCATCAGGTGTAACTGCTCCCATACCAGCTTCAGTAGTCCAGGGAACATGTATTTTTTTTACTATTAACAAATCAGCTTTAATTTTCAAATCCTTTAATTTTCGTAAAATACCATATCCAACAGGTAAACCACCATTTGGTATAATGTATAATATATCAAAATCGACTTCCTTTATTTTTTCAGCTAATTCTAATCCTGCTTGCTCTCGAGAAGAAAAAAGACCAGTTTTATTTCGATAAGCAATATTTTCAATTATCATGTTTTTTCATATATAACATAATGATAATCTGATATTAGAGTTATACTCATAATTAGAGCTTCTCATGACACACACTGACAGTCCAATCTATTAAAGGAACTAAAGCTTTAGACAAATTAATCCCTTTTTTCGAAAGAGTGTATTCGACACGAGGTGGTAATTCAGGATATACTTCACGTAAAATAAGTCCTTCTTTTACTAGTTGAGATAAACGCGCAGAGAGTGTAGCATCACTTATTTTATCACGTTTCCATCCTTGCTGTAATTTCTCTCTTAAATCATTATATCTGTATATCTTTTCCCCACCTAGAAGGTGAATGATTTGGATGCTCCATTTCTTGCTGATTAAATTAAGTACTCTTTGAGCAGGTATAAAACATGGAAATCCATTGGATTCCTTTGAACAATTCTTTTGAATATTATTGTTTTCCATTATTGCCACATTACTTTAGAGTTCTTTAGTTACTACAACAAATCATAGCGACTGTTTATATATAATTACTTCTATATCTAAAGTAACAACACTTTAGAAAATAAAGTTATTGGTGAATAAATATGAAAAAAAATGAATGTTGTAAAAGAAACAAAAAAGTTAACTGTGGCGAATTTAGTGGAAATGAAAATAAAGAAGAAAAATTGAAGCATTTGAGAGAATGCAAAGAACATCTACAAGAAAAAGTAACAAAAATAGATGAAGCAATAAAGGAAATTGGATAAACTTCATCTAAATTCAACTGGATATTTTTTATTGATTAGGGAATTAATATTACTAATTTCCTTATCAAATATTTTTATTCTAAAAGCATAATAGAATTCTTTCTTCTTTTTAAGCTTGTATTCTTCATGAGTTAGTGCTATAGCAGGCCAATCTCCACCTACTCCTTTTTGATCATAATCAATATTAACAGTAATAAAATCTCTAGTCGGTAATTCATGGATATGTTTTGCGTTTTCAAGATCTTCCATTGAGTATGGCCAAACACTAAAATTAAGATAATGACTTCCTTCTGAAGTGATGAGTAATCCTTTCTTTTGTTTATTTGCTAGTGTGAACCATCTCACATCTGCTCTATTTCCATTCTCTTGTGGTCTAACATAATTGTGAATTAAACCATCAACGGTATCTGAATATATTCCTATTGCTGCTCCGCTTTTACGATCAAGCATTGCTTCATGTGGACCTCTTCCATACCATTGAACATTCTCATATTCCTTTGGTATTTTCATTTGCATTCCAAAACGAACCATATCTTTTCTAGGAGTAAAAGTATTTTCAACAAATATGTCCCCTGTACCAAAAATTGTGTATTTTGTTATAAGAGGAGATTTACCTTGTCGAATCTTTGAATAGATTGTAATTATAGCTGATGCTTGATTTTCCTTGCTATATTCAATTTTTATAATTCTCCTTTTAGAATTTGCTTTTTTCCATTTAAAGAAACTTCCAACTAAATAATTTGCTAGGAATTTGGGTAAAAACATGTAATATCCCAAATCGTTATCAGTTGGCACTCTCCAGAAGTTTGGAATTAAGGGGGAAGAAAGATATTCATCTTTTTTATAAATTAAAGATTCAATTCCACCATTTTTTTTATTGATCAAATATTTGAAATGTTCTCCTAAAATCTCAAAATTATTTTCATTTTCATTTAGACATAATGGAGGTATATCCAAAAGATTCAATTCTTTTCTAGGAATATCATCAACTTCTAATTTGAATTGTTCCCAAGCAATAATATGACCTTTTTTAGCCCAAGAATTATTTTCTTTTAGAGCAAATTCGATTTTAAGATGATATTCTGTTCCAGGAGAAACTTTGAAATTTTTATAAGGAATAACAATTCCTACAATTTGTTTTGGTTCAATTTTTGAATCTTCAATTTTTCCTTTTTGTATTGGTTTACCATTAGCAGTTATTTGCCAAAGTAAATCTACGAAATCTAAAGAAGCAAAATCAAATTTATTTTTAATTTGAACGATACCATTCAATAAGTCAATTGGAATTACAGAAATATTTTGGTATACTTTCTTAACTTCAAAAGCAGAAGGATTTGGTTTTCTATCTGATTGGAAAATTCCGTTACAGCAGAAATTACTATCATTTGGTTCATCATCAAAATCACCGCCATAAGCCCAATACTCTTTTCCATCACTAGTTTGTTGTCTTATACCTTGATCAGCAAAATCCCAAATAAAACCGCCAATACAATTAGCATATTTCTCAAAAGCATCCATGTATTTTTGGAAATTTCCCAAACTATTCCCCATTGCATGAGCATATTCACAAAGAACTCTTGGCTTTTCTTTGTACAATTCAGGATCAATTTTCTTGGCAAACCAATCTGGTCTAGTTTTCTTAAATTCTCCTGATTCAACAATTTGGTAAGGTCGTGAATACATTGTACTAAAAACATCTGAAACTTCTAGTCTGTGATCCCCCTCATAATGAACTGGTCGAGTTTGATCAATTACTTTGGTTTCTTCCTTCATTTTTTTGAAATTTTCACCAAAACCAGCTTCATTTCCTAAAGACCACATAAAAATACAGGGGTGATTTTTATCTCGTTCAACCATACTGATTATTCGGTCAATACAAGCTGTAGTCCATTTTGGATCACTTGCTGGTAAAATTTTCCGCAAACCATGTGATTCAAGATTACATTCATCCATAACATAGAGTCCATATTTGTCACATAAATCATAAAAAACAGGATGATTTGGATAATGACTTGTTCTCACAGCATTAATATTATACTGTTTCATGAGCTTAATATCCTCTTCCATAAGATCAATTGGAATAGCATTGCCATGATCTTGATCAAACTCATGCCTATTAACTCCCTTAAAAAGAATAGATTTTCCATTAATGAATACTTGGCTATCTTTAATTACAACTTCTCGAAAACCAAATTTTGTGCTTTCTACCTCTAATATTTCTCCTCTATAATTTCTTAAAACGAAAACGATGTCATAAAGATAAGGATTTTCTGCAGACCATTTATTTGGTTTTTCAACCTCTGTTTTTAGATGTAACGTTGTATCAAGATTACCACCTATTTCAAAGGATTCAATTAAGAATGGATTTGTTGTTACTTTATTACCATTAGCTTCATAAAGATGAACTTCTATACTAGCAGAATCAATGTGTGATTCACTATAATTATGAACTTTAATAATTAAGTTAAGTAATGCAGTTGAATAGAATCTATCAAAATTAGAATATGTGAAAAAATCTCTAATATGCATTGTTGGAGTTGAAAATAGAAAAACATCTCGAAAGATACCACTCAAACGCCACATATCTTGATCTTCAAGATAGCTTCCATCAGACCATCGATAGACTTCTACAGCAAGGATGTTTTTACCTGATTGAAGATAATCAGTTATTTTGAATTCAGCAGGAGTCATACTTCCTTGACTGTACCCAATAAACTCTCCATTTAACCAAACATAAAAAGCTGATTTCACTCCATCGAAATGCAAGAAAATTTCTCGCTCGGACCATTTTTTGGGAATAGTAAATTCAGTACGATAACTCCCAACTGGATTATAGTTTTTATCAATTTTAGGTATTTCACTCTTTTTCAAACTCAAACTATAAGGGTATTTTATATTAGAATAAATTGGGATGCCATATCCTTGTAATTGCCAATTACTAGGAACCGGTATTTCGTTCCATGAACTAACGTCAAAATCTGGTTTAAAAAAATCCGTCGGTCTATCATCTGGAAATTTAACCCAATTAAATTTCCAATTACCATTTAAGCTTTTATAATAAGGTGATTTTTCTCGTGATTTCTTTAAGGCAAACTCAATATCTGGATAAGGTATTAGAGTGCAGTGAGCAGGTTCTTTATTAATGCCGATTACTTCAGGATTTTCCCAATCATTTTTCTCAATCATACGAAATCCACTCTTCAAATAAACTTCTAATATCTGTAAATGAATTTTTTCTATTACTTATTAAGATGTCTGGTTATGTTTAAAGAATTCTTCACTATTTTAACCAACTATAATTTATACTTTGAAATCTATAATAAAAATATGAGTGCTAGATTTTGGATAAAAACTATTAAAAGACACTTTGAAGAATCAAGTATTTTAATCAACCAAATCAATGATGATATACTTGATTTTAAAGTGAATGAGGAAACTCGTGATATTGTTAATATTATTCTTCATATGATAAGATCATACGAATATTACATAACGGGTATTCTATTCGATGAATGGAAACCATTAGATTATTCTTTTGAAGTTTATAACAATACAAAAAAAATAAAAAAATTGTACGATGAAGTAATACAGAAAATGCTTTTGCTTCTTGAAAAAATAACAGATGATCTGTTGAATGAAAAAGTAAGTCAATTTAATAGAATAGCAACAAAAGAAGAAATTTTAGCAGAAATGATTGAACATAGTATTCATCATAGAGGGCAATTAACAGTGTATTACCGATTAAAAGGAATTACACCAATGAAAATTGATTATATAATCTAATTTAAGAATTTTAAATTTGAATTAAAGTTTAATAAAACTAACTATAAAAGGAAAAGAAGGTATACCAAAAGTATTTAGTCTCTTTTTGCATTAACTATTTGTTTTTTAAAAAAAATTATTCAATGCCGGGTAGAACTATGGAAGTAAAAGAAAAAATAAAGAAGGAAATTATTTGGGGGAAAATTTGGCTTACTTTCTATTCATTTTTTATGATTTTTATGTTAGCATTCACTTTGATTTTCTGTTTAATGAAACCACTTTGGTATGATATTAACGAATATATAATTGATTTAACAAATGCTAATATTTCTTGGGTAGCTCTATTGTTAATTCTTACATTTTTAGAGTTAAGTTACACTATTTACTTATTTGTTTTTCATTTAATCGAGCAGTTAAAAAAAGGCAAAACAAAACCTCACCTCGCTAATAAAATAATTCCTTTTCCTCTACTAGCAACTCGGATCACCATGCTAATAGTTTTGATTTTAGAAGCAGGTAGTGAACTTTCTATAGTTAGAGTACAACTTGAATTTATTTCTCCCTTAATTTTCTTATTTATATTAATAGGTGCATTTTTTGTTTCTCTATTAGGAGCATCACAAGTTGATAAGCATTGGAAAAAATATCAGAGAAACAAAGAAAAAATTAAACATTTTTGGAATGATAAGAATAAAGCAATCATATATGGAGTATTTTCAATTCTATTATTTACATCAGCAGCCTTTTTACCTTTCTTATTCCAACCTGCAAATGTTTATCGAACAGAATTACCTGCAAAACCTAAACTCGTTGCACATAGAGGCGCTTCTCATTTAGCTCCTGAGAATACACTAGTTGCTGGTGAATTTGCTGTGAAATGGGGAGCTATTGGATGGGAAGTTGATGTTACGATAAGTTATGATGGAGTACTATTTATGATGCATGATAGTACTTTGCTAAGAACTACAAATGTTGAAGAAATATTCGAAAACAGAAAAGATGATCATGCTTCTAGTTTCAATATTTCTGAGTTAAAGCAGTTAGATGCTGGTTCATGGTTTTTTGAACAAGATCCATTTAGAACAATTCATTCTGGTTATGTCACTCAATCTGAAGCAAATAGCTACATTGGAGAAAAGATACCAACTTTAGAAGAAGTAATTAATTTAACTCGAGAAAATAATCTTCTACTAGATATTGATTACAAATATCCTCCTTCTGATCACCCATATTATGAATCATATATGACCCTCTTATTAGCTCAGTTAAATAGTTCAAATTTAGGAAAGAATATTTTAATCAGCTCTTTTGATCCTCTCGCAGAGAATATGACTCATGTTTGTGGTGCTAGAAGTGTAGAAGAACTAAATGCTTCTGGGTGTGAACTTATAAACACTCATCATGGTTTAACAAATAAAGAATTTAGAATCTATGAAAATAACGATTTTGATGTTATGGTTTGGACCGTAGATTCAAAATCTAGATTTTCTCAATTATGGTGTCTGGGAGTTGATTATATTAAAACTAATAATTTACACCTTTTTGCTAATATGACTAATCCAAGTTGGTCCTTGACAACTGAAACCTATATGTACATTTGGGTAGGAATATTGATTGGAATAGGATTGATAGGTGTACCAATTTATTTCCTTGCGTCTACAGGGAAGAAACAAAAGAGAAAACAAGAAGAATCAGATATAGAATTGTAAACCTTTTTTACATATTACTGTTTTATTCATAATAGAATCAAAGATAGAACTAAAATGATATTAGATTTGGTGTAAAGAAGTATGAGTCCAAGAAGATTTCGTCCTCGAAGGATACCTAGAAGACTACCTGGTCCAAGAATATTAAGACCAAGGGTGTTAGTACCAAGAGGAAGACATAGAAGATATATCAGAAGAAGAACAAGAAGATTATTTATTGGAAGTGCAATTTTATTAGCTCTTGCTGGAACACATAGAACCTATAAGATAGAAGACAGAGATGTTGATAGATTAGAAAATTACTATGGAAGACCTGCTGAGGAACTAACAGAAGAAGAAATAGTCTCGGGAATGCGTCATCTCGGTATACAGAAAATTGAATTAGATGATGATGATAGAGCAAAAATCTATGAATTAGACGAAAATGATGAAGATTTCAAATCATCTGGTAAAAAATATTGCATGTATTGTGGTGAGATGTTAGATTCTGGAGCAAATTTCTGCACTAGTTGTGGATCAAAAATCTAAAAGAAATTCTATTTCCATGCTCAATTTTGACCAAGATTTAGTCAAAAACGACTAAATAAAAATTCACATAAGCTAAAGTAGGTTGAGTTCTTTGAAAAAAAGCAATATCTTTTCATTACTAACAAATCCAACAAGAAGAGTCATAATTTATCGGTTAATCGAAGCAGAGAAAGCAGGATATTCAGATTTATTAGATTCCGTTGACCACATCCATTCTTTACAAAGTACCGGAAATTTCAACTATCATCTGAATTTTTTAGTTCAAAATGATATAATATGTAAAAATGGGTCAATATATCGTTTAACAGATAAAGGAAAAGAGATTGCCAGATTTGTCATAGAAATCGATCAAAAATGGACTAATTTAGAAAAATACATCAGAGGTGAAAATTTGAGCGTCTTTAATCTTGCAGAATTATTTGAAGATGAGACAGGCATAAAGATGGAGAAAGAAATAACCAAATATCTAAATTCTGATATGGTTATGGATGAAAAGAAGATTATTGGTATTTTAGCAACAATCGATGAACAGAAGTTCAATAATCAATATAAGCTATTATCTACGGAAAACATGAGAATGACAAATTTAGTGCTTAATCAAGAAAGTGGAAATTCAAAAACATTTGCAGTGTTATCACACCCAGACATCGATTATTATATTTCACCAAAATATTTCGGATTAATACAAGACTTTCTCGAGAGAAATTTTGGGCAACCACACATATATGCAGTCACAGATAAGCCTTCTCCATTTATTATGAAAGTTGAAAATAAAAAGGAGAAATGCTTTTTCATTATTGCACCATCTTTTTTTGGAAAGGATCAGCTAGAAAAAATAACCAAAAAAGAATAGCTGTTTATTAGAAATTATGAATAGAGGTGTAATACCTTTATTCATATACTCTTGCATAACTAGAATACCTAAGACGTATTATTGTAATTAGAAAAACCACATCAACTGTTAATATTAAAAAGAAGTATAACAATCCAATAAACCAAATTTCTTCTACTAATAAACTATAACCATAAATAAACAATCCAATGTTGAATGACAATATAAAAATAATAACTGCTATAAAGCCTGAACCAGAGATTTTACTCACAAACTTGCACCTAGTTTTTTTCTTATCAGATAATTGCATTCTAGAAAATATAAAATATTCCCTAGAAATTTTTGATTATATAAAAAAAGAATCTTTAAAAAGTAAATTTTTTCATAAAAAATTTGGGAAAGTGAATCCAGAAGGGAACCTAATAATTGTATATCATACAACAATAGATGAACTAGTTTTAAACTGAATAATTATATTACTAAAAGATTTGTTAGTAAAATGAACCATAGATTTAATTCCACTTTTTATTATATTTTTTGATCTAATATTTTTTGTATTTGAATAATCTGAGCTAAATGATAGGAATTATGTTGGATTATAATTTGAAACATTTTATAATTGATAGCATTATCCCATAATTTAGCTGGTTGTGTTAAATTAATTGAATCAATCATATTAGCAATTAGCTCTAGATCATGAATAAATCTTAGTTTATATTTCTCAAAGAGTTTTTCATCAGCAGGTTCTTTAGGCATATCATCTGATTTATCAAATTTGTTGAAAGTTGTTTCATCATCTTTTAAAATAGCAATCATTGCTTTATGCCAAAAAACCATATGAAAAAGAAGTTCCCAACAAGTATTCGAATTTGGTGCAATTCGCTTGTTTGCTATTTGAAAATTAAGATTTTCAATTACTTCATTTGTATCAAGATGAACATCTCCACCTTTTAAACCATGTTTCAAATGCCATTTTAGCTCTTCCAGAAATTTATCAGACAAACATAAACACCTAATTATTTTGTATACAAATTTTATTCCGAAAACATATCTAGAATAATTTTTATTGCACTTTCAATAAAATTCGGACAGACATTATCAAATATCCCTTCTTCATTACCTTTTTCTCTAGCTACTGTATCACTAATATCAAATCCTATTAATTCATTACAAATCACAGTATTGTGGATTTGATTAAATTTCTTAATGAATTCATTAACGGAATTATATGTAATATTCTTATGCTCTACTGGATCTTTAATTTGCTTTCCTAGAATAATTCCTATTGCCATTATTGCCCCAGTTACTGCTCCACACATTTCTCCACGTCGGCTAATTCCTCCTCCAAATCCCGCAGCGAGAATGGGCGCTTCTTCAAAAAAAATTCCTTTTTCTTCTAATAAAGCTCTGAGTACAGATTGTGCACAATTATATCCCAAACTAAAATATTCTCTTGCTCTAATTGATGTGTAACTCAAAATGATTTCCTCATATCATTTTGAGATAAGATGTAATTTGAATTTTTGCACAGAATAGATATCAACTAATAATAAAGAAATAAAGAATAGGTGCTAAGTAGCACCTGTTTGACGTAATTCATCTTCTAATTTTATTTTCTTGATTCTTCTAGATAATCGAGCAGTTGCTAACCAAAGCGAGAGAAATGATAGAATTAATACAATTGGCCAAGTAAACCAAGGAATAGAAAGTGGTACAAAGAATTTATCTTCTAACATGTAATCCAAAGTCCAAAAATAGAATAGATACCCAAGAGGTATGGTTACTACTATGCTAAATACACTCAATATTGCATTTTCCCAGAAAATCATCTTTGTGATAAATTTCATTTTAGTTCCCATTGCTTTAAATGCCAAGAAATCTTGTTGTCTATCCACAAATGCAATATACATGCTTTGAAAACTGAATACTACTCCGATAAATATCCCTACTAAAAGAAAAATCATCATGATCCCCATCATTGCTTCCATTAATGCCATAGTGGATTTGTAAGCAATTTCTGATTCAACCCATCGGCTTATAGCAAAGTAATTTTCAAAGGATTCTCTAAGTTCAGCTTTATCTGCTTCCTCAGATAATGTAATTGCAATTCCATTTACCCATCCCTTTGGTATTCCGAAATAATCAGAAATATTCGATTGTTGGAATGATTCAAAAGTCCACATTACAGAATAATCCACTAATTCACCTACCAAACCAGACACAATTACTGAATAATTTCCAAGAATTCCAATATTTATTTCGTCATTTAATGAAATATTATTTTTACTAGCAATAGCATTACCTAATAGCACTTTATTTTGTGTTAAATCTGATTTCTTTTCTATTTTTCCTTTAATTATATTATATGATCTTAATGTAGAATTCTCTTGATAACATACAAGTTGCGACCATCCAACAAAATGATTCTCAAAAATGAGTTTGGTATAAATATCAATGAAGATCTCAGTATGTTCTATTTCTTCAACCTGAGGAATACTATTATTTATCATAAATTGCTCAATTTGTTCTATTGGTACAGGTATTTCAAGATTTATTTGGACATCATAAGTATTGAATTCAGTGAAATTCTTATTCAAGACATCATACATATTATATTCCATTGCTAAAGAGTCAACAAGAAAAACCATGGAAGTAGTAAGAGCGAAAATTGTTATGAGAGATTTCTTCTTTTTCATAAATACTTCTCTAAGTGGTACCATCATATGGATGGGTTGAAATATTGGTATCCAACCGAATAATTTCTCTGCAAAAGTTCTTCCAGTAGCTTTTATTCTAGTAAAAGTTGCTGTCATAGCATCTCTAGGAGTAACAGTTGTTATTGGCCAAGCACTAACTAGAGAGGTTACCAAACAAATACCTAATGTTATTGCACTTCCTACAAGGAATTCAGTTGGTGGTAAATAGAAAGCAAACTGATGTATAGAATAGATTTTCGTGACCATCTTAGTCATCCCCCAAGAAAGAGCATAACCCATAGGAATACCGATAATGACTCCAATAAAAGATAAGATTAAAGTAATCATTATATAATGAAAGAGAATATTTCTTCTTCTGGATCCCATAGCAAAAAATAATCCTATATTTTTCCTTTGAGAATTAACGAGTTTATTGATAGTATTGAATATTATAACACTACATATTATTAAGCCAATTATCCCAAAAATTGTACCCATACTATCAACTGCACCAGCATCACTATCAAACATAAAATAATCAGGTGTTTCATCAAATATTTGGAATTTCAGAGTGTTAACATCTATATTGTTATCACTAAAGAAATATGATAAATCATCTGCAGTATCAAGAATTTTATCTTTATTGAATCGATCATCAATAGTAAACAACATTTGGTTAATGAATGGTAATCCACTAAAAAGATAATCCTGAGCAGTATGCAAATTAATCCACACAATTGCTAATTCACCAAGCAAAGGCATCATAGTATTTTCATCTACAACATAAAGATAATCAGTGTCTTGGGCTATGCCATTGATTGTAAAATTAGCTGATATACCTGCAAAATCAATTGCTATTTTTTCATCAGGATTAATATCTTGTCCAAGTAATTTTCCAGCAAATCTTGTTTCAATTAAACAGCTATCATTAGTATCTAAAATATTAATAATTTCAGAAATATCAGATGATTTTCTTTCAATAACTAATTGATTAATATCATTAGGATACTCTAAACCAATAATAACTGCTTGGAATTTTTCTTCGTTATATAAAATCTCAGTGTGGAAAAGAATTCTCCCCATAATTTCTTCTATTCCGAAATCAGATTTTAAAGAGGGATTATTTTGTATTATAGACACATTTTCTTCATCAATTGGTTGCATAAACGTGAAACGTCCATCTGCGACGTTATAAGTATCTCTGTTGAGATTATAGGTAGACATAATCATCGGGTAACTTGCGCGTATGCCACTAAGAAGAGCTAGAGAAACTGCTACAATAATAACAATTGAGAGTGAACGAAATTTGTTGAACCACATTTCACGGAATATTTTTTTAGTCATTATTTTCATTGTGGCACCTTCGGATTACTCTCTGAAGATAGTACAGGAGAATCTTCTTCTACTTTCTCGATTTTACCCATTCGAAGATGAAAAACTCGATCTGCATACTGAGTGATGTTAATATCGTGAGAGACTACTATAAAAGTGGTTTTTTCTTGGATATTGAGATTTCTCATTAGCTCAGCAATACTTTGTCCAGTAACATAATCAAGATTACCTGTTGGTTCATCTGCAACAATTAATTTAGGTTTTTTAATTAATGCTCGAGCAATTGCAACTCTTTGTTGTTCACCACCAGAAAGTTGACTCGGAAATCGCTCCTCTTTTCCTTCCAGTCCCACCTGTTTCAATATTTTAAAAGCTAAATCTTTAATTTCAGATTTTTTATAACCTCCTTTAAACTCTAAAGCTAGACCAACATTTTCCCAGGCACGCAAGCTTGCAACAATATTAAAAAATTGAAAAACCCATCCAACATCATTTCTACGATATTTGTTTAATGCATCTAGATTATAATCTGTAATTAACTCTCCATCAACCAGAACTTCTCCTTCAGTAGGATGATCAATACCACCAATCATGTTCAAAAGGGTAGTTTTACCAGCTCCACTAGGTCCTAGAACAACAATAAATTCCCCTTTCTTAATTGACAAATCGACTCCATCTAGTGCAAATACTTCTGTTTCACCAAACTCAAAAGTTCGTTTCAAATTTTTAGCTAAGACAATAAATTCTTCATTCAACTCTTATATTACTCCTAATTATTAGTCACCTTTTTTAGAAAGAATAATTCCAAAATTGCTTTAAAAACGGATTGAGAATAGTAATATTCCGAAAAAAATCCTTTTGCATCTTTTGCTATATCTTTACTCAAATCACTTTACCCCATTTATTGTTGTGTATTTTATATTATGAATTTTCTGTGTTTTCAATATTAGTAATATTTTTTTGACTTATTTCATTGACAATTTCTTTTCTTATATAAAAGAAATAATAAAGTAATATCAAAACAAAAAATGCCATGCCTGTTGAAAACAATACATCAGAAGCAAAATGTGCTCCTATAATTACACGTGAGAAAGAAACAAATAATCCCCAAAAAATTATTGGTATTATTAATAGAACTTTGATAAAAACGTGTAATTCTTTTTTACAAATTACTACTATTAAAGGTAGCAACATCCAACCCATTGCAGTGTGGCCAGAGGGAAAACTTGAGTGTTGAAGTGAAGGACCAGGAGGTGAATACCAGGGAGTATAATTTTCAAATCCTAAATCTATTAAATCTCTATATCGTATACGACCACACAGTATCTTAGTAATTTGGATAAATAGTAATGGATTAAGAATAGCAAGTAAAACAACTATCCAAGCATATTTTTTGTAATAATTCCAATCTGAATTAAATTTTATAGCTACAAATAGCACTAAACTCAATGAAATGACTCCGCTTATAATTGCTGTTTTATTAGAACTGATAACCAATCCATAGATCATCACTCCATTAGATATAACAATAATAATTAAAGCTGGTAATTTTTGAAATCTTACATCTTTAAATAAACTACCAAATATAATGGCGATAGAAATACCAATTAAACCATAACCTGGGGCATCGCCAAAATCAGCGCCGAATTTTCCCAACCAAGAATCGAAATTAACAATTGAATTAGAAATCTGTAAGTCATACAATCCAAAAATTACTGCTAAAATAATCCATGGAATAAATAGTAAAATGAAATTTCTAATAAGAAAATTCCGTTGTTTTAATTCAGTTAAATTCATTTATACATATAACTAATGAACCTCTAAAAAATTTTAGGAATAAACTTTAAAGTTAAAAAACTAGTCGAATTTTATTTAAATTAACTTTTTAGATTTATCGAAAATTATTGAACACAAGAAATTATTCGTTTACAAACAAACCTTTCAAATTCATCAACTAAAATTTCATTAATTTTCTGATTTTTAATCAAAAAAATTGATAATACTTGATTGTGGAATAATCATCTTGAGGAAAATATCTCATGAAAATTGCTATAATATCTGATAGCTGTGCAGATTTAACAGATGAAGAATGCAAGTTTTTTGATATTGATATATTTCCAATGTTGATTTTTTTTGGTGAAAAAAAATATAGTGATGGGATAACTATCACACCAGAGGAATTGTATAAAAGATTTGGACAAGAAGAGGAATTACCTTTTCCTTCACAAGCTCCACCAAAAGAAATAATGAATGCTTATCAAAGAGCTAAAGACAAGGGGTATAAAGAATTTTTAGTGATAACAATTTCCAGTCAGCTAAGTGCTACATATAAATCAGCTATACAACTTACAAATCAATTTCCTGAAATAAAGATTAGAGTTTTTGATTCAAAGAATGTTTCTTCAGCTGAAGGTTTTATGGTTTTACTTGCTGCTGTTTTGAGTAAAAGAGGTTATTCTTTGGATGAAATCATAAATCAAATAGAAATTTTACGAGATAACATTAATATTTACTTTACAGTTGAAAATCTAGAAAATCTGAAACGGTTAGGGCGACTTAGCGGATCCCAATATAGGTTAGCTAAAACTTTCAAAGTAGTTCCAATTTTAGGAGTAAATAAAGAGGGAAAATTAGTTACTATTTCAAAAGTAAAATCAAGAGAAGATGCATTTTTTAAATTAAATCAATATGCAATTAAGAATCTTGATACTAGAAATCCAAAAATTTTCACTATAAACCATGGAAATAGACCAGAAATAGCTGAGAGAATGTTTAAAGATTTTAAAAAAAGAAATCCAAA
>Ga0307379_10004280_pt1 | contig 20459 bp, 19 predicted proteins | sample UN2MG_FD_202237 | JGI IMG/M metagenome (GOLD analysis project Ga0307379, IMG submission 202237) | Soil microbial communities from Risofladan, Vaasa, Finland - UN-2 | ecosystem: Environmental > Terrestrial > Soil > Coastal area > Acid sulfate soil | place: Finland: Risofladan, Vaasa | collected... | reverse complement strand
GCTTGTCCGAGGACAAATATTTTTAAATTAGAACCACAATATACCGTATCTAACAGCAGACTTCTATACTGTATGTGGTATCTAAAAAATTTAGATTCGCATTCTCGGTCAAGCTCCTAGTTCTTTGTAAATTATTTAGCAGAAAATAGATAAAACTTAATTACAGAATGGATAAAACAGCAATTATATCTGAAATTCAGAGTTACTCGATTAATGATGGACCAGGAATCCGCAGCACGGTTTTTTTTAAAGGGTGTACTTTGAAATGTAAATGGTGCTCAAATCCGGAATTAATTAACACTAATTATGAAATCCTTTACAAAGAGCAGCTTTGCGAAAATTGTGGCAAATGTGTTGAAATATGCCCAAGGGGAGCATTAAAGACAGACGTAGGAAAAATTGCTTTCAACAGAGATCACTGTGACGCTTGCGGCAAATGTGTTGATGCATGTTTGGTGGATGCATTTGAATTAATTGGTAAAAATTATACTTCCGATGAGCTTGTCAATGTATTGCTAAGGGATAAAGTATATTACGATACATCCGGAGGGGGAGTTACTTTCTCCGGCGGGGAGCCCCTTTTACACATTGATTTTTTACGTGAAACTTCATTAAAGCTGAAAAAAAACGGCATCCATGCGGCTATTGAAACTGCCGGTAACGTTGCGGAAAAAGTCATAGATAATGCAATTGAATTTATAGATTTGTTCTTGTATGACATCAAGCTGCTTGATTCTTCCAAGCATAAAAAATATACAGGATCGGGCAACGAGCAGATTATTAAAAATATCTTGAAAATATCGGAAGCAGGACAGCCTATTATAGCCCGGCTTTTAATTATCCCCGGAATCAATAACGGTGAAGATGCCATAAGGCGCATAGATTTCATACGCTCTCTTAAAAGTATTGTTCAAGTTGATTTATTGAAATATCATCGGCTGAGCGAAGGAAAATATATACAGCTCGGGCAAAAATATGAACTGGACTATATTGACGAGGATGATAAGTCTTTTGAACAGGAAATAAAAGATTTGTACGAATATTGCGTTTCCTTGGGCTTAAAGACCACTATAGGTGGCTAGCCGCCTATATTTTTGTGAACTGATAAATTAAGTCTGCCATTATATTAAAAAAGGGATTAACCGCCAATTTTTACAGTAATATTATTTGCCTCAATTTCAGATTTAAAATTTAACAAAAACTTCCCGTCCATCTCTTTTATGCCTGATAGCTCGTATTCCATTCCCAGGCTTTTATATTTGCTTACCCCCAGGCCGTGATAGGCAAGAAGATGGGCTTCTTTTGCATTTATATTCCTTAAGAATTCGATTACCTGTTTTTTATATTCCGCTGTATCATTTATGCCGGGTATTATGAGGAACCGTAAAATCATATTTACCCCTGTTTTTGAAGCTTTTTGCGCATTATCAAGTATTACCTTATTATCTACACTGGTATACTTTATATGCATTTTTCTATCTATGGACTTTATATCATATAGTAAATAATCAAGTTCACCTATGATTTTTTCTAAAACATGCCACTTGCCGAACCCGCTGGTTTCAATTGCCGTATTTAAGCCTTCTTTTTTACATGCCTTCAGCAAATCAAGAGAAAATTCCCATTGATAGAGGGGTTCCCCACCGGACAGGGTAATGCCTCCTCCCGATCTGCTATAGAATATTTCATCTTTTAATAATTCTTTAATTGTCTGGCTCACGGTCAAATATTTACCCGCAACCTGCAGTGCTTTAGAAGGGCACTGCTCTACACATTTCAAACATAGGCTGCAGCGTTCTTTAATGATTTTATATTTATTTGATCCATTAATGATAGCATTATCCCCGCAGGCATTTTTACAAATACTGCAATTTATGCAAATTTCTGATTTAAACATTATCTCAGGATTTTTTTTTTGACTTTCAGGATTAGAGCACCACTTGCACGTTAACGGGCATCCTTTTAGAAATAAGACTGACCTTATGCCCGGACCGTCATGTATGCTAAATCTTTGGATATTAAAGATTATCCCACGCCTGTTATTATCAAAAACCATAATATTGTTCCATTTCTATTTAAACTGGTTTATCTGTTTATTCAGCTTTAACAGTTATTATATATTCAATAAATATTTATAAAAGCAGCAATTAAAACAAAACTATTTATATTTGCTCAAGGCATCATGTCCATTAACTTAGTGTTTTTTAATTAAGCCAGGAGGAAATAATTTAAAAAAGCCTTATCGAATTGGGTCCAGGTATCAAAGGCAGCTGATATTAAAAGAGACCGGTTTCAGGCATGTGATGCTCTATAAACCTCCCGGCTTGATGTATTCATCTCTTAGGTTTTTAGCCGCTTGAGCGTAAAAAACCATAAAAGAATATATTTTTGTTAACCTGAAAAAAGCGCCGGGCATCTTCCCCCTTGTAAAATTCTCAGTCCTTTATATATGCCTAATTTATATCTATTTGAAAAGCTTGCCCGGCAGGAATTAGGCTAATTCCAGTAACATTAATTTTCCCGTCGGATTTAACTCTTAAAGACTATATCATAATCAGCCCGAATATTCGGTTCTCATAATTATTTCTTCTTGTATCTCTTTGGATAATTCAACAAAGAAAGCGCTGTAACCGGCCACCCTTACAAGTAAATTCTTATATTCCTGAGGGTTTTTCTGTGCATTTCTTAAGGTCTTAGATGAAACAACATTAAATTGGATATGCTGAATCTTGAAATCCACAAAAGCTCGCAAAAATGCTGCAAACCTGGTTAATTTTTCACCATCTTCAAAAAAAGAAGGAAGGAATTTTAAATTTAAAAGTGTCCCGTTTGACGCCGGTAAAAAATCAATCTTTGACACTGATTTTAATATCGCTGTAGGACCGCTGATATCCGATCCACTTGTTGGAGATAAGCCGCCGTCTGCAAGAGGGCTATAAGCTTTCCTTCCGTCAGGAGTTGCTCCCACTACTTTACCCATAGGAACATAGGCGGATACCGTATAGAAACCGGGCTGAAATTTACCGCCCCTGTAATTTTTATATACTTCAATAAACTCACAGAATTTTTTTACCCACTTGTCTGCCACTTCATCCACTTCGTCTATATCATTGCCGTATTTCGGTATCTGGCATAATAATCTCTGGCGGATTTGTTCACAGCCTTCAAAATCATTATCAAGTATTTTATTAAGCTCTAACGGCTCTATGAATTTCTCTTCAAAGACAGCCTTTTTTATGGCCATCAGAGAATCTGCCACATTTGCAATCTGCACGCCCTGTATACCCGAAAAATTATATTTGGCTCCCCCGTTTGTTACATCCCTGCCTTTCTGAATGCAGTTCTCAATTACTGTTGAAAGAAATGGCGTTGGCACCAGGCTTGCATGAACTTTCTCAACTGCCCTGGAGCCTCTGGCCATTAAATCTATAAAATACTTCAGTTGTTTTTCAAATGCTTTTTCAAAATCCGTAAAATCCTTAAAAGAGTCCAAGCTTCCGGTCTGTAATCCGACTTTTTTATTGCTGGTTCTGGAAACCCCATTATTAATAGTCAATTCCAGGATTTTAGCCATGTTTATCATAGAAGCATTTGTCAGGCCCATTGTATTTCCAGGAACAGATATCTCCACACAGCCTACAATAGCGTAATTCCTGGCGTCCTTGTAACTGTATCCACGGTTTAATAATGCGGGTATTATTATTTCATCATTAAATAACTGCGGCTGGCCATCGCCATAACTAATTACTCTGGAAGCTTCAAGAAGTAATGAATTCGGCGTCCTGCTGTGAAGCCTAACTGATAAATTCGGCTGCGGCAGTCCCAAGCTTTCCTGAGCTTTCAGGCACATGTAAGTAAGCTCATTAGTTGCGTCCTTGCCGTTAGTATCCTGTCCTGAGATTGTGAAATTAAAGCCCATTGGGAAACCTGCAAAATACTTGGCACTCTCGGAGCTCCTGAGAAAAACAATTTTATTAAAGTTCAGCCACAAATTTTCTAAAATTTCCTGCGCATCAATTTTTGAAATAATTTTAGAGTCAATATCTTTCTTGTAATATTTGTAAAGATACTGGTCCAGTCTTCCGGGCGAGATTGAGGTAACATTTGATTCTATCTGCAGTATCACAAAAAGAAACCATACAGCTTGAACAGCTTCCCTGAAGCTATCGGCAGGCCTTTGTGTCAGAGTAGTACAAATTTCAGATACTTTCTCAAGGTTCTCTTTATTTTCGCCGCTGCAATCCAGGGACATTTCCCTGGCCAGTGCCGCGTACCGCTTTATAAAGGATATCGAGGCCTCAAGTGCTATAAGCGATGCCCTGTAGAAATTTATCTTACCGTTGATCTTTTCAGGACTCTTTAAGGAAATATCCAAGAATTGCCCAATTTCTTTTTTTAAACCGCAAATCCCAATACTCAGCCACTTTTTAACATCTGGTATTATATGCCCCTGGCCATGATTTGTTTGGTTTATTAAAAATACGCCTTCTTCAGTTGCTTCCCTTATTTTCCCCTTAATGGCACTGCCGGCTGCATCTTCTAATGTCTTTCCCAGCCAGTATGGAAAAATATTTTCCCGCAATTCTGAAATATCCTCATTTGCCGCATCGAATTTGTCCTGTGGCCGTTCAGACAAGCTTTCAAGCTCTTCATCAATCCATTTTACTGCCATTTCAGGAGAAATATCACCGCTTCTTGGATTGACTGTCTTATCACCCGCAATAAGCGCTTCAGGATCTATGGTAATGGACATGTTTTCTAAAACATAGGCCAGGGCAAGCGCCCTTTTTAATACCAGAGGCTTATCATGGTTTTTTTGATATGACTCAGTAAATAACCTTGCTCTTTCTATATCAACCTTGCGGGCGTTACTAAAAATTTTATTCTTAAGTTTAAGTATCCTGCCAGTAACAGGTTTTCTATTTTTTTTATTTGCCATTTGCTTTTCCCCCTCTCTTCTTATTTTATCACATCAGAAAATACTAATCGATAAAGTAATTTTACGGCGGATATTACCTGCAATAATAAGACTTGAGGAATTATCTGTTTGAATATATAGATAAACTTGCCTTTTTAATTGATTATTCTTAAATACTTAAATCCTCATTCAGCCTAGATAATAGGCTGAATGCGACCTGACTCTTCCATATCCAAATTACATTTTATTTTTCAGATATCTGCCTGTTTATTATTTCAAGCCTCCCTCAGCTAAACCCTTTAATAACTGCCGTGAAAAAATTAAATAGAATACAACTACAGGCAGAGAGGCAGTTGATAGGACTGCGAAAACAAAACCGTAATCAGTTTGGTACTGACCAAATAATAATGATACAGCCAAAGGAATAGTCTTCATCCTATCAGAAGAGATTAATACCAAAGGAAACCAGAAATCATTCCATATCGGTATGAAATTTATTATGGCCACAGTTGCAATTGCCGGCCTGAGCAAAGGAATTATTACATTAAAAAATATTTTTGGCTCGCTGCATCCATCAATTCTTGCAGCATTACTGAACTCTTCCGGAATCAGCCTTATAAAGTCAGTAAGTATAAATATGCCAAATGGTATTCCCATGGCTGTATAAATTATAATCAAGGAAGCTATATTATCATAAAGATTTAGCCTTACCATTGTATTTAGTATGCCTATGGTACCCAGCCTTATGGGAACTACAAGACCGATAATAAAATAAAAATATATGAATCTGTTTCCAATGAATTTATATTTAGCTAAAACATATGAGGCAAGGGATGAGATAATAACAATAAAAAAAATTGAAACAACCGCGACTATAATACTGTTCTTAAAATAGCGCCCGTAATTAGCTACCGTAAAAAGATTTATTAATGCATCAAAAGAAAACTCCTGAGGCAGCCCATACGGATTTGCGAAGATTTCCCTAGTTTTCTTAAACGGCGTTATCAATAAAATATAAAGTGGAAAAAGTATAGTCAAAGCATACAGCACTAAAGCTATGTATAAGCTTATTCTTGATGTTATTTTCTTAAAAACTTTTCACTCACCTTTACTAATACACTAATTTTACATTATAAGTTAAAAAAATATTCTTTTATTTTCTTTCTGAACCTTTCATTTTAAAAGCAATTAGCCAAGTTAAAACCCCGACAAAAACTATTATCGATATGACGCTGGCAAGAGTGGCACCCATACCTATACCCCAGCCTCCTTTTTCCGGCGACTGGAATGTTGATCTGTAGAACAAAGATCCCAAAAGGTCCGTGCTGTAAACCGGGTTGCCTCTTGTGGTTGTCATTGCATATACAATGTCAAACTGTGTAAAATCACCTATAAAGATAAGTATGGTAACTATTCCTATAATAGGAAGTATGGATGGGAATATGATATGCCTTATTTCAGCCATGGAGTTAGCCCCATCTATCCTGGCAGCTTCTAAAATTTCATTGTCTATATTTGCAATACCAACGGTATAGAACAGTATCGCTTCACCCAGAAACTGCCAACTGACGACAATGGCTAAAACCGGCAGCGCCGTAGTTGTGTTTCCAAGCCAGGGCCTTATTAAAGATTCCAGGCCTAATCCTTCAAGTATCCTGTCAAAAATACCCCATGTCGGATTTAACATCATCCTGAACATGAATCCGATTACCAATACTGACAATGTAGTTGGCAAAAAACTTAATTTTTTGAAAAAATTATTACCCCTGAATTTTCTTGATATTAAAACTGCAATAAAAAATCCGAGGACATTTTGAAATAAAGTTACAATAAGGAAGAATATCACAGTATTGCCTAAGGCGTTAAAAAACCTTTCATTAAAGGGATATTGCGTAAAGAGTTTAATGTAATTATCTAGTCCGACAAACTGCGTAGGCGTTCTCATGCCCTCGCCGGTAAAAAAACTCAATGATATGGAATAAAATATGGGCGCTATTAAGAAAGCTGTGTATATTAAAAGCCCCGGTATTAAAAATAAATAAATGAAATGTCTACCTGGTTTCAATCTTGTTGATTTTGAGGTTAATTTCCACATAATCCTATTTATAAATAATAGTAACAAAAATTAACAAAATTTTATAAAATAAATCAATAGGGGTATGCACTTGACTCATGTTACCACAAGATGTAGTACATGGGAGTGCATCGGTCCTATTTTGAACCACAACATATTGTATGTACAAGAGTCAAGTGCATACCCCTATAAATCAATATAAGCTGTCCTGCCTTTTAAAACAGGACAGCTTATATTTAAAGCACTATTGTCTTATTGCATAAAAGGCTCGTACCATGTTTCCAAACCTTTTTGAACGTGTTCTGCTGCCTGCTCAGGTGTAAATTGGCCGGTTGCCAATCTTACCAATGCTTCTTCAACAAGAACAGTACCGCTTGGATCCTGCATTGACACTTTCTCATAGAATAGTCTGGCAGTTAATTTCACATTATCTGCAAGGCTTAATTTAAACATTTCTTCCGCAGCTGGGCTCTTGAATGTATATTCTCCAGGAAGATAGCTGAAAAATCCTGGTAATTCATCCATGAATGCCTGAGCCAGCTCTGCTGAAGCCATCCATTGCATGTATTCCAAAGCTGCGTCATAATTCTTTGAGTCTTTATTTATTGCCATTCCCATATCAGGCTGCCATACGTAATGTATTGGATCTCCTGCATTTGGAACTGGTGGTGGGAACCAGCCATAGTCAGTTACTCCGAATTCTTCTTCTATTACACCTATTTCCCAAGAACCGCCAATCATCATGGCAGCCTGCTTGGTACCGAATAATGTCTGTGTATCAAAATGATCTAGAGCCTCAAAACCGGTTGGGAAATATGGAATAAGATCTTGAACCATTTTAAAAGCATCTACGAACGGCTTATCAGTTAATTTTGCCTCGCCATCCATGAAAGCCTGTCTGGCTTCTTCTCCACCGTAGAAGTTAGCACCCATCCCAACATACACAACCTCATTTATGTTCCAAGTATGAGCAATACCCTGGGCAAGTACTGTTTCTCCACCATCTTTTAAAATCTGGCAAATTTCCATAAATTCGTCCCATGTTGTTGGTTCTTCAAGGCCGTATTCTTCAAATATGTCCTTGTGATAATATACTCCGTGAGATACAGCTGTAATCGGAATACCGTAAATTTTACCATCTTTGGATCTCCATGCGTCTAATCCTTCATCAGGGAATTTGTCTAATCCGATAATAATGTCATTTAAGTCTGATAAAAACCCACCTTCATATACGATCAGTCCTGAATCATATCCTCTTAGAGTTATTACGTCTGGTCCAACTCCGCCTTCGAGTGAATTATAAACCTGGCCATCATATTCCACGTCTGCTATAGGCCTGAACTCAACATTTATATGCGTGTTGCTTGCCATGAAAACTGCATTTATCCTGTTCATTCTTGGAATATCTTCAGTTCTCCAGCTTGTTGTTACAATTGTCACAGCGTCAGCTGCTGGCTCCGCTGCTGCTTCTTCCTCTACAGCTTCTTCCTCTACAGCTTCTTCTGCTGCTTCTTCCTCTACAGCTTCTTCTGCTTTACAGCCGTATAATGAAAAAGCTGCAACCATTGTTATACTCAACACCAGCACTACTACCCATAATAATGATTTTTTCATTTTTCGTACTCTCCTTTTAATTTTATAGCAATTTTTAATAAAAATTTTTCTGAGATTTGTTTAGGATTTTGTCTTTAATGACATTAAATCACAATTAAATAAATCTCAGTTATTTCGCCATACATTGCCTCCCTTCTTATTGCTAAAACTTGCATTATTTTATCCTCATTTTACAAATGAGAGTATTTTTGAATTCATATAATTTAATCAATTAAAAAAACTATCTGGGTGCTCCAATGGTTTATCACTTATAAAATTGCCTATATCTTCTATTCTTGGCTGCGTTATAGTATCCGAAGAAATATAAAAGCAGGCCATTGCATTTGCCAGCATTAACCTTTCAGATGACTTTAATTTTAAAAGATATCCTAAAATATTTCCGGAATTAAACATATCTCCCGCCCCGGTAGCTCTTTTGACGCTAACCTTAAATGAAGGTATGGTGCATACTTCTCCGTTTTCTATCGAAACCGCATACAGCGCAGTATGAATATCCAGTTTTGCTGGAATATTTTTTTCCAGCAGGATGCCTTTTTCACAAATATTAAGGCTGGCAGCCTTATCTGTAATGAAATTGGAATAATGATTGAGCTCATTCTCATTAAGGCTTAATATATCAAGGTTGCTGTTTGCTATTGCCAAATTAAATAAATCTTCAATTTCTTTTGACCTTGAACTGGGATCTGCCGTATCAAAATAAGTTAATGTATCTGTTTTTTTGGCATAATTAAAAACGTTATGGGCTAAATCAGTCCCTGTTTTGTTCATTGCCCAGCCAAATATTCCAACTAAATCGCATGAACTGATAATTTTTTTATCTTCATTATCCAGATCTTTGTATCTGAGGGCAGACAGTGAATCCAGGTCCCCGACCATTATATTGATTTTCCTATTTCCGATCTCAAAAATGGTCATGAGTCCTAAAGCTCCATCAGTTTTTATATGCTTTATATTTATATTTTTTTTCTCAAGGAAAAATTCCAGAAGTCTTTCCCCCAGTTGGCTGGTCCTCCCGATAAAGTAAGTATCCAAGCCTAAATTACCAAGACACATTGCAGCGTTTGTACTGCAGCCACCGCTTTGAATGTTTTGCTTTACCGCAGTGAAATCGCCGCCGCCCTGCTTGTAATACTTTTTAATATTATCAAAGAACGAATCAAGATCATCTATATAAAGCGTATGATCCAGTATGAAATCTGACATTGATAAAACTTTAAAATTACCTAAACCTGTCCTGGATAAAGTTTCTATTTTTTCTAGTAAGTTTTTTCTTGTCTGTTCGTATTCAATCATTATTCAGAAATAGTAACTTTTGAAATCCTGGAAAAACCTCCGGTATTAAAATCTTTTATTGCTGCATAGTTATATATAATAAATTCAATAGGTATAATCTCCGTTAAGGGAGTTAACTCTTTTTTAACTTTTGGCAATATAATTGTATTTAGATTTTTGGTTGGCTTATCAGTATTATCAGTTATAAATACAACATTTGAGCCATAATTTTTCATTTCAGCAGCTAAATTCTTATTGATGTCATATGTGTTTCCTGATGGAGCAAAAACTATTGCAAAGTGGCCCTCCCCTGCTATTTCAAGAGGTCCGTGCCTGAACTGGCCGCTGCTCATGCTTTCCGAATATTTCCTCAGGGTTTCCTTAATTATCAAAGATCCTTGATTTGCAGTGCTTAAAGATGGACCCCTGGCTATTAGGCTTAAAAAATCACTGCCAACTAAATCTCTGGCTATATCAATTGTCTTTTTCTTAAGGCTATCGAGTGAGCCGTTTATTAACTCACTAGCTTCAAAACAATCCTTAAAAATATTTTCGCCGAGTTTACCTGAAATCAAATAAGCACAAAAAATTAAAGACAGAACTGTATTTGTATATGTTTTTATTGAGGTATTTTTTTCATTTCCGGCATGGGTATTATACACCATACTGACCTGATTTGTAATTTCACAGTTCTCGTCATTAGTAACAAGCCATTTCTCTAAATCCAATTTTTTTATGCTTTCCAGTAATTTTACTATCTCAATTGTCCTGCCGGATTGAGAAACCAAAATCAATAGTGTTTTTTCATCCAGGATATTTGATGTATAGTGCAATAACTCTGAAGTATCAATGCAGCATGAATGGATCCCGTTATTAATTAAATAAATTGAGGCAGACCTTGAAGCAAAAAGAGAGCTTCCCATCCCAGTAAAGATTACTTTATTAAATTTTTTCCTGTTATAAGACTTGGTTACATTCTGATTAAGTTCCTTGCAGGAACTTAATGTGTGATCTATTAAAGTGTTAAGTGCTGTGGGCTGGCTGTAGATCTCTTCAAGCAATGATGAAAACAAAGCTTATCTCCTTTATAAAATGATACTTTAATATTATAACATGTCTTTAAAAATGTAAATATGATTAATGCTTGCCCTTGTGCTGAATATTGTATCAGAAGTAGTATGCTTGTCAATTAGACGGATTGTTTAACAGCTCTGAAGAATGATTTTTTAATTTTACCATAAAATAATCAAAGTACAGTAAAATTTTATCTGTTAAAATTTTGGGGAAGACTTATCCTAGGAATTGTGATAACATAATTTCAAAGTATTGTGGGGATTAATCTAGAAGCACCCATTAAAGCTAGGGAGGAGCTGAGAGCCTAATTTGAATTGGTTTAAGATTTATAAATTCTAGGCCAATAAATTTGGTTCTTAAATCCTCTAGTAGTTGAAGAAAAACATTGGTAATGCTGCCAAAGACTTTTTCTATTTTGTCTTTGAGTAAGCTACCTTCTTCCATGAGCTGGGAGATTATGTGGGCAATTTGAAGAATAAGGTAGAAATTCTTTATTGCTACTTCGCTTTGGCTAAATGGGTGCTCTAGCTTATATCCCCTGTTTTTTTGAATGTTAAATCCTTCATTTTCAATTTTCCATCTTAGTCTTCCTCCTTTTGCTATTTTGGTGATGTTTCCTTTATTTACCTTTAGGTTGGTTAACCATACAAATTTAGTATTTTCTATTTTTCCTTTACTGCCTGGCTTAGATTCATTGCACTCAAGGACATCAAATATTGGCCCTCTGTAGCTTATATCATTTACCCAGCTAAATTTTTGAATGATGTTTCCATCTTTTATTTCTGCCTTATTTTCTGGACAAAGCTTTTTTAAAGAAAGGTATTCTTGGTATGTATCTGGCATAGAGCCCTTTTTAAATGTGGTAATATATTTCCAGCCGTATCCTTCAACCAGTTCAATAACTGGATCTGCTGAATAAAGTGAATCTAAAAGAAGGCATATCTTTAGCTGGGGGAATTTCTTTTTTAGCCTTTTTATCATTCTGTAGAATGCTTTAAGCTCACAGTCCTGTTTTGTATCTATCGCGTTGTTTTCAATAAATTCAGTCTCAATGCTTAAAGCAAGGCCAGTTTCTGTTACAAGCTTTGCTTCAAGAACATTATGGTAGTAGTAAAGTATTTTCCCATCCTTTTTTTTAGTTAAACAATACGGGCAGTGCCTATCTTTAAATACCAGATGACCTGTAGCATCTATAGCCACCATATAATATTTATCCAAAAGGCGAAAAGCTGTAAGACATTTCATCCTAATTAGCCTATTTATCATTTTATGCCTTACCATAGATATCTCATCTGGATTTAGTTTTTTAAGGAGGTTCTCTAGGGTATCATGGTGGCAATAGTTTCGCTGTAGCTACCAGTAAACAAGCAAAGGTTTTTTCTAAACTCCTCGGTAGATAGACGGTACTTAATTTGTCTTTTTGATCCTAACCTTACTAGAAACAGAAATATCCCCAGCCACAGTAGATGACTCAGCTTATATGTAATTTTATTTATCTGTCTGGGATCATCTGTTGTGTTTAGCCACACCGATAGTTTAGGGAAAAAATGATGTATGGTTTTAAAAAATACATTTGCAATCATTTCCTTCCTTTCTTTAGTTTTTTCTCAGTTACATACCTTCTTACTATTTCTTTATTTGTCCTTGATATCTCTCCTGTTATCTCTTTTAGTTTTTTGTATTCGCTATTCCATTTCCTAACCTCATCTTCTAAATCAACTGGAATATATACTGCCTTGGTTACCCTCTTTACTTTATACATAAGATAGTAGCTTTCATGTTTTTCTCCCTTTAGGTAGCATTTGCAGTTTTTGTTTCCACATCTTCTTTTTACTTTAGCTATGCTTCCATCCACAAATGGACCAATACCCGCCAGTTTTTTAAGAAGACTATCTCTTTTTCTAGTAAGCCAGGCTATATTTACTTTTAATTTATACCTGTTCATATGAATAATATATCTATTATTCATATATTTGTCAAATTTTAGAGGTGAGAAGAAATATTTTTTATTAATTTTTTAGGACAGGCATAAAACCCCTATTTTATGGGAAAATTAGGGACTTTTAAGGTGAGAAGAAATTTCATTCTTCAGAGCTGATTGTTTAAAGAAAGGTCATGTTCAAGGTGAAAAGTAAAAATATTTGCTTTCCAGTTTGCTATTTTGGTAATTTCTATATAAATATTGCTGCATCGAAAGATGGTCTTACCTTGATTTTTACAAATTCATGTCTACTAGCAAAACTGGCATTTTCCCAAGCATAAGGATACTTGGTCGGCACTGTAATTAAATAATAAATGTTAAAAATTTAAAATTTATTGTATACTTTTAAATGATTTTGATTTATTTGTAACTAAAATAAATAATCAACTTATAACTTGGTTTATGATTTAAGCTTAGAAATTGTCATTAGTTTCTTTTGCTCTTATCACTATTAGAAATGGAAAATATTTAAAAAGGGGTAGTAAAGCATGGCTGAATATGTCATAGGCGTAGACGGGGGCGGAACAAAAACACATTGTGCACTTTTTGATACAGATGCCAACTTTGTTGATCTCATTGAGGTTGGCCCTACCAACCATGAGTACCTAAAGCATAATTACCAATCCATGGAAATTGAAATAAAAAAAATGATTAATAAAATCCTTGAGCGTAATTCCATTTCTAAAAAACAAATAGTTTCCTCCATGATGGGGCTTTCAGGAATAGATACCAATTATCAAAAAGATCAGGTATTGAAAATAATTGAGAGAACAGGTTTAAAAAACTTCTTTATATGCAATGACGCATATTTGGGGGTTAAAACAGCATCACCCCAAGGATATGGCGTTTGTGCTGTTAACGGGACAGGCTATAAAGTTGTGGGCATAGACCCCCTTGGCGATTCACTGCAAATAGGCGGGATGTTTGAATTAACCGGGGATATAGGCGGAGGAATGGTAATAGGCAGGCTTGTCTCCGCTAAAATATATGAAACCCTTTTTAAGATAGAACGTAAAACGGTTCTCCATGAAATGATATTTGATTTATTAGAAATCAAGGACAAACGAGACTATATGGATGCGCTTATTGAAAAAAACGAAAGCGGTGAAGTAAAAATAAAAGATTTAAATAAGCTGGTTTTTGCAGGAGCAGATTGCGGTGATGAGCTGTCCTTGGAAATACTTTTTAAAATGGGGCAGGATTACGGCCTCTCAATAAACTCTGTTATACGCGAGCTGGATTATGAAAGCTGTTCTAAAATCTTAATAATACTTGCAGGCTCGATATTCATTAAAGAGAAAAATAATTATACCACAGAAGTTTTAAATAATACTGTCAGCAATGCAAATACCAGCAAGCATATTGAAGTTGTTGAACTTAAGAAACCGCCTGTTTGTGGAGCTGTGATTTGGGCTCTGAGTAATTACTTTAAAGATAACCACCATTATGAAAAAGTAATTTCAGATTTTGATAAGTTTAGCCACAGTTACGAAAATAGCGAATCTTGAAATACTTTCAAGATTAATGAAAGTATTTGCAGTGCGGGTTTAAGAGATAATTTATATGATTTAATTTTTAATGTAAGCTAGGAGCTTGTCCGAGAATAAGAATCTAAGTTTTTTACATACCACATACAGTATAGCAGTCTGCTGTTAGACACGGTATATTGTGGTTCTAACTTAAAAATATTTGTCCTCGGACAGGCTCCTAGTCGAATATATTAAAAAATCAGATAATAAAATAAAAAATAAACAGGAGGAATGTTTATGAAGTCAATGAATATTATGTTTTATGAAGGGGAAAAAGTTAAGCTCTCCGAAGAGAGTGTTGCCTCTCCTGGTGAAAATGAAGTATTATGCAAGGCAAAAAAGTCTCTTATAAGTATCGGAACTGAAACTTTGTGTCTCAGGGGGATATTTGATAACGGAACAAACTGGAAAGACTGGGTTAAATGGCCTTTTAATGCCGGATACAGCATGTCCGGTGAGGTTATTGAAGTCGGTGAAAAAGTTGATAAGGTCAAAGTTGGAGACAGAGTTGCTGTTACAACTCCTCATCAGCAGTATTTTGTAGCTAATCAGGACGACGTGCATATACTGCCGGAAGAGATCAATCACGAAGAAGGTACCTGGATGTCACTTGCCTGTACAACTCAGCTTGGAGTAAGGCGTGCAGACCTTGAGATGGGAGAAATGGTTGGTATTGTCGGAATGGGAATGCTTGGCCAATTGGTAGCCCAATATTTAAGACTTTCAGGCGCAAGAAAGATTATTGCCATAGATCCTGTGCAAAAGAGGTTAGACATTGCAAAGAAAAGCGGTGCAACTCACGCCTTATCTTTAGATGTTAAAAGTTCAGAAGAGCAGATTAGCGAAATCACCGGTGGAAGAATGCTGGACGTTGTTTACGATATAACCGGAAGGCCTGATGTTTTGGCAAGCTGTATACCTCTGGTAAGGAAACTGGGCAGAGTCGTACTGCTTGGCGATACCACCATACCAACCCAGCAATATCTTGGACCTGGAGTTGTTTTTAAATCAATATCAATTTTAGGCGTACATGCATTTGTACGTCCTGACGTGGCAACTATTTACAATCCTTGGACATATAAAGAAATGACTTTACTGTTTTTTGAATATTTGATGCAGGGTAAAATGAATGTCAAGGAATTGATCACCCATAAGTTTTCCCCAGAACAGGCACCTAGTGTATACGGAAAGCTTCTGGTTGACAGAGCAGACTCAATCGGAGTTATTTTTGACTGGGATTTGCTTAAATAATTTTTTTAGGTATGGTCAAGGGTAATTAATAAACTATTTATTATAGCTGCGTAGTATATAAAAAGACTTATAGGTATATGGTATTGGAGTGAACCCACTCCCTTGGACACATTGTATACTAAAAATAGTTAAGATAAAATAACTGATGAGACTAAACAAGTAAGAGAAAGAGAGGTCTCATCAAATGAGAATAAGAAGAACGTTTAGCCAAGAGTTTAAGAGGCAGACAGCAGAGGCAGTAATTTCCGGTAAGGCTGCACCGCTGGAACTGTCAAGAAAATACGGTATATCGCCGGTAATAATTTCGAGATGGAAAAAAGAATACTATGCCGGCAAGTTCTTTGAAAACAAAAACCAGGATTACGCCAGATTTGAAATAAGGGTAAAAGAACTTGAGCGGATGGTGGGAAGGCTCACCATGGAAAACGATACCCTAAAAGAGATTATTAAACTTGTAGAGCCCCAAAAAAAAGCCTCGCAGCAGATATTTACATCAGCAGACTGGGAGATACTAAAGAGGGGTGCAGAAAAGTGAGCCTACCAAGATCAAAATATTACTACAAGCCTAAAAAGGATAATTTAGGCGATATCTTTATCCTGGAAAAGATAGAAGGCATTGCAACAGCTTTTCCTTCTTACGGTTACAGAAGAGTAACAGCAGCACTTAAAAGAGGAGGCATGAGCGTAAACCACAAGAAAGTGTACAGGATTATGGCCCAAAATGGTATCTGCTGCAGCATAAGAAGAGCATATAAGCATACAACAAACTCAAATCATAATCTGGCAAAGTACCCCAACCTGATAAAGAATTTGGTGCCTGTAAGGCTTAATCATGTCTGGCATGCCGATATTACCTACATAAGATTTGCAGTATCATTTGCATACCTTGCAGCAATAATAGATGGACTCTCCGGAAAGGCAGTGGGTTATGCAATAGGAAAAACACTTTGTGCAGGCCTTACAATTGCAGCACTTTTAGATGCTATAGGCCAGAGAAACACAGACAGCCTTATCCATCATTCAGATCAGGGATTTCAGTACTGCTCAGGACAGTATGTAAAGATACTAAAGGATAATGGCATAGAAATATCTATGTCAAGTAAGGCAAATCCTTATGATAATGCTAAATGGAATCGTTCTTTAAAACTCTAAAAGTCGAAGAAGTGTATATGAGCGATTACGAAACTTACGAGGATGTACTTGATTCAATACCGTATTTTATTGAAGAGATGTACAACAGGAAAAGGTTACATTCTTCCCTGGGCTATATGCCCCCTGAAGAATTTGAAGATAAATTTAATAAAAATAAGTCTCATCAGTTGGTCTTAATTTAGTTGATAGCATGAAAATCCAGAGAAGATAACATACTAAAAAACAAAGTGCACCTCCTTTATGAGGCCTATGATAAAATTTAATTTACCGGTAACCTAAGTTTATGTAAAAGGAGGTACACCAGTGAAATACATAGGATTAGATTTACACAAAAAAAGTATTTTTGCAACTGTTCTAGGAGAAGATGGCAAGATTTTATCAAGGACCAAAATAGGACCAAATACCAGAGATATCTGCTACTACCTAAAAAGCCAGGGCAAAAGAGATGAGCTTTCTGTAGCTGTGGAGGCCTCATATAACTGGCCGTATTACTACAGGGCAGCAGACACCATAGTGCTTGCCCATCCATTAAAGACAAGGATCATAGGAGAGGCCAAAATAAAGACAGACAAGATTGACTCTAAGGTACTGGCCTATATGTTAAAAGCAGATATGCTTCCTAGAGCTTATGTGCCCAGAAGGGATACCATGGAAAGCAAAATGCTACTGAGGGCTAGAATATCCCTGGTTAGAATAAGAACCCAGATAAAAAACAAAATCCACGTAATAGTTGATAGAGACAGGGACAACTACTCAGGTCTTGAAAATCTTTCCGATATCTTTGGAAAGACCGGAAAGCACATCTTAAGGGATACAAAAATATGCCCTACTGACCACAAGATACTCACTGGATACCTTGACCTAATGGATGAAATAGATAAAAAAATAAAGGACATTGAATCCCAGATAGATAAAAGATCCCTGAAAGACCGAGACATAGAGCTTCTAAAGACTATACCCGGCATAGGAACCTTTACCGCCTTTCTTGTAAAATCTGAAATAGATGATATATCCCGCTTTGCCTCCAAGGGAAAACTTAGCTCCTATGCAGGACTTATTCCTTCCACTCATGGAAGTGGAGAGAGGCTGTATCACGGAAGGATTGTAAAACAGGGAAATAAATTCCTGCGCTGGGCACTGACTGAAGCAGCCCAGACCTCCATAAGATGCTCGGAGTATTTTAGATACCACTACAGCAAGGTAAGATCCAGAAAGAATGCCAATTCTGCTACCATTGCTGTAGCCAGAAGAATGCTTGAAGTCATATATGTAATGTTAAAAGAAGGTAGAGAATATATCGAAAAGCCTGTAGACATAAAATAATGGCTACCCTCACGTACTTATAACCATTAAGGGTTCTTTAGTTGATTAGGGAGCCGCAACCGGAGAGCTATTGTGTAATTACAGTTACGAATAGATGAATGATTTTGGTAATCTAATAGTAATCTTGTATCGGAGATTTTTTTATTGATTTTTATAAAGTGTAATGAGGTGCACTATGTTTTTTAAAATATTAATATTTTAATATGCTAACAAATAACTATTGACAGATATTTTCATAGATAAGGACCTAAGCATAAAAACTCCTTTCATAATTCCAAAACTTCTCCATCTTCCAGGATTTGAACATTCTCAAATAGTTTTAAATACTTTTCTCTTTCAAAAGTATGAATGGGTATCAGTTTTTTAGGATTCAATGCATTAGCAAATTTCTTTAAATCTTCTAACTCGGCATGACCGCTTGTGTGAGCTGACTCTATAACTAAACCTTTTTCATGACAGAAATCTTTAAATTCTTCAGTTAAATACCCGTCCCACATTGAATAAATAATCTTTGCGTCTTCAACCGCACTGATATTCTTTAAAATAATCGGAAAGATAGAATTATCTCTTGCCAGCATTAAAATCCTGTTTCTTTTCTGATTTATTTCATCCATATCAATTTTGCGTTTATTATATAAGTATAACAATTCTTTCAAGTTAGCTTTTGCCAACACATCAGCATGATATTTTAAGAATTTAACTCTGATATTCTTCCAGTCAAACCGTGGAATTCCTCTAGATATTTTATTAAGCTTATCCAGAATAAAAGCAGTATATAAATCAATTACAAATATTGAATCTGTTTTGAGGCAAGCTCTATAAGCTGAAACAAGCCTGTCAATATTCTGAGATGAAGCAAAAAGAAAAGTAATAGTCTTGCTTTCCTTAAGAATCTCTACGATACGTTCTTCTATTTCTTCTTCATTATTGTAAAGTTGCTTGTTTCTGCCAAGCATAGAACCTTCCATCAAGAGACAGTCTATATTTTTAGGAGGGTTCTTGATCATTTGCTTAAATAAGATGCTTTTTCTTCCATGGCCCCTGAAGTCGCCGGAATAAAATAATCGCTTGCCCTGAGCTTCGATTAAAAAAGCCAAGGCATCGAAAGCTGAATGATCCACAAGATAATGAATGATTTTAAAATCCCCGATAGCTAAGGATTCTTTATTGCTAATAACTCTAAAATTCAAGTTTTTAAGTTCTCTATAAACAAATAGGTTCGTTATATCAATTAATTCCTTTGCCCCCTCACTCATATAAATAGGTATATCGGGATGAACATAACTCAATAGGCCATAATGATCGAGATGCGAATGCGATATCAAAATAGCATTTATTGATTTCTTTTCATCTTTATATAATCCTTTAATCCCAGGTAGAATAAAAAGCTTTTTTAGTTCCTCAATTGATTTTCCTTTTAAGGCATCTGGATCGAATCTTTCCCTGTTCTTGCTAACCAAGGGCATTCCAAAATCAATCAAGACTCTTGAAATACCTGTTCTTAGCTCAACACAGCTACCTCCGATTTCTTTAGTACCACGATGAATAATTAATTTCATAATTTATTTTCGATAAGATTTATTACTAATCGAGGATAAAGTTTCTTTAAATTTCGTATGCTTTCCTTGGCAATTCCTGAATACCCTCCAACAACAACAATTCCTTTAACCACTTTTTCAATCTCGATTTCTTCCCAAGGCTGTTTTCCAAATAATTTTAATATTTTCATCTGTCGATACATTTCTTTGTAAGAGCGAATCCAATCCTCGATATTTGATTCAATGTGACAAATGTACCTGTTTAACTGCTGCCCTACATCCTGAGCAAGCTCTTTGTTATTACCTAACTTAACCTCAATAACTTCAAAGCAAAAGTAATTGTCTTTTTTTTGTCTTAAAGCCAGCATGTCCAATTTTCCATCCATGCCAGTTTCAGTCACCTGCCGGTCAATGATTATTAAATCACTTCTATCTGAATTATCAGTTATAAGCATCTGCTCAAACGTGATTTCTTCGCTGTAATTCACTTCTTTTATATTGCTAAATAATTTATCAAGATATTTCTTTTGAAACAATTGAGGTAATGCGTAATTTTCTGCATAAATAAAACAATATTTCGACTTATCATTATCTTTAATCGCAAAACGACCATCCTTCTTAAAGATTTAAAAGTCAGATGATTATAAATTCTGTAAATTTATTTTGTCATTATTTATTAGCTTGTATCTAACTCCACCTATAGTGTGTTTCACATAACCAATTTTTATATTTT
>Ga0307379_10004279_pt1 | contig 20459 bp, 18 predicted proteins | sample UN2MG_FD_202237 | JGI IMG/M metagenome (GOLD analysis project Ga0307379, IMG submission 202237) | Soil microbial communities from Risofladan, Vaasa, Finland - UN-2 | ecosystem: Environmental > Terrestrial > Soil > Coastal area > Acid sulfate soil | place: Finland: Risofladan, Vaasa | collected... | reverse complement strand
ATGGTTTCCATTGATGATACCTTTATTAGTATATAACTTCAGACATCATAAAAACTATTTATATCTGTTCACAGGTTCAACAGTTCAGGGTTCACGGTTCAGGGTTATAAGGTCGCGGTTTAAGAATCCAGAGCACAGAGTTATTATTTTCATATTGCCCTGTGAACCGGCAATTCAATTGTAATACAGGCTCCATGCGCAGGTTTGTTGTCAATCCGGATGCTTCCTTCATGCATTGCGATAATGTTTTTTACAATACCGAGGCCCAGGCCTGTCCCTTTTTCCTTTGTAGTAAAAAAAGGTTCCCATATCTTTTCCATAACATCTTTTGGCACACCTTCCCCTTCATCTTCAAAAGTAATTGTTACTGAGTTATCCTTTGAAGTAAGCTGAATATCTATTTTTCCGCCACCTGGCATGGCCTGCATGGAGTTTATCAATATGTTAAGGAATGCCTGATATAACATGGCGGAATCGGCTATTATTTTCGGGAGATTATTATCATAATGCTTATTAATTATATAGCCCTGTTTTTCTATCTGTGATGCAAGAAAGGTAATATTTCTGTCAAGCAGTTCTTCGACACGGCACGGGGCAAGGTTCGGCATTTTAGGTTTCGCAAAATTTAAAAAATCTGTTATTATATTATTCAGTCGATCCGATTCTTCTAAAATTATATCCGGAATAGTGCTTGAAGGATCAAAATGGTTCATTTTTTTCTTTAGAAGATCGGCTGAACTCCTTATGATCCCTAATGGATTTCGGATTTCATGGGATACACCCGCCACCATCTCTCCCAGCGAAGACAGATGCCGCGCTTTAGTTAATTGCTCCTTAAGCCGCAGCCTTTCCAGGGCTCTATTTTCAATAATTGCCTCTCCCCTTTTGACCACAAAGAAAAGAGCCAAAAACAGAGCTCCCATAATCAGGGTAATTGTGATAATAGCTAATATCTGGAATCGAAAAATTGTTTTAAAATCTTCTGATATGTCTTGAACGATTTCAAAAACACCGAAAACCTGCCTTGTTAACGTCGGTAAAGGCTCTTCCGTGCGCAATGGAGCAAATGTAATCAATTTAACATCCCGGGGAAATTCAAACAGGATCTGAAAAAAGTTGCCTCTTTGAATCAGTTTCGATGTTGATGCGCCTGAAAGAGCACTCAGATACCCTTTGCCTCCGATATTGTCGGAACCTATCAGTTTTTGATCATAACTGTAAATGATTGTGTTATTCTTATTATAAATATTTACCTTTTCTACATTGAAGCCATGTAAAGTGCTTTTGACGATCATATCCATTCTTTTATAATATTTTTCTTCGCTGAGCCGGATTACTTTCTGGTGTGTTATGGAAAGAGGAAGGTAAAATTTCATATAAACCTGATGATTAAGATTTGCTACAAGAAGCCTGGCATAGTCTTCACTCTTCTTGAGCTGCATCATCCTTGACCAGTGATTGTTGAGACCTGCGAGAATCAGTATCCCTAAAAAGATTAATATCAGGCTTGTAAAGGTGAAATACTTTACCAGTTTGAATGGTTTGATTTTTTCATCTAAAGGCTTGGAAATCATATTTATTAAAATACGGTGGGTATATATTATCTTTTACTTAGGAATCGGGATGTCTGATAAAAGACTTTTAATATCATCATCTGCAAAGCTGATTCCGGCTCCGACAAAAAAGGATTCTTTTCCTTCATCACTTATAAAATCATCAAATCCTGAGGTTATATAGATATGTTTAAACGGTCTATAGTCGGCTTTAAATTTCAGGTGTGCGTTTCTGTCAGGATCAAAATCAAAGGCTTCGAGTGAGAAGGTCAAACGGTCACTGAAGAGATAGTAATCAAGGCCGACGCCACCGGTAGACTCGAAAAGACCGCCGCGCAAGCCGATGTCATAGTATCGCTTTGCTATCTGGGCTGAAAACTTGAGCGCATCCTTGTCGTTTTCCACTGTACGTGTAGTAGTCCCGTTTGTTGTGGTATCTTTTATTTCTTCCTTTCCGCTTGGATCGTCTAATATTTGAAGCAGATAATATTTGTCCTCCTTGGGTTGAATGCGAAGCGAAAGATAGGATTTAACTTCATCGCTGTCAAAAAGATATTCTCCTCTATAATCAAGATATGTTTTATATTCGTCCTGTTTCTGGAGATAATCGTTTATGCTGACAAGAGAGGTATTAATATTTTCTACTGTTTCGTCTTCATTAATCAGCTTTCCGATGGATCCTTCACCCCTGTTGATCTTGTCTGTAATTGTTTTAAGAGATGCAAGAGCTTTGTTTAAGTTATTAACTGTTTCTTCCTCGTTTACCAGTTTTCCGATGCTGCCCTTGCCCTGATTAATTTTAGACGTAATATCGTTAATGCCGGCAACCAGCACCTCCATTTTTTCAGAGGCCTTGCGCACATTAGATATTATATTGCGGATATCCTCCCTGTTAGTATTTCCTATTTTGTTTAATGTTTCTGAAAACTCGGACAGGTTGGCAATTATGTTTGTGACGTCATCGTTGTTTTTCTGAACGGTTTTATTTAAGGTTTCAACCATTTCTCTAACATTTTGAACGATAGAGTTAAGTGAAGCCTCGCCCTTTTCGCCGCCGACAACATTTGCAAGGGAATTTGTAAGCCGGTTGATGTTTTTTGCCACCTCTCCCAGGGTAATCATAAGGGTATCCATGTCCGTTGTTGGGACTGTTTTGACAATCCTGTCACCCTCTTTTAGCGGGGGAGCGGAAGGTGAGCCCTGGACAAGTTCAACATATTTATCGCCCAGAATACCCTTGGTTCTGATAACAGCCTTTGCATCCTTTGTTAGCCTTACATTGGGATTAATCCTTAAAACAACCAGCGCTTTTCCGTTTTCCAGAGAAATCTTACGAACCCTGCCGATCTCCACGCCGGCAATTTCTACCTGAACATCCTCTGCAAGACCTGTTGCAGAGTCAAAATATACATTAACATCATATCCCTTTGCTCTTTTAAAGCTCAGTCCTCCAACCCGCATTGACATGTATGTCAGGATGAGAATGCCGATTACTACAAAAACACCTACTTTTGCTTCAACAGTTAAGTTTGACATGCTTTTTCGGTTTCCCTGCTAATGAATCGTTTAATGACAGGATTATTCGACGATCGTATTTCTTCGGGAGTTCCTATTTTTATAATCTTTCCTTCATACAACACGGCCACCTTATGTGCAATCTTGAAAGTAGATCCGATATCGTGACTGATAATAACAAAGGTTGCATTTGTGTGATGCTGTGTATTTATAATAAGGTCGTCAATGCTTTCGCACATAATAGGATCAAGACCGGTTGTGGGTTCGTCAAACAGTACAATTTTAGGATTAAGCGCGATAGCCCTTGCAAGCCCGACACGCTTTCGCATTCCTCCTGACAGCTCAGAAGGCATCTTGTGCGTTACATTTTTTAAACCAACCTTTAATAATTTTTCTTCTACGATTTTATCAATTTCCTTTTTAGATAATTTTGTATGCTCTTTGAGCGGGAATGCAACATTTTCTCCAACCGTCATTGAATCAAAAAGTGCTGCATCCTGGAAAAGCATTCCGAATATTTTTCGAACTTCGTTAAGCTCCTTATCGTTTAGCTTTGAAGTATCAATGCCGTTAACAAGCACCTGGCCCGAATCAGGTTTAATAAGGCCCATAATATGTTTTAAAAGAACGCTTTTGCCGCCGCCGCTCTGGCCGATAATAACGGTAATCTTCTCAGGCTCAATCTTAAGATCAAGATTGTCTAAAACCTTTTGGCCTTTAAATGATTTGCATACTTTTATAAGTTCAATCATTAGAACTATACAGTCCAAAGTTCTGTCATTCCTGTGGAAGCAGGAATGCAAAGATTAGAACATAAATGATGTAAGAAAATAATCGCTGATAAAGATTGTTACCGAAGACAGAACTACTGACTGGGTGGTTGCCTTCCCAACTCCTTCGGCTCCGCCGGTTGTACGAATTCCTTTATAACACCCTATCAGGGAAAGTATCAGCCCAAAACATGCCGCTTTAATAAGGCCGTTGAAAATATCTTCAAGATCGACAAACTCAACAATTTTAGCTATAAAAATTCCGGAATTGATTTTCAGTAACTCTACGCCGACAAAATAGCCGCCGAGAATACCTACAAAATCGGATACTATTGTCAAAACAGGCAGCATAAGTATTGCGGCAACTATGCGCGGCATCACAAGATACTGAATCGGATTGACCGACATGCTATGCAAAGCATCAATCTGCTCTGTAACCTTCATGGTTCCCAGTTCGGCGGTCATTGCCGAACCTACGCGTCCCGTAACCATTAAGGCGGTAAAAACAGGCCCTAATTCGCGCGTTACACCCAACGCAACGGTCGCGCCGACCAGGCTTTCCCCTCCGAACATTTTGAAACCATAATACGATTGAAGGGCAAATACCATGCCGGTAAATACTCCTGTTATCAAAACAACGAAGATGGAGTTTACTCCAACAAACTCCATCTGTTTAAAAATAACCCGTAAACGAAATGGCGGGCGCAACATCCATGTGATTGCGGAAATTAAAAGCAGTATAATTCTGCCGGATTCTTCAACAGCAACTATAAAGGGTCTTCCCGCAAGTTCAAGTAAGCGTATCATCGGCTCTCTATCCGCTTCGATGATTCATTGATTAGATGAATCCCCATATTTATCCCTTAATCCCCAATCATTCCAGTATGAGCGCAAGCTTCACTTCGTGTCCAGTATCCATATATGGAAACGGACTATTAAAGTCAAGGTTAAACCTTTATTATAGCATGGAAAATCCAGTTATTGAAGATTTCCTGTAGTAAGGTGCAGGGAATGTTCTGCCTGACGGCAGTGCTTCGCAGCGACGTAAGGAAGTTAACCATTTTTAGATTCGCTCGCTAACCCCGCAGCAAGCTACGGGGAATGCGCTCGCTATTATAGTCAGAGGCGAAACAACACAATATATAGGGGCTAAATTAAAAATAACACAATATATGATAATTATGCATAACTATAGATAAAAGATGTATAATTATGCATAATTATCTTGACTTAATTGTGATGATTTAGTAAAAGGTACAATACATTTTTTGATTTAAGAAATAATAAAGTTATAGAAGGTTATATCTATGAGCAAGAATTCCTTAAAAGAAATTAGAGAATCTCTTATGATGAGTAAATCCGAACTCGCCAGGGAAGCAAATATTTCGCCGATTACTATTGCTCGCATAGAAAAAGGCATGAAGTGCCGAATGGAAACCAAACGAAAAATTCTTTTGGCATTAGGTTTTGGGCTTTCCGATAAAAAGAAGATATTTGGTAGTTAAGAGCACATTATGTTATTCAGAAAAATATCACATCTTGTTGGCTTGGACATAGGTTCCAAGGTTTTAAAAGCCAGTGAAATTGTAGAAACAAAAAGCGGGCACACCCTGCAGCATTTCGGAATGATGGATATTGCCTATGGCGCTATTGAAGAAGGGGTTATTAAGAATGCCGATGAAATTGCAGCTTCAATTCGCAAACTCTTTAACGAAAATAGTTTCAAGACACAGAATGTCGCTGTATCAATCGGGGGGCTTTCTGTAATTGTAAAAAAGATCAGCGTTCAAACAATGACGGAAGATCAACTTCAGAAATCTATTAATTCTGAGGCAGAACAGTATGTTCCGTTTGATATAAGCGAGGTTAATCTTGATTACCAGATACTTGGAGAGGCTGAAAACAACCCGAATCAGATGGATGTGCTTCTTGTCGCAGTCAAAAAGGAGATTATCAACAACTATGTCAATCTTATTCAGATGGCCGGACTTAATCCCTGTGTAATAGATATCGATGCTTTTGCACTGCAAAATATCTATGAACTAAATTATGCTTTGGAAGATGAAAACATCGCTCTTATTGATATCGGCGCAAGCAAGACCTCATTGAATATAGTGAAGGGTAATTCTTTCTTATTCATTAGAGACGTGACACTTGGATGCAGCATGATAAACAGGAAAATCGTTTCGCTTGTTGATTGTTCCTACGAGGAGGCCGAACAGCTTAAATATGGCAATCAGCCGGACAGAATTTCACCTGATGATACAAAAGAAATTATTTTATCGGTAGTAGATGACTGGTGCGATGAAATAAGACGCGCGCTTGACTTTTTTTATTCCGCATACCCTGATAATAAGATAAAAAGGATTATACTAAGCGGCGGGGGATCTTACATTAAGGAATTTCGCGAACTTCTGGCCATAGAAACATTGTCTGAAGTGGAAATAATTAATCCCTTTAAAAATATTCAAATAAATAAAAAAAATCTTGGTATTTCATACCTTGAACGAATAGCCCCTCAGGCCGCCATCAGCATGGGCCTGGCAATTAGAAAAATTGATGACAAATGATACGAATTAATCTTCTGCCATTTCGTGTTGCACGTAAAAAGGAGAATATACGACGTCAGATCTCCGTTTTTCTGCTATCTTTTTTATTAGTTGCTCTGATTATGATCTATTATAATGCGAGATTAAACAGCAAGATAAAGGATTTGAATATCAGTACAAATAAAATTACAGAGGAGCTGGCCCAATATAATAAGATCAATAATGAAATAAATTCTATCAAAAAAAAGCTGGAACTGTTGATAAAGAAAACAGGTGTCATTAAAGATCTTGAGCTGAGTCGTGAAGATTCCGTCCGTCTGCTCGATGCTATGACGGAGATGGTTGTTGAAAAACGAATGTGGCTGAACATGCTGGAAACAAAAGAAAAAACAGTCAACATTAAGGGGGTTGCTTTAGACAATAAAACCGTGGCCGATTTTATGACGCGTCTTGAGGACTCAAAGCTTTTTAATAAGGTGGAATTGAAAGCCACAAAACAACAAAAATCTAAAAAAAGTATAAATTTGAAAAGTTTTGAAATTACATGCGAAATGGCGACTAATGAAAAAGCTTAAAATATCATTGGAATTGTTTTCGCCGGTTTTTAAAAAAGTCGAAAAAATTTCAAAGAAACAAAGGATGCTGATATATTACGGGACCATAACGCTTTTGATAGGCGCTTTTGTATATTTTTGTTGTCTCCCCAAACACAAGACAATCGATGAATTAAACCAGAATTATGATAAGCTTGAGCAGCAGCTTGCTTCGGCCAAAATAAATTCAATGCAACTGGGGAAATTTCGAAACAATATGAAAGAGGCGGAAAAGGATTACATGCTTGTAATGAAAGCATTACCGGAAAAACAGGAAATACCGGCTTTGCTGGCAGGCATTTCACAGGCCGGCCAGGTTGTCGGCCTGGAGTTTCTCCTGTTTCAGCCAAAAGCGGAAATAAAAAAGGATTTTTATGCTGAAATTCCTGTATCAATTCAGGTGGCAGGCAACTATCACAATGTTGGGCTTTTTTTTGACAAGGTCGCAAGTTTACCAAGAATTGTTAATATAGAAGAAATAAAGATGGCCCCGCTGAAGGGTAGCGACGAGCTAATTACTTCATGCAGCGCCGTTACTTACAAGTTTATCGATGAAGCTCGTCCTGAGAAAACAGGGGAAAAAACAAAATAAAACAATTTAGCCACAGATTCACACAGATGGACGCAGATAGGTTTAAATAAAAAGAAATTTATGTTTAAATATTTTTTATCTACATGCTTATTTTTTTCAGTTTTTCTGGTTTTGGGTTGCGGAAACCAGGCCGAACCGCCACTTCAACCAAAGGTGATTACCAAACAGCTTGTTGTTAAAAAGGATATTAGTGTTTCTAATATTTCTGAGCCAAAAACTGAAGAGACAATCAAGAAGCCTGTCGTTTTATCAACTCCAAAACCGGATGAGACCGACAAAAAAATAGCTTTAAAGCCTGAGCCGGTTGCCGCCGAAACCAGGCTTTACAATCCTGAAGGAAAGATAGACCCGTTTGCCCCTTTATTCAAAGAAGAAAAATCGGCTATCGGAGATGGAGAGGCTATGGGAACGGGAAAAGCAGGGATATGCATTCCACATACCCCCCTGCAAAAAGCGGATTTAAGCCAGTTGAAGCTTGTGGGAATAATTTGCGCATCAAGCGGGAACAGGGCGATGGTGGAAGAGGCTTCCGGCAGGGGATATGTCATTGAAGAAGGCACATTTATCGGAACAAATTGCGGCAGGGTAGGCCGGATATTAAAAGACATGGTAATTGTCGATGAACCGTTACTGCCGGTTGAGGATGTGAATAAGGGTTCTATATACGATGTTGACGGTAAAAACTTTTTTATAACCGAAATCAACGGTAAAAGCTTTATGAATATTGACGGCAAACAGTTTGAAGCCAAAATTAACAAAATTAATGGCACGGCTTATTATATCAATCCACAGGAACTGAAACTTCAGAAACCGTCTGGAGAATAAAAAAATGTTTTACAAAATTATAAAATTTTCAAAAACCAGGGCTTTGTCGATTCTGCTGATAATTCTTCTGATGCTTTTTGCAGGATGCGCTTCAAGCAAGGCGGTAAAGCAGGCAGATCAGAAAGCAGGGGAGTCTCTTAATCTCATCACGGATATCAGCACGGCAGAGGGTTCGGAATCGCTTGCCATATTAATTCAAGGGAAGCGGCTGCTGACCTATACTTCCGTGAAGCAGCCCATGCCTTTAGGGGTGGCGCTGTACTTTCCTGAAACAGCTCTTGGAGAAATCAAAACCGCTCTAACATTGGGCAGTGATATTGTTGCGTCAATTAAAGCTTCCGAGCTGACTGAAAACGGGCATACTTCCAAGGTTGAAATTGCATTAAGACAGGATGTTCCTTATGAAGTGTTCCGTGAAGGAAACGGCCTCCAAATATCATTTGCAAAAGCAGGTAAAATAACTGCTTCTGCGCAAGACACACCAGGCATCAAGCCGGCTGAAGTAAATATGCCGGCAGAAACCGCCATGGAAGAGGATAAGGATAAAAAACCTGCATGGGTTAACCGGGTGGATTTTTCAAGCGAAGATGCCGGCAAATCAACCATTATTATCGGAACAACAAGGCCTGTTAAATATAAAATAGATAAGGCCACAGATAAAAGGGTTCAGCTAATACTTTTTAATACCAATCTTCCAGACTATCGCAAACGACCGCTAATAACCACCCGTTTTAACAGTGCTGTTGACCGTATTACGCCAACGCAGACTTCTGCTTTAAAAACCGGCTCAATGATTGTAATTGAGCTGCGCGAATCGGTTCCCTATTATATCGAACAGGCAGATGATCTTTTGTTAGTCCATTTTGATGCATCATCAATCCCTCCCAGACCGGCTGAGCAGGCTGATCTTCCATCCTGGAAGAAGGTTCTAACGCAGGCAACTGCCGGGGGAGAAGAGATTAAAGATAAAAAGGCCGAAGATAAAGTATTGCTGCCGAAAGTTGCCGGGGAATATACAGGACAAAAAATAGCGCTTGATTTCTATGATACAGATATTAAAAATGTGTTTCTCATTTTAATGGAGATAAGCGGGAAAAATTTTGCAATAGACAAGGATGTAACCGGCAAGGTTACTCTGGCCCTGGCAAAACCTGTGCCCTGGGACCAGGCGCTCGACCTGATACTTAAGATGAACCAGCTCGGCCAAACATCTGAAGGAGACATAATACGGATCGCCACCCTTGAAACACTCAAGAAAGAAGGAAACTTCAAGCAGGCCGAGATAAATGCAGCGCAAAAAGCCAAAAGAGAACAAAAAACTCTTGAACCACTTGTTACCGAATATATCCCTGTCAACTATTCCAATGCAGAAACCGATATACTGCCGCATCTTGAAAAGATAATAAGCAAAGACCGTGGAAGTGCTGCTACAGCTACAGATGATAAATCCACCGAGATGACCAGTGGTAGCGGCTCAAGAGTCAGTGCTGATAAACGTACTAATACGATCATCATGACCGATACTGCCGAAAAAATAAAACAGGCCAGGGAGATAGTTAAGCAATTAGACAAGGTAACACCACAGGTAATGATTGAAGCGAGGATAGTTGAAGCGACTGTCGGTTTTGCCAGGGAGCTGGGTGTCAGGTGGGGCGGACAGTATTCCGGAACCGGCAGTCATGCCTCTGCCGCGACGACGGGAAGGCTTTACGGATCGAACATGGGCGCCCCCTATGATAGTACTGGACAAAACTATGCGGTTAATCTGCCTGGTTACAATCTTTTCGATGCCGCTAAAACAGCGGCAGGACTTGGATTCGCCTTTGGCAGGGTTGGTGGGACTGTCCTTAACCTTGACTTGAGATTAATGGCAATGGAAACAGATGAAAAGGGTAAGATCATATCAACTCCCAAAATAGCTACGCTTGATAACGAACCAGCCAAAATCAAGCAGGGGTATGATTATCCGTTCAAAAAACTGGATGAGTCGGGAAACACGACCATAACCTGGAAACCTGTTGATTTATTGTTAGAAGTAACCCCTCATATCACGCCTGACAATCGTGTTAGCATGAAAATCAAGACCACAAAAAACGACTTAAAAACAGTATTGGGCGAAACTACGATAGCAACCAAGGAAGCTGAGACAAAACTTCTTGTAAATAACGGGGAAACCATAGTTATAGGCGGCATTATAAAGGAGACTCTATCATGGTCTGAAGCAAAGGTGCCGTTTTTTGGGGATATACCTGTGCTGGGCTGGCTTTTTAAATCAAAGTATCGAACAACCGATAAAACAGAGATGCTGATTTTTATCACACCAAGAATAATTAATTTCGAACAGCAGAGCAACAATACAGATTATAAATAGCGGGCCATTTATCTTATCCTTGCCATCTCTTTTTGGGCACGAGCTGCAAGAGGACTGTCCGGAGCAAGCTCGATAACTTTACTGTAAGCATCGAGCGCTTTTTTGTATTCCCGTGATAATCTGTAAGCATCAGCAAGATCCAAATATAATTCCGCAGAATCCGGAGAGTTTTTTACCGCTTTTTCAAGAGCCGCTATTGCTTCGGAAACTCTTTCAGTCGCGATATATGTCTTGCCGAGACCGCTCAAAGCAATTACAAACCTTGGTTCTATCTTAAGCGCGTCTTTATAATACTTTTCCGAAAGATCGTACTCTTTTTTATTGTAATAGGCCCATCCCAGGTTTGAAAGGGGATAGTGGGGAGTGGCATAGGTAAGGTCTTCGGTGATCTCCTTAAAACAGGTAATAGCTCTGTCCCAGTCCTTTTTTGCAAGATAGGCTGTACCCATATTATTTTTTGCCGGCGTATAATCCGGTTTTGTTTTAATTGCTTTCTTAAAGTGATCAATGGCGATGTCCGGTTTTGCTTTTGCCATATAAATCAGTCCCAGGTCATTTTGAAGTTGGTGATCTTTGCTATAGAGTTTTTCGGCCTTAAGAAGTTCTCTTAGCGCTGTCGTATAATCTCTCTGCCCCATATATTCTTCGCCAAGATTTCTCAAAGCTTCTTCCCGGTTTTTTCTTAGTTCCAAGTTTACAGCGCATGAGACAAGAAAAAATACCAGCAAGATAGATGCTGCCAGGATAAATCTATTCGTTTTCATATTTAAAAGTCCTTTATTATTCACTACTCAAATTTTAATCCTTAACCTTTTTTATTCACCGCAGAGCCGCAGAGGACGCTGAGAAATTTATTCTTTTAAATTGTCGTGAGAGGCGACAATTTAAAAAACCAACCTGTCTAATGATAATCTTAATAATGCGTTTCTTTTTGTTTTCCGTCCTCTCAACGGAAAACAAAAAAACTCTTAATCTTTGCGTCCTTTGCGGCTCTGCGGTGAGATATAATTTTTTTCATTTTTGCCCTTGCTGCGTTATTTACTTTCCCTTAGTGGCTGAATTACCTTTATGTCTTTGTTTGTTAAAAATTGAACTACATCATCATTCACAGGCGCTGTTGCGAGAAGTATTTTGTTCTGCTTTTTATTTGAAATAAGATAGCCTGGAATGGTTAAAGAGGTATTATAGGTATCCGGCCTTTTTGCTGCCATGAAGGTTGGGTCCTTTGTATAAGAAGCCTCTAATGCATCAAGAATCTTTCTTATCACCTCATTTGCATTATCTTTATTATTTATTTGTATTATGTCAAGACCTGTCTTTTTTATAGAAAGAACCGCATCCCCATAAATATCTCCAAAATCAACGAGCAGCGACTTTCCATCCTTGGTTGATATGAGATTTGACAAGGCCTTTATCTGGATTCCGGCATACGGGAATGTAATAGCGACATTTTGCGTATAATTATAACCTATTGCCTCCAGCAAGTTGTTGACAAAGGTTTTATGGTTTGAAAAGTCTATTGTTACAGGAACTTTTGCTGTATCTTCCTTTTGTGCGCCTTTGGATTTGTGTTTTGTGCCTTTAGAATCTTTGGTAAAGTCTTTGAGAAAATCCTTTATTATTATATTGTGTTGTTCCAGATAACGGACAATTGAGTCAGGGGCACGCTCATCCGGATCATTGACAGGGGTAATACAAAGGCTGCTTGCCTCTTCGCCGGCAAAATACGGTTGCTCAATTATCCATTTACCGCGAACCTCTACTTTAACACCCTTGTCAGAAAACGATATTTTATTTTTAAACGCCTCTTTTCCAAACGACTCCATAACAGAACCAAGCGCCTGCTCTGTTGAGGCTTTGTTTGCAATCAGAACAATTTTCACATTGCTCCAGCATGATTTTATTGCATTTAAATCACGCTCATTTATCTTTTTGTCTTTGTTTGTGGACAGGGACAGCAGAATTTTTGTCTTATCTTTGAGCTCTATTACAGGAAAACTGGAGAGGTCGAGATTATAATCGTTTTCTCCCTGCACTGGAAAAGAGTATATGCCTTTATTTAAAAGTTTTGCATCTAAAATTGAAGCAATTGCCGCAAAAGGGGATAATATATTATCGGGTTGATCTGTTGAAATTGAAATAAACGGTTTTAGGGCCTCGGAAGAGTCAAAGAGAGATTTGTACCATGGCTTGTCACGAAGAGATGTGCCAGGAATATATAGTTTTTGCCCACGATAAATTTGATCCAGATTAACAATATCCGGATTGATAAGTTTAAACAGAGCAATTCCTTCCTTGTATGATCTTGTTCCGTATGAGCCGTAGCTCTGCGCAATAAGCCTTGAGATATAATCTCCCTTTTGCACAACATGTTCTGTTGAAAGGGGTTTGATAATGTCAGGCAGGTTGGAAATTGTTACAAATGGAATGGTAACGACTCCAGAAGACTGACCCGGAAGCGAATCCTTTTTTAATTTCTTTAAAGGGATAAGAATATGCTGACCCGGACGTATCATGTCAATATTGCGTATATGCGGATTTATACGTTTAAATATAGCCAGGAATTCGTGGAAATTTTTATGAGAGATTTCTCCTTTTTGGCGGAAGAGCTTAAAAACCCAGTCGTCCTTTTGAACAACATAAGGATCGCATAATATATCCCTGCCTTTATCATAACGCACAACATAGCTTTTAGAAAGTAAAGCGCTGCCTGCGGAATAGTGGGGAAGGATGCAGATAAATATGATTAGCAACCATGTAATAAATAGTCTGCGCAAATTTTGGACCTCTTTTACCTGTGTTTAAGATTCAGAGTTGTTGCGATTTCTTCTGATACACGTTTGACAAATTGCTCAAAATCATCCCCTTTTATCGGTCTTCCAGGGTCCGGGACTTTTTTTAAATCCTTTGGATGTATTAAAACAGGAGCGTTTATAAGATTTGGGTCAGGAGTGATTTCAAATTCCGCAGGGAATCTGTTTTCAAAATACATCTCCTGGAACCCGGAAAATTTCAGTGAATGAGCGGTTGAATCAACAATGGCAATATCATTGTTGTTAACAATTCCCTGTTTTTTTGCTTCAACAAGACCGGCCAGAGATTCTCCTCCGTGGGTACAGGCGATATGTCCGTTGCGATTAGCCACGAGCTGCCAATCCATTATATCCTGCTCTGAAACCTCTATAAAAAAAACATTCTTTTTGCCGGCCAGGCGGTTATAAAGATCTACGAGATATATTACCCTGGGCATTGAGACAGGATTTCCGATCATGGCTGCCTGGGCTACGCTGGGTTTTACGGTTACTGGAATAAATTTCCGCTTTTTTGCATCAGGTTCCAAATAGTATCGGTAAACAGGGTTGGCATGTTTTGATTGAACTCCGATAATTTTCGGCAGGCTGTCTATTATGCCGGTTTCGTAAAATTTCAGGAATCCGTTTATAACAGCAGTAATATTACCTGCATTGCCGATCGGCAATACTATGGCTTTATCTTTCATATTATATTCGAAATTCTGAGCAATTTCGTATGAATATGATTCCTGCCCCAGTATTCTCCAGGCATTCTTGGAATTTAGAAGAGCTACATTATATTTTTCCGACATAGCCTCAACAACCTTCATGCAGTCGTCGAATACGCCCGGGATTTCAAACACAGAAGCTCCGCTTCCCAGAGGCTGGGAAAGCTGCTGGGGAGTTACCTTTTTGTGCGGAAGGAGTACCGCAGACTTGACATGAGGCTGAAGAAAGGAAGCATACAGCGCTGCTGAAGCTGATGTATCCCCGGTGGAAGCACAGATTGCCAGCACATCGGAAACATGCCCTTTTTTGATAAGAAAATTGATATAGCTCAGAGCGCTCGCCATCCCCCTGTCTTTAAAGGAAGCGCTTGGGTTCTGGCCGTCATTTTTAAAGAAGAATCTAACGCCCGCTTTTTCCTGCAAAAAAGAATTGGCTTCTATAACAGGAGTATGCCCCTCGCCAAGATAGATAACGCAGTCAAGAGGCATAACCGGACCGATAAATTCATGATACAGATAAATCCCTTTTAGAGCAGGGATCGTGAGCATCCTGCGATAATCGAAAATTTTACGCCACAATTTTCCGGGTATTTTTTTTAACCGGTCAAATTGCAGATCATAGATAAGCAGAACCTGGCCGCAATCCGGGCAGGTATAAAGCAGCTTATCAATGCCGAATTCAAGGCCGCAGCCAAGACAGCGGTAAACAACTCTGCCTTCCTGGCGGGGAATAATATAGGGCCTGATCTCTATTGGAAAATCTTCGACCTTCATTTTTCTATTTTTCCATCCCGCCACTAAGGCACTAAGACACTAAGATTATAATAAATTTTTAATATACAGTATATGCCGTATCTACAACTTTTTTCTTCTCTTTTTTGATAACGATTTAAAATTAAAATCCTTTTGTGCCTTTGTGCCTTAGTGGCTGAACTCTTACCTATTTTTCTATTTTTTCCATTCCACCCATATATGGCCTTAAAGCTTCCGGAATAATTACAGACCCGTCAGGCTGCTGGTAATTTTCAAGTATGGCTGCAACTGTTCGTCCTATGGCAAGCCCTGATCCATTTAATGTATGGACAAGTTCCGTTCCCTTTTTACCTTTTCTTCTGAACCTGATATTAGACCGCCTTGCCTGAAAACTTTCGAAATTACTGCAGGATGAAATTTCCCGGTAAACACCCTGAGCAGGCATCCAAACCTCGATATCATACGTCTTTGCCGCTGAAAAGCCCAGATCTCCGGTACACAGGCAAACAACCTGATAAGGGATGTTAAGCCTTTTCAAGATGCTTTCAGCATCATTTAAGAGTTTTTCGAGTTCATCATAAGAGTCTTCCGGCCTGGAAAATTTAACCAGCTCTACCTTGTTGAACTGGTGCTGTCTTATTAAACCTCTTGTGTCCTTTCCATAAGAACCGGCTTCGCTGCGAAAACATGGAGTATATGCAGCGTATAGAATAGGCAGCATATTTTCGTCTAATATTTCATCCTGGTGAATATTTGTAACCGGAACTTCGGCCGTAGGAATCAGGAAATAATCCCACCCCTCAAGTTTAAACAGGTCTTCCTTAAACTTTGGGAGTTGACCGGTATTGGTCATGCTTTTTTGATTTACAATAAAGGGCGGCAGAACCTCTTTATAACCGTGTTCTGTGGTGTGAATATCAAGCATAAAATTTATAAGAGCCCTTTCCATTCTTGCGCCCGCTCCGTAAGAGAGAGGAAAGCGAGCCCCAGCGATCCTGGCAGCTCTCTCAAAATCCAGTATCCCGAGATTCTCTCCCAAAGTCCAGTGAGGAGCGGGTTTGAATTCAAACTCAGGGCATTTGCCGAATTGTCTGACTACTGGATTGTCGGAACTATCCTTTCCTGCAGGAACCGACGGATGCGGAATATTCGGCAATTCCATGAGGATATTATAAATTTTTTCCTCATTTTCGGATAAAGGCTTATCTAATTCCTTTATTTTACTTGAAACATCACGCATTTCAATAACCAGGTCGTCTGTGTTTTCACCTGCTTTCTTCATATCTGCAACCTGCTCGGAAACCAGATTACGGCGATGTCTTAGTTCTTCGATCTCAAGTAGAATTGCCTTGCGAGTGGAATCATAATCTTTTAAAATTTCAATGTCGGCTGTTTCGCCTCGCATTAAAAGGGCTTTTTTTACCTGTGAAAAATTTTGTACTACAAACTTGATTTCAAGCATAATGATAACTATATTTATAACAGTTTACGGTTGTCGGTTCACAGCTCACAGTTTTTTCAATGAACTATACTTTGCATGGTTATAAACTGCGTTTTTTATTGAGCTGGTTGTTCGTTACTGGTTACTGCATTTGACACGGTTATAATTTGCGTTTCCGTCATTCCGAACGAATGTGAGGAATCTTAAGATTTCTCCCCTCAGTCGAAATGACAAATAAGCTCAATTTGAGGCAGTGCATAGTATATGCAACGACTGAAGCATTTTACCGTTAACTGTAAACTGTTAACCGTGAACGGTTTTAAAACTATCATCCACGGATCATATAGTCAATAATTATTGAAGGTTGACTTTATTGATTAATGTATGTATATCAAAAAACCATCTTTTAAAAGACTATTTTGATGTCTGGAGAATTATATGGAAGATATTAAAGAAAAAAAACGTGAAATACGTGAAGATATGGCAAAAAAGCTGAAAGCATTTTCTGGTGGTGAATTAATCGAAAAAACCAGAGGAATAGAAGAACGGCTTTTTGAATTTGCCAACTTTCTTGAATCAAAGGTTGTTTTGCTGTATATGCATACAAACGGTGAAGTTGTTACGAACAATATAATAAAAAGATGTTTTGAATCCAATAAGATAATTGTGCTTCCTGCTTTTGATATTATAAAGCATACAATGCAACTAATGAGGGTTGACAACCTTGATTCTGATTTGAAGCCTGGCCTGAGAGGAGTCTTGGAGCCTGACCCGGAGTGTTGTAAAATCGTGCCTATTGACTCTATTGATATAGCAATAATTCCGGGGGTTGCTCTTGATGAAAAGGGCGGAAGGATAGGATCGGGCCAAGGCTACTATGACAGGCTGATTCCAAAACTATCGATTACCACCAGAAAGGTCGCGCTTGCTCTTGAAAGCCAGATAATTAAGCAGGTGCCTGTTGAGTCCCATGACAAGCATGTAGATATCGTTATTACTGAGAAGAGGATAATCTATAAGATATAAGTTACGGGTTCAAAACTTTTTCCAGCTTTTTAAGGTTTTCAGCCTCTCCTACCGCGATGAGTGTATCCCCGGCCTTGATGACGCTCTCAAAAGAAGGGTTAAACAACATAACTCCATCAAACTTTTTTATTGCAATTATTATGAGGTTATAATTTTGCCTGATACCCGAATCCTTTAACATGAGATTTATCAGCCTGGAGGAGGGGCTGACGGATATTTCCTCCATATGTATATCCTGTCGTTTGTCATCAAGGGCTTGATCCAGAAAATTCGTTACAGTAGGGCGAAGTATTCTTTGAGCCATACTAAGAGCACCGATATCATAGGGCGATTCCACCTTGTTTGCTCCTGCCGCCATCAATTTTGACTTTGATCCCTCGCTGCTTGCCCTTGCTGTTATATAAAGATCCGCCTTGAGTTGTCTGGCAGTCAGAACAAGAAAGACATTCTCAGCGTCCGTTCCCAGGACAGAGACCAGACTTTTTGCGTGTTTTATACCTGCATTGATAAGGGTTGCTTCGTCAGCCGCGTTTCCCAATATATAGAGAACACCGTCTTCATCCATAGCCTGACGTAATTCTTCGTTTTTTTCGATAACCACCAAGTCTATGAGTTTTTTTTGAATATTTTTACAAAGAAGTCTTCCTATTCGTCCGTATCCGCAAACAATATAATGGTTTTTTAACCGATCAATCTTTTTGTTCAATCTTCTCCTCCCTAATATAACCCTTATTTGTCCCTCAAGCATGAACCGTACCACGGCGCCCGCCACATATATAACAAATCCAATCCCGATAATAATTAAAAAAATGGTAAACAGCCGTCCTGCTTTTCCAATTTCATGCACTTCACCATATCCTACAGAAGTAATTGTAATAACGGTCATGTATAGGGAATCAAATATATCCCAGCCCTCAATAATCATATAACCTGTTGTTCCTACAACAACAATTAAGAGGGTCAATAAAATAGACATTATAAGATGTTTTACGCTGTCCATAAATAAGCCTGAAAGAGTTTGTAGCCGTTCAAGGGTTCAAGGGCTCAAACGACTGGTTGTTTTTATGTTTTGATCAACTGTTAACAGTTATAAAAATAATTATGTATCATTTTACTTAAAAATCAAGGGTTTTTTTGTTAAATCCTTGACCTGTCCATGCTGTTTTGATAGGAAAATGGCTATGAGAAACATAGCATTTGAACGCAAGCGCGAACAAATGGTCGACAAGCAGATTGAGTTACGCGGGATAACAGATATAAATGTCCTTGTAGCCATGCGCAAAGTTCCAAGACATCTGTTTGTAAGTGAGGCCTTAATGTATCAGGCATATGGTGATTATCCGCTTCCCATTGGTGAGCAGCAAACAATTTCACAACCATATATCGTAGCAGAGATGACACAGGCTCTGCAACTCGGCAAGGATGACCGGGTGCTTGAAATCGGAACAGGATCCGGATATCAGGCCGCAATTTTAGCTGAAATTGCATTCAGGGTATATACCATCGAAAGAATAAACTCGCTTTTTATTAAAGCGCGCAAACTTTTTGACGAGCTTCATTATCACAATATAGTAGCCAGATATTCCGACGGCACTTTAGGGTGGAAAGCCGAAAGTCCATTCGATGCCATTATTGTTACAGCCGGTGCTCCGGAGATCCCTGAACCCCTGATAGAACAGCTAAAAATCGGCGGACGTATGGTAATACCGGTCGGAGACCAATTTTCGCAGGAGTTGATCAAACTATATAAGGATGAGCAGGGTATTCGCAAAACAAATCTTGGCGGATGCAGGTTTGTAAAACTGCTTGGTGAACAAGGCTGGAGATATCAATAAATGCTTCGACGTCTTTATTCCTGGGTTCTCAGCTGGGCGGAAACAGCATATGGGACATGGGCATTATTTATTCTTGCTTTTTGTGAATCCTCTTTTTTCCCCGTACCTCCTGATATCCTTCTGATAGCCCTTGCCGTGTCAATACCAAAAAAGTCGTTCTACTATGCTATGGTATGTTCAGCAGGTTCCGTACTTGGGGGATGTCTCGGTTATTTGATTGGATGGCGGTTTATGGTCGGCATCGGGGAAAAGATTATAAGCTTTTATGGTTTAACCGAAAAGGTTGAATATATCCAGTCTCTTTACATGAAATATGACGCTCTGGCAATCGGTATTGCCGGATTTACTCCTATTCCCTACAAGGTGTTTACTATTTCCGCCGGAGCTCTGAACATCGATTTTTCCGTATTTGTGATTGCTTCACTGGTTTCCCGTTCCATGCGTTTTTTTCTGGTTGGGTGGCTGATATATCGTTTTGGTTCCGGGATTCAGAACTTTATTGAGAGATATTTCAATAAGCTGGCAGTTGTATTTACCGTTCTTCTTGTTGCCGGGTTTGTGATTATAAAGTATTTCTTTTAAGGGATTGGTTTTGACTTCGGGTACCAAAAATATCTAAAGTAAATTCAGACTATAAACGGCTAAAGTGCCTAAAGTATGTTAAAGTGCCTAAAATGCCTAAAGTTAAGGAATTCTGCCATTTTATATGAGTTTCTTAAGCTGTCAATGTGCAAGGGAGGAGCAAACTTCTGTAGCTTTGGGTTATCAATTAGCACGCCGAAGGCATACCATAACTTTAGGCACTTTAATATACTTTAGCTCACTTTAGGCACTAACGTGCGCCCGAAGAGCGCTAAGTTCTCTAACTGCATTTTGAGAACCCGCATGAGTGACAAATAAGACACCCCTCTGCATGAGACAATATTCCACTGCATTCAGGGCAAATATGAATCATTTTTTCTATTTTATTAAAACTTGAATTCGTTACCTTTATCAACACCTGAGCAATTGCATCAGGACAGGATAGAACCATTTTTCCGTTTTGCCATGCAGGTGAAGGACACCGTATGCCTATAAGCTGCTTGATGATGGCATCAATATTTACTCCTGATCGCA
>Ga0307379_10004278_pt1 | contig 20462 bp, 20 predicted proteins | sample UN2MG_FD_202237 | JGI IMG/M metagenome (GOLD analysis project Ga0307379, IMG submission 202237) | Soil microbial communities from Risofladan, Vaasa, Finland - UN-2 | ecosystem: Environmental > Terrestrial > Soil > Coastal area > Acid sulfate soil | place: Finland: Risofladan, Vaasa | collected... | reverse complement strand
AGGCCTTTACCAGGAGTGATACTCAAGCACTTTACTGCCAGAGATATCATATCAAGATGGGATGTGCTGGAAGCTCACACCAGGGCAACTTCTAACACCGCATCCGGATTCATCGATACCCTGCTAACACGAATGCCTTTCCCTATCAAGGCCATTCAGGTAGATGGAGGGTCAGAGTTTCAAGATGCCTTCGAGAGAGAATGTCAACGAAGGGGTATTAAGCTATTTGTCCTGCCACCACGCTCACCCAAACTTAATGGCCATGTAGAAAGGGCACAAAGGACACATATAGAGGAGTTCTACGAGGTAACAGATGCCAACTTCAATATACCGGAACTGAATCAAGCTTTGCTGAAGTGGGAGAATGTGTATAATACTATCCGCCCTCATCAGGCATTGGGATATCTTACTCCCCAGGAATTTCTGGAGCAACATTGGCAAAATAAGAGAAAGGAGAAAGTGTCACTAATCACCTGAACGAGTACAATCTATTGACAAAAAAAGATAAATATAGCAGACTTACCCTGCCCAAGGAATTACTGCGTAGATTGGATAAGTATTGCGAGACGGTGGTCAGGGGTAAACCCAAGATACGAAATCTAGTGATAAGGAATGCTATTGAGGAGTTTCTCCATAAACAGGAAAGAAATTGGGAAGCAGCTGGTCAAATGAAGCGGATTAGTATCTATATTTTGGGCGTTTTTCATTTACAACCTCCATTAATATATAGGCCCGTTCAAACTAAGAGCGGGCCTATTTTTAGGTTGTAAAGATGTTGGGGAATTTGTCAATAAGGCTATGGGGAGCACTGAAGAAACGGAAAAAGGAGGGTAATGCCTATGGGTGAGAGGCGCTCAGGAAAGACTGAGAGAAAAATTTAGGAAAGGAGATTTAGATGAAACATAAATTAGTAATGGTAATGTTGTCAGTAGCACTTGTCGTGAGTTTGGTTCTTGTTGGTTGTGCTAAACCAGCACCGGCCCCGGGACCGACACCGACACCAACGCCGGCACCAGAGGTATTAAACGTTAAAATGGGGCTTTTTGTTGCTGCTGGAGACCACTTAGCGGGTGCCACTAATACCATAAAATTTGTTGAGGAAGCCTCAGGCGGTCGTATTAAAATCACATTAGTTCCAGAAGATACTGTCTGCCCAGTAGCCGAACACATTGATGCGACTGGCGCGGGGCTTTTTGACCTGAATTGGATGTGGGTAGCTTACTATGGGGAGACGTATCCTGTTTTAAGTCTCTTCAATCGTCCTATTGGACTCAGAGAACCGGGAGACGCTTGGGGGTTAGATAAGCAGGGAGGTTGGGATGAACTGGCGCAGGAAGTATGGGCAAAGTGGAATATCCACTACATAGGTCACTCTCCTAAGAAGTCTGATGCTCTGGTTTCCCGCGTTCCAGTTCCTACCATCGAGGATCTTAAAGGTCTGAAAGTAAGGTCATTAGAGCTAAATGCTGAAGCAATGGAGTCATTAGGAGTCAGTACTGTATTTTTGCCCCCAGAAGAATGTTACACCGCTCTTTCCTCTGGCCTCATTGATGCCACTGACGTATATGACCTTGTAACCGCTTATGAGGTTGGCCTAAATGAAGTGGCCAAGTATTGGGTAACGCCACCACTTTCAGCGGTTGTTCAGTCGAGCTTCGTTGCGAATATGGATTTCTGGAACTCTCTTTCTGATGCAGATAAACACCTGATTGAGACATCTTATCTCTACGCAGCCCAGGTTAACGGGCATATGCTTACATCCCAAATAAAATCAGCTCTTGCTGAAGCTCAAGCGAAGGGCGTAACGGTGACGCAGTGGAGTGATGCTGACCAGAAAAAATGGGGAGATGCCTTAGCAGAAGTCTTCGAGAGATATCCCGATGACCCCGAATGGACTGAAGCGTGGGAGTTGTTACAGGCCTACTGTGAAAAGATATATTAACTGAATTTATCAGCTTGTCGTGAGGGTTTTAGGGAGGAGCAAAACTGAAGACAATACCGATAAGTAGTGAAAGGAGTAATTGCGATGGAGAGAGGCTTGCATAAGATAAAGATCTTGAGACGCTTCGTATCAGGTGTGGAGAGGTTGAGTGATCAGACAGGGAGGGGCTTATCTTATGGGGTACTAGTTCTCATTGGAGTGACATTATACGAAGTTATCGCCAGATTTATTTTTAATAATCCTACTGTGTGGGGTCATGAGGCGGTAGAATTATTGTTTGGCGTCTATGTAGTCCTAAGTGGGGGATACTGCCTTCTTCATGAACACCATGTTAGAATGGATATTTTGTGGGCAAGGTTGTCTCTCAAGGGTAAAGCCATTGCTGACCTTGCAGTCTGTGGATTGGGTTTCCTATTTATTGGTACTTTGCTTTGGTGCTGTGTACCATTCGCATGGCATTCCTTTCAGGTCTGCGAAAGGAGTCCCTCAGTTTGGGCTCCTCCCATTTACCCATTTAAATTTATTCTGGCAATAGGAGTTGCTTTGCTGCTCCTACAGATGATAGTTAAGCTTATTCGAGACATAGCCACAGTTATCGATATAACCTTAGTCACGCCCAAGGAAGGTGTCACAAAATGATTGATGTAAATCCCCTAGTAATTCTACTTGTAATGTTTGGCAGCCTTGTGGGGTTATTACTTGCTGGGATGCCTGTTCTCTTAGCTATGGGAAGCATAGGTGTTTTAGTAGCTCTTATCTTCTTGAAGTCCGAATTCTTGACGTCCCTAGTGGCTGGGAACGCTTTTGATATTATGAGCTTTTACAGTCTTATTGCAATACCCCTGTTTGTTTTTATGTCATCTGTTCTGGAGCTTTCAGGTATAGGAGAAGACATGTTCCATTGCTTTCGACTGTGGCTTGACAGAGTTCCTGGTGGACTGGCAGTAGCAGTGATAGGAGTCTCTGTTCTTATAGCGGCCATGTCAGGTGTAGTTGCATCAGGCATCGTTATATTGGGAATCATTGCTGTGCCCATTATGCTTAAATTTGGCTACAGCAAAGAAATGGCAATAGGGCCTGTTCTGGCTGGAGCATGCCTGGCGTCTCTTATACCACCCAGTATGGCATTCATTGTTTATGGTTCCCTAGCCCAAGTATCCGTAGGCCAGCTGTTTGTCGGGGGAATAATCCCTGGTATCATCCTAGCTAGCCTTTTTGCGCTATATATAATTATAAGGTGTTATCTAAATCCTAATATTGCCCCAAGACTAGCACCTGAAGAAAGAGCTGGGTGGAGGGTAAAGTTTGCTTCCTTAAGAGGATTAATCTTGCCCTTCTGCCTTATTGCCGCTGTTCTCGGGGCAATTTTTTTGGGGGTAGCCAGTCCCACCGAATCGGCATCAATAGGCGCTGTTGGCGCTCTGGCGTGTGCTGCTGTCAAGCACAATCTCAGGTGGGGGGATGTGAGGCAGACCTTGATACGAACTCTCAACATCAGCGGTATGGTTCTATGGGTCTTTATTGGTGCCTACTGCTTTAAGGGTGTTTTCGTTATTTCTGGAGGACCTCAGCTCGTCACTGATTGGGTAAGTGGTCTAGGCTTAGGCCCCACTGCCGTTGTTGGGATAATGCAGATAAGTTTCATAATAATGGGTTGCTTCGTTCAAGAGATAGTTATTCAATTAATTAGCCTGCCGGTTTTTTTCCCCCTACTAGATTATTTCGGTCTCAGCCGTCTATGGTTTGGAGTTCTCTTTTTGACCAATATACAAATGTCATACTTAACACCACCTTTTGGTTTCGCATTATTTTATATGAGAGGTATAGCTCCGGAAGGTGTCAGCATGAGAGATATTATTCGATCGATTCTTCCCTTTTTGCCATTACAGGCTATCACCGTACTCATAGTGATGTTCTTTCCTGAGGTAGCTTTGTGGCTTCCTAGCCTTATGCTGAGATGATTAGCCATCGGCGGTTATCATAGCAGTCATGTAAGGAGAAAAATAATGAACAGCGTGTTGCTGGCAGTATCCAAGTCCAGGCTAATGGTGGAGAGAAACTAGGGTTCAGTTACTGGTACCTTACCCTAGAGCCTTCAGTAGAGATAGAGTGGCCGGGGAAAGTGTAGAAACTAGGTAGCAGGCAGAAACGTAAAGGAGGTTATTGGAATTTATGAAGACTACAAAGCAAAATCGTTCAAAGCTGGAAACCTACATCGTTGGTGAAGAGGTAGTTGAGGTAGAGAGAAAAATACCCATTATAGGGAAATACGATGTTATTGTAGCTGGTGGCGGAGGTGCTGGTATAATGGCTGCCATCGCAGCGGCTAGAAATGGAGCTAATACTCTACTCATAGAACAAGGAGGATTCCTCGGAGGCTCATTGACAGGAGCATACCAATTGAACTTCGGTCAGCCTGCTTTTGCATCAAAAGATACGCAGCTAATTCGGGGCATACCCGGTGAAATGGTAGAAAGACTTGTGAAAATGGGAGGGTTCTTGAGGTCGAATGGTTCCTCTCCATTCAATCCTGAATTGTTCAAGCATGTAGCCCTGAAAATGCTCCTTGAAGCAGGTGTCAATTGCAGGCTCTACACTATGATTGTTGATTCCATTGTGGAAGAAAACGTAATAAAGGGAGTTATTACAGAAAGTAAGGCAGGCAGGCAAGCTTTTCTTGCCGAGCGTATCGTAGATTGTACTGGAGATGGCGATGTCGCCGCCATGGCAGGTGCTCCTTATAGCATCGGTAGAGATTCTGACCACAAAGTACAGCCTCTTAATATGAGTTTCATTATGGGTGGTGTCGAATTAGATTCTACTATTAAATATATAAAGGATAACCCTAGTCAATTTGGTATGGGCGTTAATCGAACGGTATTGGAAACAGATGGAATACCTGTAGTCCGTGTGACTGGATTCTTCGACACAACTAGGAAATATGCCAAGGATTATGGTATACAAGTGCTGTATTGCCGCTTCGGAAACCTACCTATAGGAAATGGTAAAGAAATATGTTATATAAACATGGCCAGGGCATACAAGTATAATCCTCTCGATCCTAACGACTTGACAAAAGCGGATATAACGATGCGGGAACAAGTATTTTCCATCCTCAGATTCTTGAAACAGCATATTCCAGGTTTCAGAAATTCGTACTTGATAAGTACAGACCCTACATTGGGAATCAGAGAAAGTAGGCAGATAACTGGGGAATATGTACTCCAACCTCAGGATATACTCAAAGGGAGGATGTTTGAAGATGCCATTCTTCACGCTGCTGTTGCTTATGCTGAAGGAGGCCCAGGCCACCCTGTTGATGGATGGGAAGGAGGCCCAGGTTCAATATATGAATTCCCACAAAAGGGATGGCTGGAATACGAGATCCCTTATGGTGTTTCCGTGCCGAAGGTAATCGATAATCTCTTAGTAGCTGGCAAATGCAAGTCAGCAACACATGCGGCAATGGGGATGACAAAGAGTGTTCCTGTTTGCATGGCAGAGGGGCAATCTGCAGGTACTGCTGCTGCACTTTCTATTAAAGCAGGAGTTGTGCCACGTAAGTTGGATGTGAGAAAGCTTCAGCAGCAGCTTAGGAAGGATGGAGCGTACCTGCCAGAATGATAGAGTTTCGAAAGTAGGAAAGCTATAGCAGCAAAATCTGAAGAGTCCATATAAAAGAGGAGGTATGAAAAGTGGCCAAATATATCAAAGAGGCTGAAAGAAAAACTGAAGTTGTGTTGGAAGCAGATGTGGTGGTGGCTGGAGGTGGTCCATTCGGCTTCCCTGCCGCCATTGCAGCAGCGAGAAATGGAATGGAAACAGTATTGGTTGAGCGGTATTCTACTCTCGGAGGCACTGCAACAACTGGTTTGTGTAATAGCTATATGGGGTCCATCCCTCAAGTGGATGGAGGAATATATAGGGAACTCAAGACAAGACAGATATCCGCTGGGAGTCTTGTAGATGGCTATTACGCTAAGTTTGATCCTGAAGTTGCAGTGCTTATAATGAATGAGATGGTGGAAGAAGCCAAAATAAAATTAGTTTTGTACACCACAGCTGTAGATGCAGTGGTTGAGGATTCAAAAGTTAAGGGGGTAATTGTGGAGAGCAAGTCGGGGAGGCAAGCCATTGTAGGTAAAATTGTCATTGATGCCACAGGTGACGGTGATGTAGCTATAAGGGCTGGAGCTTCCTATCAGGCAACAGAACTGCAAGATAGGCAACCGTCAACATTGATGTTTAGAATTGGTGGTGTGGATGTCGATAAATTGGTGAGTTTGGTTCCAGAATGGGGCTTGAGGCGAGGCACTCTGCCCGACCTTCAAGCTAATCCTTATCCAACAGCCTTAAGTATACCTAAGCCAATGATTATGGAGTCCAGGGGAAAGGGTGAATTAAAGGCTGATATTGAGCATATCATTGTGCATTTACTAGATAGGACAATAGTCAAGACTGGTATGGTTACTATTAACTCAGCTCATTTGCAAGGAGATGCATGCAGCAATGTGGATTTGACTTCCATGGAAATCCTTGCAAGAAAGCAGAATATGTCTATAACTCAGTTCTTGAAGAATAATGTGTCTGGCTTTGAAAATTGCTTCCTAGTATACAATGCAGCGACAATGGGAGTCAGAGAGACTCGCAGAATCATTGGAGACTATATCCTTACAAAGGATGATATACTCACACGAAAGGAGTTTAAGGATACTATTGCCAATAACAGATTCCCAATGCAAGGGCATGGTCCTGGTGTAAAGTTCACTGATATCCAAGTTCCTCATGCTTATAGTATTCCTTATAGAACTCTTCTGCCGAAGGGTTTAGACAACATATTTGTGGGAGGCCGAGATATATCACTAGATCATGAAGCCTTGATGTCGGTGAGAACCATGCCCTGTTGTTTCTCTCTTGGTCAAGCAGCAGGAACCGCAGCGGCCCTCTCAATCAAGAACAAAGTTACACCGAGGGATTTGGATGTGAAACTATTACAAAAGACCCTTATGGAGCAAGATGCAGCACTGAACCTATTTAAGATATGACAAAAGTCATATTAGACTAAGAGAAGGAGTAGCACATTGACAATAAAGGCAGTTATTCTTAATGCCAGGGACAATGTGGCTACCGCAGTGGCTGATTTGGAAAGGGGAATCAAGGTGGAACTAGGAGCTGAGGGGAAGGGCTTCACTGTGGAGCTGAAAGTTCCTGTACCTCTGGGACACAAGTTCAGCCTTTGTCATATAGATAATGGTTCAAACATAATTAAGTATGGTGAGGTTATAGGTAATGCTACTAAAACTATCGAGCCCGGAGAACACGTACATATACATAATGTGGTCAGCGCTAGAGGCCGTGGCGACCTATCTAGAGAGGAAACATGAGCTTCTTAGGATATCCTCGCCCGGATGGTTCCTTCGGTGTCAGAAATTATGTGGGTATTATTCCCACTGTAGCCTGTGCCTGTGATGTAGCTCACTGGATAAGCAATCAGGTACGTGGCAGCGTTGCTTTTCTTCATCATCAAGGGTGCTGCCAGACGAAACCCGATCTTGACGTGGTAACCCACACCTTGATCTCTCTGGGACGGAACCCCAACCTGGCTAGCGTACTCTTAGTTAGCCTGGGCTGTGAAAGTATTTCGCTGGATGAGGTAGCTGATGGCATCGCTCAATCAAGAAAACCTGTAGAGAAGATCGTTATTCAAAAGCTAGGTGGGGCCAGCCCTGCCCTGGCTGAAGGTTCACGGCTGGCTCGACTGCGATGCTGCACAGTGAGGTCGATGACTCTGAACTGAGATTTGGTATTAAATGTGGCGCTTCTGATACAACATCAGGGTTGGCTTCCAACCCGGCTATTGGTGCTGCTGTTGATTTGCTGATTGAAAAAGGTGGCAGTTGTGTCTTTGGTGAAACTACCGAGTTCATCGGCGCCGAGCATATTCTAGCTCAGAGAGCGGCATCCCCAGAAGTAGGTCGCAGAATCTTGGAAATAGTAGACCGCATGGAGAAGCGAGCTATAGCCATGGGCGTAGATATGCGTGGAGGGCAACCCACGAAAGGGAACATTGCCGGTGGGCTTACCACCATTGAGGAGAAATCACTAGGAGCTATTGCCAAGGGAGGCACTAAACCTATCCAGGATGTCTACGAATATGGTGAAAGGCCACAGGGCAAGGGACTTTTTATTGTGGACTCACCGGGTAGGGAACCAGAGGCGTTAACTGCTCTAGCTGCTGCAGGAGCACAGATTATCCTATTTTCCACCGGACGGGGTGCTCCCCAAGGTTTCCCATTCGTTCCTGTAATCAAGATCACGGCAAACCCTATAACCTACCAGTATCTCCCTGACCACATGGACTTATATATAGATATTAACAGTGGTGCTAGTCATACCTTAAAGAAAGCAGGCCAAACTATATACGAGGAGGCCTTAAAAATAGCCTCAGGGAAGAAGACAATGGCTGAAATTACGGGCTATTCCACCGCCACCGATATCTACACAATTGGCCCAGTGATTTAGAATTAGGTGAACTGTAATGTAAGAAGCTTTGGAGCAGGTAGTGCTCTATCGATTGTCTCTTGTGTCTTGACTAAGCCCTAAAGAAGGATATAACAATGTCAAATAGCTTCAGTGGAGGAGGGGGATAATCTTTTATGAACTTTCCTAAGATGTTTCTTGCCAAACGAAGGACGGAAGCCTCTAGCCCAAGAATAGAGGATATTCAAGGGGCAATTGTCAGCGAGATGAGAAGGTTGAATCTGCAACACAAAATCAAGCCCGGCATGCGAATAGCTGTTACAGCTGGGAGCAGAGGAATAACTAATAACGTGCTCATCTTAGCTACAGTGGTTTCCGAGTTGAAGAAGTATGGAGCCCAACCTTTCCTCATCCCCTGTATGGGAAGTCATGGTGGAGCTACACCTGAGGGTCAAGTCGGGGTTTTGACAGCTCTGGGAGTGACTGAAGAGTCTGTGGGCTGCCCTATTGTTTCCCAAATGGATGTGGTGGAGCTAGGACACACTCAGGAGGGGATTCCTGTTTATATAGATAAGGTGGCTGCCAGCGCCGATGGGATTGTAGTGGTCAACAGAGTCAAGCCACATACAGAATACACGGGTGATATTGAAAGTGGTTTGATTAAGATGATGACAATCGGGTTGGGAAAGCATAGAGGAGCTCTTGCCACTCACAGATATGCTGTGCAATACGGCTACCAGGCTGTTATCCCTTCCATTGCCAGAGAGATACTGAAGTCGACATCTATACTCTTTGGCTTGGCAGTAGTGGAGAACACTCATGACGAAATTGCCAGGGTGGTTGCAGTAGAGCCAGATTCGCTGGAAGAAACCGAAAAGGCTCTCCTCGAGGAGTCCAGGGGGTTTCTAGCCACGCTTCCATTCAATAAGCTGGATATCCTGATTGTGGATGAGATGGGAAAGGAGATTAGTGGAACAGGGATTGATACCAACGTTATTGGCCGGATTATGTTTATTGGCGGGCCTGAGCCGGCGTCACCTCGTATCACTAGGATAGTGGTCCTCGACCTCACAAAGGAGAGCCAGGGCAGTGCTGTAGGTGTTGGGCTCGCTGATTTTATCACTCGCCGATTAGTAAATAAAGTTGATTATCGTGTGACTTATATTAACTGCCTCACGGCCATGACTCCTGAAAAAGCCCGCCTTCCTGTGGTAGGGGAAACAGATAAAGAAGTCATCGAATGGGCCTTCCAAACTATAGGTGCTGTGGAACCTCAGCAAGCTCGTGTGGTTAAAATAAAGAATACCCTGCATCTCGACGAAATCTATATCTCTCAGCTTCTCGTCTCTGAGCTTGAGAGTAAATCTGATTGGGAAGTTGAACAAAAAGCTTATGAAGTACGCTTTGACCACGATGGAAATGTTTATCTCGGTTAATTCGCTAATGGCGAACCGCTGGTAGTGATAGGCGAGATATATGACGCTAATTATTTGATATAATAGCCCCTGCCGTTGGGATGATTTTCGTGGCGGTAAGCTTTATTGGCAAAAAATCAACAAACAAAGTAGTAAAAAAATTATTAGGAAGTTAGCTAGATGCAAGTCTGAGAATGAAAATTGCAGTACCGCAAAGCGGAAATGTGTGTATAGAAAAGGAGGTATGAAGGATGGAATTTATCAAGATATCGCCGAAACAGATACCAATCTACAACAGAAGCGAAGTCGTCGTCGTGGGTGGTGGGGTTGCTGGCCTAAGTGCAGCTGTTGCTTCTGCCAGACTCGGTGCCAAAACAATCTTGGTCGAGCTGGGTAACTGCCTTGGGGGTACAGTTACTAAAGGCCTTACTGCAACTATGATGGGAGTGGATCTCCGAGTCAATAAAGGCTTTTTCGCTGAGTTTCTACGAGCATTAAAGGATAGCGGATATTTAGTCGAAGGGTTTCACTCACCGAATGACCCCGAGGCTTTTAAGTCGCTGGCTCTTGACTTCGTAGAAAAAGAGGGTGTTGAACTGCTATTTCACACGATGGTTATTGATGTATTACAGGATAAAAATAAAGTATCAGGAATCGTAATGGCAAATAAATCAGGGCTTCAAGCTATTATGGGTGAGGTTTTTATTGACGCTTCTGGTGATGCGGATGTTGCTGCTTTGGCTGGAGAAGCCTTTGAAAAGATGAAACTGGGTGAGAATGCACTGACATTAATTTTTAGGGTTGGAGATGTTGATGTTCATAAATTTGCAACCTTTGTGAAGGACCACCCAGACGAGTTTATGCCATGGGGGAGTTCTCAAGATGTAAGCATTATGGGGCCGGATAAAGATAAACCTCTTATCTCTGTTGGTGGATTAAAAGGAATGATCAAAAAAGCAAGGGAAAATGGTGAACTTTACCTGAGCCATGATCTAATATTCCTTAAATTTCTTCCAACAAAAGGAACGGCTCAGATCAATGCGACTCATGTAACTAATCGTGACCCGGTTAATGCCAAAGACCTTACTTTGGCTGAAATTGAATGTCGGAAACAGATGATGTCCGTGTTTTCTTTCATGAAAAACAACGTGCCGGGATTTGAGGATAGCTTTTTAATGGATAGTGCTTCCCATATCGGCGTCAGGGAAAGCCGTAGGGTCATAGGCGAATATGTACTTACCGAGGAGGATATTAGAGAAAGTCGGCGCTTTGATGATGCGGTCACATTAAACTTCATGCCTATTGATATTCATGGACCCGGTGAGAAACAGACATGGGGAAAACTGAAGCAACCATACCAGATTCCCTATCGGTCATTACAAGCAAAAGTAAATGAAAATCTGTTGATAGCTGGACGATGCATATCAACGGACCGCATCACTCAAGGTTCCACAAGGAGTGTCCCTTGTTGTTTTGGCACTGGACAAGCTGCTGGTGTGGCTGCTGCCTTGTCTGTTCGAGAGAAAAGGAGCCCAAAGAAAATCAACATAGGACACCTACAAAGTGAGCTTAAGAAACAAGGAGTTCGTCTCTCTTGATTAAACTTAAATCATCTAGTGAGATGGGCGTTAGAACTGGAAGCAAATATAAGAGCAATGTCTCAGTTAACAGTTGATACAGGGTTTAAATTGAGGCCACAAACAAAAGTTCATGAGAGCGCAGATATAGCCAGACAGATATAGCCAGAATGCAGATTGAAATGGGAGCATATGCTATAGAGGCAAGTCCTCTTGCTAAGGCACAAGCTATGGCAGAGGCGGGATTTAATGATTTAATTGTTGCCTACCCTACTCTTTATAGCCATGGGAAATTAGAAACGCTAAAGAGGCTTCTCACTAAACCGGGGCTCAAACTTACTATCCGCGAGCGTTTCTCGGGCTGGTCAAGCAGTGGGACGAATGGTATTACTAGGACCATAAGTCACTGTGTAGAGCTATACCTGCCAGTGTCCATCTATATTGAAAACATTACCGGGGGAGTAACTGCGTCTGGGATTTATACAATAAGGAAGCCAGATAATATTTTTCACAATGCCGGGCAGTGTGATATTTTTGCTCCTAGCAGTCGTATTTAGGACAAGAAAATAAAGGTCAGTTAACATTGAAAAAGGAGGCATTACCATGAGACTTCCATTATGGGAAATTCTTTTGAGAACAAAAAAAGGGCCGATAGTAGAGGAAAAGGCGTTTGACCTTTCCATATTTAGAAAGGCACAGGAACTTCAAAAAAAATATGACATCAAATATGATCCTGAAAAACCGCTTGACATAAACGGTGGCCTGGCGGATAGAGCTTACCAAGCTGGGGTTGAGTTTTTTCTTGATATAGGGACGTATTGCACTACCACTCATAGAGTCATCAGACTGACCGAACGGGAATTACAAGCTGAAATCGCTTCTTGCCCTGACGAATTGGAGTTAGGTCAGGGAGAGGATCGGGTAAAAGCAGTGCACCGGGACGTTGAGGGGCAGCAGGAGCCTGTTGTTGTTGCGGGAATTCAAACGATACCCTTCAGTGATGAGGAAATGATGTTCAAGATTACCAAGGGCTGTGCCATGGACCGTTGCATTGACGGAATTTGGGGGGGGATTCTTCTAAGAATTGATGGTAAGTACGATGTTGTCGCCGGCACGCCATCTGAAATATACCAATACAGAAAAACAGTTGAAATAATGCGGAGAGCCATAGACGCTGCTGGAAGACCAGGCATGATTATCATTAACAGTGCCCCAACGAGTCTCGCTACAATAGCAATGTATAATGAAGAGTGTGGCCTTCGGAAGACAGATGGCATCGAGACCACAGGGATGTCTGAGGTCAAAGTAGCTTACGATGACCTTAACCGCTGTGCTTTTGGCCTTGCTCATGGGGTTCATATACATGGTTCGCACAGTTCAGTTATGGGAGGATTCTCAGGAACCCCCGAAGGAGCAGCAATTGTTGCTGTGGCCGGGGCGCTGCAGCTTGTTGCCGTGCAAAAGGCAGACAGCTTCCGCTGTGGAGTAATCGAATCTATGGTTAAAAGTCGGGTGACTAGAAAGGAGTTGTGGGCAGCGGGGACAGCTATCCAGGGGCTGAGTCGAAATACCAGACTTATTGTTGATGGTTCAATCGGAGACCATCCTGCGGCAGGACCTGGAACAAAGCAATACTTCTATGAATCTGCCGCTGGTCATATTGTTTCAACTGTAATGGGTGCTCACTCTACTCAAGGTACGAGGAAGTTTGCTGTGGGTAGTATCTCCAATTATGGCACCCCGCTAGAATCTCGGTGGATGGGTGAAGTTTGTAAAGGTGCTACTGGGATGGATCGAGTGACAGCAGATCGCATAGTAAAATATCTGCTGACTAAATATGAAGACAAACTACGGGACGCCCCACAAGGGGCAACGTTCGAAAAATTATACGATCAGCAGAAACTAGAGCCACTGCCTCACTATCAGAAGCTATACCAAGAAGTTAAACAGGAACTTAAGGAACGAGGTTTAAATTTTAAGAATTAAGAGAGGAGAGAATGGAGATTTCAAATTTACCACAGGAGCAAAGGGACTTACTGGATTCGCTTACAGATGCCATTGCAGTGATAGATGATGACAAAGCTAAAGAGCTTGCAGAGAAAATCGTTAATGAAAAAATTGACCCCACTATTGCAATTAAATATTCCATTGCCAATGCTGCAATTGAAATTGGTAAAAAATTTGATAGTGGTGAGTATTTTCTTGCACATCTAGTTATGGCAGGGGATTTGATGGAAGCTGTGAGTGCCATCCTCGAGAAAAACATTCCGATAGAGCACATCGAGAGAAAGAAGGTCATCGTTATCGCAACTGTTGAAGCGGACGTGCATAGTGTGGGGAAAAACCTTGTCTCCACGATGTTGAAAGCCACTGGGTTTGAAGTTCACGATATGGGGGTTGATGTACCAAGCATGACTATTATAGAAAAAGCAAAAGAAGTCAAGGCCGATATGATTGCTTTGTCATCACTCCTCACTACGACGAGGCCTTATCAAAAGGAGGTAATAGAGGACTTGGCAAGCATGGGAATTAGAGACCACTTCAAAGTGATGATTGGAGGAGGACCTGTTACTGCAGAATATGCAGAAAAGATAGGTGCAGATGGATATGGTAGAGATGCCCTTGAAGCTGTAGAGGTGGCGAAGAAGCTTCTCTCTTAGTTAAATAGGAAAGGGGGATTTTGTATAGTGATTAGTTTATTTGAAATTGCCGAAAGAACCCAAACCGGTGAAAAAGTTGAAGAAAAAAAATGGGATATGGACCTCTACAGAACTATTAGTGAGTTAGTAAAGAAATACAGAATCGAATTTCCCGGAGAGGGTTGCTTTATTAATATGGATGACGAACTTGCTGAGAGAGCTTTTGAGGCGGCGATAGAATTCCTTGAGCGAACGGGGGTATATTGTGTTACCACACGTAGACGTGTGAGGCTTAGTAGGGATGAGATCCTTACAGCTATACATGAGGCTCCCACAGAAATCCTCATGGGTGAAGGTAGAGACAGAAGAATATGGAAGCAGAGAAAGATAGAAGAAAAGGGAAAGCTTAACGTTTGCCCCGGGCACCATGCACCTTTTACGGAAGATATTGCTCCGCTGGTCGTTAGCAATTTTGCTCAGATTCCCCGAGCAGATTTTATCGAAGGGTTCAATTTTTCCGAGGTAGATGGTCGGAAAATCATAGGAGCTCCAATGGAAGTATATGCATCAAGACGGCAGTTAGGGTGGATGAGAGAAGGTGTACGAAAGGCTGGGCGGCCAGGTCTGGCTGTCGTTTACTATCCGATTAACACAAGGGCAGAAGATTTGATTGGAGTAATGGACCCCGATCACGGTCTGAGAAGGACAGATGGAATCTTGCTAACGCTGTTGCCTGATTTGAAGATGGAACAAGATATGCTTTGCGCAGCCATGGTCTACGAAGAATATGGGTCTTTCAAACTAAGTGGCAGTTTTTCAATCGCCGGTGGTTTCTGTGGAGGGATTGAGGGAGCTATTATTGAAGGGATTGCTAAGCCAATTGCCTGTATGATTGTATATCGAGATTACATTCACTACACTGGGGTTGAGCATATACACATGCTGAATGGGCGTCGAATCCTCGTCCCAGGTATCAACTGGGCCAGATCAGTGGTAAACCAGGCTCTAAATCGATTTACACACACTATCTGCATGAGGTGGATAATCCCAACGTCAGGGGTGGGGACAGAGTTGAACTTGCTTGAAGGCGCAATGCAAGCAATTGAAGCACCTATAAATGGAATGAACCTTTACGCTCCAAGGCATTGTCGTACGACTACCAATCGTGGACAAACACCACTCGAAGCTGAGTGGATGATCGAAGTTTCAGATGCAGTCATCGAACAGCAGTTTGACCGACATGGGGCAAATGAGCTTTTGGCAAGGCTGGCAAAGAGATTTGAAGGAGAAAAACCCGCAGAGGGTTATGATATTAGGGAATGCTATGACTTGATTCATCATAAACCCATGCCCGATTACGAGAAAGCATACATCAGCGTCAAGAAACAGCTCACAGAAATGGGGCTGAAACTGATATAAATAGGCTATATAGTAATGGGGCTAAAAAAGGGGATTTTCTATGGCTGGATAGTAGTAGCTGCCAGCTGCCTGATTTTAGCAGTGGAATGGGGTTGTCAATTTTCCTATGGCCTTTTCTTGACAGAGCTGTGCCAAGAGGTGGGTTGGGGTAGGGCAATAGTCTCAGGAGCTTATTCTCTATTTTTCATCTGGCATACCGTCATCTACTTTCCAGCAGGTAGCCTGAATGACAAGAATGGTTCCAGGTTCACACTTTTGATCTCCATTATTGCCGTGAGCGGAGGCTATGCACTAATGTCTATTATAAACGCCCCGTGGCAGCTTTACATATTCTATGGGATTGTAATAGGCACTGGGCAAGGCTTTTGCTATGTTCCGATAACCTCGACTGTATCCCGCTGGTTTGTGAAAAGAAGAGGAATCGCTTTGGGTATCACTGTGGCCGGGATAGGAATGGGGACGCTAATAATAGCACCTTTTGCCCAGTTTCTTATCGCTAGATTTGACTAGCGTATTTCTTACTTGATCTTAGCCAGTTTTGTTGCAGGCATAGGTCTCCCTGTTTCCAGGTTGATGAGCCTTGATCCGTCGGAAAAAGGGCTCCTGCCTTATGGTGTGAGAGAGATAGCTACTGAAGGCAAACAACGCGATAGATCTCTGTCCAGCACAGTGGATTTCTCGCTTAAGCAAGCAATCACAACAAGACAATTCTGGCTATTATGCGTGATGTATGCTTCTCTACTCTACGCCGTTCAAATGGTAATGGTTCATTTGAAGGCATATGCTCTTGATTTTGGTATTGCAGAATCGACTGCTGCCAATGCTATTGGCTTTATAGGTGGAGCTGGTATTGGCGGTAGGATAGTAATGGGAGGCCTGTCGGATAGGATTGGAAGAAAGGCGGCTTTCTTTGTCTCTTACTTTTTAGTGGCTGTGATGATGCTGTGGCTGATGGAAGCGAGGCAACCATGGCAATTTTATCTCTTCTCAGCTATTTTTGGCTTTGGCTACGGCGGCTGTGTTCCTTTGTTCCCAGCAGTAGTTGGTGACTGTTTTGGGGAGAAATTTCATGGTGGCATTTTTGGGATATTATCTATAGCTAGTGGCATTGGTGGAGCAATCGGTCCATTGTTAGCTGGCTATGTTCCTGATCTCACGGGAAACTATGATATCGCCATTATTGTAGGGGCAATAATGCTTTTGTGGCTATGGGTTGTTCCTTAAGAGTCACGCCTCCTCATTACTAGCTACCAAATATGACGGGCAACCAGCGGGAAACGGCAGCCAGTCTGTTGAATTTGCTTGGCAAATTCAGAAAATCAGGGTTGTGGTTGCCTATCAATGGAGGAGGTGAACAATGCTAGAAGGTAGATGTGCGGAATGCGATTCTCACTATTATGGCTGGGTGCTATTAGAGCCTGAGGAGCAATACTGCGAATGCGGTTGATAACCATGTGTATTCCTAGTATCTTTAATTAGGACTACTAACAGGAGGTAATGATGAAACTAACGGATCAGCAAAAGAAAATGTACGACGGCGGGTATGGGCCCGGCGTGCAGAAGGCTATGACCATGCTAGTCAAATACGGGAATGCCTTCGATGCCGAGCGTATGATCAAAGTGGATAGCGCGCACATCGACGTCTGGGGGCCCGTTGAATTCCTGTCGCAGATGTTAGAGGGCGTCGACCAAGCGAGGGCGTTTACCTCACTGCATTCGTTACTGCCCTCGGCCACGAGGTGGGCCAGGGCTATGGGGATACGCCCTGAGGTGGCGGAACAAGATATGAAGCTCCGTGAGGAGCGAGTAAAGCTCTATCAGAAGGCAGGGTTTCTCCAGACCTTTACCTGTGTCCCGTATCTGGTGGGAAACATACTGAGAAAGGGGACGATATTCTCCCATGCAGGCTCCTCCGGGATTGTAATCGGCAACTCCTTATTCGGGGCTAGGGGCAACCGCGATGCCGCTAACGCAGTGCTCTCCAGCGCCACCACCGGCCTCACTCCTGAGATGCTTCTTAACAGGCCGGAAAACCGCTATGCGGAGCTCGTTGTGCATCTCGAGGGACTTGACCTAGAAAACTTTAGTGGTGCCGACTTCGGTGCCTTGGGTTACTACATCGGTGCGGTGGCCGGTCCAAGGAATGTTGCAGTGGTAGGCATCCCCCCCACCATCCCTTTTCATAAGTTAAAGTACTTCCTAGCCATAATGGCCGTTTCAGGCGCTGTCTCCCTATGTCATATTGTTGGGGTGACCCCGGAGGCACCAACGCTGGAGGCTGCCCTAGGGGATGGCAAGCCTGAGGAGACGGTAAGCGTAGGAAAGAAGGAGCTGCAAGAGACCTACCTGAGGCTGAATACTGCTAAAACAGACCAGGTTGACCTTGTCTGCTTGGGCTGTCCTCACTATACCATCTCTGAGATCAAGAAGGTTGCACAACTCCTGGATGGGAAGAAGGTGAAAGAGGGCGTGCGGCTCTGGGTATCTACTGCCGACGGCATTTACACCTTGGCCAAGCGCATGGGGTATGTGGACACCATCAAAAAAGCAGGGGGACTGGTGTTAACTGATACGTGCATCACACAGATGTCTGCCCTGGAGGTAAACGTGAAGACCTCGGCTACCGACTCGGCGAAGGCGGCTTACTACCAGCCCAGAGCGCTAGCACGAGCAGGAGGCGTCGGTATGGAAATGCTCTACGGCAGCACCGAGCAGTGCATTGCTGCTGCCATAAAAGGAAAATGGGGAGGTTAGTTATATGATACTCAGAGGAAGAATGGTCAACGAGGGCAAGGTGGAGGGGGAGGCTATTGTTTCCAAGATGCCCTTCTCATTTGTGGGCGACTTGGAGGTAGCGACTGGCAGAGTCATGGGGAAGGGTCATGACCTGGAAGGGCAGAGCCTGAAAGGCAAGATCTTTGTCTTCACCACAGGCAAGGGCGGTACTACATTGCCACCGTGGCTTGCCTACCAGACCAAGGTCCTAGGCAATAGCCCCGCAGGTATGATCTGTAAGGAGGCAGACTCGGTCACCGTCATGGTAGCCATCATGAACGAGATTCCTATGGTGCACAAGCTGGACAAGAATCCCGTCGAGGTGATTAAAACCGGGGATTATATCAAGATGGATGCAGGGGCTGGGGTGGTAGAGGTGATCAAGAAGGGAAGATAGGCGCCCTCAGGCAGCTTACCAAGTCAAGTGCCCCTTATGCCTTAAGCCACTGAGTGGGCAACCAGCGGGAAACGGCACTTGGCCTATTTTTCAGCCAGCGCGTTCCCTCGTCCCGTATGGTGTGTTGCTGTAATCGGGCTCCTGGTTAACCAATAGTGAACGTGTGAAAACGCCCCACCATTCACCAGTTCCATAAATAGGCCCCCGGAATTGCAAACCGGGGGCTTTATTTTCCCTTAAACAGGTGGACGCTGACAAAATCGTAGAACATCCACACATACGATTCGCTACATTGACAAACCATACTTAAGGTGATAGATTCGCAGTCAGGCAGGGAGAGTGCTAAATGCTAACGGAAAGAAGAGAGGCAATTCTTAGGGTAATAGTTGCTGACTACATTACTGGAGCAATGCCAGTAGCCTCAAAAGCCATTGCTTATAATTATGACCTGAGGGTAAGCCCGGCTACTGTACGGAATGATGTGGCATATCTGGAGGAAGAGGGATATATCATGCACCCTCATCCCTCGGCTGGCGCTATACCCACAGACAAGGCGTACCGCTACTATGTAGAAATGATAAGCAGGGATGTTGAACTTCCCCTAGCTGAGCAATATTGGATTTATGAGCTGTTCCAGGGGGCAAAAGAGGAGTTTGAGCAGTGCTTAAAATTAGCCGCAGCGCTTCTGGCACATTTTGTTCGCAATGTGGCGGTGGTGACTCCGGTTAAAGCCCCCCGATGTCGCTTTAAGCACCTGGATCTAGTAGCCTTGCAAGATTTTGTAGTCTTATTAGTTTTGGTTCTATACCAGGCAAGAGTTAGACAAAAAACTCTCTTTTTTAATAAAAGGCTTAGCCAGGATGACTTAACAATGATGGCTAACAAACTCAACTCTGCTTATGCCGAGATGGCCGGTAGCGAAATCCCGGTGGAGGGGGAGGAACTCTCACCTGAGGAAAGGCGAGTAACCGAGTGCATAGTAGATATGATAACTGCTGAGGATAGGCTGGGATATGGTAAGCCTTATCTTGAAGGGTTATATCTAATGCTAAGTCAACCAGAATTCGCCAATAATCCTAAGGCACTTAACCTGCTAGAGCTATTGGAAGGTGAAGATTGGGTGGAAGCTATGTTTCAGCCAAGACTTGCTACGGGAGAGATAAAGGTGATCATTGGTGGAGAAAACCCAGATGAGGCATTACAAGATTTAAGCTTGATACTTAGTGAGTACGGAGTCCCTAATAAGGCGGGGGGCATTATCGGGGTGATTGGCCCCAAGCGTATGGATTATGCCAGGGCCATCTCTTCGGTTAACTGCCTTTCGTCATTGCTGAGCAAGTCAGTAGCCAGGTATATCTAAAGGAGGTTATATTGTCTGAGGAGGCGAGGCTGTCTGATGATAAAGCGGTGGAGGTGGAGGTCGAGCAGGCGGAAGATATAAAAGCGCTGAAACAAGCCCTGGAGGAGCAGAAGGAGAAAGCGGAGAGGTACTTAGCTAATTGGCAAAGAACTCAAGCTGATTTCGATAACTACAAGAAGCGTGCTGGACAGGAGAGTAAGGAGATGATTGAATTTGCCAATAGCACACTTATTTTGAATTTGCTGCCAATTATGGATGACTTGGAAAGGGCCTTTAGCTCATTGCCATCGCAGTTGGTGGAATTTAGTTGGATTGAAGGTATCAAACTCATCTATAATAAGCTTAAGGCAACGCTGGAAGCACAGGGGCTAGCTGAAATTAAAGCTAAGGGAGAGTTATTTGATCCCCATTTGCACGAAGCAGTAATGCACCGAGAAGGAGAAGAAGGGGTTGTTATG